>Ga0335080_10002156_pt1 | contig 19531 bp, 16 predicted proteins | sample Lox_Sample_34_FD_206720 | JGI IMG/M metagenome (GOLD analysis project Ga0335080, IMG submission 206720) | Soil microbial communities from Loxahatchee National Wildlife Refuge, Florida, United States - Lox_Sample_3.4 | ecosystem: Environmental > Terrestrial > Soil > Wetlands | place: USA...
TCCTCGATGCCTTCTTCGACGAGTCTTTCATCGTCGCTCCGACCTTCGTCGTCTTCGTCCTCGCCGGAAACCACTGTCACTTTGTATCCGGCCGAACCGGGCACGGGATCCCAGCGTTCGGATTCCGGCGCTGAATCGATAACCACCTCTTTTGGGTCCTCGTCCAGTTCACCGGTCAATTCCCGTTTGGCTTGTTCCCAATCGGATTTCGATACGTCATGCGCGGAACGACCGTTGATGATGGCCAACTCGACCGCACGCTTCCGCACCATCTTGCAGGTCACTGTGCCAAGGCCGACGGAATTGTCGGTCAAGGCGCCCTCCTTCAGTGGATTTGTTTTCATCGCTTGACAGTTATCGCGCGTGAAATGTCTGTCCATTATGCGACATCTTCATTTCGCGAGTGCCGCGATCCTCGCGCGTGTCGCGGGATTGTGAAAATATTCTACCCCGTTTCTTGAATTTTGGTCTCGGGCTGGTGTCCTCGGGATCCGGTCGCAGGCGGTGAAATATTTTCGGGAAAACGGGATTTGGGAAGTCATCCTCGAATCCGGTGATGGAGACTTTCATAAAAATCGTCTTTCGAAGTGTGGCTGCATGCTGGAAGTGGCGGGCCTATTTCATTGCCTGGGAATGGGCTTCGACAAACCACAGCCACTTGTCGATGCCCCGTGAAACCTCGGTGAACAGGTCCGCCGTGTCGGCATCCTCCAGTTCGTCCGCTTCATCGATCGTGGCTCGGGCTTCTTGTCCGAAGGTGGAAAGCGCGCGGGCAACCGCCTCGACATGAGCCATGCCCTCCGCAATCGCCAGCGGATACTCGGGGAGCCGCGTGCGCGACGCGGCCACGCGCACCGTGCCTTCGGCAATGCCGCCGAGTTGCACGATGCGTTCGGCAATCATGTCCACATAGGACTCCACGGCTTCATCCACCTTGTCAAAGAGTTCGTGGAGGCCGATGAAGCTGGGGCCCTTTACATTCCAATGCGCCTGCTTCATCTGCATTTGCAGATCCACGGCGGAGGCCAGCCGCTGGTTCATCAGAACGCTTAGTTCCGACCGGCGGTTTTTGGAGATGTCGTTTTCGGTTTCATACATTGTGGATGTTTCTTTGCTTATGGGAGTGTTTTTTTTCATTTGTTTTGTCCTTTCATTGCTGATCATGGGTTGACTGGCTCAAGGCCGCCGTTCAGCGGGGCACTTTCCGGCAAATCCTGACGATGCCGCCAAAAATCAGCCCAGGGATCGGCGGCCTCGAGGCGACGGGGGATGGTTCGGATGTTGAAGTGAGAGGGGTCCAACTCAAGGCTGACCTCGTCCCAGTGGAGCGGTGTCGAGACGGGAGCCCCCGGACGGCAGCGAACCGAGTAAGGCGCAACGATGGTCTGACCAAAGGCGTTCCGGAGCCAGTCGCTAAAAACACGATTCTGGCGCTCAGCCTTTCGCATCTGAACGGTGATCGTTATCGGCGATTGTCTGGCCATCTCCTGGCTGATGCTACGGGCAACTAGGCGCACTTTCTCCTGATTGGGCCCTCGTCGTAACGGAACCAGGACGTGCAGCCCTCGGCCTCCGGTGGTCTTGGGGAAAGAGCGAATCCTCAGTTCCTCCAGGAGCTTGCGTAAAACGCTGGCCGCTTTTGCTGCATCGCGGAACTGTCCGGACGAAGGGTCTAGATCGAAGGCCAGCCAATCAGGCTGGTCGAGCGAGCCGGTCTCACAATTCATGACGTGAATCGCCACACAACCAAAATTGACGAGTGCGAAAAGAGCTTCTTTCGCCCCACCCACGACATAATGAACGGTCTTTCCGGTGCTTCCGGCTGGAACGGAGCAGGTGGGAATGCCGGCCGGGAGGCCCTTGGCGAAATTCTTCTCGAAGAAGCAACCGGCGGAAATTCCGTCTGGACATCGTTCAGCCGTAAGGAGGCGCTGGTTTAACCAGGGAAGCAGGCGGGGCGCAACGACCGCGTAGTGCTGCGCGACTTCGAGCTTGGTGATTCGCTCTGCTGGAAACCATAGTTTGGTGGGATGGGTAATCAGGGTGCCCGCCACATTGGCCGCATCCATGCCCTGTTTTCCTCCCTCGGCGATAAATCCTTTACGTTTCATGTTCCCTCCGCTGGCATTCGGATGGGCTCTTGGCGCCTCTTGGTGTCCTCCTCGTGTCCCTTATCCTCGGCAATCTCGGGAAGCGACCGGCCACTAATGACTGACCGTGGCTCAAGCCTAGTAATGTCTTCACTCGACCCATAAGCGTCACGATGCTTGATTAAGAGCCAGTTGTTGTTGCGCGTACGAACGAGCACCCACGAACCGCGGAGCTTTTGGCCATGCAGAACGAACCTCAATTCCCCCTTTTCGAGGCTTGCCGCAACATTATCCGAATCCTGGGGAGTGTAAGTGCCATGGTCCCAGACCATGACCGGCCCCGCCCCATACTGACCTTCAGGAATATTGCCCTCAAAATCCGTGTATTCCAGAGGATGATCCTCAACCGCCAGCGCGAGCCTTTTGACAGCAGGATCGAGCGAGGGTCCTTTGGGCACTGCCCAGGACTTCAATACGCCGCCATCCTCGAGCCGGAAATCGTAATGAAGATTTCGTCCTTGATGCTTTTGAACAACGAAGATCAGGCCGGGCCTGCTGGAGAGGCTCCGCTTATGTTGGCCTTCCACTTTGCTTTTCATATAGGCCGATATACTGTCTCGTGATCGCCTCGCAGCGGTAATTTGCCAACTGCCGCTGCGAGGGCATCTCAACCGGTTCGCATTCGACTTGCTCGTTGTTGAGGGCAGCGAATCAAGCGCTATTCCGCCAGTTCCCAAGACCACGCCACCTTGAGCTTATTGTCCACCGACCATACACCCGGCGCCCCCCAGGCGGCTCGTTCGGCTTCGTCCCGCTCGGCGTGGTTCCGAACTTTTCCACGCAGTACCACCTTGTTTCCGGAAGTCTCCACTTGGATCTTGTTGGCATCCAATAGGGCATTTCGCTCAAAAGCCGATTTGATGGCCGTCGCGACCTCGGCGGACGCCACTTTGGGTTTGATGGTGATCAGGTTGCTCACGCCCTTGACGCCCGCCAGATAGCGCACGGCGTTTTCGGCGGCGTCCTTCTGATACCACCACTCCACCTCGCCCTCCAGGGTGATCCAGCCTTCACGTACCGCTACCTCAATGGTTCCGGTTGGAATCGTCGTGGACCAGTCGATTTGATTTGCTGCCGCGGCGGCGATGTCTCCGTCGGTGCGGCGCGGGGAATCGGGCAGCTTGACTTCGATGTCGTCGGCAATTGCCTTCACCCCAGCAACCCGTTTGGCCGCCCGCACGGCATCCCATTTCTCGCCATAGGTGCTTGCGTAGCCATTGAGCGTCACCGCCCCGTCGTTTACCAGAACGCCGATGTCTGTGACCTTCACACTTGGCTCATATTTGAGCTCGGCCAGGACGTCCTTTTTTAGTTCCGTGTCAGTTTTCTTTATGTTGCTTTTCATGTTAATGTACCTTTCCTTTGTTAGTTGTTGTTGTTCGATTGATGACTCATGCTGCTCCTTTCTCCGTCTCCACCAGTTTGGTGAGCCAAAAGGAACGAGCAGCGTCAAATGATGAGCACGATGCGATTCTCGACATGGGTCACCCCCGGGGCAATCCAAGCGGCCCGTTCAGCTTCCTCGCGTTCGATAAAAGTACGCACATTGCCGCGGAGCACCACCGTGCCTCCATTAGTCTCGACCTGGATCTGCTGCGCATCCAACAGGGCATGGCGCTCAAATGCGGCTCTGATCGCGCCCTTTACATCCACGGGAGCCACTTTCGGTTTGATGACAATGAGGTTGGTCACCCCCCTTACGCCTGCCAGGTTCCGCACGGCGTTTTCGGCGGCGGTCTTTTGGTGCCACCCTTCCACGGTGCCTTCAAGAGTGAGCCACCCATCACGGACCGTTATCTTGACCGTGTCTTCGGGAATCGTGGTTATCCACTTGAGGGCATCGACTGCTGCCGCAGCAATATCACTGTCCGTGCGGCGAGACGATTCGGGCAGCCTAACCATAATGTCCTCCGCCAGGCCCTTCACCCCCGCAAGGCGTTTGGCCGCGCGTGACGCCGCCAGCTTTTCAGCATAACTGCTCACAGAGCCGGTGAGCGTCACGATTCCGTCTTTCACTGAGACGCCGATATCCTCGGCTCTGACGCTGGGCTCAAATGTGAGTTCAGCCAGCACATCCTTTTTCAGATCCACATCGTTTTTCATGAATTTCAATCTTGCGTAGCGGCGGGGCCGCAGCCGGTTGATTTCCCTTATTACAGTTACCGTGCCAAGGGGTTCACGTGTTGCAAGGCACTGGTAAATAGCGGGTTGGGAGAGGATTGGTGGGGATAAAGTTCTCTGCGAGCGTTCGCAAGTTGCGCAATCTTGCAGGCAAGCTCCGAGCTTTCGTCATGCTCGTCCGTAGGGCAGAGATTACCCAGATTTAATGAGCCGGGCAATTTTTCGCGCCTTTTTTCGCAACCGATGTTTTCTCATTTCCAGAAGATCCACGATGCGTCTGACGATCGGTGGCGGAACTTCGTCAGGAAGATTTTTCTGTAAGCGATTCTGGGCGATAACGCAATCGTGATAGTCGCCAAGTTTTTCCTGGAGTTTATAGACTCGTTTGATGGTTTGCGTCATGCGTTTGCCGGGGACGGCTTGAGTTAGTTGTAATTGATCGAGAAGTCTTTGGGCTTTTTTTCGCCAGTCGTGAAATTGCGCCGGATCTTCACTGCGAAGAGCTTTTCTACCTGCTTTCTCCGTGGCGCGAAAAGCTTGGGCTAACCGATCGGAAGTGGATGGCCATTTGGATTTGATTCTGGCTCTTCGTTCAATCTGTTTGATTGTCGTGAGAAGGATCGCAACGGCCTGTCGCAGCGATTGATCGGGTTTTTCGATGATGGCCTGCTTGCTGTCCAGGGCCTTGGCAATCCAGGTAAGCCCTTTCCGATACGCGGAGTTTGAGGGTTTTCCGGAAAGCCATTTGAGAATGGATCGCATGACGTCGAGTTCGCGCTGAGCGGCCAAAAGATGGGCAGCTTTCCGCAAATGCGATTTTGCTCGATTGATTTCCGAGGAAGAAAATGTTGGACTGGCAAACCAAAGCAAAGCACGCAACCATTTGATCAAAACACGAGTATCGTGAACCGATCTGGACAGGTTTCCGCGCGCGTGCTGCCTAATGCGGCGGGTCTGGATCGCTAGACGCCCGAGCACACGAACAAATCCACGTTCGATTTTTTCGCCGGGTTTAAAGGCGAAGGATGATGGGTCCGAATTTCTCAGCACCATTGCATGCATAGTGTTGTCCTGTTCTGCGCGCGGTCATAGGCCGGGTGTGCAATGAGCAAGCACCAGTCCGCGTTAATAGTTCGCGAACCAGTCCCCTTCTACAGGAACCGTGCCACCTCCTCTCTATAAGCGAAAGGCGTTACTTTCCAATGGGATATGTAAAAATCCAGCGGCGGTGCCGCTACCTCCGAAATATCGAAAACTGCAATTCGATTACGAAAATTGGCAACCGGAGTAGTTTCGTTTTATGCCACCCAGCGGTTTGCTCGGTCGGAATCGCCTCATTTTCAAGTGCTTGTTCAGAGCAGTGGCGATGACCTGACGGGAAATCTCACGCTCGATCATCAGCAGTCGAGACCAGATGTCCGTGACCAACTCGGCACCGCTTGCTACTTCTCATCCAGGCACTGTCTCAACGTCCGGATTAGGGTGTCATTCGAGAAAGGTTTGTGTAGGAAGCGACTTTTGGCCTTCTGGAAGAACGCGGTGTCCTTCCCTACCACCTCCGCGCTGTAGCCGCTCATGAAGATGACCTTCAGCTCGAGCCTTAACGTGCGCAACCGCTCGGCCAGGTCCCGGCCGGTCACTGCCTCTGGCAGCACAATGTCCGTAAGCAGCAGAGCGATCTCCCCGGCGTGCTGACCCGAAACCTCGAGCGCCTCCCGCGCACACGTAGCCTCCAGCACTTTGTAATGAAACGTCTCCAGCACCCGCCGCGTGATCATCCTCACCGAGTAATCGTCTTCGACGAGCAGGATCGTTTCCGTGCCCCCACGCAACTCCGGTGCGGCCTGGAGCGCGGCTACTGCCTCCGTCGGTGGCGGGATGGCGGGCAAAAAGATTTCGAAAGTTGTGCCCTCGCCAACGCGGCTCGCCACCTCCACCCACCCCTGGTGCTGCTTCACAATGCCATACACCGTCGCCAGGCCCAGACCCGTGCCCTTGCCCGGTTCCTTCGTGGTGAAGAAAGGCTCAAAAATCCGCTGCAAATGTTCCGGGGCAATGCCCGTGCCGGTGTCGCTTACCCTCAAACAGACAAATTCACCGGGGCGCGCCTCGGCATGCGCGTCAGCGCAGGTTTCGTCGAAGGTGATCTTCTCCGTAGCGATCTGCAGTTGACCTCCATGCGGCATAGCGTCGCGGGCATTAACGACCAGGTTAAGCAGCACCTGTTCCAGCATGCCCGGGTCGATCTGGCTGAAGGGCAACTCTTCCGCGTAAAGACATTCCATATGATTATTTTCTGGAATGATGCGTTTGAGCATTTTAGTCAGGTTTCGAATCAGATCATTCAAGCCTAACGGCTGGGCTCGCATGACCTGCTTGCGGCTAAAAACGAGCAATTGCCGGGTCAAGTTGGCGGCACTCTCCGAAGCCCGGACAATTTGATTCAGACATCCGACAGCCTCTACACTGAGTGGGCCGGCATCCATTAACACCAACTCGGCACCCCCACGGATCACCGCCAGCAGGTTATTGAAATCGTGCGCCACGCCTCCGGCCAATTGTCCCACGGCCTCCATTTTCTGTGCCTGCCGCAACTGCGCTTCCAGCCGCACCTCGTTGGAGACGTCATGTTTAACGGCCACATAGTTGACCACCTTGCCGGTGGCGTCGCGGACCGGGGTGATGGTGGCATCTTCTTCGTAGAAACTGCCGTCCTTACGCTTGTTGACGAAATGGCCAGTCCAGATTCCGCCACGAACCAGGGTGCTCCACAGTTCCTTGTAGAGAGCAGGGTCATGCTTGCCACTTTTGAGCAGGCGCGGGTTTTGCCCCAGCGCTTCCTCGCGGGTGTAGCCGGTGGTCTTCTCGAACGCCGGGTTGACATACAGAATCGCGCCCTGGACATCCGTGATCATGATCGTCTCCCCCGCCTGCTCGGCGGCTGCGGCCAGACGCTGCCTGATCTCTTCGGTGCGCCGGCGCTCAGTAATATCACGGGAATTGACAATCACTCCCTTGACGCTCGGGTTGTCGAGAAGGTTGCGCGCAACTATTTCCAGAACGCGCCACGAACCGTCTTTGTGCCGGAACCGGAACTCCTCTGTGGCCGTGGAATCCTGTACGGCAATACCGGCAGCGAAGAGTTGACGGATCCGCGGCACCTCTTCCGGATGCACGAAGTCGAAGGAATTCCGGCCCAGCAGATCCGACGGAACATAGCCCAGCACCCGCTCCACGGACGGACTTTCATAACGGATCGTGCCGTCCGCATCCAATACCGCGGTGACATCCATCGCCTGTTCGGCGAGCGCGCGGAAATACTCCTCGCGCTGTCGAAGAGCGTCCTCGGCTTGTTTGCGCTCGCTTTCGGCCCGCTTTCGCTGCACCCGCTCTTCGGCCTGTTGAAGAGCCCGGCGCACGGCTGGAACCAGCCGCTCGGGCCAATTCTTGAGCACGTAGTCCGTGGCGCCGCACTTCAGGCTTTCAATCGCTGCCTGCTCGCCAATGGCGCCTGACAGCAGCAGAAACGGCGCGTCCGGGCATGATTGCCGCGCGGTCTGCAAAGCCTGAAGGCCGGTGCAAGTCGGCAGCCGATAGTCAGCCAGAATGACATCGAACGTATTGTTCGCCAGGGCAGCAGAGAAATCCGGGAGGTTATCCACCCGTAGGATTTCGACGCCCAATCCGTCCGTTTCCAACATCCCTTTCACCAGATTGCTGTAGTCGGGATCATCTTCCAAATGTAAAATTTGAAACGGTCTAGCCATAGGCGCCTGTGTCCTCGTTGATTGGTTCTTCAACCCGAAGGAGCACTGAAAAATGAATGAGCATTGGCAGGTATCTCATAATCGCGCCTCGGGAAAGACCCTTCGAATCGCCGATTGCAGCTTCGTGAACATATCCCCCGCCTTGCCCACAAAACCGTCGGCTCCAGCGGCCTTGGCTGCGGCTCGGCATCCCGGAGTGTCGTCGGCAGTCATCATTATGACAACGGAATTGCTCTTACACGCTTTTATCCGTCGCGTTGCTTCCAAGCCACTGATCCCCGGCAACTGCACATCCATGAGAATCAGGTCCGGTTCAAGAGCCCTCACTCGGCGCAAAGCCTGGTGGCCATCAATTGCGGTGCCCACGAGATCGAATTCCTGATGCTGCTTGAAAAACGAGGTCAACGCTTCCAGGATGTACGGTGAATCATCGACAACCAGGATGCGAACCCGCTTGTTGCTGCGGGCAGCACCGTCAGGATCTCTTTGCGGCGAGTCTGTCACCTCTGGAAGGCTTGCGCAGAAGAGAAGAAAGCTGAATACAGTGAATTCAGTATCCCAGCCTACTTCTCTTACTGGAGAAAACTCGCATGCTGGAAGCTTCCATCGCGACTCTCGAAAGAACGCTAAACGCGGCCGCTTTCCATTTCCAGCCAGCCCTTCCTCCCGATACAGACGGCGCTTGGTGGTCGGCTTTTGAGATTTGCTCACTATGGTTCCGTGATCTGATTGCGGATAGCGTAGCGCACGAGCTCGCCCACCGTGTGGATTTCGAGCTTGCGCATGATATTGGTCCGATGGGTTTCCACTGTGTGAACGCTGATGTTGAGCTGGTCGGCGATCTCCTTGCTGATTTTGCCTTCGGCCACCAGTTGAACCACCTCACGTTCCCGAGCGGTCAACTGGTCGCCATCAGCTTTGCCACCGGCATAATTTGGATGCAAGAAGCCGTTTAAGACCAGCTCCGAGACTTTGGGGGTGAAAAACGGTTTGTGCTGCTGCAAATGTTCGATGGCTTCGACCAGCAGCTTGCCAGCATCCGCTTTCAAGATATATCCCCTGGCCCCGGCTCTCAGGAATTCGCGTGCCAGCCGTTCAGAATGATACATGGTCAGGATCAACACCTCGGTTTCGGGGAGGAGCTTGTGGATCTGGCGTGTGGCCTCCAGCCCGTTCAACTCGGGCATGCTGAAATCGAGCACGACCACGTCAGGCTTCAACTCCGTGGCTTTTTCAATCGCCTCTCGCCCGGTGACGGCTTCCCCGCAGATTTCCCAACCGGGATGACTTTCCAGGATCGTCCGGAGTCCCTGACGGACAACTTCGTGGTCATCGGCCACCAAGACACTCAAGACGCTCATACTTCGGCTTTCGGTAGCGGCATTCGCGCCCGAATGGTAGTGCCGTGGCCGGTGGAATCAATCTCCAGGCGACCACCTAACTGCCGCAGGCGCTCCCGCATCCCCGTGATGCCCACCCCGAGCCGCCCTTGGGCGGCTCCTCCGGTTGCCTCGTTCGGACTTGGCCGGGGCATTCCGTGCCCGGCGTCGATCACTTCCAATCGGAGTTCTGTGTCGTCCGCCATCAGACGAACGGTTGCCGTCGAACTGCCCGAATGCCTATAGACGTTGATCAGGCACTCCTGCAGGACGCGAAACAGCGCAAGTTCAACTTCCGCAGGCAGCCGGCCCAGGTCCGGTGGCAATTCTATAGCCACGCGGATTCCACTGCGCTGCGCAAATTCATTCACGTATTCATCCATCGCGCCCTCCAATCCGAGTTCTTCGAGCAATGGGGGATGCAACAGGTACGACACGGTCCGCACCTCCAGTGAGCATTGCTCCAGAAGGCGGAGGCTCTCGTCCAGCAGCGTCTTTGCCTTTGGGTCGAGTTGAATGGCCGAGTGGGCCAGCGCGGTCAGGTTCATGGACAGCGCCGCCAGCCATTGGGCGGCGTTGTCATGCAGCTCCCGGCCAATGCGGCGGCGTTCCTCATCATGCGCTTGAAGCAACCGACCGGATAATTGTCGCAACTCCTCTTCCGCGTTTTTCCGCTCGGCTTCGCGCTGTTCCAGCGCTGCCGCCATACCGTCAAAAGATCGCATAAGCTGGTCCAACTCGCTGCCCCCTTCCGATCGACCCGTCCGGGCTCCCAAATCCCCCGCCGCCAGCCTCGCTGTGGAGCTCACCAGAGTCTCCACACCGCGCAAGATGAAGACATCGCTGGCCCCCCCACCCACCCCAAAAGCCCAAAAACCCACCAATCCCAAGCCAGCGAGATTGCGAACCAAGGTCCGATTCGCCTCCGCGAACATCACGCGCTTGGGAATGCCCAGGACGACCGATATATTCTTGCCCAATATAGGGCTGCGCATCGAAGTGAAGACAAAGAGGGTGGACATGCCATCAGAGTCAGGAGCCTCGACCAGACCCGTTTCATTTGTCGCTATCGCGTTGAGGAGGGGTATTATGGGCAGGGACTTTCCGACCCACTTCACCGGCTCGGGCAGCCGCACGAGTATAACTCCGCTCTGGTCAGTTTTGGTCCACGTGGAACCTGCCGGCAAGCGGGCTTTAACGGACATCTCGAAGCGATTTAGCCAGTCTAAATCCAAAGCAGCGGCAATCACCGCCTGGACTCGCCCGGATTCGTCGAGCACCGGATAGCCAAAGTTGCACGTGGGCAGCCCGGTCACACGGTCAATCTGGTAAGCGCCAACGGAAAAGCCCCGCGTCCGGAGCGCGTCGGAAAAGTATGAGCGGTCAGCCACATTGATCGCCTCGAGCAAGGGACGAGCGGTGCAGGAGACATCGCCGTTGGTCTCGGCAAGCCCCCAATTACTGTAGCGCGGGGTTTGTTTGATCAGGTCGTTGAAGAGCGCCTGGCAAGCCGCCCGGTCTCCCGAGCGCACTTGTGGAAGCTGTGCCAGGGTGACAAGGAGTTGACGTGTGCTACTGATGAGCTCTGCCTCCTCCCGTTCCGCAAACTGCACAATCTCCAAACAGCGGGGCTTCCAGCCCGCTATCTCACGTTGACGATCCGCCCAGTAAGTGTGGAGGGCTAGCCCAACGGGCAAGGCCAATACCAGCAGGACCAGACCCAAGAGACGGAACCGCAGACTTGAAACGAAAGAGCGCATACTTTGGTCTCCGGGCGTCAGCTAGACACGTGTCCGCGCCCGGAGCCCTGTCACGGCGACTTCATTCGCCGCGGCAGCAGCTCGGGGCTCACGCCACTTTCACTTCAACGGCCTTGGTTTTGGCCTTCTCGCTCTTCGGCAGATGTACCTTCAGCACGCCGTCCTTAAAGTCGGCGCTAATTTTGCTCCCATCGGCCCCCTCGGGCAGCGTGAAGCTCCGGAGGAAGTTGCCATACGACCGCTCGATGCGGTGATACTTCGTGTCCTTCTCCTCTTTCTCGAACTTGCGCTCTCCCGTAACGGTCAGCACCCCGTTCTCGACGGACACCTTCACGTCCTCCTTTTTGACCTCCGGAAGGTCAGCTTTGACGAGCCATTCTTTGTCGTCTTCGCTGATGTCCACCGACGGCGCCCACTGCGCCACCGTCATCAATTCCTGACCTCCGGTCGTCGCGCGGGTCGATGGCAGGCCAAAGAACTTGGCCAGGCGGTTGTGCAACTCATCCATTTCTTTCAATGGATCCCAACGTATTAATGCATTCATTTCTCGTTTCTTACTAAATCGGCGAGAGGGTTAATCCAGCCACCGACTGCCCGTCCGCCGATCTTTCCAGGCAGCAACGGCGAAATCTATTCTGACTTACGGACCTTCGGTGGGATGTTTGTCCACCAGATGCGGCGAAAGCGGTATTGTCTTGGACTGGCTCGCCAGCACGCATTTGATGGATCGCCTAATCCACCACGTACTGTAAGTTGGGAACTCGGCTCCCTTAGCGGGGTCAAAACGCTCAATGGCCTTCAGCAATCCCATGTTGCCTTCGCTGACCAGGTCCAGCAGCGGCAGTCCCATGTCTTCATTGTCCCGGGCAACCTTGACTACTCGAGGCAAGTTCGCCTTGATCATGAGCTCCCGGGCCCGCTTGCCGCCTTTCTTGATCCGGGCCGCCAAAGCAATCTCCTCTAGCGGCGTCAGCAACCGAACCCGGCCCACTTCACGCAGGTAAAGTTTGATGGCGGTTTCGCCGTTAGGACCGGAACGCTCCCCATTGCGGAGCCCAACGGTCTTACCTTCCGCCTCGCCGAGGGGTTTTCGCGCTCCCCTGGCTTTCAGGCCTTGTTCTTCGGCGCGTGTTTCGGGCGTCGGCGCGTCCGCATCCTCCCCCAACTCCGCCCAGATCTCACCCGATTCTCCGAACCCGGCGTATGTCGGCGCGGAGAGCCGCTTGGCCAGCCGGGGTGTGCATGCGAGTGCGTCGGCCGTTTGTTGTGCTACGATGTGGGGTCCCATATTATTGACTCGTTGCTGATTTGTTGCGCTGAACTCGCTCTGATAGAATTGCGTTTCTTACGCGTCGTCGGAGGTTTCTTGTTTGCTCCCCAATTCACGTCAATGCTCCGACGCCCGACTGAGTTCCCTGTTACAGGAGCCGTGCCAAACCATTGCTCCGAACGCAAAGTCCTTGCATGCAGTAGGATAGCGAAGAGTCTATCGCCGGTATGCGGCTTGCGAGAGTTCGCAGTTTTCAAGAACTCGCAAAACAACTGCGAGGTTGCATTCTTTGGCAGATAAGAAAGACTGCCCTGGTGTTTAGGGGGAGATCTTCCCAAAACGAGATTTCGCAGTCGAAACTGCGTGGTGTTGCAACTCGCGACCGCTCGCAGGATGCGGGAATGATCGGAACAGACTGGATTTCAATATGTTACGTGACTTCGCGCCGTGTGGCACGCGCTGTGCGTCAAGCTTGGTGTGCTCAACCCGAACTGAAAAGATGAACACAAACGAAAACGGAGAACCAACTATGCAACTCGACGAGCTGAACGGGCTGCCTGGGCCTCGCCAGGCGTGTCCTCTGTGGAGAACAAGCTCAAGGTTACCAGGCCCTGGGATTTGGCCGCATAGCCCCTGATCTGTTGAACCGCCCAAGAAAGGAAATCGCACATGAAGACTTCTGCAAGAGTGCCATTTAAGACGTGGGAAAACACCGCTCAGAGCCGACGGAGTAAGGTCGGCGCGATAGTCCAGCCTCGATCCCGCGCTGCTAATAACCGATCCCGGCAACCATGGGAGCTGAAGAACATTCTCGTGCCAACAGACTTTTCAATGTCCTCGAAGAAGGCCTTGAGGTACGCGGTCGCTTTGGCAGCGAAGGTCGGGAGTCAGATCACGCTGGTCCATGTGATCAAACCCCGGCCGATCGACTCGGAACCCTATCCACTCTGGCTGGGCATTGATCCTCGGATAATTAAAGCAAGCGAGGCCTTGGGAAAGGTCTGCAAGGAGCAACACGTGGAACCGTCCTTGCTTCGGAATACGCTCGTGCGCGAAGGAACACCTCATCGGGAGATTACGGACGCCGCTCGAGGATTGCCGGCGGACTTGATCATTATCGCCACCAATGGCCACCGGGGGCTTGCTCGGGTTCTGCTTGGCAGCACGACCGAGAAAGTGGTTCGCCACGCGCCCTGCCCGGTTCTTGTCGTGAGGGAAAAGGAGCGTGAACTCATTCACGAGTGAGGGGTTCCGCAATGTCAATTAAACCCGACATCGCACCAAGTCGAAACCGCAACGGGCGGGTGCTAACGGCGATCGTGCCGAGTGTTCTAATGATCGTAGCCGGTGTGCGAGCGATCGTCCTGCCGCTAGAAACAGGTGAAGTCCTAACGACGTTGGTGGGTTGGCTATTAGTACTTAATGGCGCGACGGATGTGGCTTACGCTTGGCTCACACGCGATGGAGCCGGGCATAGATTGGCGAGGGTTCTGGTCGGACCAGGCATCGTCTGTGTTATTGCAGGTGGCTATGTACTTTTGCATCGTCTGACGGGATTTGCACCACTCACGTTTGTTTGGCTTATCTACCTCGTTGGCAAATCGCTCCTGGGGTTCGTTCTCGCGTTTCGACTCCGCCCGCTTCCCGGGGAGAGGTGGCTCTACTTCGATGGGATCGCCAACACTCTGATTCTCGGAATCGTGCTCCTTGGTATATGGATTATGTGGCCGGTGGCCTCCTTGCGAGTGAGCGGAATCTTGGTGGGGATCAGCATGCTGTTTAGCGGGGTTGCCCGCCTGATGGTTTCCCTGAGCCCACGCGGTGAGGTTGGGCCCATCCACCAACCATTTCATGACATTGAGTAAGCTCACTCAGGGAAGACCAAGCACAAGCACAGTAAAGTCCGCAATCGCCACTCAAAACGACCGCAGCTTCGACCCGGCTGCCGAATGCGTTCTTAAAGCTGGACACGACATCGCTGGGCAACGCTTGCGCCTCAACCGGCGTGGCCGCCCAAAATGCCGGCGTCATGCCCACTGCGATCCCTTGGCGCAACCATTCTCGGGATCGACGCGGCCGTCTGTTCATGAGGCCTCAAGGCTATCTCATGTTTTTCACCCAACCTTTGACATGCTCCTATTCTTTTTCAAGTTCACGAATGCTAGCTTCACTTGCCTCCATCGCCTTATTGGCCGTCGTGGCCTCCCTTGCCGCCTGTTGAGACGCGAACGCCTGTTCAAGTCTAGCTAACCGTGCATCCAGTTTCCGAACGGTTTCTTGCAGTTTCTTAATTTCTTCTTTCATTGAATTACCTTTCAATTCCAATCGCCACGCTGAGTTTGCTATTACAGGAGTCATGCCAAACCGTTGATCTGGACGCAAGTTATTGAGGTGTAACAAGATATTGCGACGCCAACCGTATTCATACGGCTTGCGGGAGTTCGCAGTTTTCAAGAACTCGCAAAAACAACTGCGAAGTTGCGCTTATCTCAGGAGACGCCCGGCACGAGCACGTTCAAACCGGCTTGAAGCGCAGTCAGCTAGAGGGACGTTGGTGCCGGCCTCGTCTGAGCCGCTGAAGGAGAGGCTGGCGCGACTCCGTGAACCTCCTTTACGAGTCGGAACTTCTTGATGCGTGAAATCAGCGTCGTTGGCTTTAGACCCAACAACTCCGCGGTGCCGCCCGGCCCGTGAATCTTCCAGCCGGTTTTATTGAGCGCCGCCAAAACATTATCGCGCTCGCGCTGCCTGAACTCGATGTCGCTCAAGACCTCGACATTGCCCCCCCGGGTTTCTACGGGCGGAGGTGCAGGTGTATTGATGGCCGAGATGTCAACAGTCGGCAAATCAAAGTACATCACACCGTTCTGTGCGAGTATGAGCGCCCTCTCGATTCGGTTCTGCAACTCGCGCACATTTCCTGGCCAATCGTAAGCCTGCAGTTGGACGAGATGTGTCTGGGTGAGCCGAGCCGGCCGGACACCGAACTTCCGCGCCGCCTTCTGGAGGAAATGGGCGGCCAGCAAGGGAATGTCCTCCTTGCGTTTGCGCAAAGGAGCCACTTCGACGGGGAAGACATTGAGACGATAATAGAGGTCCTGCCGAAAGCGGCCTGCTCCCGCTTCCGCCTGAAGGTTCCGATTCGTGGCGGCGATGATGCGAACATTCACGGTTCGAGTTCTTTCCTCGCCGACCCGCTCGTATTGACCCTCCTGGAGCACTCGCAGAAACTTGCTTTGCAGTTCCAAAGGGATCTCGCCCACTTCGTCCAGGAAGAGTGTGCCCCCGTGGGCTGCCTCAAAACGGCCAGCCCGGTCTCTGAGCGCGCCAGTGAATGAGCCTCGAATGTGCCCAAAGAATTCGCTTTCATAGAGGTCGCGTGGAATGGAAGCGCAGTTCACACGGATGAGCGGACGGTCGCCACGCCGACTGTGCTTGTGAATCTCCCTGGCGACCAACTCCTTGCCAGTGCCGGTTTCTCCGAGAACCAAGACACTGGCATCGGTCCGCGCGACCGTCTCGACCTGGTGCAGCAGCTTCCTCAGCGCCGTGCTTTCTCCTATGACATCGCCAAAATCCTTCGCCTCCTTTACTTCCTCCTGGAGGTAAGTGTTTTCAAGTTCGAGTTGCCCTTTGAGCTGCGCGATTTCCTCGTAAGCAAGGCGGATCTTCTCCTCGCTCTCGCGCAGCGCCTGATTGGAAGCCACGAGTTCGGCGGTGCGTTCCTGCACACGGATTTCCAGCGTGCTTTGAGCAAAGAGCAACGCCTCTTCGGCGTCGCGCAAGCGCAGTTGCGTTCTGACCCGAGCCAGCACTTCCTCCGGTTCGAAGGGCTTGGTAATGTAATCCACGCCCCCCGCGTCGAACCCCTTGACCTTCTGGTCGATCTCGCTAAACGCGCTGATAAAAATGATGGGAACCCGGCGGCTCTGCTCGTCTGCCTTCAAGCGGCGACACACCTCGTAACCATCCATGCGGGGCATTTTCACATCGAGCAGGATCAAGTCGGGCAGCTTGGCGGCCACGGATTTCAAAGCGAAGCTGCCGTCGAAAGCGGGACGGACGCGAAAACCCTGCTTCGTAAGAATGTCCGCTAATAGCTGCAGGCTGGCCTGCGTGTCCTCGACTACCAGGATCTCCTGCTGGGTTGTGGTTCTCTTCTCATCGGTGATCATAACATCTTGCCTACTTCGGCATTGTCGCTTTCCAGTACGTTCAATAGCTGTGGATAATCAAGCTTCCGCGCGAGATCATTCAGGAAACCACCGATCGCGGCATCCCGCTCCCTCACCCGCTCGATGAGCTCCAGCGTGCGGGTAGTGTCCGCTTCGACTACGGCCTGGCGCAATTGCGCCAGCAATTCTGCTGGCAAGGCTCCCCACTGCTCCGGACGGATTGCGGCCTTGGGCCTAGTTGGGGATGCTTGCTTGCCCTCGCCTTGATACAAATACTTCACACCCAGATGCCGAGCCATAACCTCAAACAGCTCCTGTTCACGGCACGGCTTGCGCACGAGCTCGTCGCAACCTGCCTCTAGAATTGGCTTTCGTTCCTCCTCCAAGGCGTGGGCCGTGAGGGCGATGATCTTCGTGCGGGTCCCTGCTTCCGTGTCCTTGATGCGACGCGCCGCTTCCAAGCCGTCCATCACCGGCATGCCGATGTCCATCCAGATCAGGTGCGGATGCCACTCGTCGAACAGTGCCACCGCTTCCTGCCCGTTCTCTGCGTCCCGCAGCTCAAAACCCACCGGCTCAAAAAGCTTGTGCAACAACAGTCGATTCTCTGGCTGGTCTTCCGCTATGAGCAGGCGAAAGCGCGGTTGGCCTTCCGCCAATCCAATGATCCGTCCGCGCCCCAACTCCGCGGGAGTTTCTCCTTCCGGGCGCACCACCACCGGGATCTCGAAGTGAAACACCGAACCCTTGCCCGGTTCACTGGCGACGTCAATCCGCCCGCCCATGAGCTCGATATATTGCTTGCTGATGGCCAGCCCCAGCCCCGTCCCCGCTTCGGTGGGCGCCTGGTTCCCCAACTGCACGAAGGGAAAAAAGATCCGCTCCCGATCTTCCGCCCTGATCCCTGGACCAGTATCCTCCACCTCGAAGCGCAGGCGCGCCCGCTGCGCTGACTCCCAACTCACGACCCCAGCCCGCAGCTTCACCCCACCGCTGGCGGTGTACTTCGTCGCATTCCCAACCAAATTGATCAGCACCTGACGCAGTTTGCCCGCGTCTACCACAATGTGGCGGGGCAGAGTTGGGGATGGCTCCAAAGCCAGGCTCAGTCCTTTCTCCGCAGCCCCCACCCCCAGCAACGATTGCAGTTCATGCAACAATTGGTGCAGATCCACCTCGGACTCCTCCAGCACCACTCGACCGGATTCAATCTTGGACATGTCCAGCACGTTGTTGATCAGGTTGAGCAGGTGTTCCCCGCTGCGGACGATGATGTCCAGATTCTCCTGCTGATTCGCCGGGACGCCCTGGTCATTCTTCATCAAACGCGAGAATCCGAGCACCACGTTGAGAGGCGTACGCAGCTCATGGCTCATGCTGGCCAGAAAAATACTTTTGGCCCGATTGGCCGCTTCCGCCCGCTCCTTGGCGGCGACCAACTCCTCCTCCGCTTGCTTGAGTTTCGTGATATCAATGAGAGTTCCCGTCATCAGCAGCGCCTGGCCCTGCTCGTCGCGCAAGGGGACATCCGCCCGGGCATTCATCCACTTGAGGGACCCGTCAGGCAAGGCCACCGGATAAACAGCGCTGTAATTCTCGTACTTGCCTGAAACCGCCCCTGAAAAACGCTCCAGGGTTTCATCGATGACCCCGGCATATTCCGGGAAGGCTGCCTTGGTATCGGCCAATAACGTGGCCCAGGCGCTGAGTCGGTAAGCCTTTTCTCCGGTCGTGTCCGGCGTGAAGCCCAGCATTAGCGCCGCGTTGTCCAATCCATGGTAGGTATCGTTCTCCTTGAAATCGATCCACCAGGCGCCGACGTCCGCCGAGGCGAGAGACCCATAGACAAGCTGGTTGAGCAAGGCTAATTCTTCGGTGCGGCTTTTCACCAACTCTTCCAGATGGTCGCGGTGCTTGCGCAGTTCCTCTTCCGCCATTTTGCGCTGCGTGATGTCCATCGTCGTGCCGATGAACTCGACCAACTCACCGGATTCATTAACAACCGCGTGGCCCACGCTGTGGATGTGCTTAGTGACCCCATCGGGTGTAACTATACGATACTCGTGTTCAAAATCCCTCTTCTCGCGGATCGCTGAATCGAAGGTTTGCTTGAACCCGGCCTGGTCCTCCGGGTGGACTCTTTCCCAAAATGCATCAAATGAAGGTTTGGTTTTTTCAGGATGAATTCCAAAAATCCGAAATCGTTCCTTGGAGGAAACCATCTCTCCAGTGGTCGGCTTCCACACCCAACTGCCGGTATGGCTGATCCTTTGGCCTTCCGCCAAAAGGGCCTCACTCCGCTTCAGCGCTTGCTCGGCGCTCTGGCGCTCGGTCACATCTGCCGCCGTGCCAATGTATTCGACGAGTTCTCCGGCTTTATCGAGTACCGGATGCCAAATCACGTGGAGGTGCTTGACCGTGCCATCATGCAATAGCAGCCTGTATTCTTGCGAAAACTGAGCTTTCTCACGGAATCCCGCCAGGCATTCTTTGGAAACCCGGTCGCGATCTTCTGGGTGCAAAAGTCGGAAGGACTCATTAGGATCGGGGGCGCCATTTTGCTGAGTCTCCAATCCAAAAATTCGGAATAGTTCCTCGGACCAGTACAGGGTCTTCCCAGTCGCGGGGTTGTAGGCGAAACTGCCCGTATGGCTCACCTTTTGTGCTTCAGCGAGGTATGCTTCGCTCCGCCGCAAGGCTTCCTCCGTCCGTTTGCGCTCGGTGATATCCATTGTCGTTCCAATGAACTCGACCAACTCCCCGGACTTATTGACAACCGCGTGGCCCACGCTGTGGATATACCTGGTCACCCCATCGGGAGTAACAATACGATACTCGTGTTCAAAATCTCTCTTCTCGCGGATCGCTGAATCGACAATCTGCTTGAACCCGGGCTGGTCTTCCGGGTG
>Ga0335080_10002157_pt1 | contig 19530 bp, 18 predicted proteins | sample Lox_Sample_34_FD_206720 | JGI IMG/M metagenome (GOLD analysis project Ga0335080, IMG submission 206720) | Soil microbial communities from Loxahatchee National Wildlife Refuge, Florida, United States - Lox_Sample_3.4 | ecosystem: Environmental > Terrestrial > Soil > Wetlands | place: USA...
GTAATACTCGCCCTTGGCGTTGGCGTTGCCGACGCGGTCGAGGAGGCCGAACAGGCGCCTGCCGTCGATCGCCATGACGCCGGAGTTGACGAGCTTGATGGCGCGCTGCTCGGGCGTGGCGTCGCGGAACTCGACGATCGCCTCCAGGCGCCCCTGGGCATCGAGGATGAGGCGGCCGTACGCCGCCGGATCGGCCGGACGCATGCCGAGCACGACGGCGGCCGGACCGTCGGGCTGCCGCCGCCGCGCCAGGAGCCGGCCGATGGTGGCGCTGGTGATGAACGGGCAGTCGCCATAGACGACGAGGACGTCGCCGGCGAAGTCGGCCAGCGCGGCCCGCGCCGCCAGCACGGCATGGCCGGTGCCGAGCGGCTGGCTCTGCACGACGGTGCGATGCGGCGCCACGGCCTTCGCCACGCTCTCCTGGCCGGGACCGATGACGACGACGACGGGATCGCAGCCCACGGGGGCGAGGTTCGCCAGCACGTGGTTGATCAGCGGGCGGCCGGCCAAAGGATGCATGACCTTGGGGAGGCTGGTGCGCATGCGCACGCCCTTGCCGGCGGCAAGCACGACGGCGGCGGCAGTCGGATTAGCCATCAGGTGAAATCATCCTCGAATCAGGGACGCAGTCGGCGAATCGCGGCGGCACACTGCCACAGGCCGACTCGCCGTCCAAGGGAGCAGATGCGGGTGGCGGAACTATGGCGAAAGCGTTCAGCCGCCCCGCCGCGGCGCCGCCTGGCGAACGCGGCCGGCCGTCGCCGGGTCGAGGAAACCCTGCAGGACGGCGTCGCGCTCCAGCTCCAGGACGGCCTCGAAATCGAGGTCGAGCGCGCGGTGCATCACCCGCTTGAGATGGCGCACCGGGCCGGCCGGCAGGGCCGCGATGCGCTGCGCCAGCCGGCGTCCTTCCGCATCGACCGCCGCATCGGGAACGACGGCATGGACGAGACCGAGGGAGAGCAGCTGCCCCGCCGTGTACTTCTCGCCGAAGAGGATCATCTCGCGCGCCTTCTGCAGGCCGACGAGGCGCGGCAGCAGGGCGGTGACGCCGCCGGTGACGATGAAGCCCAGCGACACCTCGGGGAAGAAGCAGCGCGTGCCCTCGCCCATCACCACGAAGTCGCAGTTGATGAGCCACTCGAAGCCGCCGCCGGCGGCCCAGCCGCGCGCCGCGCCGACGATCGGCTTCTCGCCGTAGAACATCTTCCGCACCGTATCCTGGACGCGGCCGAGATAGCGGCGCGTCGCCTCGGCGTCGCGCGTCTGCACCTCGAACTCCTTGAGGTCGTCGCCGGCGCAGAACGCCTTGCCGGCGCCGACGAGCAGAAGCACGGCGACAGCGGGATCGGCGTTGGCCGCCGCCAGGGCGCGATCGAGCTCCTCGACCAGTTCCTCGGTCATGGCGTTGAGCCGGTGCGGGCGGTTGAGCGTGATCGTGCAGACGCCGTCGCTCACTTCGCTCAGCACCGTCGTCATGCGGCTCTCCCTTCGGCGGCCGCGCGCTTGAGGGCCGCCTTGTCGACTTTGCCGACGGCCAGCATCGGCAGCTGGTCGCGAACGATGAAGCGCTTCGGCACCTTGAAGTTGGCGAGGCGCGCGCGGCACCACGCCGTCAGTTCCGCCTCGTTCAGCACGGCGCCCGATTCCGGCATCAGATAGGCCCAGCCGACCTCGCCATAGAGGCCGTCCCTGACGCCGACGACGGCGGCCATGGCGATGTCCGGATGGCTCTCGAGCAGGATCTCGATCTCGCGCGGATAGACGTTGAAGCCGCCGGACTTGTACATGTCCGACAGCCGGCCGACGATGCGATAGTTGCCGTCCGGCCGCCGGATGCCGATGTCGCCGCTGTGCAGCCAGCCCTCGCCATCGATCATCTGCGCGGTCGCTTCCGGCCGGTTGTAGTAGCCGACCATCTGGCAGAGGCCGCGCACCTGGATCTCGCCTTCCTCGCCGTCGCCGAGGACGCGGCCGTCGGGCGCCACGATGCGCAGCTCGTAATGCGGGTCCGGCGCACCGGCTGTCTCCGCCAGGACCTCCAGGCTGGAGCCGGCCTTGGCATAGGTGACGCCGGAGACGGTTTCGGTCAGGCCGTAGTTGGTCGAGAGGTTCGGACAAATCGCCTGCAGCTTGAGGATGAGGTCGCGCGGTGCCGGTGCGCCGGCCCAGAAGATGAGCTGCAGCGACGACAGCTCGAAGGTCGCGAAGTCCGGATGGGCGAGCGCCAGCTGCAGCATCGTCGCGACCTGGCCCCAAACCGTCACCTTCTCGCGCTCGATCGTTGCCAGTACGCCGCGGGCGTCGAAGCGTTCCATGAACACGGTCGTGCCGCCGCCGACAAGGCAGCAGCAGAAGAGGTCGCCGACGCCGAAGACGTTGGAGAGCGTGAGGTTGTCGAGGATGCGGAGCGGCTCGGCCCACCAGTGGTCGCACTGGTTGCGATGGCAGTGGCTGAGGCCGCGATGCGAGAGCATGGCTCCTTTCGGCCGGCCGCTCGAGCCCGAGGTGTAGATGAGCAGCACCGGGTCGTCGGGCCCGACCTCGCCGAGCGCGCGCGCGTAGGCATCGGCGTCGACGGCCGCGCCGCCCCCGAGAAACTCGTCATAGGCTTGCGAGAGTCCGGGCACGGCCTCGAAGAAGGTGACGACGCGCTCGATGCTCGGGTGCCCCTCGGCCAGCGCGCGGAGGTCGTCCCGGTAGTCGCGCTCCTCGAAGCGGGGCAGCCCGATCAGCAGACGCGGCGCGCTGTCGCCCACGACGTAGGCGAGTTCGTCGCGCTTGAAGCGCAAATTGAGGCCGCTGAACATGGCGCCGAGCCGCGCCGCCGCCAGGAAGCAGATCAGGCCCTCGGGCCGCGGCGTGCAGAGGACGGCGACGCGATCGCCGCGCCGCACGCCGGCGGCGAACATGGCGCGTGCGCAGCGATCGACCGCGGCGGCGAGGTCGGCATAGGTCAGGCGCAGGTCGTGCAGCACCATTGCCTCGTGCCCCGGCCGCCGCGCCGCCCAATAGTCCGGATAGTCGCTGATGCGGTCGAGCTCGACGACGTCTGGCCGCATTCCCCTGCCCCGCTGGATTGACGCTTCCGCCTGCGGCCGGCAAGGTGCCACAGCGCTGCGCGACGGGCAAAGAGGGCGGACTTCCTGCATGATCGGCGAACGCACGGCCCTGGTCTTCGACCTCGACGGCACGCTGGTGGACAGCGCGCCGGACCTGCACCGCTGCCTCAACGCCGTCCTGGCCGAGCAGGGACGGAAGCCCGTATCGCTGGCCGACATCCGCGCCATGGTCGGCGACGGCGCCGCGAAGCTGGTCGAGCGCGGCTTCGCCGACACCGGCGATCCGGTCGACCCGGTGGCGCTTCCGGTCCTCGTCGAGCGCTTCCTCGTCCACTACGCCGCCGGCCGCCACGCCATGACGACGCCGTTTCCCGGCGTCGGCGAGACGCTGGCGGCGCTGCGGGCGCGCGGCTGCCGCCTCGGCGTCTGCACCAACAAGCCCTACCGCCCCACCGTGGAGATCCTCGAGATCCTCGGCCTTGCCGGCTACTTCAGCGGCGTGACCGGCGGCGACAGCCTGCCGATCCGCAAGCCCGACCCCGCACATCTGCTGGGCACCCTGGACCTCATGGGCGGCACGCCGGACCAGGCCCTGATGATCGGCGACAGCGCCAACGACGTCGCCGTCGCCCGCGCCGCCGGCGTTCCGGTGGTAATCGTCACCTATGGCTATACGCGCGTGCCGGCGCGCGAACTCAAGGCCGACGCCCTCATCGACCGCTTCGACGAACTCCTGGCCGTCCCGTTGACAGGGGCGCCTGCGCCGGCCTAAAGACTGCCCTCCCCGGGCGGCTTGGCCGGCCCGGCACCTACCTGGGCGGGCGCGTAGCTCAGCGGGAGAGCACTCCCTTCACACGGGAGGGGTCACAAGTTCAATCCTTGTCGCGCCCACCATTGAAAAACTTGAAAATCAAGAACGCTCACCGATGTCCGCCCGGCTCGGACACGGTAGGCGGTTGTGATCGCCGATCGGCCCACGACGATGAGATCGACCGGCGCACCTCGTTGACGAAGCCGGTCAGCCATGGGGCCCCGGAATCGACTTCGACTCCGTTGGTGACGGCAGTTTGGGGAGCTTTTGCCGCGGTCGTCCTGCCGGACGGCATCGCCAGGAGTTCGTCCCGGGGGGCTGTTGCCGCGCGCGACGACGGCTCTATTGCACCGCTCGGAAAGGTCGGCGCGGTAGCGATCGCGGGGCGTTGATTCCAGTCGAACAGGGTGAGGGCGGCCAGGGGCAGCCCTGGCAGCAACAGCCCCAGCACGACGGCAACCCAAATCTGTGATCGCCACGCGCCACGCTTAGGCGCAGGGATATCCTCTGCGTCGTCCCAAGCAGTAACATTGTCACGATCGATGGCCCGCATGTCCAACCCACCCATGGTCGGCAAGGGCGCGTATGTCACGGTCGAGTATTGCAAAGTACTGGCTCAGTCGGGACCCTTCTTCCTGTGGCATCGGCGTGATTTTCTGCCCCGCGGCCCGAGCGATCGTGCGCCAGGAATTCCCGCACAACCGGCCGTCAGACGACGAGGCGACCTTGGCGCTCGGCGAGCGCGATCCTCGCCTCCATCCCGGCCGTGAACGCCAGATGGTCGGCCTCGATGCCGTCGGAGAAGATGATTCCGTTGTCGGGCATCAGCGAGCGCAGGAGCAGAGCGCCGCGCGGCGCGATCCGGCCGTAGACGAGCGACGCCTGGGAACTCCTGCTCGGGAAGGGTTCGCGGACAACGAACTGCAAGAGGTCGCTGTCCCAGGGGAGCGGGCCGTGAGACGGCGGCAAGACCTGGCCGTTCGTCATCGCTGCCGCGATCCCCAGCGATCCGGTCACGATGCTCTTGAGCCACGCGGTCGATCCAAGGCCGGTCGAAACAATCAATCCGCTCGAGGACTGCGTCTCGGTGCGACCGTCAAAACTGATCTCGTACCGGGCGGAGGTATGGGAGCGCGGCCCGATGAAGAGGTCGTTGACGGCGCGCAGGACCTGGCGGTCGCCGAGGCGCGCCTCGGCCATGCTGACGGTCTTGCAGGACCGCCGGTCGAGGGCGACCTCCCGCAGCAGAGCCGGCAGATCAGGCGCCTTGAACGGCAGAAGGAGGCCGTCATGGCGCGACGGCTCCGGGTTCACGCCGATGAGGGGCTGGCCGTCCAGATACTTGAGGGTATTGGCGACGAGGCCATCCTGGCCGAGGGCGACGACGATGTCGTGCGGACCGAACAGGAAGTTCGGCAGGAACGCCCGGTCGATCACCTGGTAGCGACCATGCGTCACCAGGGCGGCGAGCGTGACCTGCTTCGCCGCCTCGTAGGCCTCGTGCTCGCAGCGGTAGTCGGCAACATCGCCGCCGAGGCGCTCGACGTAGAACTGCGCCTGCGCCAGCGTCTGGTGCCTGACGACGAGCTCCTCGAGCCGGCTGCGCCGGGTCACCAGGACGACCTTCCGTTCAACGCCGGCCGACATGATCGGCTTTCCCGCCGGACGCCGCGGCCAAAGTCTGCAGCAGCTCGGGCGACACGTTGAGCTGCCCGATCCGCTCGGCCTTCTCGGCGATGCCGCCGAAGGCCTGCGCGATGAGCTGCGACGGCTGCATGCCGGTCGCGGCGATCGCCTGCACGACGCGCGGATCGGCATGCTGCAGGGCCGACATCACCGCCCCCAGCCGCTGCGCTTCCGCTTCGCCCAGCATGCGCGTGTTGTCGGCGTTGAGGGCCACGAAATCCTTTCGCTTCGTTTCGAGGGCGATGTCGGCCTCCATGTCGGTGGAGCGCAGCGCGTGGGTCTTCCGCCGGACGCTGGCTTCCGCATCCATCTGCACCTCGCGGATCGTGCGCTTCTTGTGCTCGACGGCGATCTCGGTCTCGAGCTCGCTCTCGCGGATCGCCCGCTCGTTGCCGACGGCGGCGTTGCGGCGGGCGAAGACTGCCTCGTCGGCCGCCTTCAGGATCGCCTCACGGGCTTCGGCTTCGAGCGCCCGCGCCGTCTCGGGCGTCGGTTTGATGGCCACGATCGACACGGCCTGGATCTCGAGCCCGAGCCCGACGACGTCGGGATGCTGCTTGAGCGCGGCGTCGACGCGCGCCGCCATGTCCCCCGCCGCGCGGAGGGCGTCGCTGAGGCGCATCTGCAGGAGCGCCTGCTGGGTCAGGACTTCGGCCAGCCTGACCAGCCGAACCGGCAGCCTCTGTGGATCCTCCGAGGCATAGCCCCGCCCCTGCCGGTCGATCGAGAAGTCCAGGAGGCCCGCGATCCGCCGGGGATCCGCGATCCTGAACGTGACCTGCCCCTGGACCGTGACCGTTTGGAAATCCGCCGTGACCTGCTCGAAGATGAAGGACTGCTCCCGGCTGCCGACCGGAACGGCAACCACGGAGGTCGTCCGCGGCGAGTAGAGACAAGAGAGGCCGACGCCCTCGCGAACCACCTGCCCCTCTCGGAAGGCCATCAGGTAGGTCGTCGGTTCGACCTTGACGAAACGTACCCCGAACATCGAAGGTCTCCATAGATAGTGTGATTGTACCACTAAGATAGTGGTGCTAGACAACTTACCTGTCAAGCCTCGGTCGGAGAATTCGGGTCCGCCATGCCGAAAACGCAGCAGCTCTACGACGTCGGATTCGAGCGGCCGTTAACCACGGTCGACGTGGTGATTTTCGGCGTATTGCAGGACACGTTGCAGGTGCTGCTCGTGAAACGAGAGGCCGCGGCCAGCGAGCCGTATCCGGGCGCGTGGGCCCTGCCCGGCGGGTTCGTCGACGTCGATCGCGACCGCGACCTCGAGGCCTGCGCGCGGCGCAAGCTCACCGAAAAGACCGGGGTGACGAGTCCTTATCTCGAGCAGCTCGGAAGCTGGGGCGATGCCCGGCGGGACCCGCGCGGCTGGTCCGCGACGCACGTCTACTTCGCGCTGATCCCGACGGCTGGGGTCACGCTCAGGGCCGGGGCCAACGCCGCAGACGTCGGATGGTTTCCGATCGCAGACGCCGGCGTGCGGAAGCGGCTCGCGTTCGACCATGCGCGCCTCCTCGAGGCCGCGGTCACGCGCCTGCGCGGCAAGGCGGAGTATACGTCGCTGCCGGTGTATCTGCTGCCCGACCAGTTCACCCTGAGCGAACTGCAGCGCGCCTATGAGATCGTCATCGGCCGACCGCTCGAGAAGAGCGCGTTCCGGACGCGCGTGCTCGCTGCCGAATTCGTCGAGCCGACCGCGCGGCTGCGTGAGGGCTCCAACCGCCCGGCGCGGCTCTATCGCCTGAAGGCGGACAAGGAGGTCACCTATTTCCCGCGCACGTTCGAACCGCGCAGGACCGCGCCCTGAGGGCGCCCGCCGCTACTATCGCGGCCGCAGGCGGAAGCGCGCGGGATGGTCCGGCTGCGTCGTGACGATCGCGACGGGAAGGACGGAATCCTGCTCGGCGAGCGTGACACCGAAGTTGCGGCACAGCATCGCCAGCACGATGGTGGCCTCAGCCATCGCGAACTGCGCGCCGACGCAGACGCGCGGGCCGGCGCCGAAGGGCAGATAGGCGAAGCGGTGCGCCGGCGGCGTGCCGCGCAGGAAGCGGCCTGGATCGAACGCGTCGGGATTGTCCCAGAAGCGGCGGTGCCGGTGCAGGACCCAGGGCGCGATCATGACGAGGCGCCGCGGCGGGATCTCGACGCCGTTGAGCCGGTCGGGCCCCACGGCCTCGCGCACGATGATGAAGGCCGGCGGATAGAGCCGCAGGGCCTCGCTCAGGACGGCCCGGGTGTAGGGCAGCTGCGCCAGCGCCTTGCCGGCGGCATCGGGCGACAGGTCGACCGCGCCGGCCTCGGCCGCCACCCGCTCCTGCTCGGCCGGCGCCGAGGCCAGGAGGTAGAGCGACCAGAAGAGGGCGATCGCGGTCGTCTCGTGCCCCGCAACGATCATGGTCGCCACCTGGTCGCGCAGCTGGGCGCGCGAGAAGGCGGTGCCGGTCTCGGGATCGCGCGCCGTGAGCAGCAGGTCGAAGAGGTCGCGCGGCGTGTCGCCGGCCGGCGACGCCAGGCGCGCGTCGATGACCTCGTCCATGAAGGCGAGCCAGTGGGCGCGGAACCGCCTGCGGGCGAGGTCGCGCAGGTTGGGCACCGACGCCGGCAGGATCATGTCCAGCAGGTAGGGCCGGCCGAGGCGGCTGCCGAAGCCGACGATGAAGCGGCGCAGTGCGGCGCCGTGCTGCTGCATCTCGAGCGAAAACATCGAGCGGCCCGCGATCTCCAACGCGAGGAACTGCATCAGCGACAGCAGGTCCACAGGCTCTCCCGTCTGCGCCGAGAGACGCGCGATCGTGTCCGCGGCGGCAGCGGCGACGTGGCGCGCGAGGATCGGCATGACGCGCGGCGCCAGTGCCGGGGCGATGGTGCGGCGCTGATGCTTCCACTCCTCGCCTTCGCTGAGGAAGAGGCCGTCGCCGACGATCGGGCGCAGGATGCGGATGGTCGCGGGCGAGCGGCGGTAGTTGGCCGCATTCTCGACGAGCACGTGGTGGATCGCGTCGGGATGATTGAGGAGCATGCGCCGCCGGCCGAAGAAGCTGTTGACCAGCATGTCCTGCTCGTAGGCCTCGGCCGGCCACATGCCGAGGGCATTGGTGCGCAGCGTCACCAGCAGGCGGTACCAGTTGAGATCGGCGGCGGGGATTTCGGGACGTGGGGGCACGTAGAGAGACGGCGCATTCATCGCTGAACCTCCGATCGGCCGCTCCCGCGCATAACATGGAGGTTTTCCAGCGCGCTGCCAAGACCCAGGCAATCCGAATCTGGCAATTTTCGCCTTATGGCGGCGCCTCGTCTCCCGCCTCGACGTAGCGCGAGACCGTCTTCCTTTCGCCGAGCAGGCCGCGCGGTCGGACGAGCAGGATGACGGCCAGCATGACGCCGATGGCGACGATCTGCAGCGCGGCCGCGCGCGCCTGCTGTTCCGGCGGAAAGATGGCGCTCATGGCGAAGCCGGTCAGGCTCCACAGACCCCAGACCACGACAGCGCCGACGACGGCACCGCGGTTGTTGCCGGAGCCGCCGACGATCAGCATGGCCCAGACCTGAAACGTCAGCGCCGGCACGTAGTTGTCGGGTGCGATGAAGCCGATGAAATGCGCTTGCACGGCCCCCGCCAGCCCCATGAGCGCACCGCCCAGAACGAAGGCCTGCAGCCGGTACAAATTCGGATTCTTGCCGAGTGCCGCTGCTGCCGTCTCGTCTTCGCGGATGGCGCGCAGGACCCGACCCCAGGGGCTCCGGGCAAGCCGCTCCACGGCGACGAATGCAATGAGCGTGACGACCCCGACCAGAGCAAGATTGGCCGTGCTGAAAGCCAGCGGCCGCTCCGCGAGCGCAGCAAAGGGACGCGGAATGAAGCCGATGCCGAACGGGCCGCCGGTAAGGCCCTGAGTGTTGAGGGCAACGAGCTGGATGGTCGTGGCGATGCCGAAGGTGGTGATGGCCAGATAGTCGGCCCGCAGCCTGAGCGTGACGGCGCCGACGAGCCCGGCGCAGAATCCGGCGCCGATCATGGCGCCGATCCAGCCGGCAACGATCGGCAGCTCGAACCCGCCGAAGCGGGCGGCGGCCGGCGGCGTCGTCAGCAGCGCCGACGTGTAGGCGCCGACCGCCACGAAGCCGGCGACGCCGACATTGAAGAGTCCGGTCTGACCCCACTGGATGTTGAGACCGAGGCAGATGATCGCGTAGCTGAGCGCGGTCACCAGAAAGAACGCGCCATAGCCGACGAGGTCGAGCATCAGTCGCGGACGCCGAAGAGGCCGGTCGGCTTGACGAGGAGCACGGCGATCAGCAGCAGGAAGGCAATCGCCGCGCGATAGTTGGCGCCGATGAGCTGCACGCCCGCGGATTCGGCGATGCCCACGATCAGGCCGCCCGCGATGGCGCCGGGGACGCTGCCGATGCCGCCGAGAATGGCCGCCGCGAAGAGCGGCAACAGCAGATCGAAGCCCATGTAGGGGCGGATCTGCACCGTGAGACCCAGCATGACGCCGGCGGCGCAGGCGAGCGCGCCGCCGATGAGCCACGTGGTGCGGATGACGGCGGCGACGTCGATGCCGACGACCCGCGCGAGCGCCGGGTTCTCGCTCACCGCCCGCATGGCGCGGCCGATGTGGCTGCGCGTGAGCAGCAGATGCATGGCGACGACCAGCACGCCCGCCAGTCCGAGCATGCATAGCTGATCGGGCGTGATCCGAATCCCGGCGCCGACCGGGAAGGCGATCTGGAGTTCGCGACTGAAATAGGTCGGCTCCGATGTGAACATAAACTCCAGGAGGCTGCGCAGCGCCAGCGAGGCGCCGAAGCTCGCGATTACCATGACAATGGCGTTGCCGCGCCGCCGCAGGCGGCCGAACAGGACATAGTCGAGCAGCAGTGCGAGCAGACCAGTCAGCAGCATCGCCAGAACCCCGGCGACGACGACCGGCCAGCCGAACGAGAACGGCCCCAGCGGCTGGAGATCATGCGTAAGGGCCGCGCCGATCAGCGTCGCCAGCACGAGCGTGAAATAGGCGCCCCAGCTGATCAGGTCGCCGTGCGTGAAATTGGCGAAACGGAGAATCGAATAGGTGAGCGTGAGCCCGATCGCCCCAAGCCCCGTCATGGCTCCCATCACGAGGCCATCGGCCAGGAACTGCAGCGTCATGGATTCGCTTCGCCTTGCGGGGCCGCCGCCATGCCGCCGAGATAGAGCCGGGCGACCGTTGGATCGCTCGCGAGCGCCTCCGCGGCGGCCTCATGACGATTCTGCCCGTCCGCCAATACATAGGCCCGGTCGCCGATGGCGAGCGCCGCGCGGGCATTCTGCTCGACAAGCAGAATGGTCACGCCGGACTGCCGGATCTCCGCGAGCTTCGCAAAGCAGCTCTGGACGAGCTTGGGCGACAGACCGGCGGAAGGCTCGTCGAGCATCAGCACGACAGGCTCGATCATCAGCCCACGGGCAATGGCGAGCATCTGCCGCTGCCCGCCCGAAAGCCGTCCGGCTGCGGAGCGACGCTGCGCAGCCAGATCGGGAAAGAGGTCGCACATGGCCTCGATCTGCCGGCGACGCCGGGCCTGCGGCAGGATGTGACCCGAGAGCTCCAGGTTCTCGTCGACCGTCATCGCCGTGAAGACGTTGTCCGTCTGCGGCACGAAGGCGAGGCCCTGGTGCACGATCCGGTGCGCCGGCACGCTCGTGATGTCCTGGCCGGCAAGCCGAATCCGGCCGGCTGTAACGGGAACGAGGCCGGCAATGGCCTTGATCAACGTCGACTTGCCGGCGCCGTTGGGTCCGAGGATGACGACGATCTCCCCTCGGTGCACCACGATGCTGACGCCGCGGATGATCGGCACGTCCGGTTCATAGCCCGCAACCAGCCGGTCGGCGGCGAGAATCTCGGCGTCCGTCACGGCGGCGCGCCGCCGAGATAGGCGTCGATAACGCGCGGATCCCCCGCCACCTGCTGCGGCGTGCCTTCGCACAGGAACCTGCCGCCCGCCATGACGATGACCTTGCGGCACAGGCGGGCAATGAGATCCATGTTGTGCTCGATGATGAGAAAGGTGATGCCCTTGCGATTGAGATCGGCGATGCGGGCGATGATCGTCTCCAGCAGGGTCGGATTGACGCCGGCAGCGGGTTCGTCCAGCAGGACGATCTGCGGGTCGGCCATGAGAACGCGCGCCAGTTCCAGGAGCTTGCGTTGCCCGCCTGAGAGGGTCCGTGCCGGCGCGCGTGCGAGCCGGCCGAGATCCACGAAGTCGAGGAGCGCCGCCGCCTTCTCCAGGTTCCGGCGTTCCTCGCGGCGCACGCGAGCCGACAAGAACCAGTTCGGCAGGATCCGCTCGCCGAGCTGCCGCGGCGCGGCAAGCAGCAGGTTCTCGAGCACGGTCATGTCGGGAAAGGGCCGCGGGATCTGAAAGGTCCGGCCGAGCCCGATGCCGAGGCGGCGATGCGCGGGGGCGTTCTCGATCGATTGACCATCGAGGACGATGCGGCCCGCGTTCGGCCGCAGGCTGCCGGCCAGCAGATTAAACATCGTCGTCTTGCCGGCGCCGTTGGGACCGATAAGACCGGCGATCTCGCCGCGCGCGACCGAGAGCGACACGCCGTCGACGGCCTTGATCCCGCCAAAGTGCCTGGACACCGAATGGGCTTCGAGCATGCCTACCCTGACGGCCCGGCGCGATGGACCGATCGCGGCGCTCCGCTGTTTGCTTTGCGGCCGGCCTTGTTATGATGACGATAGTTTCGCGACCACAGCGGTACAAGTCATATCGGGGCAGCAGGATGTCAGCCTCTCAGGACGATGGTTTCGAGCTCTACGATCTCAGGGTCGAAGTCAACGCGCCGGCGGGCGCAACGATCCACTGCGGCGCACGGGCGGGCGACTATTTCGAGCTGCGCGGCGAGATGCTGCACCTGCCGCCGGGCCAGGGCTTTTCGATCTATTCGCTGGCGGCGCTCCTGCCGCTCCTGCCCGCCAAGCAGCGTACGACCGATCCCAACGACTGGATGTCGACCGACGCCGAGGTCGCCTGTCCCGATCCCAACTGCCCGACGCGGTTTCGCATCACGCGCATGGGCAAGCGCCGGTTCTCCCACCATCAGGCGACGGCCGTGCCGCTCACTCGAAATCCACCGACGTGACCAGCATCGAGACCATCGATCTGCGGCCGGATTACCGCATCTCGCGGGTGATCCGTGGCGGCTGGCAGCTGGCAGGGGGCCATGGCGCCGTCGACCGCAATCAGGCCGTGGCCGATCTGGCGGCAGCCGCCGAGGCCGGCATCATCACCTTCGATTGCGCCGACATCTACACCGGCGTCGAGGAGCTGATCGGCCGGTTCCGCACCACTTATGCGCGGCAACACGGATCCGAGGCCGCAAACCGGATCAAGGTCCATACGAAATGCGTGCCCGACCTTGACCTTCTTCCCAAGATCAGCAAGCGCGACGTGCGCGCGATCGTCGACGAATCGTTGCGACGCCTGCGCCAGGAGCGGCTCGACCTCGTCCAGTTCCACTGGTGGGACTACGGCATTCCCGGCTGTGTCGAGGCGGCGCTGTGGCTCGACGAGCTGCGCCGCGAGGGAAAGATCGATCTGCTTGGGGGGACGAATTTCGATACCGACCACGTCGAGCGCTTTGCCGCCGCCGGCGTGCCGATGGTCAGCATGCAGGTGCAGTATTCGCTTCTCGATCGGCGGCCGGAGCATGGCTTCATCGAGGCCTGCCGGCGGCACGACATCCGGTTGCTGTGCTATGGCTCGGTCGCCGGCGGCTTTCTCAGCGAGAGGTGGCTGGACCTGCCGGAGCCGCAGGCGCCGCTCGAGAACCGCTCGCTGACCAAATACAAGCTCATCATCGACGACTTCGGCGGCTGGCCGCTGTTCCAGGCACTGCTGCAGACCCTCCGCCGCATCGCCGGACGCCACGGCGTCGACATCGCGACGATCGCGAGCCGCTACATCCTCGACCGGCCGCAGGTGGCGGCCGTCATCGTGGGGGCGCGCAATCGCCGGCATCTGGCCGCGAATGCGGATATCGGGAGCGTCCGGTTGACGGAGCAGGACCGGGCGGAGATCGCCGCACCTCTTGCCCGCAGCACCGGTCCCGCCGGCGACGTCTTCGCGCTGGAGCGTGACCGCAGCGGTCGGCACGGCGCGATCATGAAGTACAACCTGAACGCCAAGGCCTCATGAGCGAAGCGGCGATGTTGCCCGAGCTGGCGCGCCGCGAGGTCGTGGCGATGCACGCGTTCTTTGTCGCCTGGTACACCGGGGCGGACACGCCGGCGGCGGATTTCGCCGCCTGCGAAGCAGCCTTCGCTCCCGACTTCCGGATGGTGACGCCGGACGGTATCGTCCACGAACGCCTCGCGGTGCTCAAGGGGCTGCGCCGGAGCCGCCGCTCGCAGCCCGCGAGCTTCGCGATCGCCGTCTCCGGCATCGAGCCGCTCTGGCAGCAGGGCGATGCCATCTTGCTCGGATATGTCGAGCAACAGTATCGTGACGGACGGACCACGCGACGCCGCTCGACCGCCTTGCTGACCCGAGAAACCGCGGCGCCGCGCGGTGTGGTCTGGCGCCACCTGCAGGAAACCTGGATGCAGGTCGCGGACTAGCAAGAATCCGACAGGGAGCTGGGAGAACAAAGATGAGAAAGACAGTGTTGGCCGTGACCGCGGCCATGAGCGTGGCGGCTGCAGCCGGCGTCGCCAGGGCGGCCGACTGCGACATCACCGTCGGCGTCGTCATGGAGCTGACGGGACCGGCCGGCGAGTACGGTCAGGCCGGCTCGAAATCGGTGGAGATGGCGTTCCGCGACATCAATGACGCCGGCGGCGTCAACGGCTGCAAGCTGGTGACGGACACGCGCGATTCGCAGAGCCAGGGCACCGTTGCCGTCGACGCGGCCACCCAGCTCGTGCAGATCAAGCATGTGCCGGTCATCATCGGCGGCATCATCTCCTCGGTGTCGATCCCGATCCTGACCTCGGTGACGGCGCCGGCCAAGGTGGTGCAGGTCTCGCCGGCCTCGTCCTCGCCGACGCTGACCGCGCTCGGCCGCGACGGCAAGACGAACGGCATCTTCTTCCGCACCATCACGTCAGACGCGCTGCAGGGCGTGGCCGCGGCCAAGTACGCGATGGATCAGGGCCTGAAGAAGCTATCGGTCATCCACGTGAACAACGACTTCGGCGTCAACATGGTGGGTGAGTTCTCCAAGGCCTACAAGGCGCTCGGCGGCGAGATCGTGTCGGTGACACCGTACAACGAGAAGCAGTCGAGCTATCAGGCCGAGGTGACCGCCGCCATGGCCGGCAGTCCGGAAGGGCTCTATCTCGTCAGCTATCCCGTCGACGGCGCCACCATCGCCCGCACCTGGATCTCGCAGGGCGGGCCGGCGAAGTTCCTGCTGAACGACGGCATGAACAGCGCGGACTTCATCAAGAACGTCGGCGCCAAGTATCTCAACGACGCCTATGGTACATCCTCCGGTACCACGCCGACGCCGTCGACCGAGTACTTCAACAGGGAATACAAGGGCTTTTCCGGCATCGATCCGGGCACGCCGGCAGCTGTACAATCCTATGACGCCGGCGCCATCGTCGGCCTCGCCATCGCGCAGGCGGGCAAGGCCGACCCCGCGGCGATCAAGGACGCCATGCGCAAGGTGCTCGACCCGAACGGCACGGTGATCCATGCCGGCAAGGAAGACTTCGCCAAGGCCATCGAGCTTATCAAGGCCGGCAAGCCGATCAAGTACGAAGGCGTGATCGGGCCGGTGCAGTTCGACGAATATGGCGACATCACCGGCCCGTTCCGGCTGTGGCGGATCAAGGACGGCGAGGTGACGACCGTCGGCGAGATGTCGACCGCCGATGTCGATGCCATCAAGGCGAAGCTCGGGAACTAGGAAGGACATGTAGGGGCGACCGGCAGGTCGTCCGCGACGGGCGACCTGCCGGTCGCCCCTACAAGTATCCTGACCGCCGCATGACCGGTCCCCAACGCACACTCCTCGCACCCGGGCTGGAGATCAGCCGCGTCGTCACGGGCCTCTGGCAGGTCGCGGACATGGAGCGCGATGGGCGGACGGTCGATCTCGATGCCGCGGCGGCGGCGATGGCGGACTATGCGGCGTCGGGGTTCGACAGCTTCGACATGGCCGACCACTACGGCAGCGCAGAGGACATCGCCGGGCGGTTCGTGCGGTTGCGACGAGCATCGGGCAGGCTGTTCACCAAGTGGTGCCCGGTTCCGGGCGACATGACGCCGGCGAGAGCGCGGGCGGCGCTGCAGCGGAGCCTGGATCGGATGGCAGTCGAGCGCATCGACCTGCTGCAGTTCCATTGGTGGACGTTCGAGCACCTCGCCTATCTCGAGGCCATGCAGGAGCTGGCGGCGCTGCAGCGGGCGGGCCGGATCGCGCATCTGGGCGTCACCAATTTCGATACCGGCCATTTGCGCGTGCTGGTGAAGCATGGGATCGGGATCGTCTCCAACCAGGTCTGCTTCTCGCTGCTGGACCGGCGGGCCGGCGAGGCCATGAGCAAATTCTGCCTCGAGCATGGGGTGAAGCTGCTGGCCTACGGCACGCTGGCGGGCGGGCTGCTCTCGGACCGCTGGGTCGGGAAGCCGGAGCCGGCGGCGGGCGAGATCAACGACTGGAGCAAGATGAAGTACAAGCGGTTCGTCGATGCCATCGGCGGCTGGGCGGTGCTGCAGGGCATCCTGGCGGCGCTGGCGCGCGTGGCGCGGAAGCATGCGGTGTCGGTGGCCAATGTCGCGACGCGTTGGGTCCTGGAGCAGCCGGCGGTGGCGGCTGTCATCGTGGGCGCGCGGCTGACGGAGCGGGAGCATCGAGCCGACAACCTGCGTCTCTTCTCCTTCACGCTCGACGATGCGGACCGCGCGGCGATCGACGAGGCGCTGGCGAAAACGACGCGCATTCCCGGCGACTGCGGCGACGAGTATCGGCGGCCGCCGTTCCTCACCGCGTCGGGGGATCTCAGTCATCATCTGGAAACTATTCCCAAGTTCTACAAGGCGCTTCCGGTCGACGGGCGGATGGATCGGTGGCGGGTCGATTCCGGCAGCGTGTGGGAGCCGATCGCGGGGTACAGCCGAGCCGTGCGGAACGGCAGGCGCATCTTGGTGAGCGGCACGACGGCGACTCAGGGGAGCGGCGCGGTCGTCTGCGAGGGCGATGCCGAGGGGCAGACGGTCTATATCCTCGACAAGATCGCGGCCAGCATCGCGGCGCTCGGCGGCACGCTCGACGACATCGTGCGGACCCGCATCTACCTGCGCGATGCCGGAAAGTGGGAGGGCGTGTCGCGCGCGCACGGGCGCTACTTCGGACGGGTGCGGCCGGCCAATACGCTGGTGGAGGTGTCGAACCTCGTCGGCGACTATGAGGTCGAGATCGAAGCGGAGGCCGAGCTGGCATGAGCATAGACACGACGGACGTGGGCCGGCCGGGTGCGGCGCATGTCGAGTCCTACTGGGCGGCGACGGCGGGCGACGAGGTGGCGGGTTGCGCGCCGGTCGCAGGCGACATCGATACGGACATTGCGATTATCGGCGGCGGCTATACGGGGCTTTCCTGTGCCTATCACCTGGCGCGCGATCATGGCGTGAAGGCGCATGTGCTGGAGGCGAACCGGGTCGGCTGGGGCTGCAGCGGCCGGAACGGCGGATTCTGCTCCCTCGGCATCGGCAAGGAGGACTTCGGCGACTGGGTCGCCAAGTTCGGCGAGGCGAAGGCGCGGGCGACCTTCGAGGTCGGGCGCGAGTCCGTGCGGACGGTGCACGAGGTCATCACGCAAGAGGCCATCGATTGCGACGTGACGCCGGAGGGCGGGCTCGAGCTGGCGCACAAACCGAACCGGATGCCGGAGATGGAAGCGCGGGCGAAGCGGATGAACGCGCTGTTCGGGCTGGGCTCGGAGGTCTTGAGCAAGGCCGATCTCGATGCCGGCTATCTCGTCAGCCGCGAGGCGCACGGGGCGCTGCTGCACAAGGAGGGGTTCGCGCTCCACGCGCTCAAGTACGCGCGCGGGCTCGGGCGGGCGGCGCTGGCCAAGGGTGCCATCCTGCACGACGCGTCGCCGGTGACGGGCTGGAAGCGCGACGGCGGGCATCATCTGCTGCGCACGCCCGGCGGCACGGTGAAGGCGCGGCAGGTGGTGATCGCGACCAACGGCTACACCAACGACAGCCTCAATCCCTGGACCAGCGGCCGGCTGCTGCCGGTGCTCTCCAACATCATCGTCACGCGGGAGCTCACCGCGGCCGAGCGGCAGGCCGTCAACTGGAAGAGCTACCAGAAGATCTGGGATTCGCGGCGCCTCCTCTTCTACTACCGGCTGCTGCCGGAGAATCGGATCATGTTCGGCGCGCGCGGCGGCGTCGAGGACGATGCGGCGGAGCATCGCTATCGGCGGGCCTGGCTGGAGCGGCGGCTGGGCGAGATGTTCCCGCCCCTCGCCGGCATCGGCTCCGAGTATTTCTGGTACGGCTGGGTCTGCGTGTCCTACGACAAGAATCCGCATGCCGGGACGACCGACGATCCAACCGTGCACTATGCGCTGGCCTATATGGGGCAGGGCGTGGCGCTGGCGACCCATTGCGGCAAGCTGCTGGCGGCGCGGCTCGGCGGCGATCACGCGGCGACGTTCGGGGCGCTGCTGGAGACGCCGCTGCCGCGCTTCCCCTTCCCCGCCCTCCGCCGCGTCTATCAGCGGCTCGCCTATACGGGCTTTGCCATCCAGGACGAGTGGCTGTAGGGCGGGCGATGCGCGAGGGGGCTGTCCATTGGCTGCTGCCTGCCTTCGTCGTGGCGCTCGCCGGCGCCGCCTGGGGGCTCTTCTATGCGCTCGCCAAGATCGCGACGACGGCCGGCGTGCAGCCGATGGGGCTGGCGCTGTGGGAGGGGCTGGTGGCGGGCGGCCTCCTCCTCGCCGTGGCGCTGGCCGGGCGCCGCCGCCTGCCGCTCGATCTCCGGCATCTCTGGTTCTATACGGTCAACGGGCTGCTCGGACTGACCGTGCCGGCAGTGGCCTTCTTCGCCTGCGCGCGCTGGCTGCCGGTGGGGGTCACGACGCTGCTCTTCGCGCTGGTGCCGATCATGACCTACGGCCTGGCGCTGGTCGTGGGCGGCGAGCGGTTCGCCTGGACGCGGATCGCGGGCATCATCGCGGGACTCGCCGGCGTGCTCCTCATCCTGCTGCCGGAGACGAGCCTGCCCGATCCGGCGATGGCGCCGTGGGTGCTGCTCGGCTTCGCCGCGACCTCGCTCTATGCGGCGCAGATCGTCTACCTGGCGCGCCGCACGCCCGACGGCACGGACCCGCTGGCGACCGCCTGCGGCACGCTGCTGGTGGGCGGCATCCTGTTGATCCCGGCCGTGGCGGCGACCGGCAGCCTGTTCCTGCCCAGCTTTCCGCCCGATGCCGCGACCTGGTGCGCCCTCGGCATCGCGGGCCTCTCCGCCATGGCGACCCTGATGCTGTTCTGGGTCATCGAGCATGCCGGCCCGGTCTTCGGCTCGCAGACCGCCTACACGACGATGTTCGCCGGCGTGCTCTGGGGGATGGTCCTGTTTGGCGAGGAACTCAGCCTCTGGGTCTGGGCCGCCGTCGTCCTGATGTGCGCCGGGGTGGGGCTGGTCGGGCGCGACCGGGCGCCGGAGCCGGCGAAGATCCCCGAAACGCGCAATTTAACCTGACGCATTCCGAGCCGCGCTCGCCGCTTTCGCGAAAATGACCGATGGACCCCACGTCCAGCGGGAACGGTGGATGTTGCGTAGGGGCGAGCGGCGCTCGCCCTCTTCCTTCGTCATGCCGACGACTGCGGAGTGTGAACGACGCCGGGGCGAGCGCCGCTCGCCCCTACAATTTCGAAATCGAGCGAAGGACCCCATGCCAAGCGGAGAACGGCCTGTTTGTAGGGGCG
>Ga0335080_10002158_pt1 | contig 19529 bp, 15 predicted proteins | sample Lox_Sample_34_FD_206720 | JGI IMG/M metagenome (GOLD analysis project Ga0335080, IMG submission 206720) | Soil microbial communities from Loxahatchee National Wildlife Refuge, Florida, United States - Lox_Sample_3.4 | ecosystem: Environmental > Terrestrial > Soil > Wetlands | place: USA...
GCCATGGCTGTGGCTTCGATATACAGCTGTCCGGACTGGGTCAGGTAAGCCTGCTCTTCGAAGTAATCCACGGGAAACAGAGTGGTCGTGCCTTCGCATGCCGCCGGGGTCAGAATCGGGGGGTCGGTCAGGGTGAATCCGCGTTCGTCGAAGTAGTCGCGCGCGGCCTTGATGATCTCGGCACGAACCCGCAAAATGGCCGCCTGGCGCGGCGAGCGCACCCACAAATGGCGGTGCTCCATAAGAAATTCGACGCCGTGTTCCTTGGGCGTGATGGGATAGGGGTCGGTTTCCGGAACCCGCTGAAGCACCTGGACATGGGAAACGTCAAGCTCATAGCCGCCGGGTGCGCGTTTGTCGGCGCGGACCTTGCCTTCGACCATGACACTCGATTCCTGGGTCAGAGTCTTGACCGCCTCAAAGACTTCAGGGCTGACGGCATTCCTGGGCACGACGCCCTGAATGATGCCTGATCCATCGCGAAATTGGGGAAACAGCAGCTTGCCGCTCTCCCGCAGGTTGTAGAGCCATCCTCGAATGGTGACACTCTGACCCTCGTGTTTCCCGATTTCGGCGATAGTGGCGACCGGCGATGACATAGTGAGAAGATTTTCCATTGCAGACTTCAGACCGTTTCCAGCTTGCGGAACGCGTCCGCCATTTTCTCCGGAGGGCTGATTTTCTCGTCCTCTTCGATTTCCAGGAGAAGTGGCGGCTTGTGCGGGGCAGAGCGAAACAACTCCATCGCCTGTTTCCAATCGATGGTGCCACTGCCCGGCCAAAGGTGGGAATCGCGATCTCTGGCGTTGTCGTGAATGTGAGTCGAGCGAATGTGGTCCTTCAAGGTTTCAAAAGCAAGAGACACCTCGCTCATGATGTGAGCATGTCCGACGTCGAAGCAGACGCCGACATCGTCGAAATGCGACGCGCGAATAAATTCCACCAGGCGATCGGGCGTACACAGCTCATTGGGAATATTTTCCAGCAGAATGCGAACGCCCAGCGGCTTGGCAAAGGCGCGGAGATGCTCGATCGAGGTCATGGCAGCTTCAAACTTGCGATCATCGAAGGATTCGCCGCCGACGCCGAGATGCTGAACCAGGAAGCTGAAAGGGATCTGCTCGGCGAGTTCGAGCGCGCGTTTGATTTCATCCATAGCCTCGATGCGGCCGGCACGGTCGGTTGAGGCCACATTTACCGGCGGGGACCCAGTGCGGCCCCATTCGTAGTCGGCAAATAGAGGGGCGTGAACTGAGTTCAGAGGAATGCCGGTGTTGCGGAACCAGTCGGCGATCTCGCGCACGTGCTGTTTGCGGTTGGCATAGTCGAGGTGCTGGCGGGCGGCGAAGATCTCAATGGCCTGAGCGCCTCCCCGCACCAAACCATCCAGCAGGCCGGGATGCAGCCGCTCCTTCACATAGACGAAGGTGGAAATTGCTTTCAACATCAGTAGCCAACTGCCTTTCCGTTATTGCGGTAGTCGCTGGCGCCCAGGCGCTCGCCGGTTTTCTGATCGATGGCGATGCATTCGCCGTCGCTCCATGAGGGGGTCCATTCGCCGGCAACGGTTTCGCCGGTTTCAACCTTGTGGCCCATGCGCTCGAGAGACTTCACGGTGTCCGGCGAAAACCCCTGCTCGACGCTGACCTGGTCGGGCATCCACTGGTGGTGAAAGCGAAGCGCGTTCACGGATTCCTGAATGTTCATTCCATAGTCCACCACACCCATGAGAATGTTGGCCACGGTGGTGATGATGCGCGCCCCTCCGGGCGAACCGAGCACCAGAAACAGCTTACCGTTGTTTAAGACAATCGCGGGAGTCATGGCGGAGAGCGGCCGCTTGAGCGGGCCAATGGCGTTGGCAGGGCCCTGAATCAGCCCGTAAAGGTTGGGCACACCGGGCTTGGAGAGAAAATCGTCCATTTCATCGTTGAGCAGGAAGCCCAATCCTTCCGCGGTGACGTGAGAGCCGAAGGTGTCGTTGAGAGTTGTGGTGACGGCGACGGCATTTCCCTCCGCGTCGACGATTGAATAGTGAGTGGTGTGCTCCGGCTCGCGCCCAACCTGGGGTGTGGAACCTGTGGCGTATTGTTCGAGCCCGCTGAAGACCTTCGGACGCTTGATGGTGCTGCTTGCGCTGGCATGGCCGGGATCGATGGAGTCATGCCAGGCGGCGCCGTACTTCTTATCGATGAGCTGGGCGACGGGGATCCTGGAGAAGTCGGGGTCACCGAGGAATTCGGCGCGATCGAAGTAAGCCCGCTGGAAAGCCTCGACCGTCAGGTGAATTGCCGCGGCGGAGCGATTCCCGGCTTTGGCCAGGTCATAGCCTTCCAGGATGTTGAGTATCTCAATCAGGGCAATTCCGCCCGAAGAGGGCGGCGGTGCACTGATAATCTCGTAGCCCCGGTAGCTTCCCCGCACCGGGACGCGCTCCTTAACCTCGTACTGAGCGAGATCGGAGGCGGCGATCAGGCCTCCGCCACGCTGAATGAAAGCGGCCAGCTCGCGAGCCAGCGCGCCATGGTAGAAGTCATCAGGGTTGGCCTCGATCCGTGCCAGGGTCCGGGCAAGCTCGGGCTGGCGGAAGGTGTCTCCCTGCCGATAGTAGTCGCCGTTGCGCTGGAAAATGCGGCGAGACTCAGCAAACTTCGCCAGGTCGGTTTCGCCGCGGAAGTCGCGGGCGTCCTCCCAGGTCAGCCGGAAGCCGTTTTGAGCCAGCCGGATGGCTGGGTCCATCACCTGACGGAGGGTTAATTTGCCGTATTTTTTCTCTGCATAGACCAGGCCGGCGACCGAACCGGGCACGCTGATTGACTTGTAACCAACCACGCTGGCATCGGGAATCACATTTCCCTGGGCGTCGAGATACATGTTGGCAGTGGCGGCGGCCGGAGCTTTCTCGCGATAGTCGATGAAGTGGGTGCGGCCGTCCGCGGCGCGAATGAGCATGAAGCCTCCGCCGCCAAGGTTTCCCGCCTGAGGATGAACCACGGCGAGAGCAAAGCCGGTGGCGACGGCAGCATCGACGGCATTGCCGCCGGCCCGCATGATTTCGGTCGCCGCCTGCGAAGCCAGTTCGTGAACGCTCACCGCGATGGCATGCTGAGCGTGCACCGGCTGCCTGGAGGCAGAGGCCGGCCGGACGCATATCGAGACTGCCATCAATAGCAGCGTCATCAGTGGCTTGCGGTGAGTTCGCATGGAATCAGAGACTACGTGGAGACGAGTTACTCCGGCAGCACAGCCCGCACGACGCCGGGGAATCAAATCCAATGACCAGACCTTTGAGGCTAGCGTAGCGAGCGAGCAGGAGTCAAATCAGAGCGCAGCCTGGCGGATGAGAAGTTTCTAATGTCGAGATTTTTTCTTCGACGCGGCACGGCGAGAGGAAGGCGAGGCGGTCTTGCGGCCTCGGCCTTGGCCGCCGAGCTTTGCCAGGACCATTTCATAAGACTGCCGGATCAGATCGCGCAATTCGTCTTCGGGCAGGATGTCGAGCCGCTGCAAGAGAACCCATTTGTAGCGACCTACATAGGGGGCGGGAACGATTCCCTCGCACTCGCATAATTCGTCGAACTTCTCCGGTGTGCATTTGAAACAGAGACACTGGGGGACGGACGCCAAACCGACCGTGGTGAAGATCTTACCTCTTACCTTGAAACAAAGATCGTCGCCCCACTGCAGGTTCTCGGTGGCGCTGGGGAAGCTGAGGCAATATTTGCGAATTGCGTCAACATCAGGCATAGGAAAATACGAATCTCACGGAGGCCGAAGCCAATCCAACTGTAGAGTTACTGGAGGTGGAAATGCAAACCAGGCAGCTGGGAAATTCTGATCTTCATATAACCCGGGTTGGCTATGGAGCCTGGGCGATTGGAGGATCAGGCTGGCAGTTCGGATGGGGAGCCCAGGACGATGAGGAATCAATTTCCGCGATTCATCGCGCGCTCGAACTGGGAGTGAACTGGATCGATACGGCTGCGGTATACGGGCTGGGGCATTCGGAAGAGGTTGTGGCCCGCGCTCTCAGGAGCTGGTCTGGTGCCAAGCCCTACGTTTTCACCAAGTGCGGCCTGCGCTGGGACGCCCAAGGGAACACGCAGAGAGTGCTGAATGCAGATTCGATCCGGCGCGAGGCGGAAGACAGTTTGCGCCGGCTTGGCGTGAGCACGATCGACCTTTACCAGATTCACTGGCCGCCCGATCCCGACTCGCCCCTACTGGAAGAAGCCTGGGGTGCGCTGGCAAAGCTGAAAGAGGAAGGGAAGGTGCGATGGACCGGGGTCTCGAACTTCGATGTAAGCCAACTGCGCCGCGCCAGGAAGATCGCGCCGGTGACCTCTCTCCAGCCGCCTTATTCGCTTATCCATCGCGAGATTGAGGAAGATATTCTGCCTTACTGCCTGCGGGAGGGAATCGGAGTGATCGTGTATTCGCCCATGGCGTCCGGGTTGCTGACTGGCGGCATGACGCGAGAGAGGGCGGCAAAGCTGCCCAGGGACGACTGGCGGAGCGGGAGCGCGGATTTCACGGAACCGAACCTTTCGCGAAGTCTGGCGCTGGTCGACCGCCTGCGCGAAATTGGACAGCGGCACGGGCGCTCGCCCGGGGAAGTGGCGATTGCGTGGACGCTGCGGAATCCTTCCGTGACGGGAGCGATTGTGGGCGCGCGCAACAGCCGTCAGGCGAATGGGGTCATGCGGGCCGGCGAGCTACAGCTCAGCGACAAGGAAGTCAACGAAATTGAGGAGTTTTTCGAAGAACCTGCGGCCTGAGCCGGTCAGGTCAAAATAAAAGCCTCTCGCGGTTGCAAGAGGCTTTCTGGGGGAGGGCGCCCGGGCGTTAAGCCCGACGGCCCGCAAACTATTTCGGTTGGGACTGATCGGAGGTCGAGGCCAGCTGCTCCAGGTCGTTCTTCAGCAGGCTGACTTCCACCCGGCCACCGCTGGTGCGCTTGGCCTTGCCCTGTTCATCGGCGTTGGCGCTCTGAACCGGGGCGTTGCCCATTCCGACCACGTAAATCCGGTAGACCGGTACGTCGTGATTCAGGACCAGGTAGCGTACTACCGAATCCGCCATCCGTTGTGAGGTGGCAATCGCGGCCTGACCCCGTCCTGAAGAAAATCCCTGAACTTCGATGATGTAACCGCGCTGGCTCTTCAGCGGAGTGGCCATATCATCGAGAGCGGCTTTAGCGTTCTTGCTCAACACGCTCTGACCGGGCCGGAAACGGATTTCGGTCTGGTTGGTAGGTTTGTATTGATCGATGTTGCTGACCACCTGCTCCACCCCCGTGAGGCGGGTGTTGGCCTGCGTGGCGGTCTGCTGCGCCATCTGTGCCTTGTTGCCGGCATCGATCGCGTGCTGATCAGCCTCGTTCGCCTTTGCCGAAGCCAACTGGATCCCCTGCTGGGCACGCGCGTCAACATCCTTGATCATTTTGGTGTTGGCGGCGGTCAACTCATCGAGTTCATTGACGCGATCGCGGATGGGCTGGGTCTGGCGTTGGACATATTTTTTGCGGGCAAAAGGATTTACCTTTCCCCAAAAGCCTTCGTGGGTCTCGACCTGCAAGGGCTGTTTGCCGGTGGCACCTACCGTGGCAGAAGAGCTGGCCGCGGCCTGGGTTTGAGCAGGCTGGGCCTGCGAGGTGGAATCCGTCTGCTGCGCGAACGCGGGCAAAGCGAGCACAACTGCGACGAACAACGCGACTGTAGCGCGATTCTTCATTTCAACTTCCTCCAAGAGGGAGCGTTCCTGGGCTCCGCTCCAGCACGCCTTTGAGGGCGCCTGGTGATTTTTGATGCGTCCTGTCGTAGGGTCGATTACAGATCATGCTTGAGCGTGGCATCCAGCGTTGACGCGACACCGGGCTTACCGCTCCACAGGCAATCGTACACACTGTCCGATTAACCTACATAACAAGTCGAGTGCCAAACCAGGGATCAGTTAAGTCCTTGTGCCACAAATACATTGTAACTCTGGTCCGAGAACGGCTGGGAACAAAAATCCGGGAGGAGGGTAATTTTGGCGAAAACTGATATAAAAACTGCGGCGGGATGGGGGTCAGGTGGCGAGTCACCCTCCAGTTCCCGGTCCGGGAGCCGCTCAGGAGAAGGCATGTCGATCAGAAGGCTAGGATTTGGCTTGTTGGTGGTGATGATGGTGTCGGGGGCCCGCTGGGCGCAGGCCGGAGAGCCGGGATTAGGCGTTTTTCGTTTCGCTTCAGAGAGCATCACCCCGGATCGGCTGGCAAAGTATGAGGACCTGGCGGTGCAATGGGAGCAGGACTATCTGCGGATCGATACCACTAATCCGCCAGGAAACGAGGTCCAGGCGGCCGCATTTTTCAAGAGGATTTTCGATGTGGAGGGAATCGAGAACCAGGAGTTCGAATACGCGCCCGGCCGCGCCGACCTGTGGGCGAGAATTCCGCATACCAGCGCGGTGGCGCAAAGGCCGATTGTTCTTCTGAACCACATGGATGTAGTGACCAGCGACCCTTCGCACTGGAGGGTCCCGCCTTTCAGCGGCCAGATTCTGGACGGCCTGATCTACGGACGCGGGGCGCAAGACATGAAGAGCGAGGGTCTGGCGCAATTGATGGTCATGGTGATGCTCAAACGCGAAGCGGTGCGACTCGACCGGGACGTGATTTTTCTGGCAGTGAGCGACGAGGAGGTCGATGGTACGGGAACCGATTGGTTCATCGATCACCAGCGCGATCTGCTGGGAAACCCGGAATTCCTGATTAACGAGGGCGGCGAGAATCAGCTTGAAAGGCGGCGAGTGAAATATGTTGGCGTGGATGTCGGGGAAAAAATGGCGTTCTGGCTGCACGTGGTTGCTCATGGACGGCCTGGGCACGGCTCGCTACCCATCGCCGATTCGGCGCCCAACCGTCTGATCCGCGCATTGCAGCGGATCATCTCTTACCGCACGCCCTTCAAAGTGCTTCCCGTGGTCGACGAATATCTGCAGGAGATGGCACGATACGAGACCCCGGCAAGGGCGGCGAAGCTGCGGAACATCCGGCAGGCCCTGCAGGATAAGGCATTCCAGCAGGAGGTAGAGGAGGACGAGTCGCTGAACTACATGCTGCGCGATACCATTTCACTCACCATGCTGGGAGGGTCGCAGCAGACCAATGTGATCCCTGGGGACGCCTGGGCAAATCTCGATGTCCGGCTGCTTCCGGGAGCAGATCCGCAGGACTTTCTCAAGTCGATCCGTCAACTGGTCAATGATCCTCAAATCAGCATCGAACCCCTGAGCGACGAAGTCAGACCGGCAAATTCATCGCCAACCGATACGGCCTTGTACAGCGCGATTCGAATGGTATCGGCACGTTATTTTCCTGGGGCTCCGGTGGTGCCGCGGCTGGACAGCGGTTACACGGAGAATCAGCGGTATCGCCCACTGGGGATCGACTGTTACGGCTTCACTCCTTACACGGCCACCGAAGATGAGAGTGACACCGAGCACGGAAATGATGAGCGGATCCGGGTAGAAGAAATTCGCAGGGGATTCCGGGTCCTGTTTGACGTGGTGACCAGCGTTGCCCAGAACACACAAAAGAGCCCAACGGAAAACCGGTAATCTGGAACAGACGGGATTCTAGGTAAGAGTGCGACCGGTTCGCTGGCCACAGTATTTCTCGTACTGATCGTAGATATAGCTATCGGTCATCCCCGCGATGTAATCGCAGATCACGCGTGGGAGGGGCTCGTCCGCTGATTTCTCCCGGTAGCTTGTGGGCAGATACTCCGGCCTGGCGGTCCAAACCTCGAACAACTCGGTGATGATTCGTTCCGCATCCTTCTTTTCGGGGTCAAGCGCAGGACTCAAGTAAAGATTGTTATATAGAAACTCTTTCGTGCTGTGCCGCTCCTGCTCGACCGCGGGACTCAGCAACAGCAGGCGGCGAGGGCCGTGGCGCACATCCTGCAAGCTCCGCACGCCGGCATCGCGGATCTGCCGTGCGGAGTGTGCGATGAGGTCGCCCACCCAGCGGTCCAGCAGCCGTTTCAGCACTTCGTTGAATTGCAGCTTCTCCATGGCGTCCGGGTAGAGCTGCTCCACTTCCCGGCAAAAACGATCGAACTGGGGAACGTGGGCGCGCATATCATCGAGGGAAAGCAGGCGGGCTTCGTATCCATCATCCAGATCGGCGCTGCTGTAGGCGATTTCATCCGCGATGTCGATGAGCTGGGCTTCGAGCGGCGGCCTCTGATCGAGCAGGTATCCGGCCAGTTCGGGGAAATCTTCGGGGTTATAGTCGCGGGAGTGCTTGATGATTCCTTCGCGAACCTCAAAGCTCAGATTGAGCCCGCGGAATGCGGCGTAGCGCAACTCGAAGTCTTCGACGATGCGCAAGGCATGAAGGTTGTGGTCGAAGAAATATCCATGCATCCGCATACAGGCATCGAGGGCTTTTTCTCCCGCGTGCCCGAAAGGAGGGTGGCCCACGTCATGCACGAGGGCGAGGGCTTCCACCAAATCCACGTTCAAGTCAAGCTGGGATGCGATGGTGCGGGCAATCTGCGAGACTTCGAGGGTATGGGTCAGGCGATTGCGGAAATGGTCCGAGTAGCGGCGGGTGAAGACCTGAGTCTTGTCCTCGAGCCGGCGAAAGGCGCGCGAGTGGATGACGCGATCGCGGTCACGCTGGAAATCGTTGCGATAGGGATGCGGCGGCTCGGGATAACGGCGCCCGAGAGATTGTTCCGGGCGCACCGCGTAATCGGCGAGCATGCAAGAAGTCTAGCAGAAGGAGTTCGGCTGAAATTGGCGCTTACTTCTGCTCGGATTCTTCCTTCGCTAATTTGACCTTGGCCGATTCGAGCTTCTTCTGTACCTTGGCAAGGCTTTCGGAGTCGACTTCGACGGACACGGTCTTGTTCCATTCGTCGACGGCGCGCTCCCAGTGGGCGGCGGCCAGTTTCAGACGGCCGGTCTTTTGATAGAGATCGCCGAGATGATCTTGCACCGTGGGGTCCATGCCGATGTGCTGGGAGGCTCGGGTCAGGTTATCTTCCGCCTGCTGATATCTTCCCAGCTTGAAGTAGGCCCAACCCAGCGAATCGAGGTAGGCGCCATTAGTGGGCTCGAGGTCGACGGCTTTCTTAATCATGGAAAGCGCTTCGTCGAGTTTCACACCGCGATCGGCGAGCATGTAGCCGAGGTAGTTCAGGACGGTGCCGCTCTGCGGATCCTGGACCAGAATCTTGCGGAAGACGTCCTCGGCCTCGTCGTAGCGTTTCTGGCGCTCCAGGCTGGACCCGCGCAGGAACTCGACATACTCCTTATCTTCCGGCTTGGTGGAGAGTTTAGAGGCCTGATCGAGCGCATCCTGGGCATCGGGCCAGCGCTTCAAACGGCTGTACATCTGAGCCAGGGTAATGTAAACGTCGCGATCTTCCGGGCCTCCCTTGAGCAGAGACTTTACCTGCCGCAAGCCCTCTTCCGACTGACCTAAATCCGCCAGTTGAGCGGCGTATACCATTTTCAGACCGCGGTCGTTGGGCAGCTTCTGCGTGGCCTCTTTGGCGGTGTCGGTGGCTTGCTGCCACTGCTTCATTTCGCGGTAGGTATCAATGATCTGCTGGTAGCCACGCTCGGCATTCTCGTCGCCCAGAACCAGCATTTTGCGGAATGTCTCCACGGCGAGGGCAGCGTTGCTGTTATCGCGGTAGATCGTGCCCAGGCGCTCGAGAAAGACGGCGCGGTTGTTCTTTTCGCTCTGGCTGTAATTGTTATCGTTTTTTTCGGTTTTCTTCAGCAGGTTCTGCAGAATCTGGATGGCTTCGTCGTAGCGCCCCTGCGCCTGATAAACGGCGGCAATGTTGTAGGGCACTTCCATCGAGTCCTGAACCATGGACTCGGCCTTTTTCAGATTCTCGAGAGCCAGGTCGAACTTGCCATTCCGGCGATAGATTTCCGCCATGCGTAAATAGGTTTGCGCGTCCTCGGGATTGGCATCGGCGATGATCTTGTACTGTTCGAGAGCGGCATCGGTCTGGCCATCGTTCATCAGGTTCTGGGCCAGGCCGCGGATGGCGTCGAGGTTGTCGCGATCCAGTTCGGTCGCCTTGCGGTAGGCGTCGATCGCTTTCCGGTATTCCTTCTGCTGCTCGTAGGTGTAGCCGAGCGTGGAGTACAGCTTGGCGGAGCGGCCGGCGTCGGGAACCGAACTCAGCACCGTGGCCGCGCGAGATGAATCGCCCTCTTCGTCATACAACAGAGCCAGGGTGGTAACCGCTTCCTCGGAATCAGGCTCGAGTTTTACCGCGGTCTTGAACTCGCTCTCGGCCTTTTGCAATTCGTTGTTCAAGCGGTACAGACGGCCCAACAGGAGATGGTCGTCAACGCTGTCGGGTTCGAGCTTGATGATCTCTTCGTATTGCTGGATTGCCAGCTTCAGGACGCTGTCCGAGCCGCTGCCGTCCTGCACATCGCCGAGCGAGCGCAGGTAAATGCGGCCGAGCAGCTTGTGGGCCTCCAGGTTGGTAGGATCTTTTTTCAGAATGTCCTGGGCTTCGAGGACGGCGTCGCGGATGCGCCCGGTCTTGGCGTATAGCTCGGCGAGACCGGAGGTCAGGTATTCCGAGGTTGGATCAGCATCGATGGCCAGCCGGTACTCCTCGATAGCTTTGCTCGCCAGGTCGCTGCGGGCGTACATCGTAACCTGCTCTTCGTACATGTGGGCCATGGCGTAGTGGAAGTAGGCCGTGGCCCGATCCGGCTTCCGGGATGAGGAGGCAGGTTTAGAAGCGGCGGTTGCAGTGTCGGCAGGCGCGGCGGCCGGCGTAGCCGGCGACTTCTGGCTCCAGGCGCAAGCCGAGCCCAGCAACAAAACAAAAAGACCGGCGTAAGTGTTTTTCATCAATACCCTTCGGGATCCCAGAACCATAGCGATTGGATGCCGAACCGCTGCGGGTGGGTGCTTATCCTATTGTAAAGCTTCCTTAATGGCCGCGAGGAAAAAGATCGCTCAAGAAGCGCGCTCTATACGACCCGGAGGTACACGAACAAGTGGTTACCGGCGGCGTGGAATCAAACTTGCAATCGTCAGAACCTGAAAACAGAACAGCCCAGGCGGGACAGCGTTACAGGCGCGCCTGGTTAGCCATGAAATCCGACGCGCCTGCGCCGAAATTGTCTACTCCACCTCAAAGTCCGCAGTGCGGGGCTGGGAGGAATTCCCTGCCGAATCCATTGCCCTGAGTTCCACACGGTACGAGCCAGGATCCAGATGATCGGTGGGCAGCTTGAGACCCAGGGGGATGACCGGATTTCCCGCATGCATGGACGGGGCGGTGTTGGTGAAGCCGATGTCCATTTTCTGCTGGCCGCTCTTGCGATCAAGCACCTTCAGCTCGAGTCCGACCTTGGGCTGGGTGGCGCCGAGCAAAAGGGGCTCATAGATCTCCACGTACAGCGAGGCAAGATCCGCCTTCTTGAAGGTGTAGGCCGCGGCCGGAATGACTTGGATACCCTGGGCGACCAGCGGGGTGCGATCCTGGAGCAGATCGGCGTCGAGGCCGGCTTCCAGTTCGGACACTTTGTGAAGCTCCCTGCTGAGAGCCACCGCGCTCAGGCAGAACTGTTTTCCGTCGTAGGCGTCAATGTTCAGTGGAGATTCCATCTTGCCGAAACCCTCCCCGCTGGCATTGAAGACAACTTTCAGGGTGTACTGGCCGGGAGCGACATCGAACTGATTCTCGTAGTGGAAGGGCTTTTTCTTGAACTCCTCGAAGTCGTTTTTTTCGAGATCGAGACTCACGGTGTCGCTAAAGCGCGCGGCCACGGAACCGTCAGGTTTGTAGGCGATGCCGAGCACATTGACGGTACAGTGCTGTTTGCCCTTCTGCTTTTCGAACTTCAACGAGCTGGAAGGGACATCCATGGCCAGATTTACCCGCGCGACATTCGCCGAGGTGTAGAAAAAAGGAGCCTCGAGCGAGGCGGGAATGGTCCCCGGCTGGGTTCCGTTAGCCTGGTTCTCCAGATCTTTTTCGATCGGCTTGCCAGCGAGCATGTCGACGGGCCTGACGTTGCAGTATCCGCTACGGGAGCGGACGTTGGCGCCTCCACGCTCGACCTTGACGCGCAAGGTGTGGCAGGTGCCCTCGGCGCTCTCCGTAGGCGTATAGCTGAGGACGTAGTACTCGCCCTGCTCCCTGGCAATCTTCTCCAGGCCGCCGAGGAGATCGTTATTATTGACGATGACAAAACCCCCAGTGCCCTCGGCGAGGGCATAGAGGAGCTGCTGGTTTGTGGAAGCGCTCTCGGGGAATTGAGGGACGATCTGTCTGGGCTGGTTGGTCGAGTTGTAGTAACTGGACATAGCCAATGAGCCGGGAGCGCCGATTCCGCGTGTACCCCCACCGCCGGGATTTCCCCGAGTGCCACCGGCACCACCACCGGTCCCACCACCGCCGCCACCTCGATTGCCGCCGCCGCCCACTCCTCCGCCGCCACCGCCGCCGCCGACACCACCGTGACCGCCGCCACCACCTCCGCCTCCGCCACCGCCGCCGCCTCCTCCGCCACGCTGCACCAGCATCAAGTGAGGCTGGGCGGTTCCGTCCCCGTACCGGTAGGTGGCGGACGTAAGGCGGGGGGAATGGTGGGGGCTGGCAGGATGGTGGAGTTTTCCCTGCGGTCCGACGCCGCTAACGACCAGGCCGCGAACATCGATGGGGTACACGGCGACGTTCGCCTTATTGCAGGCATCGATCACAGCCGTCAGTTCGGATTGATGCTCGGCGGTGACGGGAAATCCGGCGGTAAGCATGACCAGACTCTTGCGTCCTTGGATGGAGCCCAGGCCTTTGGCCAGGTCGCGCATCGCCATGAATACGCTGCGAACCGCGAAATCGCTTTCTGCATTGGAGAACGGAGAGAATCCATTAGGCATGCCGAGCGAGGCCACTTCGACTGGGGCGGAGGCGTTCGGCGAAACCGAAGACGACTTGAGCCCGGCCACGACCTTTTTGAGGCGATCGGCATCGGCAGTGAAGTTCTGGGCTACCTTCAGCGTTCCCCCGAAGTCGACAACTGCGATCAAGCGGTTGGGGCCGGCATTGGCGTCGATGAATTTGGCAGCGGCGTCGCGCGAGCGCATCTGATCGGAGACATCCATGGTGGAATTGTCGAAAAATAGGACGAGGTAGTGCTTCTGGGAGGTGGCAGATGAGCCATTGTCCGACTCATAGGTGAAACTCTTGATGACCTGCTCCTTGTCGTCTTCGAAAACCTTGAAATCCTTCTGGGTGAGGTCGCGGAGGTAGTTCCCCTTCTTATCCGTAACCACGGTGTCGACGAGGACGAGACGGGTCTGGGCCTTGATGACCTCGGTGGCTTGTGCCGATTGGGCATCGGACTGCTGCGCCAGCACTTGAGGCGCGGGGAAGGCGACCCGCCACCCGGACCAGCCAATGGCGGCGCAGACAATTGCCATGCAGAAGACTCGAAGACCACGGCGCATACGACACCTCTTTGGAATCAGAATTCTAGAACCTAGGGAATCTCAATCGCTCCATTTTCCGCTGCCAGTTGACCTTCCTCGTCACGCACGACCAAACGTACCAGATAGGCTCCCGGCTTCACGTCAAAGCTGGTGCGCACGGTGACCCCGGAATCTATTTTGTTCTCCAGAGTGTCGTCTCTGAGGCGCATCTGGAGGACTTTCTCGCTGCCCTCTATATAAGTGCCGTTGCGATCGAAGAGGCCGGAGACGATGGTCAAGTCATTGCGGTTGCGCCCATCTTCCTTGCGGAAGTGCAAGTGCTTCACATCGACGTGAACGAGCACGGCCAGCTTGGCATCGGCGTCCGTAGCCTTGAAGAACTGGGTGCGCAGATTGACCGGAAGATCATGCATCTCTTCCTGGGAAAAGAGCGCATCCTCGATTTCCTGTTTCTCCTGCTCTTTCGGGTCAGGAACATGTTTGGGAGCGTAGTAACCCTTGCGGGCCTGCACGGAAAGAGGGTTAGCATTCTTCAAGGTGACTTTCAGGCCGTGAAAGGCGCCGTCGAGTTTGAGATTCTGGGGTGTGAAGCCGAGAACATAGTAGTATTCGGGCGCGGTGGCGATTTGACGAAGGCCTGCCTCGAGGTCGTTATTGTTGTGAAAAAACGAACCACCGGTGCCGTCGGCCAATTCGGCGAGTACGGAATCGTCCTCCGAGGCGTTCAACGACGCATAGAGGAACTCCTGCTGCATCAGATATGGATTGGGCACGCCCGGCCGGCTGACGTCCCCCATGGGATCGACCACGTATAAGCCGCGGGCATCGAGCGTGCTGAGCATGGTGTTATTGCGCACCGCACGTTCGATGATGTCCTGCACCTCGAACTCCAGCTGGGGATAAATGAAGCCGGGCGATACCAGCACGATAGTGCGTTGGCCGGGGGCTGCCGCGACCCTGCGAACGACATCCTTGACGCTGCCCAATACCAGACGAGTTTCCGCATCCCCCAGACTCAGTTCCTGCAGCGCCGCCTGCTCCGCCTGCGCCTGGGCTGCGGCCAGCATTCGCTGATCGTCGTTGAAGGCGCAATGGAGAGCGTCCTGGGTGACGATCTCCAGGGCATGGGAGTCGCGCTTGTTGCCGATCTGATCCGCCATGTAATAGGTCATGTAAGGGCATTGAATGAGCCCGGTGGCGGCCAGCGGACGGGGTTGAATCCGCTGCAGTGCCTCATGCAGTTTGGCGCGGTCGTCGGTGAAGTCCAGATTGTTCTGGCCGGAAGTTGTGAACACGGCGGCACGGTCGCTGGGCAGGAGCGTGGCTATGTGCTTGTCGGCGGCGATGCGGGCAGGCAGCAGATCTTTGCTTTCGAGATGCACATCGTCGAAGAGATAGGCGACGTAGCGCTCGGGCAATCTGGAAACCTCGGCGGTTTTTTCGCCGGGGTTCGCATCCGGCGCCGGCTGCGCGCTCTTAACCTGCTCTCCTGGCCGCTCGACGGAGAACTGCGAAATGATTTGCGGCTTGTTTTTGTCGAATAACTGGAAGTCTTCTTTGCGAAGATTGCCGACGGCGTGTCCCTGACGATCGCGCACGACGACCCGGACCAGCACCATGCGGACGTTGACCTTGAAGGTGGCCGCGGTGTCGTGCGAGGCCATTTCGGGTGTGCTCCTGGCATCGACGGATGCGGCGGGTGTAGCGCTTTGCGCCGAGGGCTGCGGGGCGCCTGAAGACTGCGCTCGAGACCAACCCTGAAAGAGCCACACTACAAAAGATGCGGCAAAGATTGCTCTCGCAAGGTAGGTGAGGAGAAGCTTCTTTCGCTCCGCGGTGCGCGCCGATCGATCGTTCCGGTGGCGACGGGAAGACATATAGGAAATGCAGGGAGGAGTGAACATCAACTCACATCGCAGCCAGGCGGATCGCCCCATCCCGGCGGCTACATCGTATCCTCTTTCGCCCTAAACTTCCACCATATCCCTCCAGCCAGGCTGGGGTGGGAAGTTCGGCGTTCCCGCATGGATCGCGGGTTCCGACGGTAGGTGCGGTCAACGTCAGACCGGCCAGCCTGCGGCGGTCGGGAGCCGGCGCAGCCAGGCTGCCGCGATAGGTACAGGATCGCGTAATAAATCCGGACCGGGGCGAGTGGAAGAGCGCTGGCCGGGGTTGATCGCTGTGTGCGGGTGGCTCGCTCACACCAGGAGGTCCCATGCAGCGGACGACTGCGTGCGTGTTTACGGGCTTGCTGATGTGCACGGCGGGCTTGCTGATCAGCCTGAACGCTTGTGGCGGGAGTGGCTCGGCGGCGAACCCGAACATCGCAAGCAAGATTTTGCACGTGGTGGTGATTTTTCAGGAAAACCGTACTCCCGACAATCTGTTTCACGACCCTGCCCTGATTTCCGCCGGGGCTGACATCGCCAGCAGCGGACTGAATTCCAGGGGCAAAGAGATCGAACTCACGCCGATCAGCCTGGATAACACCTACGACCTCAGCCACAGTCACCGGGCATTTCTCAACATGTATGACGACGGCAAAATGGATGGGGCCAACCGGATTGCGGTTGACTGCCCCGCGGAGCCGAATTGCGCCAAGGGAATTGAAGATCCGCAATTCAAGTACGTGACCCCAAGCGATGTGGCGCCATACTTCCAAATGGCGGAGGCCTACACCTTCGCCGATCACACTTTTCAGAACAATCAGGGGCCGAGTTTCCCCGCTCACCAGTTCATATTGTCGGGAACCTCCGCGCCGAGCGTGGGCAGCCCCTTGTTTGCAGCGGAAAATCCCGAGGGGTCGGCCGATGCCGGCGACAATACAGGCTGCACGGCTCCGCCTGCCATCACGGTGGCCCTGATCGATCCGGAAGGCAATGAGACTCCGGCGCCGCCGTGCTACGAGCACCCAACGCTGACTGACTTGCTCAACAATGCGGGCATAAGTTGGCGGTACTATGCGCCCTCCCCGGGATCGCTATGGACCGCGCCCAATGCCATCCGGCACATTTGCGTGCCGGACCACGACGAATGCACGGGCGCGGACTGGACCAACAACGTTGTGATCGAGCACGCGGGCAATGGGAATCAGGCGCAAATCCTCTCCGACATCCGGAACGGAAACCTGGCCAGCGTGGTGTGGGTGATCCCGGGCGGGCAGTACTCGGATCATCCCTGGAGCAACCGTGGGCTGGGGCCGTCGTGGGTGGGGGACATTGTCAACGCGATTGGCACGAGCCAGTACTGGTCGGACACGGCAATTTTCGTCTTATGGGACGATTGGGGAGGCTGGTACGATCACGTGCCGCCGCCGGCCATCATCAATTCGTATGAATATGGTTTCCGGGTGCCGATGATCGTGATATCGCCCTATGTCAAGCCGGCTCACATTTCGCACGCGACGCACACGTTCGGGAGCGTTCTGAGGTACATCGAAGGGAACTTTGGGCTGCCTACGCTGGGATATGCGGATGCGGCTGCCGATGACCTCTCGGACTGCTTCGACTACGAGCAGACCCCATTGACGTTCCAAGGCATCGCTGTCTCGAGGGAGGCTGAATACTTCTTGCAAGACAAGACGCCGCCCACACCGCCGGACGACGATTAAGGTATGGATTTGCCCGTTTCAGAAAAATGCCCAACGATAATCGCCAGCATCCGAGGCATAAGGCAACCGAGGCCGGGCCGCGAGCGCTTGAGAACCACAGGCGTCGAAGAGTGACGTTGTGGATGCAGGGAATTTACGGGTTAATGGAACTGGCCACACTCGAGAAGACGTTGTTCGAATTTCCGCCGATCAGCCGAATCGTGCCCACCACCAATACCAGAATCACGGCGAGCAACACAGCATACTCCGCGATATCCTGACCCTCTTCCTGCGACCACAGCCTGTGCAGCAAATCACGCATAAGGAGACCTCCCTTGCCAGCCATCGTACACCGCAAACTCGTTTGGGAAAAGCCGAACCAGCTTATACCAGGCGGGAGAGAAAGTGAAAGACAAGTTTTCCGGACCGGATCGAGACGAATCCCAGACCGGTACTTTCTTCTCCTTGGTTGCGACATGGGTTAGACGGCACGCGTTTCCGCAGCTACAATGGCGAGGTTGTTACTCTTAAGGGGGAACTATGGGAAATCTCAGCACGGCGCTCGCTCAACTCCGCGTGGAACACAAGCGCACGCAACAGCAATTAGAGGAGTTAGATCAAGCGATCCAGGTAGTGCAGAGGCTGGTGCAAGGTCATGGGACGATCAAGGGAGGAGTACGGCACACCCTGTCGCTGGCAGCACGCCGCAAGATCGCAGACGCACAACGCGCGCGCTGGGCCAGAGTCAGAGCGAAACAGGAAAAGAAAGCCGCTGCGTAAGCCAGACCCGGTTAGAAAAGGGCAAGCGCGTGCTTGCCCTTTCTCGTGCTCTGACGTTAGCTGACTCTAGAACTTTCCCTCGGAAAAAATCGCGCTCATGAAACCGTGGGGCAAGACCTACCGTAGCAGGACACAGTGGTTTCGCATCGCTTTCGTTGCCGTGGTGCTGATCGGCTGCTCGATCATCCTGTTCCTGTCCTTTTATCCCCGCAAGTAGTCGCGAGCTACTTTGCTTTCGAGAAGTCTTCGACGACGAACAACTGGCCGCCTTCGGCGATAACACCAATCCCGAGCGAGTCCATGTCTTTGTCCAGAATGTTGGCCCGGTGCAAAGGAGACTTCATCAACCGGGACTGAACGGCGCCGGCGTCAGGTCCCTGGTCAACATTTTCCGCGAGCCACACAAACCGGGCTCCTGCCTGGCTAACCCGCGAGGGAAGACTCGGTTCGCCCGGAAACTGATGCGAAACCGATTCCTGCTTTTCCATCTGGAGAGCATGTTTGCGGGCCGCAGCCGCCAGTGCATCATTCCACTTCAGCTGGGGGATGCCCACTTCCCGACGCGCCCGATTTGCGGCGGAGAAAAGCTGTTGCTCCGCTTTTGCAAGATTCTCCTGGGTGGCGCTGCGCAGACAGAAGAGCAAGCACAAACCGACCATCGGGCCGGGACGAAATCGAAGCTGCATGGACGTGCCCCTCAAATCAGAGATAGGCGTCCATCATGGCCAAGGATATTCCGCGGCGCAATTAACAATGGGATGACCACTACAGTTCTGTACCGGCATCAAGGTAACTATTACTTTTGAGGGCGGCCGAAGACGGCGCATCGCTAAGTACTTTACTTGCGGTCCTGACGATCTGGAAGCTCTGCACCAACGGAGTTGCACGGCCGTTCATCCTGTGCAAGACCGTGCCACTATTTGCTTGCATTGCGGCGTTTCCTGCTGTAATCTTCGAAGTTATAGGGAAGGTTCACATACGGGAAGTTCGCGATGTGCATCGTTCCCTTGACTAACTCCCCAGGTTAGTTGGCAGGCGAAGGTCCCCCAGGAGTAGTTCCCCCACGACTTGTTTCCCCCTAGCACTTGAGCCGAGGTCCGGCGATGCGAGCCATCCCGGATCTAACAGGCCTCACGATTTCGTCCCATTGTTTGGAAATTAGGGTCACAGACAAATGTGACTCAGAGGGCGAAGCTATGACCATAATGAGCCCCGCATGGCAAAGCACACCGGTGAATTCGGGCAACGAGCTTGCCGATGCGCACTGGTACGCACTGCAGACCCGGGCACGTCACGAAAAGGTCATTGCGCAGCGGCTGCGCGAGCAGGGCGTGACCGCGTTCCTGCCCCTGGTCACAGAAACGCACCGCTGGAGCGACCGCAAGAAAGTGGTCGAATTGCCGCTTTTCAGTTGCTACTTGTTTGTCCGTCTGTGCCCGATGGATGAACACAGATTGAACGTGCTTCGACTGGAAGGCGTCTTCCGCTTTGTCGGGGTGAAAGGCCAGGGCATTATCATCCCGGATGCGCAGATCGAATCGGTAAAGACGCTTCTCTCACAGCAGATTCCCTACCGCACGCATCCGTTTCTGAAGATCGGCCAGCGGGTGCGCATTCGCAGCGGAGCGTTGGCCGGAGTCGAGGGAATTCTGGTGGCACGAGAGGGCGACAGCACACTGGTGG
>Ga0335080_10002160_pt1 | contig 19517 bp, 19 predicted proteins | sample Lox_Sample_34_FD_206720 | JGI IMG/M metagenome (GOLD analysis project Ga0335080, IMG submission 206720) | Soil microbial communities from Loxahatchee National Wildlife Refuge, Florida, United States - Lox_Sample_3.4 | ecosystem: Environmental > Terrestrial > Soil > Wetlands | place: USA...
GCGGTCCACGGCTGGGCGGAGATGTGCGCGCGCTATGGCCGCAAGCGCTTGCCAGAATTGCTCGCGGCTGCTGAACGCTGGGCGGCGGAGGGCTTTCTCGTCGATCCCACGCTGGCGATGTTGCTCGCCGCCAACGGCGCCAAACTGCGCAAGCACCCGGCGACTGCGCAGGTTTTCACGTCCGGCGACGGTTCTCTAAAGCCCGGCGATGTGCTGCGCCAGCCCGATCTGGCGCGCACGCTGCGCCGCATCGCCTCTTCGCCGGAAGATTTCTATCGCGGTGAAGTCGCCAGCCGTCTGGCGCATTCGGTCGCGCAGCAGGGCGGACTGTTTGCCTCCGCGGACCTGGCGGCGCACGCCTCGCGCTGGGAAGAGCCCATCGCCACCAACTATCGCGGCTACTCCATCTATGTGTCGCCGCCGAACTCAATCGGAATTTTGCTGCTGGTGCAGCTCGCATTGCTTGACGCCGACGCGCTCACCCGCATGGGCCACAACTCGGCCGCATATATTAAGGAGCTGATCGGCGCCAAGCGCGCCGCCTTCGCGCATGTTCTTCCGCTGCTATGCGACCCGGATGCGCTGCCCGTAAGCGTTTCCACAATTCTCTCGCAGGAGTTCATTCGCAACCTGCGGCGCGCCCCTGTTGCAATGGCCGGCCGCGAAGTTGCAGACACGACCGCGATCATCGCCGCCGATGCTGACGGCAATGTGGTCACCCTCATCCAGAGCCTGTACTTCCACTTCGGCTGCGGAGTTGTCGCCGGCGACACCGGCGTGATGCTGAACAACCGCATGATGGGCTTTTCCACGCTTACGCCGGCGCTGGTCATGCGAGACACGCTGCCCGCCCTCGCGATCGCCACGCCGGGCGCCTTCGCGCAGACGCAGTCGCTCTGCCAGTTGCTGAACAATATTCTTGTGTTCGGCCTGGAGCTGCAGCAGGCGATCGAAGCGCCGCGCTGGTTCGATGACGTCGATAACAGCACGCTTATCGAAAAGCGAATTTCGCCGGAGACCATCGCCGATCTCGAAAGCCCGGGGTACGACGTGAAGGTGGGCTCTGATTGGGAAGCGAAAACCGGAAACGTGCAGGCCATCAAAATCGAGCACACGGCGAAGGGCCGCATCCTCTATGGAGCGGCGGACCTCCGCAGAAACGGGCTCGCCCTCGGATGGTAAGCGCGCTCTTCTTACCAAGCCTCATAACCATCGATTGAGGAGGAAACGTGGGCTCCATCGATCCGATTACGGTAGAAGTGATCCGCTATCTTTTCATCTCCGCCGCTGAAGAGATGAAGATCAACCTGGCGCGCAGCGGTTACAACCCGGTGGTCTTCGAGATGCTCGACTTCGCCGTCGGAGTCTTCGATGAAGAAGCCAACATGGTCGCCCAGGCGCCTGGCCTTCCGGTTTTTCTTGGCACGCTGCGGGAAAACATCAAGACCATCGTGGAAGACATCGGCGGCGCGGGCAAGCTGCAGCCCGGCGACGTATACGTGCTGAACGATCCTTACTCCGGCGGCACGCACTTGCTCGACGTGACCTGCGTGATGCCTGTCTTCGTCGCCGACGAACTGCTGGGCTTCAGCGTCGCCAAGATGCATTGGGTGGATATCGGCGGCAAGGATGCCGGCAGCTATTCGAACGACACCACCAACATTTATCAGGAAGGCCTTCGCCTTCGCTCCATCAAGCTCTACGACGCCGGCCGTCCGGTACAGCCGGTGCTGGACATCATCCGGCAGAACGTGCGCCTGAACCACAGCGTGATGGGCGATCTGCGCGCGCAACTCGCCGCGTGCCGCACCGGCGAAAAGCGCTTCCAGAGCATCGTTTCGCTCTATGGAAAAGAAACCGTGCGCCAGGCGAAAGAGGAATTCATGAACCACGCGGAAAAGATGGCGCGTCTCGCCATCGCCGCCATCCCCAATGGCAGCTATGAAGCCGAAGGCTGGTTGGACAACGACAGCCTGAATCTTCGGGGCGAGCACCTGCCCATCCACGTGGCGGTCACCATCAAAGGCACGGAAATGAAGGTGGACCTTACCGGCAGCCACGCGCAAAATTTCGGTCCCGTGAATTGCGGACTGGCCGCAACCACGTCAGCGGTGCGCGTCGGCTTCAAGTGCGTGACCACGCCGCACGTACCCATCAATGAAGGAAGTTTTCGCCCGCTGTCTGTGGTCGTGCCCGATGATTCCATGTACAACGCGAAATATCCCGCACCCTGCTGCCAATTCGGCAGGCATTTGCTGTCGATGATCGACACGTTTCTTAAGGCGATGGCGCCGGCGTTGCCGGGACGGATTCCCGCCGGCCACTACTGCGACCTCGGTATCCTTTCCATGTCGGGCACCGATCCGCGCACGAGCCACGAATTCATCCACGTCGATTCTTCGAGCGGCGGCTGGGGCGGCTGCGAAGGCAAGGACGGCGAGAGCACGCTGATCGCGATCCAGGACGGCGACAGCAAGAACGTGCCCGTCGAACTCATGGAGCATCGCTATCCGCTGCGGATGCGGCAGTTCGTGCTGCGCCAGGATAGCTGCGGCGCCGGACTGTTCCGCGGCGGCCTTGGCCACGTGCGCGATTTCGAGATCCTGTCGGACGACTTACGGCTGCTCACCAGCGTCGAGCGCCACGGCTACAGGCCGTGGGGCGTCTTCGGCGGAGAAGATGGGCTCTCGAACGACGCAATCTTGCAGAACGGCGCGAAGCGCCCGCGCCAGGTCAGAAAGGTCACGAACTATCGCCTGCGTTACGGAAACGTGCTAAGCATGGTCTCCGGCGGAGGTGGCGGTTACGGGCCCGCGGAAAAACGCGACCCAGCGCGCGTGCTGGCGGACGTGATCGATGGATACATTTCTCCTTCCCACGCGCGCGAACACTACAAAGTGGTCATTCGCCGGAAACGCTCCGGCTTCGCCCTCGACGCCGCCGCAACCCAGTCGCTGCGCAACGGCTCGTCGGGACGTGCGCGAACCGCCGGGCACGGGCCTGGCTGATGCTCGGCGCGACGCGCTTCGAGCGGCCGTGAAGCGCGGGTGAAGCTCTCGATAAACGGTTCGCCAAGGGCGATGGCGCACGGCCCAGTGCCTTCGATCTGAGCTGTTGTGCTGTCGCAGACGATGATCAGGATCCTTCGCAATACCCGCATAGAAACATTTTCCGGAGCCACTCCAGAGGACGTACACGAAATAAGGCTTGTTTGAGACGCGAGACATGAAGCGCCTTTGCCAACGGAAAGCAAAGAGCGGCTTCCTGAGCCGATTTCACTTGTTCGCCTACTCTGGTATGATAAGCGTGCGGGGTGGAGCAGTCTGGTAGCTCGTTGGGCTCATAACCCAAAGGTCGGTGGTTCAAATCCACCCCCCGCAACCAACCGAATTGATAGAGGGGCCGTATTATGAGACGGCCCCGTTTCTTTTCCAAGCAGATCCCAAGCGCCCTCAGCCACGTAATGCGGCCTGGTTTCCCCATACTGAGGAATCATACGAATCTCGCCCACGTGCTTCTTAAGTTCGGAGGTCGCGGATTGCCACTGCCGGCATTCCGTTCTGCGCTTGCCGGGCCTCGAATGCCGAACGTGTGACGCGCAGCGCGCCGGAGAGGCGCACGCCTTGCCGAATCAGCTCGCTGATCTTACATTTGCTCTTAGAGAGTCCGTATTCGCTTTTTGCTAAATCACAAGCTCGCCGAGTCGCCGTGAGACCTCAATCGCTGGCTGCCTTGAGCCAGTCGAGTTGCTTCAACCAACTGTCAACTCCGTAGGCGCTCCTGCGCATGCGAACGGTTCACGCGGATTGTTTCTTTTGGGCAGGTGGCTGACCTTTTGCCTGTGTCGATTTGACAAGGTCGGCTGCGGATGCTCCTTCGAGCGATAGTCCATATCCAACTTCACATACGATACGCATCTTCAACGGATGAATGAAGTGCACGCGTGTATTCCGGCGTGTCACCTCTGGTGCTTTCAAGTACAGCTCCGCCAATTCTCGCGCGCGAATGAGCGCTTCACCGTTCCTCACCACCTCGGCTACAACCCCCCATTCGTATGCGGTGCGCGCGGAAAGCGGCTGTGGGTTCAAGAGAAAAGCCTCAGCTCGTCCCGCACCTGCGCGATAACTCCAGGTGGTGAAGATTCCGTCCCCGGGCACAATTCCACCGGCGAAATGCGGCACATCATGGAATGTCGCCCCCTCCGCGGCTACGATCACGTTAGCGAGAAGCGCGTATTCCGAGTGCACATGGGCACGGCCCTCGACGGCCGCGATCATGGGAACCCGTATGTTGACTACATTTTCCAGAATTTGAACCCCTTCGTCATGAATCCGACTCCAAACGCCGGAATCAGCGACGTTGCCAAAGGATGAAAAGTCAATACTGGGAATGAACTCACCGCCAGCGCCTGTCAGGATTACGATCTTGTTCGACCGATCTTGGGCGATCCGGTAAAAGGCATCGACCAACTCGGTATGGTCCGGTGCCGTGAAGGTGAACGGCCCGCCGTTGGAATGAAATTCAGCTACCAGCACACCGGCAGCATCTCGCGTGAGTCTCAAGCTGCGATAAGCATTTAGGTAGTTATCGTCAAGTGTTCCCATCACAATTTCCTTTCTTTCTTTTGAAGACTGATGCCTCCGTCCACCGTGTCTTCGGCTTTCGGACTCACCGTAGGGCCTAAATTGCTGGCTGCTTTGAGAGCTCCATTCGTGATGTTGGAGCCAGCCTCCTTGTCCGCCGATTGTGGAATCGAAGGGGCTGAGGAGAAGAGTGGAAGAAGACCCTCGACAAGAGTCGGGTGAGTCAGAATGGTATCGCGCAGCGCGGTGTACGGCAGTCCAGCGTTCATCGCGATCTGCACCGAAGTCATCATTTCGCCAGCGCCGACACCGACGGCCGAGAAGCCAAGAATGCGATCCCGGTCAGTTTCGACGAGGGCTTTCAGAAACCCACGCGTTTCCGACAGCGTGGTTGCACGCATTACTGCTTCCATAGGAATCTTAAACAGTCGATAAGCCATGCCTTGCTCCATTGCGGCCTTCTCACTCAAGCCGATTCGAGCAAACTCCGGGTCGGTGAACAGGCAGAATGGGATTTGTCTCCCGGCGGTGACTCTTTTTCCGCCGGTAATGCTGGCATAGACCACACGAAAGTCGTCCGCGCTAACATGAGTGAACTGGGGACTCCCTGCTGCTTCGCCGATCGCCCAAATTCCCGGCGCAGTGGTTTCTAGCCGCTCATTTACCTTGATGTATCCACGATCGGTGAGCTCGGCGCCGGCCAATTCCAATCCGATCCCTTGCGTATTTGGCGTTCGGCCGGCTGCCACCAGGATATGGCTGCCCTCCAGCGTTTCGTCCATCCCGCCTTTATTCTTGTCGACGACGATTCTGACTGACTCGCCAGATTTACCCGATACTTGCTTGATCTGAGTTTTGAGAACGACGTCGATGCCCTCCGCTTCTAAAAGGCTGTGGAGAGCTTCCGTCACATCCTCGTCCTCTCGATGGAGCAGCCGATCATTCCGATCAATCAACGTTACCTTGCTTCCGAAACGGCGGAATGCCTGGGCCAACTCCAGTCCGATGTAGCCGCCGCCGATGACGAGAAGGTGTTCTGGCAGTTCATCGAGTTCGAGTGCCTCGAGATGGGTAAGCGGTCGCGCATCCGCAAGGCCGGGAATTGCTTCGAGTGCGGCGCGCGTGCCCGTATTAACAATGATGTTGGTTGCCGAGAGTTGACGCGTTGTCCCATCGGGGAGTTTCACCTCTACGGTTTTAGGGCCGATGAAGCGTCCAGAGCCGAAGATGAATTCCACGCCGGTCTTTTTGTTGTTATCGAGATACACCCTATTCCAACCGGAGACCATCCGGCGTTTCCGTTCGCGCACAACACGCATGTCAACGGTGAAGTCTTGTTTCGCGATGCCAAACTCTTCACTTCGGCGGAGGTAGGAGGCCACTTTCGCGCTGTGGATGATGTTCTTGCTTGGCAAGCAGGCAATGTTCGGACAGGAGCCGCCAACGTATTGACGCTCGATTACCGCGACCCGCTGTCCTTGACCGGCAAATGTCCAGGCTGCGAGTGTTCCTCCGGTTCCATTCCCGAGAATCACGAGGTCGTATTCTTCCCGATTCATTTTCTGTGCCGACTCGGTTGGAGAAACTATTTGTGTTTTGCTCACTATGGCTTCCTTGCTCAAAGCAGCGCCGCCGGAGCGGAAGTCCGTCCGTCAAGATCCGTGCCGAAATATGCACCGTTTTCGGGGATCATGGTACAGTTTGGCGCAATAGGGCGGCGCGCCTTGCCGAGCCCAAAGAAAAACCTCTGTAGCGGCCACCATCCCCAGCGTTGGCGCAACGAAGTAGATCCAAAGCGCGTGCCAGTAGCCTCCGTAGGCCACGGGACCAAATGTTCGCGCGGGGTTCATGCTCATTCCGGACAGGGGCGTCTCAAATGCGATATTCACGGCATAGAGCGAGCCCACAAAATAGGGTGTGTACAACGCTAATCTTCGGTGGTGAGTCGCGAGCAAAACCGTGATCATCAGGAGAAATGAGATCGTGAGTTCCGCCACGAACGCGACCCCTGCCCCCTATACGCCGGCCGTAGCTGCATAACGAACAGCGCCGTCCCCGGGGCGCCTCTTAGCAGTAACGTTGCCATCCCAACGCCGGTGATCGCACCCGCGAACTGTGCGACTACGTAAAACAACGCATCCCACCGGGCGACCTTTCCCATCCGGAAAAACGCAAACGTCATCGCGGGATTGAAATGCCCTCCCGACTGCTTGCCCCACGGACTCATGATGAGCACAATGACCGTCACACCGATGGCTATTCCCATCAGCGCCCGGCGGAGGATGCGGTTGACAAAAAAATGCCCAAGCGGTGAACCCGGGTGCTGCAAAAAGTCGCAAAGCAGCAGGTGAAAAACAGATACAGACTCATTTCTCCGGCTTCCATCAGATACTCAGGCCAATGCAGGCGCAGGCTGGCCAAAATGTCCAAGGTGTCCCATTCGTGCGTCGCCTTCCGAACACGCAACAAACCGGTATTGCTCGCCGCTTGATTCATCGATCCCTTGACGGCCTTTCGCAGCGCGCTGCGATCTCTTCGCAACGCCAATCTTAGGCAGAGAGGAATCTCTTGACTAGGGCAGCGGTATCGTCCGGGTTCTCTTCCGGGAAGAAATGGCCGCCCTTCATGGCTTGTCCCTCGACGTGCGGAGCCCATTGCCGCCAAATGCCCAACGGCCCTCCGTCTTTTGTGTAGAAAATGTCCAGCGGACCACCCGCGGCCCAGAGATGCAGCATGGGGCATTCGATTCGCCTGGATACTCCTTTGTCGGCACGGTCATGTTCGACATCGATTGACGCTGCGGCTCGATATTCCTCGCAGATTCCATGAACCCGGGCGGGATCGCGGTAGGTCGAAAGATACTCTTCGAGAATCTCCGGGCCGAAAGAACCACGCCCGAAGGGATTATCGAATACGGCTTTCGGAGCACCGAGCAGGTAGCTTTCCGGGAGCGGTTGCTCTTGCGCCAGCAAAATCCACGGCCAGTAGGTCCGAGCGAAGCGGGCATCTGCTCGGTTCCACCCTTCGAGAATCGGTATGACATCGAGAACCGCGAGGCGTTCTACCTTCTTCGGATAATCCAATGCGAGACGGTAGGAAACGCGCCCTCCGCGATCGTGGCCAATCAGCGCGAAGGTCGCAAAACCGAGTCGGTCCATTACGTCAACAAGTTCCTTTGCCATTGCGCGCTTTGAATAAGGAAAATGGTCATTCGTAGAATCGGGTATCCCGCTTTGTCCATAGGCTCGGAGGTCTGCACAGATGACGGTGTGACTCTCGGCGAGCTTGGGCGCCAGGTATCGCCACATCAAACTAGTGCGGGGAAATCCGTGCACCATCAGGATGGCTGGCCCCTTGCCATAGCGGCGCACGAATACGCTGTTTCCTGGAACCATCACCTCAGAAGTTTCGAAAGGGGTTTCACTGGCAGCGTTAGCATCCGGTCGTGAGGGGCTGTGCGGTCGCGCCAACGGTGCGAGAGATTCCTCCAACAAAAGAGCAAGAGATGTGCCGCTCATGGCACGGAGGAGCAGGCGACGCTCCATTGTTTCCTCCTCGAACGAGTCCTACCGTCCCAGCGAATCGTCTGCCCTCGACTCGCGCCGCTGATCATGGTCACGTTTGCTGAAGTTCACGAAGCGGGGCTCTCAGCCAATTTCCGCGGCGAGCCTGTCACCATAGCCGAGAGTCGATCGCGCCGCGTCTACGATCACGTTGACCACAACGTTCGGCTCTGAATACATAGGAGTGTGGTCCACGCGATGGGAATGTATCTTCGCGCGCATGCGTTCGGCCATGAAATGCTGCGTCTTCGGGTTAATCATGCGGTCCTCTTCAGCTACGAGATACCACGTCGGTTTTGATTTCCATAGGGGCGTAGGCACTGGCTCTTTAACGCACTGAATCGCAATGGGCCTTTGCAGGGCGGCGGCAATATTTGCCTGATCGGGAGAAGCTTTGTGGGCAAGCGCCCGCCCAAACGCACCCTCCGGCATCCACACAAGGTTATGGGAATCGGGAACCATCTTCGGCTGATCTGGATGCGGCTCGTCGCGATAAAAAACGTTCGCGACTGGCTCGCCTTCATCGGGTGCGAGAGCAGCAACGTAGACCAAAGACTTCACCCGCTCGTCCTCCCGCACAGCGGCGATCACCGCGCCCGAGTAGGCGTGCCCCACCAGGGCTACAGCGCCACTGCTCCGTTCCAGCACTCTGCTCACGGCGGCAGCGTCATCGCTTAAGGATGTCATCGGTATCGGAGCGCAGATGACGTGAAGCCCGTGCTGTTGCAAAGGCAAAATGACGTTGCTCCAACATGAGCCGTCAGCCCATGCCGCATGAACCAAGATGATCGTTGAATCCGGCGGCGATTCATTTTTCATCGGTCTCCTGCTCCAATCAAGATTTCTGGCCCAAACCACTCGCGGCTAGGAAGCTCTTCATCGCGGCGGCAATTTCTATGACATGTGTTTCGAGTGCGAAATGTCCGGTGTCGAGGAATTGAACCACCGCGCCGGGTATATCCTTGCGAAAAGCCTCTGCTCCTGCGGGAATAAAGAAGGGATCATTCTTACCCCAGATCGCGAGCAGAGGGGGTTTTGACTTGCGAAAATATTCCTGGAATTTCGGATAGAGCTTTACGTTCGAGGCGTAGTCCAGAAACAAATCGAGCTGAATCTCTTTGTTCCCTGGACGTTCAAGAAGAGCGGTGTCCAGTGTGTACGATTCCGGCGGAACACTCTCCGGATTGGCCACGCCGTGGACGTACTGCCAACGGGTTCCGCCGGCTGTCAAGACACTCTGGCGGAGTATCTCCCGATTCTCTGCCGTGGGTTGAGCCCAATACTTTCGAATCGGATCCCACGCGTCGCCAAGCCCTTGCTCGTACGCGTTTCCATTCTGCGAAACAATCGCGGTTACCCGCTCAGGGTGTGCCATCGCCAAGCGAAAACCGGTCGGTGCGCCGTAGTCGAAAACGTAGACGGAATAACGGTCGAGTTTGAGCGCCCGCGTGAAGGCCCCGATCGTAAGGGCCAGTTGGTCGAACGAGTACGGGTAGTTGCGCTCTAGGGGCACCTCGGTGAATCCGAACCCAGGGAGGTCCGGCGCAATCACGCGGTAGTCGCTCGCCAGGCGAGGAATAAGTTCACGGAACATGAAGGACGATGTTGGGAATCCGTGCAGCAGGAGAACTACCGGCGCGTTTGGGTCGCCCGCAGCACGATAAAAAACCTGTACTCCATCGGCTTCGGCCCTTTGGACGGATGTAACGGGCATGTTGAATCGGCGGAGGTCATCGCTAGGCTCAGCGCGTTTCGTCCCCGTTCGTGACATTGCATCACTCATGGAGTTCTCCCCTCATTTCGGTGCCCGCTTTCGTGCGAGTGGCGCCCCGCTCAGAACTTATCGAGCTTTGCTACGCCGAATACAGCGTGAAATCGCTCGCAATAGATGACCACCGCGTCGTATCTGCCCAGGTCTGCCGAGTCAGGAAGATCGTAGTTTTGATCGCCCTGGTTTGCCTTTAGCGGGCCCACTTCGACACTATTCAGTTGCCCCTTCACAATATCCTGCTTGAGGCTCTCGTCGGCGCTTTGAGCAAGCACTACGTGGACGTCAGGGCCATTCGAGGTCATGAAGTCAGTCAGCCGCAGGTCGCGTTTGCCATCTTGCGCTTGATAAACTGAAGCGCGCCCGCTCGTTGGATGTGCTCTACCAGCGAGCAGCCCCGTATAGAGAGGTTGGGCGGCGGTTGAGCCGAACGGCGCGGGCTCGTTGACTTTAACGTTGACCCATAGCTTTTCTGGACGGAATAGCCACCAGGCCGCCACCAGGACCGGCACCCCAATGGCTGCCAAGATCCACTTCTTGCGTGAAAGCCAAGAACTTGCACCTCCGGTCATGCTCACTCCGATCCACGGACACTAGAACTTCGCCAGAGGTGCCGCGCCGAAATTCGCGTTAAAACGCTCGCAATAGATCGAGACCGTCTGAAACTTAGCAAGGTCTGTACCCTCCGGGATCTCATAGTTTTGGTCACCTTCATTCCCTTTGAGGTTTCCCAGTTCCACTCGCGCGGTTTTGCTCTTCAGGAAGTTGGCATCGTCATCTGCGTCTTTTACGGCTACCAAAATCACATGGACGTCAGGCCCGTTCGACGTTTTGAAATCTGTCAGACGGAGGATCAGCTTTCCGTTTCCCTGTTGATAAACGGTGGCACGGCCTGACGTTTGATGGACTTTGCCGTGGAAGGTCCCGGTCTCGACGGGCTTCGCGCTTTCCTGTGCGCTCGCCCAGGGCTGTGTCCCGAAAGCCAGCGCCAGCAAAGCAGACGCCAGTGTTAGGTTGATTCTGACAAGCATCGCTTTGTCTCCTTTGTTTTGGTTTCTTGGGTGCCTGTACACACCCAAATTGCTTGCGCAGTTGAAATGCCAAAAAAAAACCGAAGATCAGCCAGCGGAGAACTTTCGATTCAAATCGTTGTGGCGATTGGAGTTTGTCCTGACATCAGGCCGGCAAATCCCGAACCATGTCCGACAAAACTGCGACGGAATTCTGCCCAATGACGGGTTTTGGTCGGACGTTTTGTCACTGGTAGGCGGCTGGGTGCAGAGGCCCGGAAGCTCAGTCGTTACCAGCCGCAGCGGCGTTGAGTTTTTGCTTCCCTAGCGTATTTGGGCCGATGCCTAGCTTCTTCATCCGGTAGGCCAACGACGTGCGTTTCATTCCCAAGCGCTCGGCGGCACCGTTGCGCCCACCGATCACCCAGTCGCTCGCTTCCAATGCTCTGAGGATGTGATCCCGCTCAACCTCCGCGAGGCGGCTCATCGTGATATTGGTTTTCCTTGAATCCGGGAACGGCTCGAGCTCGGAAATTGGAGCGCGTAATATCGACCCTGGGGACAGAATCACCGCGCGTTCAATGAAGTTCTGCAACTCGCGCACGTTTCCTGGCCACTCGTATCGCGTCAAAGCGTCCATGGTTTCCGGAGGGATTGCGTCGATTCGTTTGTTCATACGTTGCGCGTAGAACGCCGCGTAATGCCGCACCAATCTCGGGATGTCGTCCGTGCGCTGACGCAACGACGGAACATGGATCGGGAACACTTTTAGACGATAGTAAAGGTCTTCGCGAAATATCCCTTGTTTCACCATCGCAGGCAAATCCCGGTGTGTTGCCGCGATCAGCCGCACGTCAACCTTGTGGGTGCGGTTGCTGCCGAGCCTCTCGAATTCCTGCTCCTGCAAGACACGCAGCAGTTTGGCCTGTAGTTCCAGGGGTATGTCGCCAACCTCGTCTAGGAAAAGCGTTCCTTTGTCGGCAAGTTCGAACCGCCCCGTTTTTTGTGCGATGGCACCAGTAAACGCTCCTTTTTCGTGACCGAACAACTCGCTCTCCAGAAGTCCCAGGGGGATTGCCGCACAGTTCAGTTTCACAAAAGCCTTTTCGCTCCGACTACTCACTTTATGGATCGCACGCGCAACGAGCTCTTTCCCGCTGCCCGTCTCTCCTTGGATCAGCACACTCGAATCCGTGGGTGCCACAACAGAGACCAGGCTTAACGCGGTCTTAAGCGCAGGACTCTCCCCAACGATCTCCCCGAACTCGGCGCGAATTTCCTCCTCGAGATAGCGTCTCTGTTTCGTCTCGTGGTCTCTGTCTTTGATCGCCGTCTCATAGCTGAGTGCGTTCTCAACGGCGATCGCCACTTGACCGGCAACCTGTTCAAGAAAGCGAATGTCATCTTCAGAGAAAGCGCTCTCGGACCTCTTTATAGCGGCCAGCACACCCACAACGCCGCTCCTTCCGATCAGCGGCAGATCGCACCCCGACATCAGACCTTCAGCTATGGTCCGTTCGATGAAACGCCGACCCACCTCACTGCCGTAGCTTTCGGGGTCGTCTCTTACGTCATCCAGGCTCTTGAAGTACTGCGTCTTGCCGGTTCGGAAAGCCTTGCCACAGGGGGCACCGCGGACCGGTATCTTCGCTCCGTCGCAGATCGCTCCTCGCGATTCCGGGTTGTACAGAGTGCTTAGTCTCAATTGCTCGCTATCCTCATCCGGTAGAAGCAAGGCGCAAAAATCGGATCGCGTTACACTCAGCAGACTCTTGGAGAGGACATCAACCAAGCCACGAAGGTTCAGCTTCGAGGTCACGCTACTGGTAATGTCTAGAAGCAACCGCAGCCGATCGCGTTCGCGCTGCAACGCCTCCTCGTTCGTGTGGCGCTCAATCGCAATCCCCGTGATGTGGCTGGCATTCTCGATCAGCTCCAGGTCTGACGCGCCCGGGCTGCGCGGTTCACGATAAAGCATGGCGAAAGTACCAAGGACTTTACCGTGACTTGAGAACAAGGGGCGAGACCACACGGCGCGAATTCCGTAAGGTGCCATCAGGTGACGATAGTCGTCCCAACTCGACTCCGTCAGGATGTCAGTTACATACACAGGCTCCCTGCGATAAACAGCGGTGCCGCAGGAAGCACCTTTAGGGCAAACCAGCGTCCGCCCTACGTGCTCCCTAAATCCAGGAAGGCTCGGTGCTGCAGCACAATAGAGATACCTTGCGTCGGCGTCGGGAAGCCAGATCGTACAAAACATGCCTTCCGCTTGCGACTCAACCAATTGGGCAACATGCGCTAGAAGCTCCGAAATCGGAGAGCCGGCAAATATGAGTTTTTGCAGCGTGAGGACAGACTCGATTGAGAAGAGACTCGACTTCTCCTTCGCCGATAATGCCTCTGCAGCTTTGGCTGCTCGCTCCATTGAGCCACCTTCCTCGCGCTATTGGATTCGGTCGACCGCGTTTCGGTTGCAACGTAGCGAGAACGCGTACGGCGTTAGGCGAAGCTTGAGGTTCTCCGGCCAATTCGGACAACGGTCCGACATAGCGTCGCCTTCCGCCAGTATCCGAAAGGCTACTTTAATCCTGAACACGCCAAACTGCCACAGTCTGGCGGCCAAACACTAGTGGCTACGGGGCTCTTGCTTAATCGTTTCTCTACACCCATTCTGCTCGGCAGCTCGCCAAGCGAATGACGCTGTTGGGACCCGACCAACTCTGGGTCGCCGACATAACCTACATCCGTCTTGCGCGCGAATTTGTGTATCTGGCCGTCGTTCTGGATATGCTTTCTCGCAAGGTCATTGGCTGGGCGCTTGGCCGGAGTCTCCAAGCCCAACTGCCTATTTGTGCTCTGGAGCGCGCGATAGCTAGTCGAAAGCCACCCTCGGGAGTCGTGCATCACTCGGATCAGGGCGTGCAATATGCATGCAGCCAGTACATGCAAAAGCTCCGGGAGCATGGGATGCTGCCCAGTATGAGCAGACCTTCGAATCCTTATGACAACGCCACGTGCGAGAGTTTTCTAGAAACGCTTAAGCGTGAGGACATCCACGCTAGCACTTACGGTGACTTCGAAGACCTGCGGGAACGAATAGAGGAATTCAGTGATACGTACTACAACGTGCTTCGGCTACACTCGGCGCTCGAGTATCGTTCGCCCGAATCCTTCGAAAAAGAGCAACGAGAATCCCCGAGAGCGTCGGCCGCGGCGATGATGACGTTCTTCGAAGGCTAATGCGGGTATCTGGCATTTAGGAATGCCCTTCGAAGGAGGGTGTGATGCACATCTTTGTCTCAGAGAGGGGTTCACTTTGTGGGATTTCTGTTGGAAATCTTGGAGTGAACCCCTAAAGTGAGACAGTTTCATGATGCACACCTTGATGAGCCTGTTCTCACAACTCCTTCCTGACGTCCCTGAGAAGGCTGAGGACGCGGTTAACAAGCGGGTCTACATTGCCACGCGACCATAGAGCGAACGTTTCCAGCGGTCCGATAGAAAAACCTGGACTTCGTAGCACGACCCCATCCGGAACAAAGTCTTTTGCAGAAGATGGAAGGAACATAAATCCCACACGGGCCTTTGTAAGATTGACCCCGGTCTGAAAATGTTCCGCCATTTGATATCTACCCAGCGGCATATGGTTCTTGAGGAAGGCCGTCGCGATCATTTGATGCAGACTTGGCAACAAATCTTTCGAGGGCATGATGAGGAGCTCACCGTCGAGGTCTTTTAAGCTCACATGCCTCTTGCGGGCAGCTCTGTGCCCTTTCGGGAGAGCCACAACAAGTCGCTCCCGAATCAACAGCATGTGCTCGATTTGGTCGTAGGTACGGCTCAAATGACCAATGCAGACATCAAAGGCTCCCGAGCGTAGTCCTCTGATTTGGGGGTCTTCAGGCCCTTCTTTAAGCTCCACGTTCACACGAGGAAGAGTGCTTCTGATCTTCTCGAGAACCCGGGGAAGAATATGGAAGCTCGCCGTCGGAATGAACGCGAGACGGATTGTTCCTACCTCACCGCTCTCTGCATGAAGTGCTGCCGCCGATGCCTGCTGAAGTCTCAGCAGGATTTCTCGTGCCGCAGACAAGAAGACTTCGCCCGCCCGAGTGATTTCAACCCGCCGCTTGGATCGCCGGAAGAGGGCGACACCCAGTTCTTCTTCAAGTTGTTTGATCTGGACGCTCAATGAGGGCTGGGAGACATGGAGTTGTTTGCTTGCCTGCCGAAAACCGAGGGTTTCGGCAACGGCAACGAAATACCGCACGTGTCTGAGTTCCATGGCTGATATCTTCGGGCTATCAGAGTGACAGGAACAAAGTACTACACCTTATCACCGGCGGACGAATCTTATAATCCGTAATGCCAATGAAAGTCATCGACAGGTTCAACCGAAGAAAGGAGATTGGTCATGAAAGTAGGGTTTATAGGTGCCGGCAACGTAACGCGTACCTTCGGCCGCCATTTGATAAATGCTGGTCATACCATAGTTGTATCCAATTCCAGAGGTCCGGGGACGCTGGCTGAGTTTGTCGCTGATCTCGGTCCGGGCGCAATCTCCGGAACGAAACAGCAGGCTTCCGAGCGCGACGCCGTCATTCTTGCCACACATTGGGTCAGTGTGGCCGACGCTCTCAAGGGCATTGATTGGCGAGGCCGCATCCTGATCGATGCGACGAACGCACATCTGGAACCCCCAGACATTAGTCTGGCTGGCGTCACCAGATCGCGGGCCGCGTTGAAAGGGCGCACATCCAGCGAGATTGTCGCCGAGATGGCGGTTGGAGCACGGCTTGTAAAATCGATCAGCAACATGCCGATGGCCTGGATACAGGACTTCTCGCCGAACAAACCCCGTTCCGTCATCTTTACATCCGGCGACGACACCGAAGCCAAACAGCTAGTGATCGAGTTGATCAACAGCACTGGATTGGTCGCGATTGATCTCGGATCACTGGCAATAGGCGGCGCTATGCACGAGGTCGGCGCTCCTTTATCTGGGCTCGATCTCCACTTCGTCCGCCGACTCCGGTGAAGCCGTGAAGGCAGTTTCACAATTGTCGATTGATCTGGGTCAGTCTTCGACACCGGTCGCCAGCTTGGCAAGTGCCGTCAGGTTCAACAGATTGCTAGGACTGTATCAAAGTGGCTTTGGCACTAGATCTCACGATGAGCGGGGCACGTTCACAGGCGATGCCCGATTTGTTGGAAACGTTAGTAGTTAGAAGTGACGGACGGACTTGTTGGAGTCGAGTTCGGTGCGCCCAAGGCAGGCGCACATACACCTAGGCGGCTTTTCGTATCAATTCAAAACGAAAAGGTAGTACCAACCAATTCGGATGGTTGCAGGCCCCCGCAACCAAACCTCTGCGGGTTTATCCCTTCAGTTTCTGCCGCTCACAGGCTTCAACCACTTTGCTCGGGTCGACGGCATCGGTGTCGACTTGCTCCTCGACAACTTTTCCCGATTTGTCGATTAGAAAAGTTGCGCGCCGTGCTGAGATCATCTTGACGCCGCCCGGAGAATACTCCTTCTCGAGACCATATTCTTTCGTGACCGCGCCGTCGCGATCGCTCAAGAGCGGGAAGGAAATGCCATTTTGCTGTGCGAAGTTGAAGTTGGCGAAGGGGCTGTCCATGCTTACACCCAGCACCTGGGTGTCGGCGGCTTCCAGCTTGCCGAGGTTCTGCTGGAAGGCCTTCATCTCTTTCGTTCAGCCACCGGTGAAAGCGAACACGTAAAACGCCAGCGCGACGTTCTTCTTGCCGCGGAAGTCCTGCAGCGAGACTTTCTTCAGCTCTTTGCCGTCGAAGGCCAGCAGGGTGAAATTCGGCGCCGTGTCGCCGACTTTGATCTTCATGGGCGCGGGCTTTTCATCGGGTGAAGCAGCCACGCCCGCGGTCGCGAGCATGGCGAGCGCGAGCGCGCAGGCCATCATGAGTCTTCGCATGAGAAACCTCGGTGGAAGGATTCCGGCTTTGCATCAACCGGACGGCAGAACTATACCATCGCGGCTGGCGGCAACTCTCGCGCTGTGTGACACTTTGGAGACATTGCCTCCGCGCCTGATTCCGCGTACATTGGGGCACGCTCTCGGGAAACCAGCCCGCCGGCAAACGGGCGCACGAAAATCGTAAATGAACCAGACCATCAACGACATTTTCTTTTCCGTCGTCGAGCGCAACCTCGACCAGGCGATGCTCTACAAGCAGACCGTCAAGTGGATCCCCATCTCGTCGCGCGAGCTGTATCGCGACGTGGTGGGCACGGCGCGCACGCTGGCGAAGTGGGGCATCGCCAAGGGCGATCGCGTCGCCATCCTCAGCGAAAACCGTCCGGAGTGGCAGGTCGCCGACTTCGCCAGCATGCTGCTCGGCGCCGTCGATGTGCCTATCTATCCCACGCTCACGGGCGAGCAGACGGCGGCGCTGCTCAAGGACTCCGGTGCCCGCGTGATCTTCGTCTCTACCGTCGAGCACCTCAAGAAGGTGCTGTCCGTCAAATCGCAGACCGCGCTGGAAAAAGTCGTGGTGATGGATTACGTCGGCATCCCGGAAGGCATTCCCATGCACCGCATGATGATGCCCGAAGCAGGCGGAACCCGCTCGGCCGCGGATTGGCGCGATCCCGAGATGGAAGCGCGCGCCAAAGCCATTGCTCCGGACGATCTCGCCACCATTATCTATACGTCCGGCACCACCGGCGAGCCCAAAGGCGTGATGCTGACGCATGGCAACCTGGCCTCGAACCTCGCCTACTCGCTCGACGGGTTTGATCTGAAGGTGGGGCAACGCAGCGTCTCGTTCCTGCCGCTCGCGCACGTCACCGCGCGGCACGTGGACTACGCGTTGCTCAAGCATGGCATCGCCATTGCCTACTGCCCCAGTTTCCAGATGCTGCCGCACTTTCTGGCGGAAGTGCAGCCGACGATTTTTGTCGGCGTACCGCGCGTCTACGAAAAGATTCGCGACACCGTGCGCCGCCAGGCGCGCAAGGGGGTCAAACACGCCGTGTTCGAATGGGCCATGGGCGTGGGCCGCAAGCATCGCGACGAGACCCTCGCTGGCCGGCATCCCGGCTCGCTCCCCTGGAAGCTGGCCGATTCCCTGCTGTTCTCCAAGATCCGTGCCGCCATCGGCGGCAAGGTCGAGGTCTTCATCTCCGGCGGCGCGCCGCTGGGACGCGAGCTTGCCGAGTGGTTTGCCGACGCCGGCATCCGCATCTTCGAAGGCTACGGGCTCACGGAGACCGCGCCCGTAGTCGCGCTCAATGTTCCGCAGGCGCACCGGCTCGGCACCGTCGGCAAGCCGCTCAAGAACGTGGAATGCAAGATCGCATCTGATGGCGAAGTCCTGGTGCGCGGAGCATCCGTTTTCAAAGGCTACTGGAACAAGCCCGCCGATACGCAGCGCGCTTTCGAGGACGGATGGTTCAGAACCGGGGATATCGGCGCGCTCGATGCCGAGGGCTTCCTCAGCATCACCGACCGCAAGAAAGATTTGCAGAAGACCGCCGGCGGAAAGTTCATCGCGCCGCAGCCCATCGAGTTGGCGCTGAAGGCGAGCCCGCTGGTGGCCTATGCGGCGGTGTTCGCCGACCGCCGCAAGTTCGCGGCCGTGCTGATCGCGCCGGAATTCGGAGCGCTCGAAGAGTGGGCGCGCTCGCAGAACATCGGCGCGACCGAACGCCACCAGCTCATTGCCGATCCGAGAGTGGTGGCGCTGTACGAGGGCATCATCGCCAAGGTGAACGAGAACCTGGCGCAGTTCGAGACCATCAAGAAATTCCTGCTGATTGCCGACGAATTCACCATCGCCGACGGCCAGCTCACGGCCTCGATGAAGATGCGCCGCCGCGCCGTCGAAGAGCGCTACCGTCCGCAGATCGAAGCGCTGTTCGCAACGCACTCAGAAATCGTGGGCGTTAGCTGAGAGCCGCTTTTGCCAAGGGTGGGGATTTCAAATCCTCAACCTGCTCCGCCGCCTTCGACTTCACGCGAAAGCGCGCCGGCGGCGAGCCGAACTCACGCTTGAAGGCGCGGTTGAACGCCGGCTCGGATTCGTACCCGACTTCCGCCGCGATCTGCGCCACGCTGCGGCTGGTGGAAGCGAGCATTTGCGCGCCCAGTTGCAGCCGCCAGCGCGTGAGGTAGGCCATCGGCGGCACGCCCAGGAAATGCCGGAAGCGCTCGGCCAGCACCGAGCGCGAAACTCCTACTTGCCGGGCAAGGGCGGCGATAGTCCAAGGGTCACCGGGCTGGCGATGCACCAGCGCCAGCGCGTTGCCGACATCAGGGTCACGCGCCCCGGCGAGCCACCCGGTCTGTCCTGGTGGTAAGTGTTCCACGTAGCGCCGCAGGGTTTCCACGAACAGCGCTTCGGAGAGCTTTGCGACCACGATTTCGCTGCCGGTCTGCGAAGCCACGGCTTGCTCGACGGCATATCGAATCGAGTTCTCCAGCCACTGGCCGGAGCCGTCGTTGCTGATGTTGACCTTGAAGATGGGCGGCAGTCCGCCCAGGAAAGCCTTGCACAGTTGCGGATCGCACGCCAGATATCCGCAAACGAATCTGGTGATCTCGCCGCC
>Ga0335080_10002161_pt1 | contig 19510 bp, 18 predicted proteins | sample Lox_Sample_34_FD_206720 | JGI IMG/M metagenome (GOLD analysis project Ga0335080, IMG submission 206720) | Soil microbial communities from Loxahatchee National Wildlife Refuge, Florida, United States - Lox_Sample_3.4 | ecosystem: Environmental > Terrestrial > Soil > Wetlands | place: USA...
CGGACTCCCCCACATGGCACTGATCCTCGAGCCCCACTTCCACGAGCCGGGTAAGCGGTACTTTCGCGACTTCTCGCCGGGCGACAACTTCTACGAGCTTCTCATCGAGACGCACCGCGACCTCTCGGAGGAGCAGAGCGCGATGGTCAACGCGAAGCTCATCCTGCTGCTCGCCAACCACATCGGCGACATCGCCGTGCTGCGCGAGGCAACGGTCATCGCCCGAGCCGGCCATGCGGAGAAATGACATGCAGATCGACCGCGTGCATCACGTCGCCTACCGCTGCAAGGACGCGAAGGAAACCGTGCTCTGGTACGAGCGGATGCTGAGGATGAAGTACCTGCTTGCCTTCGCCGAGGATCGCGTCCCTTCGACGAAGGAGCCCGATCCCTACATGCACGTGTTCCTCGACGCCGGCAACGGCAACGTGCTGGCCTTCTTCGAGCTGCCGACGAAGCCGGAGATGGGGCGCGATCCGAACACGCCTGTTTGGGTGCAGCACCTCGCGCTCAAGGTGAACAGCCGCGAGGAACTGCTCGAGTACAAGGCACACCTCGAGGCGAACGGCGTCGACGTGCTCGGTGTCACCGATCACGGCATCTTCCACTCGATCTACTTCTTCGATCCGAACGGCCACCGGCTTGAGATTGCGTGCCCCACTCCCGACGAGGCCGCGCTCACCGCACGGCTCGACGCGGTCAAGTGGGAAATGCTCGAGGAGTGGTCGCGCACCAAGCGCGCCCCGAAGCAGGGTGCATTCGCGCACGCGCGCGAGTTCACCGGGCCGGCGGCATGATTGACTCGACTCACGATCCGCTGCTCGAGAGTTGGGTCGAGTCGGCGAATACGGCGGGGACGGATTTCCCGATCCAGAACCTGCCGCTCGGCCGCTTCCGCCGCGCCGGGAGCCGCGATCCCTGGCGCAGCGGCGTCGCGATCGGCGACGCGGTGCTCGACCTCGCGGTCACCGGCCTCGATCCGGGCGGTGACCTGGGCGCGCTGCTCAGTGCTCCGGCCGCGACGCGCCGGGCATTGCGTGCGGAACTCGCCGCGGGCCTACGCCGCGGCTCGGGCCTCGAACGCGGCTGGCGGTCCGCGCTGCGTGACCGTGCCGATATCGAACTCGGCCTGCCGAGCGAAGTACGCGGATACACGGATTTTTACACCGGCATCCACCACGCGACCGCCGTCGGGAAGCTCTTCCGGCCCGACAACCCGCTGCTGCCCAACTACAAATGGGTCCCGATCGGCTATCACGGCCGGACCTCCTCGCTCGTCGCGAGTGGCCATCCGGTCATCCGGCCGACCGCGCAGGTCCTGCCGCCGGGTGCGACCGTGCCCCACCTCGCGCCCTCGGCACGGCTCGACTACGAGCTCGAGCTCGCAGTGATCATCGGAACCGGCAATCCGCTCGGCAGCCCGGTGCCGATGGCCGAGGCCGAGGATCACATCGCGGGGCTCGCGCTGCTCAACGACTGGAGCGCACGGGACGTCCAGGCCTGGGAGTACCAGCCGCTCGGTCCGTTCCTCGCCAAGAATTTCGGAACGACTCTGTCACCGTGGATCGTGACGACCGAAGCGCTCGCGCCGTTCCGCGCGCCGTGGTCGCGCCCCGCGGGCGATCCGGAGCCGCTGCCCTACCTCGACGGCACACAGAATCGGGCCGCCGGTCACGTCGCGATCGACCTCGAGGTATGGCTTCAGACTGAGACGATGCGCCGGACCGGCCATGCCGGCGACCGGATCAGCCGCTCGAGCTACTGCGATGCCTACTGGACGATGGCGCAGCTCGTCGCGCACCACACCGTCAACGGCTGCCCTCTCGAGTCCGGCGACGTGCTCGGCACCGGTACGCTCTCCGGACCGCTCGCGGGTCAGGGCGGTTCGCTGCTCGAGTTGTCGGCTGGCGGCAAGCAGCCGTTGCGACTCTCGAACGGGGAGACGCGCACATTTCTCGCGGACGGCGACCGCGTGACGTTCACGGCGTCGTGCTCGCGCGAGGGCTACCGGCGCATCGGCTTCGGGTCTGCCGAGGGAACGGTGCTGCCGGCAAGGCCGGCCGCGATCTGAGGCCTCAGACGCTCCGGAACGTCAGGTGCACGCTCACCGGGCAGCGGAACTGGTGGCTCGGGCGCGCCGACGGATCGCTCTTCGCCAGATCGAGGCGGATGTCGGCCATCCGGTCGAGCAGCCCGTTGACGACCGACTCCGCGACGAGCTGGGCGAGCGGCTCGCCGACGCAGCGGTGCGCGCCGCGCCCCATCGCGAGGTGATCACGCGCCGCGTTGGCACGCGTCGGTGACACCGTGTCCGGATCCGGGAACCGCGCCGGGTCACGGTTCGCGGCCGCGGTCGCCGCGATCACCACCGACCCCTTCTCGACCGGCACGTCGCCGATGCTCGTGTCCTCAACGCAATGGCGGAACAGCCACGGCACCGGGGTCTCGAGCCGCAGGGTCTCGTAGATGTAGGTCGAGACGAGCGAGCGGTCAGCGCGCAGGCGCTCCTGCAGTGCCGGATCCTGGGCGAGTCCGAGCACGAGATGCGAGAGATGGGCACCCACCGCATGGTCGCCGCCGAACATGATCCCCTGCAGCTGGATCGACAGCGTATTGACGTCGAGCGTGCCGTCGCGCTCGACCTGCAGCTTCACGAGCTCGGAGACGTAGTCATCGCCGGGGTTCCTGGCACGCTCCTCGAGGAGCTCGCGGTTGAAGCGGAAGAGGCCCTGGAACGCCTCCTCCTTGTCCGCGAGCTGCTCGGGCGTCAGGTTCGGATCGACGTCCATTTCCGCGATCGCGCGGCTCAGCCGCTTGATGATGGGCTCGGCCCGCGGCGGAAGCCGGAGCACGATCTCGAGGACCTTGATCGGCAGCAGGTCCGAGAATTGCTGCTGGAAATCGCAACGGCCGTCGGCGACGAAGCCGTCGATCAGCCTGGTCACTTCGGCGCGGACCGCCTCGCGGCAGGCCTCGAGCCGGCTGCGGCGGACGAGCGGCATTGCCCACTGACGCTTGATCTTGTGGTCCTCGCCGCCGGCGAAGAAGACGACGTGGGGCTCGTGGAACATCGGCTGGTCCGGAAACGGCGGCGGACGGATCGCCTTGTCGAAGCCCGGCAGCACGCCCGTGAGGTCGGCCGTGAACTGCAGGGGATGCGACAGCACGTGCACGACCGCGGCGTGCCCGGTCACAAGGTAGATCGCGGCCCCGGTCGGCAACCGCTCCTCGAAGCGCAGCACCGGCGTGCGCGCGCGCGCCTCGCGGAAGTACGCGTACGGGCAGCGCAGCGTCTCCATGGGCGGCGGCCAGGCATGAAACGCCACCGTACCGCCGTCCGGTCTCGAATTCTCCATCTGACGAACCCCGTATTGGACCCTGCTGAAGCTAGGCGACCGGAGCCGGCCGGCCAATACCCGTGGGGGGGGACCGGCGCAGGCCCCAGGGGGCCACCGTCATCCTCACCCTTGGCGGGTATTGTGGCCGCGCGCCTCGCGACCATACTGGTGCGCATCGTCGCTGGCCTCGAAAGCGACCGCCATCCGGGACCGCCGTATGTCCACTGCGACCGCCCTGCCCGCCGCGCCGAAAGGCCGGGACACATTGCTCTCCGCGGAGGAAGCGGCACGCGTGCGCCTGCCATTCGAGAAAGCATCGCTCCTGCCGCTTCGCTGCTACAGCGATGCGGCATTCTTCGAGGCGGAGCGGCGCCAAGTCTTCCATCGCAGCTGGCTGCCGGTGTGCCGTCTCGAGCAGATCGCCAATCCGGGCGACTTCTACGCCCGCGACTTCTTCAACGAATCGGTCGTCATCGTCCGGGACCGGCACGGCGTGCTGCGCGCACTCGCGAACGTCTGCCGCCATCGCGGCCGGCGCATCATGGAGGGGCACGGCAACTGCGCCGGCGCGGGCGCCATGGTCTGCCCCTACCACAACTGGGTCTATGACCTCGACGGCCGGCTTCGCGGTGCGCCGTTCATGGACAAGACCGCCGACTTCCGCCCGCGCGACCTGCGGCTCCCCGAGCTCGCGCTCGACGTCTGGCAGGGCTTCGTGTTCGTCAACTTCGATCGCGACGCGGCACCCGTGTCGAAGCAACTCGGCACGCTCGACAAGGTCCTTGCTCCCTTTAGGATGGCCGAAATGAAGGCTGTCCCCTTCCACGACTATCCCGCCCCGTGGAACTGGAAACAGACGATCGAGAACTTCTCCGAGGCCTACCACCAGCCGCCCGTGCACCCGCAGACGTTCGAGCCGTGGTGTCCGGCGCACATGTGCCGTTATGACGACGTGGACGGACCCTACAACCTCTTCTGGATGCCGACGGCGAGCGGCGGCCCGCTGCCAACGGCGTTCCCGGTCATCGAGGACCTGCCCCTCTCCTATCGCAGCACGACGCTCGTCGTGAATGTCTTTCCCTACATGCACTTCCTAATCGACCCCGCCTGCATCGTGTGGCTCGACCTCGATATCACAGGAGTGCAGACCCATCGCAACGTCTGGCACCTGATGGTGCCGCCCTCGACGTACGCGCTGCCGGACTTCGAAGCGCGCAAAAAGGGCTTTCTCGAGACGATTCTCCCGGTCTGGCACGAGGACACGGCCGCCTGCACCGGTGCCGCGGTCGGCTCACGGTCGTCGTTCGGTGAGCAGGGGCGGCTGTCGTGGATGGAGAAGTCGCTGCACCAGTTCCACAACTGGCTCGTCGACCGCTACCAGTCTCCCTAGCGGGCGGTCAGGGCGATACTTCCTCGCCCGCGTTGTGCACGGCCGCCACGCGCGGCGCGGACGTCCCTTCTTCGCGCAGCAGGCGCTGGATGATCCGGCGCGCGCGCACTGCGGCGCTGTCATACGGCAGCACGACCGGCTTGCTCGCCCAGAAGTCCGCACCGTTCATGGTCTCGGAGCAGGCCTCGAGCATCGGTGCGTCCTCGCTCTCGAACGCCGTCACGAGAAACGCGCGGTGATCTTCGTCCGTGATGGGCGCGTGCTGCTCCGCACCGGAGGCCCAGAAGTACCAGGTCTCGTGATCGTTCATCGGCGTCAGCACGTGTGCCGATGGCTGCTCCGAAACGAACTCGGTGGGACGTTCGGTAAATGCCCAACGAATATCGAGGCGCATGACGCTCGGCGCGTCCCAGTACATGGTCGTGTGCTCGTCGATCGGCTTGTCTTGCGCGCTGAAGAACGCCTCGCTGAACACCGACGGTGGGGAGTTGAGGACCTGATAGAACGAGATCACGCGCTCGCCGGCGTGCTCCATCCGAAATTCCGGCACCCAGAACTCGCCGCCGAACGCCGGATGGATGAAGGTCGTGTGGCTGAGGTCGAGCAGGTTGTCGGTGACGAGCTCGTAGTGCGACTTGATCCGGGAGTGGCCATATACGAAGCGGAATCCCGGGTCGACGTGGCGCGGAAAGCGCGGGATCCGGCTGGCATCGGCGCGTGCCTCGTCCCCGAACCACACCCACACCATGCGGTCCTGCTCGATGACCGGGTAGCGGCGGATCCGGATGTCCAGCGGCGCCGGCGTCTTGTACGGATTTGCGACGCAGCGGCCCGTACCGTCAAAGCCGAGGCCGTGGTAGCCGCACCGAAGCACGTCGCCGTCGAGCTTGCCGCGCGACAGCGGCGCGAAACGGTGCGGACAGCGGTTGATCAGCGCCTGCGCGGTGCCCTTCGAGTCGCGGAACACGACGACCGGCTCGTCCAGCAGGCGCCGCGCGATCATCCGGCCCTCGTCGAGCTCGCTCGACCAGCCAGCCATGTACCAAGCATTGCGCAGGAACCCGGGCTTGCTCATGGCGAACCTCCGCAACCGCGTTTAGGCCAGGCCCGATAGTGCCAAAGACGCCGATCACCCGCGGATACCCGCAGCAGGGGACAAGCGGACGCCGGTCAGTCGTCGCGAAGCCACGCCCGCAGCTCGTCGTTGAATCGATCCGCCCGCTCGAGGTTCCACAGGTGGCCCGCGCCCTCAATCACGCGAAGAGTGGCTCCGGGGATCGCCGCGGCGATTTCCTGCCCGACCGCCGGGCCCGTCGCCGGGTCGCGGTCGCCGACCAGGATCCTCGTCGGACAGGCGATCGCGCGAATCGCGGGTCTGAGGTCCATCGCCTGAATCGTTCGCGCAATGCCGATGTAGCCGCAAACGGTCGTCCTGGCCACCGCCGCTCTCCACCCCTCGACCGTCGCGGGTGCCGCGGCCTGGAATTCCGGCGTGAACCACCGTCGCGCGGCGGCGTCCGCGGCCGGGGCCATGCCCTCTCGCTCGGCCTCCGCGATTCGCGCGGTCCACAGGGCCGCGCGCTCCGGGCTCGTCACGCACGCCGTGCTCACGAGCAGCAGCCGCTCGACACGCTCCGGGTAGGTCGCGGCCAGCACCTGCGCGACCTCCCCGCCCACCGAAATGCCGACGACCGAGGCGGTGCGCGCCCCGACGTGATCCATGAGCGCGACGACGTCCGCCGCGAGGGCGGCGAACGAATAGTCGCCGTCGGCCGGCGGCGGCGACCCGCCGTGGCCGCGCAAGTCGAAGGCCAGCGTGCGCCACGCACCTTGAAGCGCTGCGACCTGGCCGGCCCAGAGCGCGCCGCTCGTACCGAGCGCGTGGCAAAAGACAACCCAGTGGCCCTGCAGGCCCGCGGCCGCGTAGCGCAGCGCTCCGCGCGGGTCGCGATAGAGCCCGTCCGATCCGCCCATTGTGCGTGGCCCGCGCGTCAGGGCGTCCGCCGCCAGTCGATGGTCAGGGGCTCGTCTGGCGCGACGCGCGCGAGGTGCTCGGCGACGACCGCCTCGAGCCCGGGCAGCGCGTCGGCGCTGGCGGTGGACACGAGCACCGCGAGCCGGTCGCGGTCCGCGGTGAGCTCGCAGCGCGAATCCCCGAAATCGACCAGTGCGTGGTCGTCGTCGCGCTCGACCCGGAAACGGTGGGCCCAGTGCTTCGCGAGGCGCGACAGGTGCCGCGACGCCCCCGCCGTCGTGATGTCAGCGCGCGACGCTGGCACGTGTCCGACCCCTCATCGCCGCCACGCGCCTGACCGCGCCCACGGTCAGTGCCGGGCAGCCGCGGCCGGCAGGAAGTCCCGGGCGCCGGTCGCGACCGCAAGCGACGGCGCGCGCGGGCGCTCCACCGGGCTGCGCGTCGCGGCGGCCACGTAGCGCGCGAAAAGTTCATTCTGACAGCTGATGCCGAGCTTCGCGTAGGCGCGCTTGCGGTGCGTCGCGACCGTGTTGGCAGTGATCCCGAGGCGGTAGCCGATCGCCCGGGTCGTGCAGCCGATCACGATGGCTGCGCATACCTCGGCCTCGCGGCGCGTCAGCCCGACCGGCGTCGCGAGCAGCGCACGTAGCACCTGAGCACCCATGTGGTCGAGTTCGGCGGAGGTGGCGTTGCGCTCGCCGGGGCCCGCGGTTGTGGCGCCGCCGTCGGTCGTCATCTCGACGTGTTTCACCACCAGACGGGCGGCCAGCTCGGCGACCGGTCGCCGCCATGCCGCACCGCCGCGGTCGCCGCGCACGGTCGCGGCCAGACTCCAGAGCCGCAGGCGCAACGCGCCGCCCGCGCATGCGCGCCAAAGCGACAGCACCTCGACGCCGGTTCCGCGACGCTCGCCGCTCGAATCGCCAACGCGCGCGACGACCGGCGCGCCGCGGCGCAACTCGCCGAGTGCCCAGGCGGCGTGCGGATCCCAGTCCGGGATGCCGTCGGCCGGGCTGCCCTCAACGAACAGCAGGCGGGCTTCGTTGGCCCCGACCCAGAGCGTCGCCTCGCAGCGTTCGGCGCCGAGCCGCTGCGCGACGAAGGCGAGCAGCGCCCGAGCAAACCCGCCCGATCCGAGCGCGTCAATGACGGCTCCCGTGGCCCGCAGATCCAACTCGCCTGGCATGCCCCGCCCCCTCTCGTCGCCGCGTCATGTACCGGTTGTCCATTGGATGGAACACCGTTACGCTCCGTCATATCGCTTGCGCCGATGTTCTACGCCTTTCAGAAACCTATGCACCGAGTATTTCCATATAGTGGACACGACTTCGCAACCTGACGCAGACGACGGCGCGAGTTCGCTCGGTCGGGCGCTCGAGCTCGTGCGCCTGCTGGCGACCGCCGGGGCCCGGGGGCTCGCGCTCACCGACGCGGCACGGCGCACGCACCTGCCGCACGCGACCGCGCACCGGCTGCTCAAGCGGCTGATCGCCGAGCGACTGGTCCGGCAGCTCGCGACCACTCGCCGCTACGCGCTCGGGCCGCTCGCCTTCGAGCTCGGGCTCGCCGCGTCGACGCAGTTCGACATCCGCAGCCAGTGCCGCCCGATCCTGAGCCGGCTCGCCGAACGGGTCGACGACACCGTCTACTTGACGACGCGCAGCGGTCTTGAAGCGATCTGCGCCGACCGCTTCGAGGGGCGGGCGCCGATCCGCGTGCTGGAAATCGAGGTCGGCAGCCGCCGGCCGCTCGGCCTCGGCGCCGGCGGACTCGCGATCCTCTCGGCCTTCGAGGTCGATGAGTGCGGCGACCTCATCGAGCGGCTGCTACGAAGCCCCGAGTTCGCCGCCAAGGGCCGCGCGGCGCTCGAGGCGTCGGTGGCTGAGACCCGCCGGCGCGGCTTCGCGCTGATCCACGACCGGGTCACCCGCGGCGTCACCGCGGTCGGCATACCGATTCGCAGCTCGCTGCGCGTCCCGGTCGCGGCGATCAGCGTCGCGGCGATCCACGAGCGGATGACGCCCGCCAAGATCCGCTCGCTCGTCGCGCTGCTGCGGACCGCATCGGCCGACGTGGAGCGGACGCTACGCTACGAGGTTGCGCCCGACGCGGGCGACGCTCTCCCCCGGCAGCGCGCCCGGCGCACGGCGCCGGTGGGCTGAGCGCGTGCCGCAACCGACCATCGTCACCTGCGCGGTCACGGGATCGGCCGCGACGCCGGCGCGACACGCGGCCGTGCCGGTCACGCCCGCTGCGATCGCGGACTCCGCGCTCGAGGCCGGTCGGGCCGGTGCCGCGATCGTGCACATCCACGTCCGCGATCCCGCGACCGGCCTGCCGAGCAGCGCCCTCCCCCTATATCGCGAGGTCGTCGAGCGCATCCGCGCGCGCATGCCGGAGCTCATTCTCAACCTGACCACGGGCCCGGGCGGACGATACGCGCCCGATCCGGCGGACCTGCGCCGCGGCGGGCCCGGCACGACGCTGCGGCCGGGAATCGAGCGCGTCGCGCACGTGCTCGAGCTAAGGCCCGAGATGTGCAGCCTCGACGTCGCGACGATGAACCGGTCCGGCTTCGTGATGCTCAACACGCCCGAGCAACTCGACATCATGGCGCGCGCGATCAGCGACGCTGGCATCCGGGCCGAACTAGAGGTCTTCGACGGCGGGCAGCTCGAGCTCGCGCTGCACCTCGCCGAGGCGGTCGCGCTGCCGCACCCGAGGTGGATCCAGTTCTGCCTCGGCGTGCGCTGGGGAATGCCGGCGACGCGCGACGCGCTCGCCTACTTCGCCGCACGACTGCCGCCGGGCACGCCTTGGTCGGCTTTCGCGATCGGCGCCGATTCGCTGCCGATGGCGATTCAGGCCGCGCGGCTCGGCGGGCACGTCCGCGTCGGGTTCGAGGACAACCTCTACCTCGCGAGGGGCGCGCTTGCGCCTTCGAACGCGGCGCTGGTCACGCAGCTGGTCGACGCGCTCGCCGTCGAGGGCCGAGCCGTTGCAAGCTGCGCGGAGGCGCGAGCGGTGCTCGGACTCGCCGCGCGCGCCCCGTGACGGCATCCACGGCGCGTGCGCGCCTGCCGATGCACCGGCTGGTGATCGGGCTCTGCGGGCTGGCACTGTTCATCGCGTTCACTGATCGCGTGAATCTGTCGGTCGCGGTGCTCGGGATGCAGCGCAATTTCGGCTGGAGCGAGACCACGAAGGGCCTCGTGCTCGCGGCGTTCTTCGTCGGCTATCTGTTGTTCCAGGTCCCGGGCGGTTGGCTCGCCGGGCGCGTCGGCGGCCGGCGCGTGCTCGGCGGCGCGGTACTCCTCTGGTCCCTGTTCACGCTGCTCACGCCGCTCGCCGCCTCGGTGTCGCTCGGCGCGCTCATCGTGGCGCGGATCGTCCTCGGCATCGGCGAGGCCGCGGCGTTCCCGGCGAGCTTCCGGCAATTCGCGACCTGGGTGCCGGCGGCCGAGCACTCGCGCGCGGTCGGGTTCGTCACCGGCGGCGTCGCGCTCGGCACGATGGTGGCGCTGCTCGTGACCGGCGAGCTGATGCGGCAATTCGGCTGGCCGTCGGCGTTTTACACCTTCGGCAGCCTCGGGTTCGTCTGGGCGGTCGCCTGGTTCGCGCTCGTCCCCGAGGCGCCGCCGCGTGCGCACGTGCACGGCGCGGGCGGGGCGCCAGTTCCGTGGCGGAAGCTCCTGACGGCGCCTGCGGTGATCGCGCTCATCGTCAACCACTTCTGCGTGAACTGGAACCTCTACCTGTTCGCCGCGTGGCTGCCGAGCTACTTCCAGAAAGTCGAAGGGCTGTCGATCAGCGGCGCCGGGCTCGCCTCCGTCGCACCGTGGGGCGTGATGTTCGTCGTCGTCAACGCGGTCGCTGCGCTCGCCGACGAGCTTCTGCGACGCGGCGCCCGGCGGATCGTCGTGCGTAAGTCGATGCAGGCGATCGGGCTGCTCGGCGCCGCCGCGGCACTCTTCGCCGCGCGTTACGGCCAGGGCGTCGCGCAGGCGATCGGCATTATGTGCCTTGCGCTCGGCAGCCTCGCATTCTGCTACTCGGGCTTCGGGCCGAACCAGCTCGACATCGCCCCCGCGCACGCCGACGTGCTCTTCGGCATCACCAACACGCTCGCGACGCTGCCCGGAATCTTCGGCGTCGCGATCACCGGCTGGCTTGTCGACCTCACCCACTCGTACACGGCCACCTTCGTGCTCGCCGCGACGATCAACGTGATCGGAACGATCGTTTGGCTGCTGTTCGCGGCAGCGACGCCCGTCGTGGAGTCAATTCCTCCGGCTGCACACCACCCCTAGACGCACGGCGCGACGGCTGCGGCCGGGCCAGCGTCACCCGGGGGTCACGAGAGAAACGCTCGGGAAGTAGCTTCGATAGCGACCAACGTCCCGGGTCAGGATCGTGAGTCCCGCAACCGCCGCGTGGGCTCCGATCAGGAAATCCGGCAGCACATTGGTCTTGGCGCCCTTGCGCTTCCGGTACTTCAGAAAGGCTTTGCCGGCGAGGAACAGTGCTTCATGCGGGATCGGCTCGACATTGAGCCCGCCGTCCTTCAGCACGTCCTCGAGCTCCTCTATTCGCGCAAACGCCATCGAGAGCTCAGCGTAAATGATCGGGTTGATCAGAAGCCGTCCCCGGAGGCCCCAGGCATCGAGCTGCTGCTGCGACCAGTCCGCCCAGGTGGGATCGTCCTCGACGACGTCGAGGAGCACGTTGGTGTCGACGAGCACCATCGAAGGCTCAACCGCCGCGGGTCAGGAGCAGGATGTCTTCGGTCCGCATCTTGACCGTCGCCCGCCCGCGGAGCTTGCCGAACCTGCTCTTCGGCCGTCGCGCCGCCGCGCGCACCACGACCTCCCCGGCCGCGTTCAGCTCGAAGCTGACACCCGCTCCGGTCTTGAGCCCGAGGTGTTCGCGGACCGGCTTCGGGATCGTGACCTGGCCCTTGGACGTGAGCGTCGTGGACATGGAAGTAATACCTCAGGAATTCAAGGTAATACTACGGCAACGCGTGCGGGCCGCATAGCCCGGCACGGCGTCGCGCGCCGATCGCGGCAAGCCCCCCGTGATCCACATCCGGACCGGTCCCATGATTGCCCGCCGTCAAGCTATGCTCCGTTTATCCGGCATCAACTTGGCGCGCTGTTCAACGGCTGCACGTGTTGGCTTTCAGCACACGATATATTGTCATAAAGTAACAGCTGGAGTAGGATCCGCGCGAACCGTAACTTGCGGGGCAATGCTAACCGGAGATGGCTGCGAACCCCGATACCGTCGCGAACGCGGTCACCCTGACCGAGGCGGGTACGCCCCTCGGCGCCGAAGGTGTCACCGACCTCGCCCGCCGCGCCGCCGATCTCAACAAGACGATCCGCGACCTCGCGACCCACCCGACCCACCGCAAGACGCTGCGGAAGTTCGTCGGTCCCGAAGTCGCCGCCCTCCTCGACCTCAAGGTCGAGACGCTCTATCGACGGCTCGACCGGCACCCGGAGCTCCCGCAAGGCACGACCCCGAATCCTCGTCGCCGCGAATTCACGCTCGAGGAAGCCTACGCGCTGCGCAAGGCATTCGGCCATGCGCCGAAGCGTCGTCCCGGTCAGCCCGGCCTCGTCGTCTCGATCGCCAACTTCAAGGGCGGCGTCGCGAAGACAACCACCGCCGCGCACCTCGCCCAGTACCTCGTGATGCACGGTTATCGGGTGCTGCTCGTCGACCTCGATGCGCAGGCGAGCCTCACGCAGCTCTTCGGAATCCTGCCGCACACCGAGGTCGGCGACGACCAGACGGTGCGCTCGTTCCTCGAAGGCCCGAATTTCCAGGGCCAGCCGAATCCCTCCTGGACCGGCGACCTGCGCCCGGCCGTGCAACGCACGCACTGGTTCAACCTCGACCTCATCGCCTCGAACCTCGGCGTCTATGGCTGCGAGTTCGCGATCGCGGCGCGCCTGCGGGACGAGGAAGGCTTCGCCTTCCATCGTCCGCTCGCCGAGGGCTTGGAGCCCCTACGCGCCGACTACGACGTCATCATCCTCGACACGGCGCCCTCGCTCTCGTTCGTGAACAGCAACGCGATGTTCGCGGCGGACGGGCTGCTGATCACTTTGCCGCCGGCGATGATCGACCTGCAGTCCTCCTCGCTCTTTTTCGACCTCGTCGCCGAGCTGATGGAGGCGTTCAACCGCATGGAGCCGACCCCGAAGACCTACGACTTCGGCTCGGTGCTCCTGACGCGGGTCCGCCCGAACGACGGCACGCACGCCCAGATCAGCAAGTGGATCCGCCAGTATTTCCCGCAGGAAACCTGCACCCATACGATGGTGCAGAGCTCAGCGCTCGAGAAGGTTGGTCCCGACCTACTCACCCTCTATGAGGTCGCCGAATACGACGGCGATCGGCGCACGCTCGAGCGCGCAATCGAAGCCATGAACGGCGTCAACGGCGAGATCGAGGGACTCATTCGTCACGCCCTCGACACGCGTGCGGCGGCCTACCCGCCGGCGGCAGAACCCGCATGAGCATCAAAGCGAAAGAGCGGCGCGCGATCCTCGATCAGACGCTGACGGCCCGCGCGAGCGTCGTCCCGTCCGAGCGCCCTGCCCTCGCCCCGCGCCAGCTAGGCCCGATTGCCGAGCAGGCGAACCTGCAGGCGGAGCACGTCGCGACGCGCGCGAAGGCCTATGACGAGGCGAAGGCCCAGGGCCGCCTCCTCCTTCCGCTCGATCCGAAGAAGATCCGGGCGACCGAGTTCCGCAACCGGCACGACCTCTCGCTGCTGGCCGACGACCCGAAGTTCAAGGAGCTCATCGCGAGCCTGCGGGCCCACGGCCAGGAGAACCCGATTCGGGTCCGGCCGATCCGAAACGCCGCTCCTTTCGAGTTCGAGATCGTCTCCGGCCATCGCCGCCACGCGGCTTGCCTCGCACTCGATGCCGAGACCGACGGGGGTTTCAGGATCCTCGCGATCGTCGACGCCAAGGCGAGCGAGACCCGCGATCTCGTCCTCAAGATGTATCGCGAGAACGAGGAGCGCTATGACCTCTCGGCCTTCGAGAAGGGCCGGATGTTCGCGCGCTGGCTCGAGCAAGGTCTCTTCGCCGAGCAGAAGGAACTCGCAGAACACGTTCAGTTGAGCCCCGCGACGGTGAGCCAATACATTTCCGTCGCCGAACTCCCGGACGCGGTCGTCGAGGCCTTTGGCGACCCGCGGACGATCAGCATGCGCTGGATGCAGGCGCTCTCCGCGGCCCTCAAAGCCTCGCGTGCCGGCGTGCTCGCGAATGCGGCGCGCATAGCCAAGCAGTCCCCGCGGCCGGAGCCCGAGGCCGTCCTCAAGGAACTGATTGCGGTCGGCCGGACGGCCAAGCGCCGCGGCGGACCCGAGGCCGAGACCGTCAAGATGGGCGGCAAGTCGCTGTACACGATCTCCTGGAAGGGGAGTCGCGTCTCGCTCAAGTTCGGCAAGCAGGTCGAGGGTCAACTCGTGGGCGAAGCCCAAGAAGCCTTGAAGCAGTTCCTGAGTGACTGGCTCAAGAAGCGGGTGAAGTCGTGAGCGCGCGGCGTCAATTTAGCGCGCTAAATCGGGTGCCTCGGGCTCGGTCCGCGCGTCAATTTAGCGCGCTAAATCGGCGACCTGAGCGGGGCGCACCGCTAGGGCGACAGCGCCCCAGCATCGATTACGAAGGGCCGGTAAAACCGGCCCTTCGCCGTTTCAGGGTGTTCAAAATTTCGACCGGAGGGCTCATGGCACCACCCAAATGAAAAAGCCCCCGGGAGGGGGCCTTTCCATTTCGAGGATCGGTTTGCGGGTTAGTGCAGAACTGACCACCGACGGCAAATCTAGGTTAGTTGCCGGCCTTTCGCCGGTCAAGCACTAACCCCGTCCGATCCCCGGTTTTCACGTTATTCGTGCAGAGCGAAGGGGATTCTATGTCCGCCGAAAACCTGCGCACGACAGCCGTGCGCCTCGAAGCAAGCCGCGACCCGCGTACGCGCCTCGCGCGCGAGAAGTTCTTCTCGATGCGGCCGAAGCCGCTCGAACGCTGGCTCTGGCAGCAGGGGATTCCGGCCTCGGCCGAGCGCGTCTACTGGTACCACTGGGACATCGGCAACCGGAACGGCACCTGGTGCAGCCAAGTCCCGATCCGGATCGTAGGACGCGAGTGCTGCCTCGATCCCGCAACGGTGACCCGCGCCTACCAACTCCTGAAGCGACTCGGGCTACTGCGTCGCGTGGACCCGGGCCGAGACCCCGCGAACCCGTTCCAGCAGGCGACCGCGGTCACGGAAGTCCGGATCCCGCGCGAGCTCCTGACGACGCTCGCCCGCGAGCCGACCCGCCCGCATCCGGCCCACTGGGCACGCATCGAGCGTCGACCGAGCATGGCGCCCGAGCCAGAAATCCTGCGGGGCAGGCGGGCCGCGGAGCCTGCAAGCGCGACGATACCGCGCGAGGAATCCCGCGCGATCTTCGCGCGCCTCTCCGCCGGCGAGCGGGCCCGTTTTGCCGAGTCGTCGCGCCAGCGCCGCTCGACCCTCGAGTTCGACGCGGACACGCGGTTGGGTCCCGCCGATCGCGGCCACGTGCTTGCGACGCTCGAATCCCTGGCCCGCGCGAGGCCGGGCGCGACGCCCGGCGAACGTGGCCAGGTCGCAAGCACTCGGTCGACGTCCGGACCCCGCCGGCTTGCTGCCCTCGAGATCCTGAAGCTGCAGAGGTCGCTGCGGACGCTCGCCTCGGCCGCAGGTGTCACTCCGGATTCGAAGCTGATGCGCGAAGTGCTTTACGCGGTGGAGGAGGGGGCACTCCTGAAGTTTCCGGCACCGCTCGCCATCAACGTCGCCCTGAAGAAGATCCGCGAGGGCGCGTGGTCGATGCCCCATCGGATGCCACCGAACTGGGGTCTGTGCCGCGCGCTGCCCGAGTCCTGCGGCGCCGCAGGAGGGATTTAGGAATAGAGGTTCTTAGAATTCTGGAGATGGGAAGAATCATGGCCTGCGGCCGTTCGCGAATGCCCGGCAAGGGGAGAGGAGCACGGCCGAAGCACAAGCCAAAACACGCGCGGTATGGCGCGAGCGGTCGTGGCTCGCGACCCGCGCCGTGAAACAGCGCGTGGAACATTCGTTGAACCTAACCATTTGAATATAAATATAATCTAGTCCTTCTTTGAAGGGCCCGGTGAGGCAGGCGGCGCCGCAAAGCGCGCGTTACGGAAAACTTACCGTAACGGACGGATAGGCGAGACCGACCGGCTCGGAGGTCTCCAACGGGCGAGCCAACCGGAAGGCCTAACGCGCGGGCGGGCGGCAGGGATACAGGGCGCGGGACGCGGATCGCATCTGCAAGTCGCCACCGCAGGATGGCCGCCGGCGGGCCTCTGGTCAGCGATCCAGCGCCAGAACTCTGCCACTGCCACGGACCCCAGATCGTGCAGGAACGGTCGACGCCCGCCAGAATATTGCGCCGCAGCATGCGTCCTGACGCGGGCGGCCGTTAGACGAGAGCCCGGCAGTTCGGTCGCCGCCGCGTTGACACCGCTGCGGCCCGGTGCGAAGAATGAATTCATGGGTACCGCATCAGGGAAGTGCGGTCGACGGGGCGCGACACAATTCCCAGACGGGGGGCGGCATGGTTCCTTGGGTCCTCATCGATCGGATCGGCGATCTCGTGCCGACGCTCGGTACAAACGAGTTCGGAGCACAGTTCTTCGAACTCTTCAGCGGCGCGCTCGATGTCGACGAATGCACGGTCTTCGCCTTTCGCGGCGAGAGGCCGCCGGCGCCCGTGATCCTCGAGGGCCGATCCATCGAAATGCGCGAGAGCGCAAGCTCGCTCGCCAGCGCGTATGTGGCCGGTGCCTTCGAGCTGGACCCGAACGTGCCGAAGGGCCTGATGCCGGATGCGCCCATCGTGCGCACGGTGCGTGCGACCGACATCGAGGATTCGGCCTACCGGTCACAGTTCTATGACGAGCCGCACCTGTCGCACGAACTCGTCGTGATTGGCCACACCGAGGACACGCTCTACTACTCGAGCTTCTACCGTCGCGACCGGCGCGCCGTGTTCCGCAAGACCGAGCTCGAAGTCGCGAGCCGGCTGGCGCGCGCCGCGATCAAGCTGATCCACAAGCACCGCGACGTGGTCGGCAGCATCGTCGTGCAGGCCCCGGGGCCGGTCGAAGCGCCCACAGACGGCCAGCAGATCACCGCGACGAATCGGGAGCAGCTTCTCGCCCACCTGCGCGATGTGCTGCTGGCCGAATCCCAGGGCCTGAGTCCGCGCGAGGCGTCGGTCTGCGCCGGCATCATTCTCGGCTACACGACACTCGGGATCAGCCTCAACTTCGGAATCTCGCTCAACACCGTAGCGACGCACCGCAAGCGCGCGTACCGCAAGCTTGGCATCTGCAGCCAGAACGAGCTGTTCTCGCGCTACTTCCGCGTCGTCAACCGCCACATCGCGAGTTCGGCGACCGCCGCGTGATGTCGGCCATGCGCCGGCCGCGTGTACCCTGCTGAGGGTAGTCTCCCGCGCAGACCCATCACGTAGGATCCCGGCTCACCATAGGAGCCGCCGATCCGAGCCGATATCCGGCGCCAAAGCCAGGGATCGCGTGCGCTGGAGAAGCCGATGAGTACCGCACCGAACTCCCGCGACGAGCCCATTGCTGATGCCGAGTGGCTGAAATCAGCGGTCGGTCGCCACTCGTTCCATCCGATGCAGGATCCGAAGGAGACGATCAAGCACCCGCCGCCGATCATCGTCAAAGGCGACGGCGTGTTCATCACCGACCTCGATGGGCGCCGGATGCTCGACTGCCAGGGCGGGCTCTGGTGCGTCAACGCCGGGTATGGGCGCACCGAGATCAACCAGGCGATAGCGGCGCAGCTCGAGCAACTCGCCTTCTACAACAACTTCCCCGGGGCGGCGAATGCGCCGGCCACCCGGCTCGCAGCGAAGCTGTGCGAGATCACGGCGCCCGAGCAGATGACGACGGCGCTGTTCAGCTCCGGCGGGTCGGACTCGACCGAGACGGCGTTCAAGATCGCGCGCCAGTACTGGAAGCTCGCGGGCGAGCCCGAGCGCGTCAAGTTCGTGTCGCTGCGCGGCGGCTACCACGGGCTGCACTTCGGCGGCATGTCGGCCTGCGGCGGCGACGCCTGGCGGCGCAGCTACGAGCCGCTGATGCCCGGATTCATCAACGTCGAGTCGCCGAACCTCTATCGCAACCCGTTCAGCGACGACCCGGAGGAGCTCTCCAGGATTTGCGCGACGCTGCTCGAGCGCGAGATCCAGTTCCAGAGTCCGGATACAATCGCGGCACTGATCGCTGAGCCGATCCAGGGCGCGGGCGGCGTCAACGTCCCGCCCGCGAGTTACTGGCCGAAGCTGCGCGAGATCTGCGACCGCTACGGCATCCTGCTGATCGCGGACGAGGTGATCACGGGTCTCGGGCGCAGCGGCACGCTGTTCGGCAGCCGCGGCTGGGGCGTGAAACCCGACATGATGTGCCTCGCGAAGGGGCTGACGAGCGGCTACGTGCCGCTCGGAGCGACTCTCCTGAACAAGCGGGTTTCCGACGCCTGGCAGGCCCAGGGGCCGCGTGCGGTCCTAATGCATGGCTACACCTACAGCGGGCACCCGGTGTCCTGCGCGGCCGCAATGGCGGCGGTCGACATCGTCGTGCGCGAGAACCTGGCCCAGAACGCGGCCTCCGTCGGCCAGTACTTCCTTGAGCAGCTGACGAAGCTCAAGTCGAAGCACGAGGTGATCGGCGACGTCCGCGGCAAAGGCCTCATGATCGCCGTGGAACTCGTCAAGAACCGCAAGACCAAGGAACCGTTCACGCCGCTCGACGATTACCCGGGCAAGGTGTCGGATGCGTGCCTCGACGGCGGCGTGATGCTGCGCACCATCGTCAACAAGTTCATCATCTCGCCGCCGCTGACGATCACGCGGCAGCACGTCGATCTGGCGGTGTCGGTGCTGGATCGCGCGCTCGAGCGCCACCCGTACAGCGCGTGACGGCCGATGGTCCGCAGCGCGGCCAACGACCCGGCGGGAGCACATCCGGGTCGCGGGAGCACGGTGACTGAACTGCCGCCGTACTTCCTGAGTCACGAGCGACGGCACAACGTGCGGCGCGGGCGTGATGCGCGCGCGAGGGCGTCGAGCCGACGGGGTCTCGGGTCAAGCCGGGCTCCGTGACGGTGACGCCAGCGGCGATCGGACGAGCGCGTGAGCCACGGCCACGCCCTGCCCGACACCTGGAACCAGCAGGGGCAAGGGCGGGGGCCGGCCCCGGGGTGCACTGCCCGTGACCTCGTGGCTCGGCCAGCCGTCGATGGGGTTGCGCCGCAACGTCCTTGGGCTGCACTGGATCGTATTCCTGGTGCTCTCGGCCGCCGCGCCGTTGGTCGTCATCGCGGGCGGGGTCCCTGTCGCGATGCTGCTTGGCAACGGCGCGGGACTGCCGGCGTGTTTCGGACTCGCGATGCTGATCCTGCTGGTCTTCGCCGTGGGCTATACGGAGATGGCACACCACGTCCGCAACGCCGGGGCGTTCTACGCGTTCGCCGCGCGCGGCCTCGGCGGCATGGCGGGCGGGGCGACCGCCACCATTGCCCTCGCGAGCTACGTCGCGATGCTGATGGGCCTCTACGGTCTCTTCGGCAGCGCATTGTCCGAGGCGATCGGGACGACGCTGCACGTGCGCATCGCCTGGGGACCGTGCGCCCTCGGCGGCCTGGCCGCCGTTTCGCTGCTGGGTTACCGGCAGGTCGACCTGTCGGCGC
>Ga0335080_10002162_pt1 | contig 19507 bp, 16 predicted proteins | sample Lox_Sample_34_FD_206720 | JGI IMG/M metagenome (GOLD analysis project Ga0335080, IMG submission 206720) | Soil microbial communities from Loxahatchee National Wildlife Refuge, Florida, United States - Lox_Sample_3.4 | ecosystem: Environmental > Terrestrial > Soil > Wetlands | place: USA...
GGTGGGCCATGTGCTTGACCCCGGCAGCGGCGGCGGCGCCGATCGCGGTCCGCGCTGCCCGGTTGTCGGCCATCCGCATCGCGGCGGCGAGCGGCGGCGGCGCGTCGGGCACCTCGCGTAGGAACTCGCGCAGATGCCGGGCGAGATCGTCGAGCGACCGGCACGCCGGCGTCACGTCGACAAAGCGGAACAGCGCGGCCTTGAGCTCCTGGTCGGCGGACGCCAGATCCATCGCGCGCTGGTCGAGCGCTCTCAGAGGATGCCGCGCGCCCGACGGGAACGCCGAGGCCAGATCGGTGCCGACCTCGTGGATCGAGCGCTCGAGATCGTCGGCGGCCGGACCGTGTTGCACGTCAGCCACGGAATCGTTCATGACAGGATGTTGACGGCGCGGGCCACGACTAGGCCGACGGTGACGAGCGAGGCTATCGACTGAGCGCTCATGAGCCACTTTGCGGTCGGCGTCAGCGGCATCGTGTCGGTGGGGCTGAACGCGGTCGCGTTCGTGAGCGAGACGTACAGGTAGTCGATCAGGCTGGGCATCCAATCCTTGGGAGCCCACCGCGGGGAGGTCATCTGCGGGAACAGGAAGTCGGGCACGTCCCGTTCGCCTTTCTCGCGTGCGACCGGCCCGCCGCGATCGGTCTCCCAGTACCACAGACCGAACAGCAGGACGTTCGTGCACCACAGCACGATCCCCGACAGGATCAGCTGCCGGCCGTTCTCCTTGCCGCCGTGCAGAAGCTGATGGGAGAGCATCACGAGCGAGGCGATGTTCGCCGCGCTGACAAGGCCGATCATGGCGATCGCCACCTTGCGGCGCAGGGGCGAGTGTCGCGCCTTGGCCCGCGGCGACACGATCGTGAGGCCGATCAGGAGCGCGCCCTCGAGGGCCGGAAGCAGCCACGTCGGGCCGATCGTCACCTCGTTGGACAGCGACAGCTGGAGCGCGATCGTGCAGGCCACGACGAGCTGCGGCTCCCAGAACGGGAGGTACCGATCCAGGTTGGCGAGCAACCGGTTCCGGGGTGGGGGGCGGTGCGTCTGTCGGAGCTCCTCGCTACGGTCCATGGTGCGCCCGAGATACTGGCACGACCCCGCGCACCGGAGTGGAAGGGAAGGATCTGAGACGCCTAGTGATCGTCGCCGCGGCCGCGATGCTGCTTGCCGCCTGCGGAAGTGCGGGCAGTTCGTCGGCGCCATCGACGACCGCCACCGCCGCCGGCAGCCCGGCGCCGACGAGCACCTCGACAAGCACGACAGGCACGACTTCGGCGGCGCCCGCGACCTCGACCACCGCCACGGCGACCACCACGAGCGCCACGACCACGGCGGCGTCAAACGGCGGGAACGAACCGCCGTGTCGCGCATCCAACCTGTCACTCGGGTTCCTCGGCCAGCAGGGCGGGATGGGCCACGGCGAGATCGGCTTCGTCCTCAAGAACACGGGGAGCGTGCCCTGCCGGACCTATGGGTGGCCGGGGATCCAATTCCTCGACCAGGCCGGGCACCCGCTGCCGACAATCCCGCACCACACGACCAATGACTTCTTCGGCTCCACGCCGGCTGCGCCGCTGGTGATCGCCCCGAGCGGGAGCGCGTCGTTCCGGCTGGACGTCGGCCACGGGGTCGCGACGTCGAACGGGTGCGCGACCGCGTACGCGCTCCAGGTCATTCCGCCCAACGACACCGCCACGCTCCACACGCCGATCCCGAACGGGTCATACGAGTGCCGTGACGCGAATGTCTCGCCGCTGCGCTCCGGCGAGTCGGCATATCCGTAGAAGACTCAGTCGTCGGCCGTGACCGGCGGCAACCACACCGGACCGTGCTCTAGCGCATCGGTGATCTCGCGCGCCGGCACGGCCCGCGAGAAATGGAAGCCCTGGGCGGCTGTGCAGCCGAGCCGGCTCAGCTCGTTGACCTGCTCAGGGGTCTCGACCCCCTCGGCGACGACGTCCAAGGACAACGCCCGCGACATCGCGATGATGGTCTCGGTGATCGCCGTGTCGCGCGGTTCGTTGCCGAGACCGTCGACGAACGACCGATCGACCTTGAGCACGTCGAGCGGCAGCCGGGTCAAATAGCTGAGCGACGAGTAGCCGGTGCCGAAGTCGTCGAGGACGAGGCGCACGCCGAGCGCCTTCAGCGCCTGCAGGATCTCGGTGAGCCCATCGGCGTCCCGCACCATCACCGTCTCCGTGATCTCGAGGCTGAGGCACGCGGGATCGAGTCCGGTGCTCGAGAGCGCGGCGCGGACCACCTCGGGCAGCGTGCGACGGGCAACCTGGACGGCTGAGAGATTCACCGACATCGCGATCGGCGCGGAGTCGGGGCGCGAGGCGTACCACTGCGCGGCCTGGCGGCACGCATTCTCGAGCACCCACCGGCCGATCGGCTCGATCAGGCCGTTTTCCTCGGCGATCGGGATGAACTCCGAAGGCGGTATCTCGCCTCGCTCGGGGTGCCGCCAGCGGAGCAGCGCCTCGACCCCGACGATGGAGAAGTTCACAAGCGACACGACGGGCTGATACTCGAGCCGCAGCTGGTCGCGCTCGAGCGCCCGGCGGAGGTCGTTCTCCATCCGCAGGCGCTCGATCGCCCGGCCGCGCATGCCCTCGTCGAACACCTCGTAGCGGGCGCGGCCTCTGTCCTTCGCGCGGTACATGGCCGCGTCGGCGTCGCGGATGAGCTCGTCGGCCCGCTCGCCGCCGGTGGCGAGCGCGATCCCGATACTGGTGGTGACGAAGTGCTCGCTTCCGGAGAGCACGAACGGCCGCGCGAACGTGGCCGCGATCCGCTCGGCGGTCTCGATCGCGTCGCGCTCGGACGCGATGTCCTCGAGCAGGATCCCGAACTCGTCGCCGCCGAACCGGGCCACCGTGTCGCTGCCGCGCAGAGCGTGCTTCAGACGCGGCGCGGCCGCCGCCAGCAGCTCATCGCCGACGTGGTGCCCGAGGCTGTCGTTGACGAGCTTGAAGTGGTCCAGGTCGAGGAACAGGATCGCGGCCAGCGATTCCTGCCGGCCAAGGCGCGAGAGTGCGTGTTCGAGCCGGTCGACGAACAGGACGCGGTTGGGGAGTCCCGTCAGGGGGTCGTGCACGGCCCGTTCGCGGATCGCATCTTCCACGGCCTGCCGCTCGAGCGCATCCGCGAGCACGTTGGCCAGGGCCTGCAGGAAGTCGACGTCACGGGGGGCAAATCCCCGGGACCGCATCGATTGGACGACGAGGACGCCGAACGGCCCGCGCGACCCTCCCTCGATCTTGACCGAGAGCCCGGATCCCGTCCGCCGCCCCCGGAAGTCCGGCTGCTCGAATCGGGTCTCGGTGTTCCAGTCCTCTACGACCACCGGCGCGCCCCCCTGCAGCGTGTATCCCGCCTGCGATCCGACGCCGGCCGGGTAGCGCAGCTTCCCGAACTCGGTGTCCGGCCATCCGATCCCGCTGCGGAGCATCAGGCAGTCCTCATCGGGCAGGTACTCCCATACCGCTGAGATCTCGGCGCCCAGCATGCCGGCGGCGCTGGCCGTGGCCTCCTGCATCAAATCGGCTGTACTCGCCCCTTCAAGCGCGTGCTCTCCCAGCAACGCCACGGCCGCCTGCTGGGCGGCGCGTCGCTCGAGCTCGGCTTCAACCTCCTTGCGGTAGGTGACGTCGTGCAGCATCCCGTGCCACCGGAGCTCGCCGTCCTCGCCCAGGGCGAGCACAGCGTCGTCGCGAATCCACACGCACCGCCCGTCGCGATGAAGCATGCGGTACTCGAGGGCCTCGTCTTCCGGCGTGATGCCGTGATGCTCGTTCTCGCGTGCCAGAACCCAGTCGCGGTCCTCGGGGTGCAGGCGCTTTGCCCACAGGCCGGGATCGGCGCACCACTCCGCGGCGGAGTAGCCCAGGATCGTCTCGATCTGGGGGCTCACGTAGTGCCAGCGGCCGTCTCCACCGGTGTCGGCGACGTAGATGATCGCCGGAACGCGCTCGAGCAGTTTCGGATACTCCGAAGCGGCGATGCCGCCAGCCTCCGGCCGCGGCGCGGGCTCCCCAGGCATCATGCCGGTGTCGCTGTCGCCGACCATGTCCCCTGCTAATCGACCACTCCCGCACGAAGCCGTAGCGGCTCTGGACGACTTGGTCTGCAGAGTGACACGCCTGCAGTAGGGCTAGTTCGCCTCGAACACGGCGACCCCGTCCCGCTCGTGCTCGGTCGCCTGCCCGGCCTCGACGAGCAGATCGAGATGGCCGAGCACTTCGGACAGCGTCAGGTAGGCCTGCGTGACCGCGACGTTCCCCCACATCTGCACCGCGATCTCATAAGCGGTGAGGGGCCGGGCGTCGAGCAGCTGATGAATCCGCGCCGCCCGGCGGCGATGCATCCGCAGCCGCTCGTCGATCAGCTCGACGTGGTCGAGGATCGGGTCGCCGTGGCCGGGCAGGACCAGCCGAGCGGGGAGCTCGCGCGTGGTCCGCATCGACTCGATGTACTGGAGCAGCGCCTGCGGCCGCGGCTGGTCGGGGTCGCCCGACAGCGGGCGTGATACCAGCGGATTGGATGAGATGTGCGCGAGCAGGTGGTCGCCTGAGATCAGGATCTCGCGCTCGGCGTCCCACAGGATCGTGTCCGACGGGCTGTGCCCGGGCCGGTGGAGTGCGCGCAGGGTCCGGTCCCGCAAGGCGAGCTCGTCTCCGTCGCGCAGCGGGCGGGTCACGCTTCCGCTCGACCCGAACGCCCGGAACGCCGCCGCCATCGCCCCAACCACCGTCGCCAGGTCGTCGGGCACGCCGTGCCTGCGCATCACCCCCTGCGCGTACTCGTCGTCGGCCGCCGCGCTGCGCGAGAAGTTCGCCAGGTAGGGCGCGAGCAGGTCGAGCGAGGCGACCTCGGCGCCCGACCGGCGGGCCAGGATCTCGAGCAGCCCGAGGTGGTCCATGTGCTGATGGGTGAGCACGATCAGCTCGAGGTCCTCGATCCGTCGCCCGTGCCCGGCGAGCGCGCGCTCGAGATCGTCGAGCGACTTGCCGGAGTTCGGGCCGGTGTCGATCAGCGTGAGCGGCTCGTCCTCGATCAGATAGCAGTTGACCCTGCCGACCAGAAACGGAGTGGGCAGTGCGAGCCGGTGAATCCCGGCTCGCTGCGCCAGCGCCAGCGCGTCCTCGGCGCTGGTCGCTCGCCGGTCGGGCGTGGTCACGAACGGATCACTGCCAGCACCTCGTCACGTCGACGCTCCATGTCCTCGTGCGAGCGCAGTGACTCCAGGCACAGGCGAAGCAGCGGCTCGGTGTTCGACGGGCGGACGTTGAAATGCCAGTCGTCGTACTCGACCGAGATGCCGTCCAGGCGGTACTGCCTGCCGTCTCTGAAGCGGGCGGCGAGCTCCTCGATCTTCGCCTCCGGATCGGAGACCTCGGAGTTGATCTCGCCTGAGATGAAATACCGCGAGCGGTATGGCTCGAGCAGTTCGGACACGCGCCCACCGCGGATCGAGAGCAGCTCGAGGATCAGCAGCGCCGGGATCGTGCCCGAATCGGCGCAGTAGAAGTCCTGGAAGTAATAGTGGCCAGACACTTCGCCGCCGAAGGTGGCGTCCTCCTCGCGCATCCGCGTCTTGAAGAACGCGTGCCCGACGCGATTCATCAGGGCGCGACCGCCGGCCCGTTCGGTGACGTCGGCGACGGCCCGGCTCGCGCGGACGTCGTAGAGGATCGTCGCGCCAGGATGCTTTGAGAGCATCGACTCGGCCAGCAGCGCGGTCAGGAAGTCGCCGTCGACGAACGACCCCCGATCGTCGATGAAGAAGCAGCGGTCCGCGTCGCCGTCCCAGGCGATGCCGAGATCCGCGCCCAGCCGGACCACCTCTCGCATGATGAACTCGCGGTTCTCGGGCAGCAGGGGGTTCGGCTCGTGATCGGGGAAATGCCCATTCGGCTCCCAGTAGGTCTCGATCAGATCGAGCCCCAGGCCGCGCAGGAGCGGCCCGACCATCGGCCCGGCCATGCCGTTGCCGCCGTCCACGACCACCCGCATCGGCCGCACCGACGCGGGATCGATGAACTCGAGCGCGGCCCGCTGGAACTCCTCGTAGACCGGGACGTGCTCGACCGAGCCCCCGCCGGGAGCGTCGTCGAGCCCCGCCTCGATCTTGGCGCGCAACTCGCCGATGCCGGCGTCTCCCGACAGCGCGATCGCGCCCCGCCGCACCAGCTTGGCGCCGGTGTAGCGCTTGGGATTGTGGGATGCCGTGCACATCAGGCCGCCGTCGAGCTCGCGGGACCCGACGAGGTAATAGAGCATCTCCGTGCCGACCTCGCCGGCGTCGAACACGGTCGCGCCCTCGGCGCACATCCCCCGGCAGTACGCCCTCGACAGCTCGGGCGCGGTTAGGCGCATGTCTCGTCCGAGGCCGAGCCGCAGTTCGGTGGTCGGCTTGCTCTCGAGCTCGGCGATCACCCGCGCGAAGCCCCGGCCGATGGCCTCGGCCGCGGCCGCATCGATGTCGCTGCCGTACAGCCCACGGATGTCGTAGGCCTTGAAGATGTCGGGGTTCGCGACGGGGCTCACCGCGGGGCATGCTACCCACGCGAAGCTTCGTGAATACTGGTCCTCTAGTGCACGCGGACAAGCCAACCGTCGTGATTCTGTGCGGCGGACGCGGGACCCGGCTGCACGAGCACGCCTCCTCGGTGCCGAAGCCCCTGGTCGAGATCGGAGGGCGCCCGATCGTCTGGCACGTGGTCAGGATGTACCTGGCGCACGGCTTCCGGCGTTTCCTGCTGCTGACCGGATACCGCAGCGAGCAGGTCGCGGCGTTCGCGGCCGGCGAACGCTGGCCGGACGGTGCCGAGGTCGCCTGCCTGGACACCGGCGAGGACACGCCGACGGGCGGGCGCCTGCACCAGGCAGGACCGGCGCTCGACGGCGACCGGTTCTGCCTCGCCTACGCCGACGGGGTGGCCGACATCGACCTCGGGGCGCTCCTCGCCTACCACGACGAGCACGGCGGGGCGGCGACGATGGCCGTGGTTCAGCCGGAGCTTCCATTCGGCGTGGCCCGTCTGAACGGCGACGGGTCGGTGCTCGGCTTCACCGAGAAGCCGAGGAGCGATCTGTGGGTGAACGCCGGCTTCTTCTGCTTCGAGCGCTCGGCACTCGGAGCGGTCGAGGCCGGCAGCGTGCTCGAGCGCACGCCGCTCGAGCGGCTAGCCGCGTCCGGCGACCTGCACGCGTTCCGCCACCGCGGCTTCTGGGAGTGCATGGACACCTACAAGGATGCGATCACCCTCAACGGCCTGTGGGATAGGGGCCAGGCGCCGTGGAAGGTGTGGAGTTGAGCTCATCCGTGCTCGTGACCGGGGGCGATGGTCTCGTGGGCGCGTGGCTCGTCAGGGCGCTGGTCGACCGCGGCGCGCGTGTCGTGGTGATCCGGCGGGATAGGCCGGCCGTGTCCTCGCTGGCGGAGCTCGGGCTACTGAATTCGGTTGACGTGGTCGACGGGGATATCTGCGCGCCCGGGCTCGTGGCGCGCGTCCTCAACGAATACGAGGTCGACAGCGTCTTCCACCTCGCGGCGCAGACGCAGGTCGGATCCGCCAACCGCTCGCCCGTGCCGACGTTCGAGACGAACATCCGCGGCACGTGGCTGGTGCTCGAGGCCTGTCGCGCGCACGGGGTGGAGCGGATCGTGGTCGCCTCCTCGGACAAGGCCTACGGGCGCCAGCCCGAGCTCCCCTATCGCGAGGAGCACCCGCTCGACCCGCAGTATCCGTATGACGTCTCGAAGGCGGCCGCTGACATGCTCGCCCGCTCCTACTGGCACACGTTCGAGCTGCCGGTGGCAGTCACCCGGCTGGCCAACGTCTACGGCGGCGGTGACACGAACCGGGCCCGGCTGATCCCCGAGGCGGTGTGCGCCGCCCTCGCCGGCGAGGCGCCGGTCGTGCGCTCCGACGGCTCGCCCGAGCGCGACTACCTGTACGTCGAGGACGCTGCCCGGGCGTATCTGGCCGTCTGGGAGGCCCTGGCCGGCTCCCGCTCCGGCTCCGGCGCCGGCGCCGGAGCGGCGCACGGCGAGGCGTTCAATGCCGGCGGAGGCGAGCCCCGCCGGGTGCTCGACGTAATCGAGCTGATCTGCCGGCTGGCGGGCTCTCGAGCTGCGCCGGACATCAGGGGCGACGGCGTCCCGCACGGCGAGATCGACCGCCAGTGGCTCGACTCGACCAAGCTCCGCGAGCTCACCGGCTGGCGCCCCGAGGTGACGCTGGAAGAAGGTCTGCGGCGAACGATCGAGTGGTATCGCGACCACCCCGCCGCCCGGACCCGGTAGCCCTACACCTCAAAATACCTGCATAAAACGACAATCGACGCGATCGTTGGCGACGTTGCCGTGTAACGCGCGATTATCGTGCACCGCACGACAAGGTCCGCCGGAAGCGGCTCGATTGTCGTGTCATGCATGCCGCATGACCGCTCGCCCCGGGAGGCGTCACCGGCGCACCCTCACGTGCCCGCCTTCCTCCGCGAGCAAGCCCGCCACAGCACGCCTCGTCCTAAACTGAAGGGATATGTCAGGTCACTCCAAATGGGCTTCGATCAAGCACAAGAAGGCCGTCGTCGACGCGCGGCGCGGCCAGCATTTCACCAAGCTGGCGCGCGCGATCTCGGTCGCCGCGCGTGAGGGCGGCGGCGATCCGACCGGGAACTCGACTCTCGCGCTGGCGATCCAGAAGGCCCGCGACGCCTCGATGCCAAAGGACAACATCGAGCGTGCGATCGCCAAGGGAACCGGCGAGGGCGCCGACGCCGACCAGATCGAGTCGGTCGTCTACGAGGGCTACGGTCCCGGCGGCGTGGCGCTCCTGATCGAGGCGCTGACCGACAACCGCAACCGCACCGGCGCGGACATGCGTCACATCCTCGGTAAGCACGGTGGGAACCTGGGCGAGCCCGGGTCGGTGTCGTATTTGTTTGACAAGCGGGGCGTGGTCGTCGTCGACGCCAACCGCTACGGCGAGGACGATCTGATGCCCGCCATCGATGCCGGCGCAGAGGACATCTCGCTCGACGAGGACGTCTACGAGGTGATCACCGAGCCCGCCGACCTCGCCGCCGCCCGTGATGCCCTCACGGACGCCGGGGTTGAGATCGAGAGCGCCGACGTCACGCAGCGCCCGCGGGCCCGCGTCCCGGTCGACGAGAGCGACGCCGGCAAGCTGATGAAGTTGATCGACGCCCTCGAGGAAAACGACGACGTCGACGCCGTCCACGCCAACTTCGACGTCGACAGCGCCGTGCTCGAGCGCGTCGCGCAGTGACCGAATCGGCCCGGTAGCCGGTTCTTACCGGCTTCTTCGTCAACCTTCGCTAGCCTCACCGCGATGTCGAAACGAGCACTTGTCCTGCCGGTACTCGCTGTGGCCGCGGCCGGCCTCGCCGGATGCGGGAGCAGCTCCAAGGCCACGGGCATTGAGCAGGTGCCCGCCCAGGGGGCCACCGCGGCCCCCGTAACCACCACGCCGAAGCCCGCGCCGGCGATCTCGAAGAAGCCCGTCGTCACCGTGCCGACCGGGGCGGCGCCGACCAAGCTGGTGACCAAGGACCTTGTGACCGGTACCGGTCAGACGGCCAAGGCCGGGCAGACCGTCACCGTCAACTACGTCGGCGTCCTCTACAAGACCGGCAAGGAGTTCGATTCCTCCTGGAGCCGCAACCAGCCGTTCACAACTGCGCTCACTAACGGCAGCGTGATCCCCGGGTGGGTGCAGGGCATCCCCGGGATGAAGGTCGGCGGCCGGCGCGAGCTGATCATCCCGGCGAGCCTCGCCTACGGCAAACAGGGCAGTCCCCCGACGATCCCGCCTAACTCGCCGCTCGTGTTCGTCGTCGATCTGCTTTCGGTTTCTTCTTAGGCTTCTCGGCGCTCTCCTCAGAGGCCGCGTCGTCGAGGCGCCGCGCGCGGTAGAGCGAGACCGGGTCCTTCATGCCCTTGAGCTTGTGCTTGCGCGCGAACGACCAGTCGAACTGCTCGGGGGCCGCGTCGCGGACCTCCTCCGTGCACAGGACGCTCCCGGGCCGGGCCACGCCGGTGACCCGGCTCGCCAGGTTGACGGCGTGGCCGTAGTAGTCCCCGGCGCGCTGGAGCGCCGGGCCCAACGCGACGCCGGCCCGGAGGCTCGGCAGATCCGCCGCCTCGACGGCCTCGAGCAGCGATAGCGCCACCGCCACCACCGCCGCGCAGTCCGGCGAGACGAACATCGCGGCGTCGCCGATCGTCTTGACGAGTCGGACCGGCGGCCGAGTCACGTCGGTCGCGAGCTCGGCCAGTTTGCTCGCGAGGCTGCCGAGCTCCTGGGCCTCGATCTGGGCCCCGAGGCGCGTGAACCCGACCATGTCGACGAAGCACACCGTGACTTCCTGGGCGCCCGCCACCTCGCCCGACTGGCGCTCGGCCGGGCTGAGCATCCCGCGGCGGACGCTCTCGGCGAGGTGCTGGCGGTACGCCGCCCGCAGCACGGGATCGAACGCCGGGATCAGCTGCTCGGCGAGCGCGGCGAACCGCTCGGCGACTTCGTCCTCGTCGTCCCCCGGCTCGAGGAAGGCGTCGACGAACGCGGCCGCCGTGGTGGCGGCCAGCCGCGCCATCCCTTCGCCGAGGACGCGCGTGATCTCGGCGATCGACTCCTCCTCGAGACCCGATTGGAGAAACATGCTGATGGCCTTCGCGGCGTCTATCTCCTCCTCGCCGAACACGCGCTCCTCGGGCGCGGGTTCTGGGAGACCGAGCAGACGCCGGATCCGGAGCATCTGCGCGGCCGGAAGCCCGCTCTCCTTGGCCAGCTCCTTGGCGGTGTAGCGACCGCCGAGGACACGCTCGACCAGCAGCAGCGCCAACCGGTCCTCCGCGACCGCGGCCTTCAGCTCCGCGAACGTGTAGCCCGCGTCGGCAAGCCGCTCGAGCAGCCGCTCGCGCGCGGCGCGGTCCTCACCCTCGAGTCCGTCGAGCAGCGTGCTGAAATCCACGTCTGCATCCTTGCGCAATTCACGAGCTCGCATAACCGCTTAGTTCGCACCGCCCGACTGATCGGCTAGCATCGAACGCCCTCGTGGGTGCGATCCCGGCCAGTGCGGCATAACGCTGTGACCGGAGCCGCCCGCTTACTTTCGTTCCACCCGACCACAACGCCCACATGCTCTCGATCCTGATGCCCGTCTACAACGAGCGCGAGCGCGTCGAGCGTGCGATCGCCGAGGTCCTCGACACGCCACTGCCGACGCAGTTCGAGCTGATCGTCGTCGACGACGGTTCGACGGATGGCACGCGCGAGATCCTCCGCAGCGTGGTGAGAGATACCCACCCGCCCAACCGCGTCCGACTGTTCGAGCACGATCACAACAAGGGCAAGGGCGCCGCGGTCCAGACCGCGCTCACGCACGCCGAGGGCGAGTACTCCGCGATCTTCGATGCCGACCTCGAGTACGACCCGACCGACCTCGGGCTGCTGATGCCGCCGCTGCTCGACGGGCGCACCAACGCCTGCTTCGGCGTGCGAGCATTCGACGGCTACACCAGCCACTCGTTCCTGTTCGTGCTGGGCAACAAGGGCGTGACGTTCGCCTGCAACGTCCTGTTCAACGTCTACCTGCACGACATCATGACCTGCCACAAGATGATCCGGACCGACGTCTTCCGCAGCCTGCCGCTGCGCTCGCCCGGCTTCGCCATCGAGCCTGAGATCACCGCCCGGCTCGTGCAGCGCGGGGAGCGGATCTTCGAGGTCCCGGTGCACTATCGGGCGCGCGCCACCGACGAGGGCAAGAAGCTGACCGCGGTCGACGGCTTCCGGGTGCTCGGCACGCTGATGCGCTGCCGCTTCACCCCGAACGGCACTCCCAACGTCCGGACGTGAGGCGACGGCAGGGTGGAGGGTCAGGTCCTCACGCAGACGCCCGCCGAGCGGCCGCGCTCTGATACCCAGACGCCGTCGCGCTCGCGGCTGCCGGACTGGCACGGGCTCTTGTACAGCCCCTTCCTGTGGTCGGTGCTGGGCTGCATCGTGCTCGCGGCCATCTCCGCCGCCGTCCTGCCGACGGTCCCGAGCTACGACCCGTGGGCGTGGATCTCCTGGGGCCGCGAGGTCACCGATCCCCATCTGGGCTTCACGGTCACCGGCGGACCGTCGTGGAAGCCGCTGCCGGTGGTGTTCACCACGATCTGGGGGCTGTTCGGCAGCACGGCCGCGCCGACCCTATGGGTCATCACGGCGCGCGCCGGCGGCCTGCTCGGGATCGTGGCGGCGTACCTGCTCGCCTCGCGGCTGATTCGCGGTCCGCGCTGGGCCAAGGTCGCGGCCGGGCTGATCGCCGGTGCCGGCATCGTGATCACCCAGGCCTGGTGGAACGAGATGTTCCGCGGAACCTCCGAACCGCTGGAGATCGCGACGGCACTGTGGGCGGTACTCGCCTTCCTCGACGGCCGGCGCGGCTGGGCGTTCGCGTTCGGCGTGGCCACGTCGCTGCTCCGCCCCGAGGCGTGGCCGCTGGTCATCGTGTACGCCGTGTGGCTGTGGTTCAAGGAGCCGCGGCTGCGGGTGCCGGTCGTGCTCGGGCTGTTCTCCATCCCGTTCTTCTGGTTCGTCCCGCCCTGGGTGGGGTCGGGGCAGCCGTTCCTGGCTGCGGTTCACGCCGAGGATTACAACGGCGGGCTCGGTTCGGATCGGCTATTCGGCGTGCTCGGCCGGGGCATCGACATTCAGCTGCTGCCCGTCCTGCTGGCGAGCGTGGTCGCAGCGGTGTTCGCGTGGTTCGACAAGCCCCGCGACTGGCTGCTGTTGTCGCTTGCCGGCGCGACCGTGGTCTGGTGGGTGATCGTCGTCGGGATGACGCTCGACGGCTATCCGGGCCTCGAGCGCTTCTACCTCCCGGCCGCAGGCATGACCTGCGTGCTCGCCGGCGTCGGCATCGTCCGCTTGGCTCAGCTGGGCGCGAGCGTGGTCCCGAGCGGCCGCACCGCGGTCGGCATCGGGCTGACCGCGGTCCTCGTCGCGATCACGATCCCATGGGTCGGCAGCCGCATCAACCAGGCCAGCGCCGAGTACCACACCGCGAATCAGGCGGTCACGCGCCTGAACCAGATGACCGCCGCCGTCGCCGCCGTCGGGGGGCACGCCGGGGTGTTCCCGTGCAAGTCGAGCTTCGCCGCGGTCAACCACAGCGTCCAGACCGCCCTGGCGTGGAAGCTGCACGTCACCCTCGGTCGCGTCGGCACCACAATGCGCCACCAGGGCGTGATGTTCGTCGGCCCGCACGACTCGATCGACGGCATCGCGCCCCCGATCGACCACCGCCTGACCCAGCAGCAGTTCATCGCCCAGGTCGGGGCATGGAAGATGTACCGGATGACCGCGCCGGGGTCGGATACGCGCTGCGTGGGGCGGTGATGGGCCGCGCTGGCGCGCGGCCGAATAACGCGCCATGACTGACGAACCCGCAGGCCCAAGGCGGTCCGTCGAGCCCATCCGCTGCTCGTTCTGCGGCAAGCCCCGCAGCCAGGTCGCGTCGCTCGTCGCCGGGCCGACGCCCGCGATCGCGATTTGCAACGAGTGCGTCGCCTTGTGCGCGGAAATCGTCTCCGAGGAGACCGAGCCTCCTCCTCCCGACGGTCAGGCCGCATAGGTCCGGGGCAATCCGCCTCAACGCCCTAGGTGCTGCGGACGTCGATGCGGCGGATTTCCTCAAGGGAATCCGGCGAGGAAGGGTTGGGCGCTCCGGCAGGTTACGGAGCCGGATTCCCCGGGGAGGCGTCCGGCCCCGGACGCAGAATGGTGTCGGAATGATCGTCATAGGCATCGATCCCGGCACGGCGAGCACGGGCTACGGCGTGATCGAGAGTTCGGGGTCCGCGTTGCGCGCGGTCGCGGCCGGGGTGATCGAGACCCCGGCGGGAGTCCGGCTCGAGCGCCGGCTGGCCGAGATCCACGGCCACGTTGTCGACCTGCTCGAGGGCTACCGCCCGGATGCGGTCGCGATCGAGGAGCTGTACTTCGGCGCGAACGCCAGGACCGCGTTTGCCGTTGGCCAGGCGCGCGGGGTGGTGCTGCTCGCCGCCGGCCAGCGCGGGATCCCGTCGCGCTCGTACACGCCCCAGCAGGTCAAGGGCGCGGTGTGCGGGCACGGGCGCGCCGGCAAGGATCAGGTCGCGCGGATGGTTGCGCGGCTGCTCAGCCTGCCCGAGCCTCCCTCGCCCGACCACGCCGCCGACGCGCTCGCGGTGGCGATCTGCGAATGCAACCGGGCCCCGCTCGACCGGGCGCTCGCCCGCACGGCGACCGGAGCGCGGGCATGATCGCGATGGTGTCGGGCACGGTCGTGGTCCGCCGCGGCGATCACGTCGTCGTTGATACCGGCGGCGTCGGCTACCGGCTCGCGGTATCGGCCGAGACGCTTCGCCACGTGCCGGCGGTCGGCAAGTCGGTCGTCCTCCACAGCCATCTGATCGTGCGGGACGACGCCCTCGCGCTGTACGGGTTCGCGACCGAGGAGGAGCGCGAGCTGTTCCTGATGCTGATCGCGGTCCAGTCCGTCGGACCCAAGGTCGCGCTCGCGGTCCTGTCGGGCGGGCCCCCGCGCGATCTGCTGGCTGCGGTGGCGGCGGGGGACACGGCGCGCCTGCAGGCCGCGCCCGGCGTCGGCAAGCGCACCGCCGAGCGGATTGTGTCCGAGCTCCGCGAGAAGGTCGGCGCGAGCGTTGCGGTGCCGGCCGTGGTCACTGCCGTGCGCAGCGAGGACCCGCGCGCGCTTGCCCGCGAAGGGTTGCTCGGCCTTGGCTACACCGCGCTCGAGGCCGACGAACTGCTCGACGGCGCCGAGGGTGAGAAGCCTGAAGATCTGATCGCGCACGCGCTCAGGACGGCGCGCCGATGAGCCCGGTGCGGGAGATACACGGTTTCGCTCAGCCCGACCGGCCGCCCCGGATTCAGGACCCGGAGGAACTGCCCGACGAGGACCTCGACCGCTCTCTCCGTCCCCGCCGGCTCATCGACTTCGTCGGCCAGGACGCGCTAAAAGACCAGCTGGCGGTGTCGATCGAGGCGGCCTCGAGCCGAGGCGAGGCGCTCGACCATGTCCTGTTCGCGGGGCCGCCCGGGCTCGGCAAGACGTCGCTCGCCCAGATCGTCGCCGCCGAGCTCGAGGTCCCGTTCGTGCAGACGGCCGGCCCGGCGCTCGAGCGCAAGGGCGACGTCGCCGCGTTTCTGACCGCACTCGAGCCGCGTTCGGTGTTCTTCGTCGATGAGATCCACCGCCTGCCCCGGGCGCTCGAGGAGACCTTCTATCCGGCGATGGAGGACAGCTGCCTGCCGATCACGATCGGTCAGGGAGCGGGAGCAAGCGTGGTCACGATTCCGCTGCCGCCGTTCACGCTGATCGGCGCGACCACCCGGGCGGGGCTGATCACCGGGCCGCTCCGCGATCGCTTTGGGATTCAGCATCGGCTCGAGCACTACGGCCCCGACGATCTGTCGACGATCGTCCGGCGCTCCGCCCGGCTGCTCGAGGTCGCGATCGAGGACGGTGGCGCCCGCGCGATCGCCGAGCGGAGCCGGGGTACGCCACGCGTCGCCAACCGCCTGCTGAAAAGGGTCCGCGACTACGCCGAGGTGCGCGGCAGCGGCGTGGTCGCGAGCGACATCGCAATCGAGGCGCTCGACCTGCTCGGCGTCGACCACGCGGGACTCGACCGCCTCGACCGCGAGATCCTGCGAGCGATCTGCGAGAAGTTTGGCGGCGGCCCGGTCGGCCTCTCGACGCTCGCCGTCGCCGTGGGGGAGGAGCAGGACACGGTCGAGGACGTGTACGAGCCGTACCTGCTCCAGCGCGGCCTGATCGAGCGCACCCCGCGCGGCCGCGCCGCGACCAGACGAGCGTTCGAGCACATCGGGATGGAGCCGCCGGGACCTCTGTCGCTGCTGTGACGGATCCGCGTGCCGCTTCGTAGTCCTTTAAATGTTCGTGAAGAGGTGCCAAGTTGACGCAGGCCCTACGGCTATCCTCAGGGCGCCAATGAGTCACGAGCACTACTTCATCTGTCCCCACTGCGGCAACCGGTCGATGGGGACCGATCGCAACGCCGGGTTCCGCAACGAGGCCCGGGGATGCGATAAGTGCGGATTCGCGTACCTATATGAGCTGCTCGACGACTATTACCCGGCTCCGAACGCCGCGTTCTTCGCGTGCGATTCGGACGCCAGGATCGTCGATTGCGGCCGAGGGTCGTTCGAGTTGACCGGTCTGAAGACCGAGCAGGTGATCGGGCGACCGGTCCACGACGTCCTTGGGCTTCGTTTCGACGATGGGACCGATCATGTCCGTACCGCGCTCGAGTGGGAAGTCCGCGTGAAGAGCAAGCCCGTCGAGGTCCACGCCGAGCGCGACCTGCCCGCCAGGGCGGTCGCCGACATCTTCCCGGCGTATGACGACGAGGAAGGCGGCGTGCTCGTCGTGCTCACGCCAAGCAACCACCATTAGGCTCCCGATCCGCCTCGGGCGCCACCGCACGGTCCAGTACCTCTAGCATCCACCCAGACCGATGACTGATCGCCGGCGAAATGGCTTCATCCTGCTTCTGGTCGTTGGGCTGGTAATCGGCTCACTTGTCGTGATCGCCGGAATCCCCGGCGTGGCGAAGCCCAAGAAGACCGTTCTCGGCCTCGACCTCAAGGGCGGGGTGGAGCTCGTCTACCAGGGTCTGCCGAGCGCACAGACGCCGGTGGTGACTCAGGACGCCCTCCAGCGGGCGGTCGACATCATGCGCAACCGCGTCGACCAGTTGGGCGTCGCCGAGCCTGAGATCCAGACGTCGGGGGGCAATCAGATCACCGTCGGGCTGCCCAACGTGACAGACACCTCGCGCGCCGAGGCGGAGGTCGGCACGACCGCCCAGCTCGCCTTCTACGACTGGGAGGCGAACGCCCTCACACCGAACGGCAAGACGGTCGCGAGCCAGCTCCAGACCCAGGATCAGAACGCGACCACGATCAGCCAGGGTTCGGGGACGAACGGGGCCCCCGGCCAGCCCGGCGCGGGGAGCATGAACCTGTACGACGCGGTGACGCTGGCCTCCAAGCAACCGCGGAGCGTCAGTTCGGCCAACTCGCGCATCACCGACCAGTACTGGATGTTCGGCGCTCCCGGGAGCGCCGCCTGCGCCGCCGCCTCGAAGGCCAACGGCACGGTCGAGGCCTCGGGCCAGCATTGCCTCCTGAGCGGCCCCGACGACAGCAAGGAGGCCCTGGTCTCGGGGCTGCCGGCGGGCGTCAGCGCTTCCGACGGACAGATCCTGGTGGTGCCCCGCGGGACGATCGTGCTCCAGGCGATTCCCCAGGACTTCTCCAAGCCGACGCCGGTCGGCGATGCGGGCGCTCAGTTCTTCGTCCTCAAGGACAACGTCGCGCTTCGTGGCAGCGACATCACGAATCCCCAGCAGAGCACCGACCCGAACACCGGCTCGCCGGACGTCACGTTCGGTTTCAGCGACAAGGGCAAGAGCCAGTTCCAGGCGGTCACGGCGAACATCGCGCACCGTGGCGACCTCGTCAGCGGCCTCGGGCAGACGCTGAACCAGCACTTCGCGGTCGCGCTCGACAACCAGCTGATCACCGTCCCGTACATCGACTTCAAGCAGTACCCGGACGGGATCAACGGCGACAACGGCGCCGACATCAGCGGCAGCTTCACGATCACCTCGGCTCAGGATCTCGCCAACGAACTGCGCCTGGGCGCGCTGCCGATCAACCTCAAGCTGATCTCGGAGTCGCAGGTCTCGGCCACGCTCGGCAAGGAGGCGCTCCACAACGGCCTCGTCGCGGGCCTGGTCGGGCTCCTCATCGTGGTCATCTTCCTGGTCGCCTACTACCGCGTGCTCGGCGTGATCGCGACCTTCGGGCTGCTGATCTACGGGATCTATTTCTACGCGCTGATCAAGCTGATCCCGATCACGCTGACGCTGCCGGGGATCGCGGGACTGATCCTCACGATCGGTGTCGCCGCGGACGCGAACATCGTGATCTTCGAACGCGTCAAGGAGGAGATACGCAACGGCAGATCGATCCGCCAGGGGATCGTCACGGGCTACAAGAAGGGCCTGACCGCGATCATCGACGCGAACGTGGTGACGATCATGACCGCGTTCATCCTGTTCGTGCTCGCCACGTCGGACGTCCAGGGGTTCGCGTTCACCCTCGGGGTCGGCACGTTCGTCTCGCTGTTCACCGCGGTGATGGCGACGCAGGCGATTCTCAGCACGATGGGGAGTTCGCGCATGATCTCGCGGCCGTCGATGCTCGGGGCGGGCGGCGCGAAGCGCACCTGGAAGTTCGACTTCATGGGGGCGTCGAAGTACTTCTTCTCGATGTCGGGCGTGATCCTGCTGATCGGCGCGCTCGCGATCGGCGGTAAGGGCCTGAACCTCGGCATCGACTTCACCTCTGGCACGAGGATCACCGTCGGGCTCGAGCAGGCCGCGTCTCAGCAGCAGGTCTCCCAGCTGTTGACCTCCCAGGGTGTGTCGAATCCGGAGGTCCAGAAGGTCTCGGGCTCCAAGACGTTCGGCGACAACGCATACCAGATCTCGTTCAAGACTTTGCCGGCCGGAGGGAGGGAGAAGCTCCAGACCGCCTTGCAGAACAAGTTCGGGATCGCCGGCAACGGCAAGGACTTCCAGTACACGTCGGTCGGCCCGACATTCGGAAGCACGGTCGCCAACAGCGCTGTGATCGCGATCATCGCCTCGCTGCTCGTGATCGCCGCCTACGTCGCGCTCAGATTCGAGTGGAAGTTCGCGATCCCGGTGATGATCGCGCTCGCGCACGATCTGCTGATCACGAGCGGGGTGTACGCGCTCACCGGACGCCAGGTGACGACGGCCACGGTGGCTGCGTTGCTGACGATCCTCGGTTATTCGATGTACGACACGATCATCGTGTTCGACCGGGTGCGAGAAAACATCCCGCGCATGCCGCGCGCCGCGTTCTCTCAGATCGTGAACCGCTCTATGTCCGAGGTGCTGACCAGGTCGATCGCCACGACGTCGTGCACGCTGATGCCGATCATCGCCCTGCTGCTGTTCGGCGGCACGGCCGGCTCGACCGAGTTGACGGACTTCGCCTTCGCTCTTCTCGTCGGTGTGGCCTCGGGCGCGTATTCGTCGATCTTCATCGCCTCGCCGGTGCTCACGCACTGGAAAGAGCGCGAGTCTCAGTACCGCCACCGCCGGGAGCGGATCGAGTCCGAGTTCGGCTACGTGCCCGCGTACGCCACCACCGGCGCCGACGTGGAGCCGACGCCGCGTCGCGGCCGGCGCACCGGCCGGCTGACCGAACTGTCCCCCGACGGAGTCTCCGCGGCCGAGTTCGAGGAGATGAAGCGCGACCTCGATCTCGACCTCGCAGAGGACGATCGTGGGAGCCACCGGACCTCGACGTTGACCAAGCGCCTCGCTCGTAGCGCCGAGGACGACGAGGCC
>Ga0335080_10002164_pt1 | contig 19503 bp, 16 predicted proteins | sample Lox_Sample_34_FD_206720 | JGI IMG/M metagenome (GOLD analysis project Ga0335080, IMG submission 206720) | Soil microbial communities from Loxahatchee National Wildlife Refuge, Florida, United States - Lox_Sample_3.4 | ecosystem: Environmental > Terrestrial > Soil > Wetlands | place: USA...
CGTCCCCCACCGGCCCATGGCTTTCAAGAACGTGCGAGGCACGGCCGGCGCGGGACGCCGGCGCTACACATAATGTTCGAGAACGCCACTCACCGCCGGCCCTACGTTCTACTGGCCGTAAGCCTGGTTTTCCAGATCCTGCTGTTGGCCGTGCAGGTGCGCCGCCCCGACGGCGCGCGGCTGATCCGCGTGTGGGCCGTCGAACTGCTTACTCCAGCGGAGCGGCTCGGCTCCTGGACCCTTGATAACCTGGGCGGCGCCTGGACTGGCTACATCGGACTCTTCCGCGCCAACCGCGAAAACGAGCAACTGCGCCAGCAGTTGGGCGCGCTCACGCTGCGCAACAGCGAACTCGAAGGCCAGGCGGCAGAAGCGCGGCGGCTGTCCGCCCTGCTCGAATTCCGCGACGCTCACCCCGGAGGCCAATTCCTCGCGGCGCGCGTCATCGGCGGCGACGCCGGCGCCGGCCGCGCCATCTACCTGAATCGCGGCGATCGCGACGGCGTGCAGCAGAACATGGGCGTGATCACGCCACAGGGCGTCGTCGGGAAAGTGCTCGAGGTCTATTCCTCCACCTGCCAGGTGCTGCTGCTCACCGACAAGAACGGCGGCGCGGGAGCGCTGCTGGCCAAGTCCCGCGCGCAGGGCGCCGCCAAGGGTTCCGGCGAGCATCTCCTTCTGCTCGACTACGTCAGCAACGATCAGCCCGTGGACGTCGGCGAAACCGTGTTGACCTCCGGCATGGACCGCATCTTCCCGAAGGATTTGCCGCTTGGCACCGTCGTGGATGTAAAACCTGGCAATCCGTTCCAGCAGATTACGCTGAGGCCTGCGGCACGCCTCGACCGTCTCGAAGAGGTCCTCATCCTGATGTCGAAACGCCAGTGGGAGTGGGAAAAGGCCGCGGCGGAAGCCGCCTCCGCTGCTGAGGTGCCATCGAAGGCTACCGCGCGCGCCGCGGTTAAGCCGGTGCAGCCAGCGAAAGCGGAAGAGCATCCAGCTCCTGCGCCCTCGCCCGCCAATGCCAATGCGCCGGCCGCGCAGGGCACGACTGCGCAGCCGCCCGTCAAGGACAAGCCGTGAATCCCGTGGAACTAGCCGAGAACGCGTCCGCGCCGCCGATTCCCATCCGCGGCGTGGCGGAACCGCGCCTCGAGGTCCACAAATTCCGCACGGGCGCCGTCGTCGGCGCCAGCGCCATCGCGCTGGTGCTGCAAGCCTTTATTCCCGCGAAGGTATGGAAGGGCGACGTTATCGGCGATTTGATCGAGTTGCCGCTGCTGGTGACGATTTACTTCGGCCTCAGCCGCCGCAATCCCTCGCGCGGCCTGCTGCTCGGCATGGTGATCGGTATGGCGCAGGACGGGCTCAGCGGCGCGAATCCTATCGGCTTGTTCGGGATCGCGAAGACGCTGGTCGGCTACCTCGCCTCCACGATCGGATCGAAGCTCGACGTAGAGCACCCCGTGAGCCGCATGATCCTCGCGTTTTCTTTCTTCCACCTGCACAACCTGGTGGTCGTGTTCAGCCGCCGCTGGCTGCTGGCGCAGCAGATGCCGCTCTTGACGGTGCGCGTCGTGGTGGCCTCATTGGTCGCCGCGCTCCTCGCCTGGCCCCTCTTCGCCCTGCTCGACAAACTCCGCCAAGACGAAGACTAGTCGTTCTTTGGTAGCGATGAGGCGATCAGGCAGGGATAACGCGGTAAGTGAATTTATTGTGCCGCGAGGGCCTTTTCATATTCCGCCTTCGTCACTCTGCGGCTTGTCTGGCTAACCTTCCATAGTTGTTCGGGAAACTGGTCGGGGCGCGCAAGGTCAAAAATCACCTCATCGTGTTCGCACGGCCGTCTCACCACAAGAGTCATCGGCTTTCCGCCGGGGTCAACGCGAAATACGTAATCCTCCCTCTGCACAAGATACCTTTTCCCCGACCACCCGTCGGGTCCAGTGAAGTAGGTTTGACTCCACCGCGGGTCATCCGCCGAAATGCTTGGATCGCTCACCTCTATGAACGTCGAACCGTTCCACTTCGAGATCGTTTTTTTGTTCTTGGCATAGATGTCCTGGCCGAAGGGAGCGATGCTCTCGAACGCTATGCCACGCCCAACCATCTTCAGTACCGGTGCGTCGGCTCGGATGCGGATCACCACGAGGGTGGGAAGCGTCTTATCCGGCGCCCAGGGTTTGCCGTAGTGGACGCCAAACAAGTCCTGCAAGTAGTCTGATTTGAAACCTTCAGTTGTGACTTGTACGTAGAGGTCTGCTTCATTCGCATTCCACAGAAGAGTTCCCTCAGCCACATCGAGCAAGAGGTAACGCTTCGGCAGCGTCAGAGCGAAGAGAAGGAAGCCCAAACACAGGATGCTTATGATTGCCAGCTTGGATCCTGTTCTCACGGGCAGCAGTTCCGCTCCGACCAGTATCCGGTCGTCTCGAATTGAAGGCCCGGCATGAGCACAATTATTCTCCTTATCTTCGCCTCTGGTCAAGCGCCGACTCAACAGGGGTAACTCTGACGCCCTGCCAGCTTGCGCGGGCTGCGACCAAATGTTAGGTTTCCAATGGGTTGCAAGGATTTGGAGGAGTTCCCCGGGGCGGGGAATTCGGGCAACTCAGGGGATTCAACAAACAAGCTTCGCGGTTGCCGCTTTCGAGCGGCCCCAACCCACGTGCGAGGCTTCGCGAAGTTTCAGCGAGCGAGATGACGCTCCTTGCGAGGGCGCGGCAAGAACGCGCGCACCGCGCAGGCGTCACAACTGCTGATTCCCGCAAACCGCGCAGGCTCGAAGCCTGTGCCACCAGGAAGTAGCCGTGAGCGATTGGCAAGGCAGAGACAGCAAGCTTCCGCAGGGACGCCTGACGGCATGTTCCTACGCGGTCGTAGCCATTGTGTGCCTGCTGCTGTTCGGCTTCTGGAAGCTGCAGGTCCTCGATTCCGAATACTTCGCGCAACTGGCCGAGCGCAACCGCATCCGTTCGATTCCCGTGATCGCGCCGCGCGGGCGCATGCTGGACCGCGAGGGGCGCGTTCTGGTGGACAACTACCCCTCTTTCAGCGTGCTGCTGCTGCGGGAAGACGCGCCCCTGCTGGAGCAGCATCTGCCGGAAATCGCCGAAGGGCTGGGCCTGGAGCCGGACGACCTGCGGCAGCAGATCGACGCGGCGCGCGGGCTGCCGCGCTTCAATCCCATCGTCGTGAAGCCGGAAGCGACCCCGGGCGACATCGCCTTCATCGAATCGCACCGCGCGGACCTGCCGCTGCTCGAGCTGCTGATGGTGCACCGCCGCAAGTACCCCAGCGAAGGCTTCATGGCGCACGCCATCGGCTACGTGGGCGAGGTGAACGAGAAGCAGATCGAGGCCAGCGGCGGCAAGCTGCGTCCCGGCGACATCGCCGGCAAATTCGGCCTGGAGAAGCAGTACAACGACACGCTGATGGGCGAAGACGGCATGCGCCGCGTGATCGTGAACAGCCTGGGCAAGGAAGTGGGCCGTCTGGAGCAGAAGGAGGCGGTTCCCGGCCACCCAATTCACCTGACCATCGATTACGACCTCCAGCAGATTGCGGAAAGCTCCCTCGGGCCGCAGCAGGGCGCGGCAGTGGTGCTCGATCCGCGCAACGGCGAAGTGCTGGCCATGGCCAGCCATCCGGCGTTCGACCCCAAGGACTTCGCAGTGCGCGTCTCCAAGGAACAGTGGCAGCAGCTCAACGAAGATGAAGCGCATCCGCTGATGAACCGCGCGATCCAGGCGCAGCTCGCGCCCGGCTCGACGTTCAAGGTGGTGATGGCCACGGCGATGCTGGAGTCGAAGGCTGTACCGGAAGACTTTTCGGTCACCTGCTACGGTGCGGAAGACTTCTACGGGCGCCAGTTCAAGTGCCACATCTTCGGCAAGGGCACCCACGGCCACGTGGACCTGCACGACGCGCTGGTCAAGTCCTGCGACATCTTCTTCTACAACCTCGGCAAGCGCCTGGGGATCGACCGCATCTCCTTCTACGCGACGCAGCTCGGCCTGGGAAAGAAGACCGGAATCGACCTGCCCGGCGAGCAGGAAGGCCTGGTGCCTTCGGAAGCGTGGAAAGAGCGCGTATACAAGCAGAAGTGGTTTCCCGGCGAAACGATTTCCGTGGCCATCGGCCAGGGCGCCATCACATCCACACCGCTGCAGCTTGCGCACACGATTGGCGGCGTCGCCATGGGAGGCCAGTTCCACAGGCCGCACCTGCTGCTGGGGGCGAAGGATACAGACGAGCCCAGCTTCCCGATTTCTGAGGCCACCACCGAAAAGGTAAGCCAGGGCATGTTTGGCGTCGTGAACGAGGCCGGCGGCACCGCGCATCTGGTCCACCTGGACGGCGTCGAATTCTGCGGCAAGACGGGCTCGGCGCAGGTGATCAGCAACGAGGGCAAGGCGCGCGCGGGCCACGTCTCCGGCAAACAGCTGGTGGACAACGCGTGGTTCGTGGGCTTTGCGCCGCGGCGCAATCCTGAGATTGTCGTGGCCGTCCTCGTCGAGCACGGCGTCCACGGCGCCACGGCCGCCGCTCCCGTGGCGCGCGACATCATCAAGGCCTATTACGACAAGAAGTCACACCAGGAGAACAAGGCCTACACCGTCGAGATGCAGCACTACGAGATGGACGGCGCTCAAACGCCCCAGGCCGTGGCCGCGATGGTGCAAGCAGCGCCGGAGCCGGCGAAGAAGGATAAGGAATAGCTGGTGCGCACCGAAAGCAAAATCCGCGATTTCGACTGGCCCCTGATGGTGCCGGTGATCGGCCTGTGCGCCATCGGCGTCTTCCAAATCTGGTCGGCCACACGCGGCGGCAACCTTGACGGCCTCCAGTGGAAGCAGCTCGAGTGGATCGCCATCGGCCTGGTAGGCATGCTGGTTCTGTCGCGCATCGACTACCACGCCGTGCTCGAGCAGGCCCCCGTGCTCTACCTGATCTCACTGGGGCTGCTGATTCTGGTCAAATTGCTGGGGGAGACCAAGTTCGGAGCCAAGCGCTGGCTGAACCTGGGTTTTATTCACCTGCAGGTATCGGAACTGGCGAAGTTGATTATAATAGTCGTGCTGGCCCGCTACCTGAGCGAATTGCGTACCGAACGGCTCACCCTGGCGGACCTGATGAAGGTTGGAGTACTAACCGGCCTCCCCACGCTCCTGATTCTGTTGCAGCCGGATCTGGGAACAGCGCTCGTGATCGTGGCGCTGGTCGGCGCGGGGCTCTTTTTGGCCGGGTTGGAATGGAAGCATGCGGTTGCCATGTTCGTGCTTGCGGCGCTCCTGCTTCCCGCCGCCTGGCACGTTTTGAAACCGTACCAGAAGCAGCGTTTGACGGCTTTCTTCCGGCCCGAGGAGACGTCACAAACCTCCGGGTACCAGACGCAGCAGTCGAAGATCGCCGTGGGTTCGGGAGGCATTCGCGGTAAGGGGTTTGGCCAGGGAAGCCAGAACCAACTGGGCTTCGTGCCCGTCCGTTGGGCCGACTTCATCCTGGCCGGCTTGGCTGAAGAACAAGGCTTTGTAGGTGTTCTGGTCGTGATGCTGTTGTACCTGAGTCTGTTGTTGCGATTGGTGGGGACCGCGCAACTTGCCGGCGACCGGGCCGGGATGTTCCTGGTAATGGGTGTTGCGGCGGTGATCGGGGTTCACGTGCTGGTGAACACCGCCATGGTGATCGGCTACATGCCCGTCACCGGCATCCCGCTGCCGCTGATGAGTCATGGCGGGTCCTCCATCCTTTTTGTTTTTCTGGCTTTGGGCCTGGTGATGAATGTACGCCTCAGGCGCTTCGTCAACTGAGCCCGGTTGCATTTCAAATTCTGAATTCAGAGACTGAGTTCAAAGAAAGTACAAGCGAGTCCGGCGCCCACCAAGCCTGGCGTACGCAGGAGCGAATGACCGCAAGACACAATGCGGAAAACGCGCAGTCCCGGAGGGGACGTAGCGCGGACGTCTGCCTGCCCGCCTCCCGAAGGCTCGGGACACAGGGCGTAACGGTGCGCCATACCGGCTCGCCGAGGAGTTTTCATGTCGAAGGAACTAGTTATCTCCACCAGCCCCCACGAGACGCGGGTGGCTATTCTCGAGAAGGGCAACCTTGTTGAGATCTATGTCGAGCGTGAGAAGGAATACGCTCTAGTCGGAAGCATCTACAAAGGCAAAGTGACGCGCGTGCTGCCAGGCATGCAGTCCGCCTTTGTGGACATCGGCCTCGATACCGACGCATTCCTGTACGTCAGCGACGTCCTTGAAGAAATCGAGGAGTACGACCAGATCGTCTCCACCGTCGAGGAAAAGGTCGCCAAGATGGAAGAACAAGGCGGCCAGGTATTTTCCGGGCAGTCCGAGCAGACGGCCGGAGGCTCTGAACCCCCGGAAGTGGTGGACGCCGAAGAGCCGCAGCCCATCGTCGAAGGACAGCCGGTGGCCGGCCAGCAGCCTTCCCAGCCGCAGCCTTCCGGCGGCAACTACCGCCAGGACAATTACCGCAATCAGGGTCCGCGCGACGGCGGCTTCAACCGCGGCGGACGCGACCAGGGCCCGCGCCACGGCGGTTACCGCGGCGGCCAGCAAGGACAGGGCGGGCGCAGCGACAGCGGCGGCGGCGGATTCGACAATCGCCGCGGCGAAGGCGGCGGCTATGGCCGCGGGCCGCGTCAAGGGCGCGGAGGCAATCGAGGCGGCCGCTTCCGTGGTCGCGGACCGCGCCGTGACGACCGTTCGCTGCCCAATTCGAAGTACGTCGGCGGTGGCGGCGGTTACGACCGCCCGGGCGGTGGCCAGCGCGGATTCGGCGGAGGCGGACAACGCCACGAACCGCCCCGCGAGCACGACGAGCCCCTGCCGGCCGACTACGAGCCGATCATTCTTCCGGGCGAGTCGCTCGCCAAGTACAAGAACCGCCCGCCGGCCAGTTCCGGCCTCGCCGGCCCGCTCGCTGCAGGCGCCATACCGTCAGAGGCCGAACCCGCTCCTATGCTGGAAGTTCCGGCCGGCGGCGAGCGCATGGAAACCGGCATCCACGATGTGCCGCGCGAAGACGAGCACACCGAGCACCAGGAGCACGGCGAAGCACACGAGCACGTCGAGTCGTTCGACGCCAGAACAGCAATGGCGCATGAGGAGCACGACGAGCATCGGCACGACTTCTTCTCTCCCGCGCCCTCGGTCGAATCGCACGAGGCTCATCACGCTGCTCACGAAGAAAACGGCAAGGACACGCTCTCCGAAGCGGAGGCCGCGGCGGTGCTGGAAGCCGCCGAGGAGGAAGCTCAGGACGCAACGCTCGAAGCGGAACACGAACACGACCACGCACACGAGCACGAGCCCGAGCATGACCACGAGCATGACCACGAGCATGCTTCGACGGAGGCGTTCTCCGAAACGGAGGCTGCGCCGGAAGGCCTGAGCGCGGGTGCGGAAGAGGGCTCCGAAGAAGGCTTGGGCGACTCCACCGAAGAAGAGACCGACCGCGAAATCCGCGAGGGCATCCTCAGCGAGGCCGCGGAATCAGGCGAGCCGCAGCAGCCAGACGCTCCTGCATTCGAGCAGCGCAGCGCCCGCGTGCACGGCGACCAGCGTCAGCGCTTCAATCGCCCTCAGGGCAACTTCCGTCGCGACCAGCGCGGAGGCCGTCCCCAGCGCGGCGGCCGTCCCCATCACGGCGGGCGGCGCGACTTCTCCGGACCGCGTCGTCACCAGTCGATTTCCGAACTGCTGAAGGCCGGGCAGGAAGTCATCATCCAGATCGCCAAGGAGCCGCTGGGCAAGAAGGGCGCGCGCATTACCAGCCACGTCGCTTTGCCCGGACGCTTCCTGGTGTACATGCCGACGCTGCAGCACGTGGGTGTGTCGCGCAAGATCAGCTCCGCAGAAGCGCGTTCGCGCCTGCGGCACCTGGTCAACGATTACAACAAGACGTTTCCCGGCGGCTTCATCGTGCGCACTGCGGCGGAAGCCGCCAGTGAAGACGAAGTGCGCGCGGACATCGAATACCTCGGCAAGACGTGGCAGGAGATCAAGGCTCGCGCCGAACAGCGCAAGGCCCCGTCGCTGCTGCACCGCGACCTGAACCTCGTCGAGCGCGTGCTGCGCGACTACTTCAGCCCGGAGTTCACCGCCGTCTGGGTGGACAACCAGGAAGAGTACGCCAAAGTCGCGGAATTCATCGGCAGGTTCCAGCCCGACCTGGTGAGCCGCGTCAAGCTCTATACGAAAGAGGCGCCGATCTTCGAGGAGTTCGGCATCCAGCAGGAAATCGACAAGGCTCTGCGGCCGAAGGTCTGGCTGAAGTCCGGCGGCTACATCGTAATCAACCACACGGAAGCGCTCGTGGCCATCGACGTGAACACGGGCAAGTTCGTGGGCAAGGGTTCGAACCGCCTGGAAGACACCATCGTCAAGACCAACGTCGAAGCCTGCAAGGAAATCGTGCGGCAGATCCGCCTGCGCGACCTCGGCGGCATCATCGTCGTGGACTTCATTGACATGGAGGAGCGCAAGAACCGCGCCAAGGTGATGCAGGCGCTCGATGAAGCCCTCCGCGACGACCGCGCGCCCTCAAAGGTGCTGGGCTTCAACGAGTTCGGCCTGGTGAACATCACGCGCAAGCGCACCAAGCAGGCGCTCGAACGCGTGCTCTGCCAGCCATGCCCGTATTGCAGCGGCTCCGGCATGGTCAAGAGCATCCACACCATCTGCTACGAGGCGCAGGCGGAGGCGCGCAAGATGGCGCCCGAGCTCGACAGCCAGAGCCTCACGCTGAGAGTGCATCCGGAAATCGCCAAGGCGCTCAAGACGCGCGAGTCCGCGCTCGTCGAAGAGCTCGAGCGCTGGACGAAAAAGAGCGTGATCATCCACGGCGACCCGTCACTCCACTGGGAGCAGTACGACATTTACTAGGCAGGGCAGCCCAAAGGCCATTGAGTGCGAGAGGCGCCGTTTTTCAGGCGCCTCTCGCCTTTTTCCAGCCCCGTGGTTCTTCATTTTGGAGCGGCGACTTCAGGGGTTCTCCAAAGTGCCAAGGATCAATCCAGCGCCAGCAAATATCCCGGCGTTGCCATCCGACCTCCGAGTGCTTGTGCATCCAGCACGGCCATATCCCACGAGAACCAGGACTCAGGTGTAATCCGCACCGTAACATCGTCGAACGCAGCAAACACAGGACCCACTTGAGGATCGGCCATCGCCTCAGCGCTCAAGTAGCGGCGGTGAATCCGCTCATTAATTTCGCGGGACGCGCTGCCGGAGATCAACTCGGCGTTGCCCATGGCGGTTACGCCGCGCTCCGTCCCCGGCTTGCGCGCATCCACCATCAGCGAAGCCTTGGGCCGCGCCATCACGTTCTTGGCTTTCCGGCTTTTCGACGATGTCGCCACGAACAAATGACCACCCTCGAACAGGTACCACACCGCTGTCAGGTGGATGCCGCCGCTATCGTTTCCCGTGCCCAGCGTGGCGATACGGCGGCCGCGCAGCAGCGCTTCCATGTTCGGATCCAGCGTTTTCATGGCGTCCTCGCAAGCCTTAAAACAAGCCGGGCAGACCTGAATCGGTCCGCCCGGCAGTTTCCCCTCTATGCAGCCAGCTCAGGCCGGCACTCCGCGCCCAGCACCGTAAAGGCCGAGTTACAGCCTTACTTTTTCGCGGGCTGCTTGGCGATGATCAGGTCCTTGATCTTGTCGTACGTGGCCTGCGGGACGACGCCCTTCGACACAAGCTGTGTCTTGTTCGCGTAGGGGCGGTTCTTGATGATCTTGTCCGAGTAGGCCTTGCCGATCCCGGGCAGCGCATCGAGCTGGTCCTTAGACGCGGAGTTGATGTCCACCAACTCCGCCTTCTTGTCAGCGGCCGCGGCGGCGGCCTGCTTTGTTTGAGTGGCGGCGGAGCCGGACTGCGCCAAACCGGTTGGAATCGCCAGCAGGATGACAAGTCCGAGCAAGGCAACAAGGCCGATGAATCTCTTCGTGTGCGTCATCTCTCCTCCTCTGTTTTTCTTCGGGCCCCCGGGCGAGGGGCAGTAATCCCCGACTTGGCTAGGAGCCTACACCGCGGCGCGCGATGGCGGCAATTACTTTTGGGCGGGCAGCAGGACCGGGGCGGGCGCCGCGGAGGGACGCAGGTCTTCAGCCTGCTTGTACTGCAGCGCGGCGAAACAAATCGTCGCGGCAATCTGGAGGGCGAGGCCTGCGAACCACGGGCCGGTGTTGGGCGCCCACTCGTAAGACAACATGCCCATCACCTGCCACGGGCCGAGGACAGGCGTGAGGAAGGGGTTGGACTGATGCGCGGCGCCAGAGCCGGCGCCCGTCACCGACAGAATCAGCGAGCCGCAGAAGTAGAACACACCCAGAAAGACCAGCCCCAGGACCATCGGGCGCGGCACCCGGCGCAGGTTCATCCACTGGAAAAAGCAGAGATCGCGCAGGATCAGGACAAGCATCATGATCGCCTGGAACGCGACGAAGGGCGTATTCAGGTCGTGCTTGACGCCTTCCGCCGTCGTGGCGCGCGCGATCACCATTGCGGCGACGATGGCCGCGCCGCACAGCACGCAGAGCGCCGGCCAGCCGGCGTCCGTCCACTTGAAGCCGCCGAGACGGTGAACGCGGCGGCGCATCTGCTCGCGATTGCGCAGCAGAGCGAAGCCGAGCAGGTACAGCAGGGCAAGATTCATCCCGAGGAAGAAATGCAGGGCGTCCGAGAGGCTCTGTTGCTTCTCAACAGCGTGCGAGTGCCCCACGTCCCCGAACATGTAAAACGCCACAGCCAGGAAATTCGCGTAGCAGAGCAGCGCGACCGATTGCGCCGGCGAAAACAGCTCGACCACCGCCGGATCCTTCTTCAGGTTGCGCATGAGCGCCAGCAGGCACCACAGCGTCAGGCTGCCGTAGAGCAGCACGAACACGGGAACGTGATGTACCGGCACGCCGAAGAAGACGTCCGTCCAGTCCGAAGATACGGTGGGAGACGGCGCACGCGTTTGCCAGGAGCCGGTGTCGGCGAACTGCACGGGAGCAGACGGCCCGAGAGGACCCAGGTCAAACACCAGGCGTGACCTGTCTCCCGCCGACGAGGCCATGAGGAGAAACAGCGCCAGGCCGATGCCCGCCAGTCCGGTGCCTCGCTGCGTCGCGCTCATGGAAAACAACAGCGCGACCGCGTGAACGGCAACCGCCAGCGCCAGCATCAGCACGTAACTGCCGAGCAGCAGGTCGAGCGGCACATTGCCGACAATCGCCCCGAACACCACCGGAGGCACGAGACAGGCGGTGACGAAGTAGGCGAGAACAGGCGCGCCGAACAACTTCCCGAGAGCCAGGTCGAGCGCCGAAAGCTGCGTGACGCGCTGGAAATCGAAGGTGTTTCTTTCTCGCTCGCGGGAGATGGACTGGCCCACGGCAATCGCGCCGCCGCCCAGCAGGATGAACAATTGCGCGGAGAGCGCCAGAACCATGTACTGCCGGCCCCAGTGAAGCTCCACCTTCATGGAGTAGGCGACGACGAATGAAAGCAGCGCCGTAATGGAAATCACCAGGACCACGCGGCGCGGACGAAGCTGCGCGCGGCAGTTGCGGATGAATTCGGGGTTGGACCACAACGGGATCACATGGTCTCCCCGCTCGAGAGGCGCGAGTAGAGCTGCTCGAGCGATTCGGAGGCGTCCTGCACGCCGCAGACCGGGGCGCCCGCGGCGACCAGCCGGCTTACGAGCGCGGCAGTGAATGCGTCGTCACCCGCGAGCATGAAGTCGGCGCCAGGCGCCGCGCCATTGAATGCCTTCACGCCGGTAACACCGGGCTGCTGCGCAAGCCAGTCGGCCAGCGCGAAGCCGGCGACCGCGAGGCGGATGCGCAGCTTGCGGCCTCCTTCGCCGCCGGCCTCCTGCATCACCGCGGCCAGTGGGCCGGACCGCAGTAGGACGCCCTTCTCGAGAATTGCCACGGAGGTGCAGATTTCCTCGACGTCGGAAAGGATGTGCGTGGTGATAAAGATGGTAGTGCCGGCGCGGTTCAGCTCGACGAGAAGCTGCTTCAGCTCGTGGCGCGCCTTGGGGTCGAGGCCCGACGTCGGCTCGTCCAGCACGAGCAGCGGCGGGTTGTGCACGATGGCGCGGGCGATGCCCAGGCGCTGCTTCATGCCGCGGGAAAGGCCGGCGACAAAGTCGTCGCGCTTCGCTTCCAGGCCAACGCTGCGAATCACGGCGTCCACGCGCGCCGGGATCTGCGCGCCAGGCATTTTGTAGGTGTGGGCGAAATAGTCCACATATTCCCAGACCTTCAGATCGTCGTAGACGGAAAAGAAGTCGGCCAGATAGCCGAGGTTGCGCTGGGCCTCCTCCGGCTGGCGCTCGACGTCCACGCCCTTGACGGTGACGCGACCGGCCGTGGGCACGAGCAAGCCGCAGATCATTTTTAGGGCCGTGCTTTTGCCCGCGCCGTTCGGGCCGATGAGACCGAAGATCTCACCCTGCTTGATTTCCAGGTTGAGGGCGTTGGCAGCGATGAGCTTGCCGGCCGAGCGGCCAGGCAGGTCGTACTCCTTGGTCAAATGTTCGAGACGGATCATCGCAGGGTTAGACACAGTCTAGCCACGTTTGTTTCCGGGGGCTGATTTGTGAGGCGGCTCATTGCTGTATGGGATACGTAGCGGGTGGGGCGAGAAGTTCCGTTGGAAAAGCGGCCAGGGTTGGTGGTCAGTTTTCAGTGGCCAGTGGCAAGTCAAGACGTGATGGTTTCCGCGCCGCCGCTGGCTCCGCACCTCTTCAAACCATAGTTTTGCCAGCGCGACATTGAAGGCGGGCATACTGCTGATTCCCTCTGACGACTTGTAAACCGAATTGGCGCAGAGGATACTTCCACTCGTTGCAACATGCAAACGGCACTCCCCCTGTCCGAGGTGTTCGGTCGGCAAGTATGTGCATTGAGGCGGAAAGGGAACAGGAGCGTGAGAGTTCACGCCGGGCTTCGGATCTCCATTCTTTTCGCGGCCGCTGTTCTCGTTATGGGGCCCGCCGCTGGCCGGGACAAGGGCCTTGGTGCGGACGAGCAGCTCCCACCGACAAACGCCTTATTCGGAAAAGTTATTTCCATTGAGCAGGCGTGTAACGCTCTTGTTGTCCAGGTCGAAGGCGACAAGAAAACACAAGTAAAACTCGCCATCAGCCCGGAGATCAGCCACTGGTCTCCCGAAGCAAAAGGTTGCAGCTTTATCTCCATCGCGGGCAAGAAGATGGTCCTGAAGCCCGGCGCCTGGGTCAGTGTTCACTATCTGACGCAGGGGGCTGGAAATACTGTTACTTGGGTCGTCGTCCGGAGCGACAAGAGCACGCCTGCCTGCAAGGGTCAGGGTGGGGCCGATCCTACGTCGGAAACGATTTTCTCGGCGGGTTGCGACGGCGTCTCTCGGCCCGACTGCGTGAGTTGCGATGGTCCCAAGTACCCGCGAATTGCCCCAAATGGAATCGTCGGCAGCATCTGGGTAAATGTTGTGATCGCCCCGGACGGAAGTGTATCGGGAGTCTGGCTCTTGCGCGGGCTTCAGACAGATCTCGACCAAGGCACGATCGCGGCGGTTCGGAAGTGGCGCTTCAAACCAATCGTTGGGCCCGACGGTAAGGCGGTGTGGGCTGCCACGCCCTTCCAGATTATTTTCCAGTCCAGCGCGCACGCCGTGACGCGTGCGAATTCGAATTGATTCCCCTCGCTTGTTTAGCGCTGAGCTGTTCGCCTGTCCTCGCCGCCCATTATCACTCGCTTCGCCTTTCACCCAGCGTCTCGCTACGATAGACTCTTTCACCGCATTCATTCATCCGTGCGCCGAAGGAGGTCTTTTTTGATTTCCAGACACATTTCATCCGCAGCCGCAGCCGCATTGCTTCTCGCTTCGTCCGCATTCGCGCAGCCCAATCCTCAGCAACCCGCGCCGCAACCAGGCTCTCCACAGTCGCAAATGACGATCCCTGAAGCGCAGCGGCCACAACAACCGCAGCGCCCCATGGGCCGCCCGCCTGAAACCACGCCTCCCGCAACAGCTGAAGGCGCGCAGCAGCAGCGGCGCCAGTTGCCGCCCCCTGAGGAAAAATCCTCCGTCACCCATCACGTCTGGCACGTCGGCGGACAGACCATCAACTACACCGCCACGGCCGCCAACTTCGTCATCAAGGCAGACGACGGCACGCCGAAAGCCTCCATGTTCTACGTCGCCTATACAAGGGACGGCGTCACCGACAGCTCGCGGCGTCCGGTCTCCTTCGTCTACAACGGCGGCCCCGGCTCCGCCTCGCTCTTCACGCACATGGGTCTCGGCCCGCGCCGCGTGGTGCTGACCGACGACGGCCACGGCATGCCCGCGCCCTACTCCATCGTGGACAACGCCGACTCACCCTTTGACTCGACCGACCTCGTCTTCATCGACGCCATCTCCACCGGCTTCAGCCGCCCCGCACCCGGCGAAAACCCAAACCAGTTTCACGGCGTGATCGCTGACGCGAATTGGTTCGCCGACTTCATCTACCAGTACGTCACACGCAACCAGCGCTGGCTCTCGCCGAAATTCCTGATCGGAGAAAGCTACGGCACCACGCGCTCCGCCGAGCTTGCAGGCGTCATCCAGGAACGCCATCAGCTCTACCTCAACGGCGTCGTCCTGCTCTCGGCTGTCGCCTTTTCGAACTGGGGCGCCGACGACCGCTTCATTTTCTTCCTGCCCACCTTCGTCACCACCGCGTGGTATCACCACCTGCTGCCCGCGGACCTTCAGGTGCTCACCATCGAACAGGTGGCCCAGCAGGCCCGCGATTTCGCCCACGGGGAATACGCAGCCGCCCTGGAAAAAGGCGACCGCCTGACTTCCGAAGAGCGGCAGAGAGTCGTGCAGGACCTCGCGCGCTTCACCGGCCTGAAGCCCGCCTACATCGAGCAAACCAACCTGCGCGTCTCTCCCTTCCGCTGGTTCAAGGAGCTCGAGCGCGACAAGCGCCGCACCGTCGGCCGCCTCGACTCGCGCTTCGAAGGCATCGACGTGGACGCCGCCGGCGAACGCCCCGAATACGATTCCAGCGAAGCTTCCTACGAAGGCGCGTACGTTGCCACCTTCCAGGACCACGTGCGCCGCGAATTGAAGTGGGAAACCGAAATGCGCTACGAAGTGAGCGCAAACGTCCGCCCGTGGGACCAGACCGGCAGCACCGAAGTGGCGGAAGTCCTGCGCGCCGCCATGACCCAGCAGACTCACCTTCGCGTGCTGGTTTTGTGCGGCTACTACGACGTGGCCACGCCCTTCGACGGCATCGAGAACACCTTCGCGCACATGCATCTCGAGCCGCCTGTGCGCAAGAACGTCAGCTTCGCCTACTACCAGGCGGGCCACATGATGTACATCGACACCAAGGAACGCGAGAAACTCCACAAAGACGTGGACGACTTCATCAATGCCAGCTACAGCGCGAAATAAGTGGCAGCGCCGGCTCGCGGCTGCGCGTGGCCTATTTCTCCGGGCAACCCTGCGTCCGCCCGCCATGCATCCCCCAACAGCCCGTCATTTACCGATTCTCTTTGACTGACATATCCGCACATGCTTAAACTGCGCCACTCGCTTCACCCAGAGGAGGCAACCATGGCCGTCGCACGCGTTACGAAGATCACTGCAGCATCGTCGAAGGGGTTCAAGGAAGCGGTCGAGGAAGGGATTCATCGCGCGGCGAAAACCCTGCGCGGCATCACGGGATTCGAGGTCGTCTCGATGAAGGGCAAGGTCGAAAAGGGCAAGATCGCGGAATACCGGGTGACGATCGAGATTACGTTCGTGCTGGACTGACGAGGCGGTGGACAGTGGCCAGCGGTCAGCGGCCAGCGGGCACAGCGGTAGCCGGCCTGCTACTCTGCGCGGTGCTGGGCGCCGCGAGAGCGGCGGACAAGCCGAAATATGCGGCGCCGGCGGTGGAGACGGTTGCGGGCGCGGTGAAGTCGGTGGATGAGAAGTGCGCCTCGCTGGTGGTTTCGTCGCGGGGCGCGGAAAACCAGCCGGACAAAACACTGCGGAAAGAGCCGGACGCGGTCGTGTGGAGCCGGAGCGGGGAGGGGTGCAGCTTCACGTCCATCGGCGGAAAGACGCTGGTGTTGAAGGCCGGGACGAATGTCGTGATTCGTTACGCGGCGGCGGGCAGCGGGAACGTGATCCGCTGGGTGATTGTGAGGCCCGAGTCGCCGCGCCTGCGCTGCATCGGCCAGGGCGGCGTGGCGCCGGCGCCGGACACGCTGTATGCGATTGACTGCGACGGCATCGCGCCACCGGAATGCCTGTACTGCCCGAATCCCCCATACAGCAGCAAGGCGGAGAAGCAGAAGATTGCCGGGGACCTGATGTTCCGGGTGATCATCCTGCCGGACGGAAGCGTGACGGACGTGCAGATGATGACGGGGCTGGAGAAGAGTCTGGAGAAGAATTCCATCCAGACGCTGCGGACGTGGCAGTTTAAGCCGATCGTGGGGCCGGAGGGGAAGGCGGTGTTTGCGTCGTCGCCGGTGAGCGTCTCGTTCCGCCTGGCGCCCGGAAGGCCGTAAGTGGTGGCGGTGACGGGTGCCGCGACGTTTCCAGCCGAGCTGACGTTCCGGCTGTACTAGCAGCGCCCGGGGCGGGTGACTTCCTGCGACCTGTAGAATCCGCGATTGGTTTCGGTGTATCTTAACGCTCCTTTAGGCCGTTTCCGCTGACGAAGGCGATAGCGCTATGAAGACTCCTCCAGGGATGTGGTGGATGGCGGCGATGCTGCCGGTGTGCGCGGCGGCGCTGGTTCCGGTGGCCGCTCGGGCGGTGCCGGAGGGATGCAGCGAATCGACGGCGTCTGTACGCGTGGAATCGGAAGATACGAACAACACCTATTACGTGGTGGCCACGACGGCAAACCAGGACGCACGAGCGAAGAAAGAAAAGGCCGACCGCGTGACGCTGGAGATCGACGCGAAGATGGATGTGGAAGGCGTGGACAAGGACGGCGCGCCGATCCGCGAGGAGGTGCCGCTGCATTTCCGGCTTGCGGGCGTGCGCTATGGATCGTATTCACGCACCGTGAAAGGGCCGATCCGGGGACCACAGGTGAACCGGCGCATTCTGGGGATCAACATCCAGCGTGTGAGTTGTGTATGGCAGGATCCGGGGGATGAAACGGAAGAAGCGACGGTGAATTAAGGCCCTTCGCGCGGTTTCGGGATGACCGGCAATCAGTTCGGCTTCGCCGACCGCGAGCCCTGCTGCGATTGGTAGACGACGCGGCCGTCGAAGATGGCCATTTCGCACTTCATGTCCTTCAGCGCGGCTGCGGGTACGGAGTAGAGGTCGCGGTCCAACCCACGCGTTTTCACACTGATGCAAAACGTTGAACTTAAAGTTCCGCGTTTTGTGATTCTTAGCGAATTCACCCGGGTGGGGTGCTCGCCAAATGCGCGTGCTATCATTTGCGGCGGAGACCACTACCAACCGCTGGAGGCTGCTCGTTGACCGCCAGAATCCTCAAAGGCGCTGAATTTCGCGACCAGATTTACGCCGAGTTGCGCGGCGAAATCGAGGCCCTGCGCGCGCAGGGCATCACCCCCGGCCTGGCCGCGGTGCTCGTCGGCGAAAACCCCGCCTCGCAGATTTACGTCCGCAACAAAATCGCCGCCTGCAAGGAATTGGGCATCTTCAGCGCAGAATTGAAGCCGCCCGCCTCGATCACCACCGACGAGCTCCTCGGCATAGTGGACGAGCTGAACCGCCGCGACGACGTTGACGGCATCCTGATGCAGCTCCCCCTGCCCCCGCAGGTGGATTCAAAGCGCGTGCTCGAGGCCGTCTCGCCGGAGAAAGACGTGGACGGCTTCCATCCCGTCAGCCTCGGCCGCTTGGTGACGGCGCGACCCGGCCTCGTGGCTTGCACGCCCGCTGGCTGCATGGAGATCCTGCGCCGCAGCAACATCCGTATCGAGGGCGCGAACGCCGTGGTCATCGGCCGCAGCGACATCGTCGGCAAGCCGATGGCGCTGCTGTTGATGCATGCCAACGCCACCGTCACCGTCTGCCACTCAAAGACGCGCGACCTGGCCGGCGTCGTCCGCGGCGCGGACATCGTCGTCGCCGCCATGGGCCGGCCCGGCTTCGTGGCCGCGGACTGGATTCGTCCCGGCGCCACGGTGATTGACGTGGGCACGAATCAAGTCACGGACGCGGCCGAAGCCGCGCGCCTCTTTGCGCACAACCCGGAGCGCCTGGAAGCATTCAAGAAGAGGGGCTCCGCGCTCGTGGGCGACGTGCATCCCGACGCCGTGCAGGTAGCCGGCGCGATCACGCCGGTGCCCGGCGGCGTAGGCCTGCTGACCATCGCCATGTTGATGTCGAACACAGTGAAAGCCACGCGCCTGCGCCGCGGGGCGCAGCACGCACAGCCGGCCGGCGCAGGCCGCTCCTGACCGGACCCCGATGCTGCGCGTAGGCCTTACCGGCGGCATTGCCAGCGGGAAGAGCGCGGTGGCGGCGCGCATGCGCGAACTGGGCCTTCCCGTGCTCAACGCCGACCTGCTGGCCCACGGGCTGATGGCGCCCGGCCAGGCGGCATACGACGACGTGGTGCGTGAGTTCGGCCGCGAAGTGGTCGCGACGGACGGCACACTCGACCGCAAGAAATTGGGCGACATCGTGTTCCGCGACGCCGCCAAGCGCGAGTTGCTGAACGGCATCGTGCATCCGCGCGTGATTGAGGCCCGCGAGGAGCAGTTGAAACAGATGCAGGCGGAAAACCCGCGCGGCATCGCGGTGATCGAAGCGGCCCTGCTGATCGAGAACGGCTACTACAAGAAGCTCGACCGGCTGGTGGTGTGCTCCGCGACGCCGCAGCAACAGATAGCGCGTCTGCGGGCGCGCGGCCTGAGCGAAGAGGAAGCGCGCCAGCGCATCGAATCGCAACTGGGCCTCGCCGAGAAATTGAAGGTCGCCGACGACGTGCTGGACTGCTCCGGCACGCTCGAGGAAACGCTGCGGCAAACGGACGCGCTCGTGGCGCGGCTGCGGGAAATCGCGGCGAGCGGCGCCGTGGCTGGCGGGAAGGAAGCATGCGAATGAACGACGCAGCGAAGGGCGCGCGGCTGCTGCTCGCCGGCATCATCCTTGGCGGGCTGGCCTTCTGGGCGGGCGAACGCTGGGGGCGGCCGGGCCCGGTGGTGGTGACGGCCCGTCCCGGGTCCACGGCGCCTGCCGCATCGGCGCCTGCGCCCAATCCCACGCCGCCCACAGACACGGCAGCGCCCGCCCCGAGCAACGCTCCCCTGACGCCCGAGGAGCAGAACAACGTCCACATCTACAAGCAAGCCTCGCCCGCGGTGGCCAACATCATCACCCGCACCGTGGAATACGATTTCTTCTTCAACGCCGTGCCGGTGGAAGGCGCTGGCTCCGGCTTCGTGATTGACGCGAAGGGCTACATCCTCACCAACTACCACGTGGTGGCCGAAGCGGAAAA
>Ga0335080_10002167_pt1 | contig 19501 bp, 18 predicted proteins | sample Lox_Sample_34_FD_206720 | JGI IMG/M metagenome (GOLD analysis project Ga0335080, IMG submission 206720) | Soil microbial communities from Loxahatchee National Wildlife Refuge, Florida, United States - Lox_Sample_3.4 | ecosystem: Environmental > Terrestrial > Soil > Wetlands | place: USA...
ACATCGCTCGCCGCGATGCCGTCGCCCGCGCGCGCGTACAGCTGCTCGAGCACCTGGGTCGCATCGCCGGCGCGCTCGCCGCTGACCCGGAAGCGGTTGCCGCGCCGGTTCACGCTGACGCCGAGCCGCGCCTCGACCTGCCGCAGGTGCTCATCGAGCGGGCCGCACAGCGCCGCGAGCCGCTCGTTGTCGGCCGGGTCGAGGACGAGCTCGCGGACGGGCCCGGATGTGCTCAAGCGGCGCGACCCGCGCCGGGCGCGGCCGCCGCGACGAGCCGGCCGCGCAGTGAATTCGGCAGCGCCTCGCTGATCGTGACGTCGGCGAAGCCGCCGATCAGCGTCGCCGGGCCGTCGAAGTTCACCCAGCGGTTGCATTCGGTGCGCCCGGCGAGGCGCCGGCCGTCGCGGCGCGAGGGCCGCTCGATCAGCACGCGCTGCGTCGTTCCGACGAGCCGCTGGCTGCGCGCGAGCGCGAGCGCATTGAGGCGCGCCTGCAGGCGCTCGAGGCGCGCCTGCTGGACCGCCTCCGGGACCTCGTCGGCGAGCGCGGCCGCCGGCGTCCCCGGCCGGCGGCTGTAGATGAAGCTGAAGGACTGGTCGAAGCCGACGTCGTCGATCAGCGCGAGCGTCGCCTCGAAATCGCGCTCGCTCTCGCCGGGAAAGCCGACGATGAAGTCGCTCGACACCGCGATGTCGGGGCGGACCTCGCGGAGCCGGCGGATGCGCTGCTTGTACTCGAGCGCCGTATAGCGGCGCTTCATCGCCGCGAGCACCCGGTCCGAGCCCGACTGCACCGGCAGGTGCAGGTGGTTGACGAGCTTCGGCACGCGCGCGTAGGCGGCGATCAGCCGGTCGCCGAACTCGAGCGGGTGCGAGGTCGTGAAGCGGATGCGCTCGATGCCCTCGATGGCCGCGACGTGCTCGATCAGCAGCGCGAGGTCGGCCGTGTCGCCGTCCTCGAGTGCGCCGTCGTAGGCGTTGACGTTCTGCCCGAGCAGCGTCACCTCGCGAACGCCCTGGGACGCAAGCGCGCGCACCTCGGCGAGGACCTGCGCGAACGGCCGGCTGATCTCCTCGCCGCGCGTGTACGGCACGACGCAGAAGCTGCAGTACTTGCTGCAGCCCTCCATGATCGAGACGAACGCGGTTGCGGCCGAGGCTTCGGGCAGCGGCAGCGCGTCGAACTTCTCGTTCTCGGGGAAGCTGACGTCGACCTGAGGCCGCCCGGTGCGGCGGACCGCGGCGAGCAGCTGCGGCAGCCGGTGCAGCGTCTGCGGCCCGAACACGACGTCGACGAACGGCGCGCGCGCGAGTATCCCCTCGCCTTCCTGGCTCGCCACGCACCCGCCGACGCCAATCAGCAGGCCGGGCCGGCTCTCCTTGAGCTGCGCGTAGACGCCCAGGTACGAGAACACCTTGTCCTCGGCCTTCTCGCGGATCGAGCACGTGTTGAGGAGCACGACGTCGGCGCGCTCGAGGTCCTCGGTGACCTCGAGCCCCTCCGACGCCCTGAGCACGTCCACCATGCGGGTGGAGTCGTACTCGTTCATCTGGCAGCCGAAGGTCTTGAGATAGAGGTAGCCGGGCATGGGGCGGGACTGGGCGGAGGCGGAAGCGTACCGCTTCCGACCCCGCACATAAAGGCGCAGCGGCCTGGGGGGCGTCCTAAAGTGCTTTTATATCAACGCGTTATGAAAACGCGCCCGATCCTCAGAACGGAATGTCGTCGTCGAAAGCCTCGTCCTTGCCGCCCGCGGTCGCCGGGGCCTGGGCGTAGTCGTCGGCCGGGGCCGCCTCGCGACGCGGTGCCGGCGCACCGCCGCCCGCCGACGCGCCGCCGCGACCGCCGAGCATCTGCATCTCGTTGGCCACGATCTCGGTCGTGTAGCGGTCGTTGCCGCTCTTGTCCTGCCACTTGCGGGTCCGAAGCCGCCCCTCGACGTACACCTGCGAGCCCTTGCGCAGGTACTCGGCGGCGATCTCGGCCAGCCGGTCGAAGAAGACGACGTTGTGCCACTCGGTCTGCTCTTTCTGCTCGCCGGTCTGCTTGTCGCGCCAGCTGTCGGAAGTGGCGATCCGCACGTTGGTGACGGCCTTGCCGCTGGGCATCGCCCGGGTCTCCGGGTCCTGGCCGAGGTTGCCCACGAGAATGACCTTGTTGATGCCGCGCGCCATGTCATCGACTCCTGATTGGGGGCCGGCGGGGGCCGGGCGGGCCCGACTGACCGGGAAGGAGAGTGTACGCCGCCGCGCGGCGCCGGGGCGGCCAGAATCGCGCCCGTTCGTCCCGATTCGCCGCGCTCAGTCGCGCCCCGGGCGGGCGAGAAGCAGCCACGCGAGTGCGACCAGCGAGGCGCAGCCGAAGACGCCGACGAGGCCCATGGAGCTGCCGTAGAGCGGCCCCGCCGCCGCGCCGCCGGCGAAGGCGCCGAGGAACTGCGAGGTCGCGAAGATGCCGAGCGCGGCCCCCCGCACCTCCGGCGCCGCCGCCTGCGACAGGCGCGCCGGCAGGCGCGCCTCGAGGTAGTTGAAGGCGGCGAAGAAGCCGACGAGCGCCGCGCCGAGCGCGAGCAGGCTGTCGTGCGCGAACGCGAGCCAGCCGAGCGAGAGCATCAGCAGCGCGATCGCGAAGCGCATGACCTCCTGCGGTCGCGACGAGCGCTCGGTCATCAGCACGAGCGGGATCGTCGGCGGCACCGAGCAGGCGAACACGACGAGGTAGGTCCGCCAGTGCTCGTGCACGTCGAGGTGCAGGACGTCGGTGAGCGCGATCGGGACTCCGACGAAGGTCGCGCGCAGCACGAAATTGAGCGCGAACATGCCGAGGTAATAGGGCGCGAGCTCGCCGCTGAGCGCCCGGCGCCACGGCGTCTGCGTCGCGCCCCGAGCGACCGGCGGCGGCGCCGGAACGAGGCCGTACAAGAGCACAATGCAAAGCGCCGCGAGCCCGGTCATGATCCAGAAGATCCCCGGCACGCCGATCAGGGGCTCGAGCACGGGCGCCGCGACCAGGGAAATCACGAACGAGCCGCCGATGCTGATGCCGATGAGCGCCATCGCCCTGGTCCGCACCTCGGTGCGCGTCAGGTCGGCGAGGAGTGCCGTGACGGGCCCCGAGATCGCCCCCGAGCCCTGGACGAGCCCGGCGAGGATCACGCCCCAGATCGTCGTCGCCAGCGCCCCGATCGCCGAGCCCGCGACATAGAGCAAGAGCCCGGCGAGGATCACCGGCCGGCGCCCGATCCGGTCCGACAGCACGCCGAAGGGGATCTGCAGGCAGGCCTGCGTGAGCCCGTAGGCGCCCATCGCGAGCCCGAGCCTGAGCGGGGTCGACCCCGGCAGCCCCCGGACGTAGAGCGCAAGCACCGGAAGCAGCAGGAAAAGCCCCAGCATCCGCGCCGCATAGATCGCCGCCAGCGCGCCGAGCGCGCGCCGCTCGATCGGCTCCATGCGCAGCCTCGCGGGCGGGGTCGTCGGGGCTCGGCCCGGCCCGGTCGGAGTCTGGTCCACGCGGGTGTCTTACCTTGAGGGGAACGCGCCTTGTATTCTAACGAATTCGCCCGATTTTCCCGGACTGACGATGCAGCACATCCGTATCCGCGGCGCCCGGACCCACAACCTGAAGGGGATCGACCTCGACCTCCCGCGCGATCGCCTGATCGTGCTGACGGGCCTGTCGGGCTCGGGGAAGTCCTCGCTCGCCTTCGACACGATCTACGCCGAGGGCCAGCGGCGCTACGTCGAGTCGCTGTCCGCCTACGCGCGCCAGTTCCTGTCGATGATGGAGAAGCCCGACGTCGACACGATCGAGGGCCTCTCGCCCGCGATCTCGATCGAGCAGAAGTCGACCTCGCACAACCCGCGCTCGACGGTCGCGACGGTCACCGAGATCTACGACTACCTGCGCCTGCTGTACGCGCGCGCCGGGATACCGCGCTGCCCGGACCACGGCCTCGAGCTCGCGGCGCAGACGATCAGCCAGATGGTCGACCAGGTGCTCGAGCTCCCGGAGTCGACGCCGCTGCTGCTGCTCGCGCCGGTCGTCAAGGACCGCAAGGGCGAGCACGCGCAGATCCTCGAGGAGCTCAAGAGCAAGGGCTTCGTGCGCGCGCGCATCGACGGCAAGGTCGTCGAGCTCGACGAGCCGCCGGCGCTCGACCTCAGGCGCAAGCACACGATCGAGGCCGTCGTCGACCGCTTCAAGGTGCGCGCCGACTCCGGGCAGCGGCTCGCCGAGTCCTTCGAGACGGCGCTGCGTCTCGGCAATGGCATCGCCGAGGTCGCCTTCATCGACGATCCGGCGCGCGCCGAGCTCGTGTTCTCGGACAAGTTCGCCTGCAACGTCTGCGGCTGGTCGCTCGCCGAGCTCGAGCCGAGGCTGTTCTCGTTCAACAACCCGGCCGGCGCCTGCGCGACCTGCGACGGACTCGGCGTCAAGCAGTTCTTCGACCCGGCGCGCGTCGTGACGCAGCCGCAGCTCGCGCTCGCCTCGGGCGCGGTGCGCGGCTGGGACCGGCGCAACGCCTACTACTTCACGATGATCCAGTCGCTCGCGCGCCACTACAAGTTCGACGTCGAGGCGCCGTGGCGCGACCTGGATCCGAAGGTGCAGCGCGTGCTGCTGCACGGCAGCGGCGAGGAGAGCATCGAGATCCGCTACTACGACGGCCGCGGCGGCACGACGCGGCGCCGCCATCCGTTCGAGGGCATCCTGCCCAACCTCGAGCGCCGCTACCGCGAGACCGACTCGGTGATGGTGCGCGAGGAACTCGCGAAGTACCTCGGCAGCAAGCCGTGCCCGGACTGCGGCGGCACGCGCCTCAACACCGCCGCGCGGCACGTGTTCGTCGCCGGCCGCAACATCGCGCAGGTGACCGGCCTCTCGGTCGGCAAGGCGCTCGAGTTCTTCGGCACGCTCGAGCTCCCGGGCTGGCGCGGCGCGATCGCGGTCAAGATCGTCAAGGAGATCCGCGACCGGCTGGGCTTCCTCGCCAACGTCGGCCTCGACTACCTGACGCTCGACCGCAGCGCCGAGACGCTGTCCGGCGGCGAGGCGCAGCGCATCCGGCTCGCGAGCCAGGTCGGCTCCGGGCTGGTCGGCGTCATGTACATCCTCGATGAGCCGTCGATCGGCCTGCACCAGCGCGACAACCAGCGGCTGCTCGACACGCTGGTAAGGCTGCGCGACCTCGGCAACACCGTCATCGTCGTCGAGCACGACGAGGACGCGATCCGCCAGGCCGACTACATCGTCGACCTGGGTCCCGGTGCCGGCGTCCACGGCGGCCAGGTCGTCGCCCTGGGCAGCGTCGCCGACATCGAGGCGGCCGAGGACTCGCTGACCGGGCAGTACCTGTCGCGGCGCGCGCGGATCGAGGTGCCGCTGCGGCGCACGCCGAACGACGCGCGCCGCCAGCTGCGCATCGTCGAGGCCTCCGGCAACAACCTGAAGCGCGTCACCGTCGAGGTGCCGATCGGACTGCTGACCTGCGTCACCGGCGTCTCGGGCTCGGGCAAGTCGACACTGGTCAACGACACCCTGTACCGCAAGGTCGCGCAGGCGCTCAACGACTCGGGCGAGGAGCCGGCGCCGTGCGAGCGCGTCGAGGGGCTGCAGCACATCGATCGCGTGATCGACATCGACCAGAGCCCGATCGGGCGGACACCGCGCTCGAACCCGGCGACCTACACGGGGCTCTTCACGCCGATCCGCGAGCTGTTCGCCCAGACGCCCGAGGCGCGCGCACGCGGCTACGAGCCGGGGCGCTTCAGCTTCAACGTCAAGGGCGGGCGCTGCGAGGCCTGCGAGGGCGACGGCGTGCTCAAGGTCGAGATGCACTTCCTGCCCGACGTCTACGTCCCCTGCGACATCTGCAAGGGCAAGCGCTACAACCGCGAGACGCTCGAGGTCCGCTACAAGGGGCGCACGATCCACGAGGTCCTCGACATGACCGTCGAGGACGCGCACCAGTTCTTCCAGGCCGTACCGGTCGTCGCGCAGAAGCTGAAGACGCTGCTCGACGTCGGCCTCTCGTACGTGCGACTCGGCCAGAACGCGACGACGCTGTCGGGCGGAGAGGCGCAGCGCGTCAAGCTCGCCAAGGAGCTGTCGAAGCGCTCGACCGGACGCACGCTCTACATCCTCGATGAGCCGACGACGGGCCTGCACTTCCACGACATCGCCCAGCTCCTCGGCGTGCTCGTCCGGCTGCGCGACGAGGGCAATACGGTGGTCGTCATCGAGCACAACCTCGACGTCGTCAAGACCGCCGACTGGATCATCGACCTCGGGCCCGAGGGCGGCGACGGCGGCGGGCGCGTGCTCGGCACCGGCACGCCCGAGCACATCGCGGCGCTGCCGGAGTCCTACACCGGGCAGTACCTGAAGGGCGTGCTGGCGCGCCCGCAGGCGCTCGACCGGCGCAGCGCCTAGGCCGCGCTGCCGCTCGGCCAGTCGCGCACGCATTCGACGCGCGTGCCGCGGGGTGCGCGCGTTCCGACCTTGAGCCGGGCGCCGACGAGCTCGGCGCGGTCGCGCATGATCCGAAGCCCGAGCCCGGCGCGCTCGCCGGTGCCGCCGATGCCGCGGCCGTCGTCGTCGACGATGAGCCGGATGCGCTGCGGCGTGCGCTCGAGCCGCACCGTGATCTGCTCGGCGCCGCTGTGGCGCACGGCATTGGTGATGGCCTCCTGCGCGATCCGGTACAGGTTGTCGGCGAGCAGCGGCTCGAGCTCCTCGGGCTCGCCGCCGCTCGCGCGGTAGCTGACCACCGGGCCGCCCTGGCGGCTGACGCGCTGCGTCAGGTGCTTGAGCGCTTCGCGCAGCCCGCCGTGCTCGCGACCGACCGGCGAGGCGCCGCGCGCGACCGCGCGGCTGGTCGCGATTGCGGCATTGGTGTGCTCGAGCACCTCGCGAAGCGCCTGCACGAGCGCCGGCGCCTCCTTGTCGGCGCGCAGCGCCAGCGACTTCAGCAGGAGCGAGATGCCGGTCAGCTCCTGGCCGAGCCCGTCGTGCAGGTCGTGCCCGAAGCGCTGCTGCTCGGCGGTCACGGCGTCGAGCAGGTCGCGCTCCCGGTCGCGGCGCTCCGAGACGTCGAGCGCGACTGCGGCGATCCCGACGACGTGGCCCGCCTCGCGCACCGGGTTCGCCCACAGGTTGATGGCGCGGCCATCGCCCAGCAGCATCGAGTGCGCCTGTGGCCGGCCGTCAGCGGCGATCGTTCGCCACAGCGCGGCGATGCGCGCCGCCTCATCCGGGTTGTCGATCAGCTCCGTGACCGGCCGGCCGCGCGCTGCGGCCGGCGACGGACCGTCGGCGCAGAACGGCCGGTTCAGGAACTCGATGAGGCCGTCGCGGTCGGCCACGATCATCCAGATCGGCGCCGTGGCCGCGAGCGCCTCGAGGCTGCGGCGGCTGTGCTCGAGCGCGGCCTCGGTGTTCTTGCGCTCGTCGACGTCGACGCACACGCCCATCAGGCGCTTCTGGCCCTTGCCGTAGCGGACCACGTAGCCGCGGTTGCGGATCCAGCGCCACCGGCCACCGAGCGTCAGGATCCGGTACTCGGCCTCGTAGCGGTCGCGCCGGCCCGCAACGTGTTCGTCGTACTCGTGTCGCGCCCGCGCACGATCGTCCGGGTGCACGCGCGCGCGCCAGCGCTCGCCGTGCGACTCGCCCTCGCAGGGATCGATGTCGTACTGGCGGCACCAGTCGTTGAGCCAGCGCACGCGATCGGTCGCGAGGTCCCACTCGTAGGCGCCGAGGTCGGCGGCCCACACCGCCGCCTCCAGCAGCCGGTCATCGTCCGGGCGTCGTCTCGAGCGTGACCGTTTGACCATAGGGGGATGTCGCACACCACGCGCCGCGCCAGCACGATAGGCAGTGGACCCCAACGGCGCAAGCGGGGAACCCGCAGGGCGCCGCCCGCGTCAGTTGCCGAGGGCCTGGCGCAGCGCCTCGATCTCGTCGCGCGAATCGGCGAGCACCTTGGCGCAATTCTGCTCGTTGAGGCCGAGCATCCGGAAGCTGCGCACGCCCGACATGTTGAGCACGAGGTCCGCCGGCTGGTCGATGTAGGCCGCCATCATGTTGGCGCACACCAGGATGTCGGTCAGGTCCGCGACGCCCTCGTGCTGGTAGGCGATGTCGTCCTGCGCGTGCACGGCCTCGACGAGCTCCTCGCTGAGCTCCCAGTTCTCGAGCACCGCCTTCGCGATGTTGGCGTGCCAGTTGCGGTTGATTTCGTCGAGCGAGGCCGGGTCGCCGAGCAGCCCCGGGAAGCGCGGCGTGCGCGTCAGGATGTAGAGCCGCCCGACGCCGTGCAGGAGCCCTGCCAGGAACGCCTCGTCGGCGTTGCGCTGGGTGTGGTTGCGGGCGAGCACGTAGCAGAAGGCGGCGACGTAGGTGCTGCTGCGCCACAGCTCGGCGAGCGGCTTCTCGAGGCCCTTGAGCGCGGCGCTGGCGCGAATCTGCGCCATCGCGAAGGAGATCGCGGCGCTGCGCACCATGTTGTAGCCCATGCGGGCGATCGCGGTCCGAAGCTCGGTGATCTGCCGGCCGCTGCGATTGAGCGCCGCCGAGTTCGACATCTTGAGCAGCCGTGCCGCGAGCGCGGGCTCGGAGCCCACGATGCGCACCACCTGGTCGACCGTCGTCTTCTCGTCGCCGAGCGCGCGCCGCACACGGATCGCGACGTCCGGGAACGAAGGCAGGTCGATCTTCGCGCCCGACAGTTCCGAGGCGAGCGCCGCCACGAACTCGAAGGCGAGCGCATTCTGGGAGGGTGCGCCGTGGCCGGCGCCTCGCTGTGCCGCTTCCATTCGTGGCTCCGTCAGGTGCTGAGCACGGCGAGGGTGCCCGCGCCGTACTTCGGGACATTCAACTCGAAATCGACGCGGCCCTGGGCGGCACCCAGCATCGCCGCGGCCGCCGGCGGCAGCGACTTCGCCGGGTAGACCTTGTCGAGCTTCAGGTGCGCCGAGCCGTCGTTCATCAGCAGCCGCGAGCAGATGTTCATGATCTCCTGCAGGTTCGCGACCATGACGTCGGTCAGCTCCTTGGTCTTGGCCGCGTCCTTCGCGACCGCCGGCGGCAGCATCGACAGCGCCGCGGCCGAGTTCGCCGCGAGCAGCACGTCCGCGGCGCAGGCCGCGACCGGCTTGCCGTCGTCGCCGACGTACAGGCCGACCCAGCTGCCCGAGGGCGGCACGATGTCGAACTTCTTGCCGGGCTTGACTTCGAGCCCGTCGAACAGCAGGCCGAGCATCAGCTTGACCTTCGCTGCGTCGGGCATCGGGTAGGCGGTCGCCATGATCGGGTCCGTCAGTTGATGAAGGGGCCGAGCGCGTCCTTGAAGGACTCCGGCGTGAACGGCTTCGAGATCAGGAACTTCGCCCCGGCGGTCGTCGCACGGGCGCGCATGTCGGCCGTCGCCTCGGTGGTGACGAACCCGAACTTGACCTTGGAGCCCGCGGCGGCGAGCTTCTCCAGGAGCTCGATGCCCGTCATGTTCGGCATGTTCCAGTCGGAGAGCACGAGGTCGGGCGAGCCGCTCTGGATCGCAGCCAGCGCCTTGGCGCCGTCCTCGGCCTCGCTGATCTCGTGGCCCTCGAAGCCGGCCTGGCGCAGCGTCTTCTTGACGATCATGCGCATCGCGGCGGAATCATCAACGATCATGATTTTCATCGGTTCACTCCGAAACAACACTGGCGCACCACGTCCGGCGCGCGGAAGGATCCTGTGCCACCGGCGTCGCGGCACCCCACAGGGGTTGTCGGCGCACGCCGGGGCGTTCTTGAGAGCGCTGCCGCGAACCCCGGCCGGCCGGCCGGGCGGCAGCCCGCAAGTGTGACGCGCATCACGCGGCGTGCGCGCCGCTGCGCTCGGCGACCAGCTGCACGATCTTGCCGGCGATCGAGTGGAGCGGGTGCAGCGTCTCGGCGGCGCCAGCCTCGTAGGCGGCGCCCGGCATGCCCCAGACGACGCTCGTCGCCTCGTCCTGGGCGATGCAGGCGGCGCCCGCGTCGCGCATCTCCTTCATGCCCTCGGCGCCGTCGCGCCCCATGCCGGTCAGCATCACGCCAATCGCGTTGGGGCCCGCGTTCTGCGCGACCGAGCGGAACAGCACGTCGACCGACGGCTTGTGGCGCTGCACCGGCGGGCCGTCGTTGAGCCGGCAGCGGTACTGCGCGCCGTCGCGCACGACGAGCAGGTGCAGGTCGCCCGGCGCGATGAACACGTGCCCCGGCAGGATCTGCTGGCCGTCCCTCGCCTCGCACACGGTGAGCGGCGAGCAGGAGTTCATCCGCGCGGCGAACGGGCCGCTGAAGGCCTTGGGGATGTGCTGCGTGATCACGATGCCGGGCGCATCCGGCGGCAGGCGCACCAGCACCTCGCGGATCGCCTCGGTGCCGCCGGTGGAGGCGCCGATCGCCACGATCTGGTCGGTGGTGCGAAAGTGCCGCGGCTGCGCGCTCCTCGGCAGCACCGCGTCGGCGCTCAGCTTCTCGACGATCTTGATCGCGTGCGGCGCGGCCGTCGCCGCCGCGGCGTCGCCCGGCGCCAGCGTGCGCACGCGGGCCCGCGACGCCGCCTTGACCTTGGCGATGATGTCCTGCGCGTAGTCCTCGAGCCGGTACGCGAGGTCGACCTTGGGCTTGGTGACGAAGTCGACGGCGCCCAGTGCGAGCGCATCGAGCGTGACGTCGGCACCCCGCTCGGTCAGCGACGAGCACATCACGACCGGCATCGGCCGCAGCCGCATGAGGTTCCTCAGGAACTGGATGCCGTCCATCTTCGGCATCTCGACGTCGAGCGTCAGCACGTCCGGGTTGAAGCGCTTGATCTTCTCGCGCGCCATGTAGGCGTCCTGCGCCGTGCCGACGACCTCGAGGCCGGGGTCGGCGGCGAAGATCTCGCTCAAGAGCTGCCGCACCAGCGCCGAGTCGTCGACGATCAGCACCTTGATCTTCTTGTTGCTTGTTGTGTTCATCGCCTCTCCTAGAACAGCTCGACGTCGCCCGTCTGCGGCGCCGCGCTGACCTGCTGCAGGTAGCTGCGCTCGCGGGCGAAGATCGTGTCGTTGCGTGTCGACAGGAGCTTCTTGACGCGCACCCGCCCGGTGTCGGGATAGAAGTGCACCTTGCGGGGATAGATGTCGCCCAGGTCCTCGCCGGCGACCGCGAAACCCTCGGTGAGCATGTAGTTGCGCACGAACTCGATGTTGCCGGCGCCGACGTCGGTCATCGCCGCAAGCACCTTGCCGCCGCCGACCAGCTTGAACTCGAGGTTCGAGCGCTTGGCGCCGGCCTTCAGCAGGTCGTTGATCAGCCGCTCCATCGCGACGTTGCCGTAGCGGGTCGCGGCACTCGTGGCGTCGGCCCAGGCGCTCTCGCCGCGCGAGCGGTCGAGCGGCAGCATGAAGTGGTTCATGCCGCCGATGCCGGTCGCCCGGTCGCGCACGCACGCCGACACGCAGGAGCCGAGCACCGTGCAGATCATCTCGGAGTGCAGCGTCACGTAATACTCGCCGGGCAGCAGCTTGGCGGCGTAGACCTCGTGCTGCGGGTCCCAGTAGCGGCGGATGTGCCCGAACTGGCCGAGTGCGGGCGGCGAGCCCCCGGCCGGCGGGCGCGGGGCCAGCGGGCGCGTCGCGCTCATCGGACCTTCCTGTAGATCGTCTTGCCGATCAGCTGGTAGCGGTCCGAGACCTTGAACAGCGATTCGGAATGGCCGATGAACAGGTGGTCGTCGTTGCGCTGCAAGTCGGCCATGCGGTCGAACAGCTCGCGCTGCGTCTGCTTGTCGAAGTAGATCACGACGTTGCGGCAGAAGATCACGTCGAACGGGCCGCGGAACGGCCACGCGTGCATCAGGTTCAGCTGCCTGAACGTGATCAGCGACTTCAGCGACGGGGCCGCGCCGAACACGCCGGGCCGCAGCTGCGGGAAGTAGCGCTCGCGCCGCGCGGCACTGACCTTCTCGAAGCGGTCCTCCCGGTACTCGCCGGTCTGCGCGTGGGCGACGACGTTCGAGTCGAGGTCGGTCGCGAGGATCTTGACGTCCCAGCCGCGGAACCGGCCCATCGCCTCCTGCAGCGCGACCGCGATCGAGTACGGCTCCTCGCCGGTCGAGCAGCCGGCCGACCAGATCCGGAGGCGGCGCGAGGCCGCATTGCGGCGCTCGAGCGCCGGCAGCACGGTGTCGGCCAGGAACTCGAAGTGGTGCCCTTCGCGGAAGAACGACGTCAGGTTCGTCGTGATCGCGTTCGTGAACTCCTCGAGCTCGGCCGGCTCGCCGCGACCGAGCAGCGCCAGGTACTCGGCGAAGGTCGCGAGTGACAGGCGCCTCAGGCGTCGCACGAGGCGGCTGTAGACGAGCTCGCGCTTGGAGTCCGCGAGCGCGATGCCCGTGTGCTCGCGCACCAGGCGGCGGATCTCGTCGAACTCTCTGTCGGAGAGCTGAAACTCGCGGTGGGCGGCGGCGCTCGTCTGCACTGCGATCGCCCCTAGAACAAGTCGACGTGGCTCGCCGCGCCGCTCGTGCGCATCTCGGCGAGCGCCTCAAGCACCTGCTCGGGCGTCGCGCCGCCGACCAGGAGGTCGAACATCAGGCGCTCCTGCTCCATGCTGTACTGGTCGCGGATGTCGGCGCGCAGCCGGTCCCAGTTGCTGCCGGGGCCGTGGTGCGAACGGGCGTCGAGGAACTTGGCGAGCGAGGCGAGCGTGTCGCGCACGTGCGTCAGGCGCTGCGACAGCCGGTCGTGGAACTGAAGCGCCGTGGCCGCGTTCGCGCCTGCGCCGCCTGCGCCGAGCGCCTGGACGATGCCGGCGAGCTCGGCGACCGGCGCCTCGGCCTCGCGCAGCGCGACCTCGATCTGCGAGGCCGCGAGGCCGAGCAGACTCACGAGCTCGGCATCCGCCGAGCTCGCTTGCGGATTCGCGTCGCGGTTCCCTGCGGCGCGTTCGGCCATCTCAGCCGCTCCTCGCGAAGCCGAGCAGGCCGGCGACGCCGAGGCGGCTCGCAGCCTCGATCAGCGAGCTCGAGGCCTCGGCCCAGCGCAGCGCGCGGCCGTGAGCCGCGGCGGTGCGGCCGGCGGCGATCAGCAGCTGCACGCCGGCCGAGTCGACCATCGCGACGCGGCTCGCGTCGATGCGCTCGCTGCCGGCGGCGAGCGCGGCGCCAATCAGCGCCGCGGTTTCGCGAACCGCGCGGATGCTGAGGTCGGCAGGCAGCGCCGGGGTGGCGTCGACCGGCGCGGCCGGCGCGGCGACCGGCGCGGGCTTGGTGCGTGCGCCCGAGCGCACCGCAGGCTTGGCGCGGCGCGTCGGGCGCTTGTAACGGGCGTGGCTCACGGCGCTGTCCTCAGGCGGCGGCGCCGATGCCGTCGAGGATGCTGGCGTTGATCAGCCGGTCGATGTCCAGCAGGATCAGCATCTTGCTCTCGACGGTCGCCAGGCCCTTGACGAAGGCGGTGTCGACGCTCGAGCCGACCTCGGGCGGAGCCTTCACGTCGGCGTGGGCGACGTTGTAGACCTCGCAGACCGCGTCGACGACCATGCCGACGGTGCGCTCGCCGCGCGGGCTCGCGACCTTGACGACGATCACGACGGTGGTCGGGCCGAAGTCGATCGACTCGAGGGCGAAGCGCTTGCGCAGCTCGATGATCGGCACGATCGCGCCGCGCAGGTTGATGACGCCGAGGACGTAGTCCGGCGCGTGCGGGATGCGCGTCGCACGCTCCCAGCCCTTGATCTCCTGCACGCGCAGGATATCGACCGCGTACTCCTCGCGCCCGAGCTGGAAGGTCAGGTACTGACCCGCATCCTCGGCCGCCTCGAGCCGCTTGTCGCTAATGTTCGTGCTCATCGCTTGCTCCCGGGACGGCGCCGTGCCGTCCGCTGTTCCAATGCCTGCCGCGGCCTCAGGCCGCGAGCGTCTGACCGCCCGTGAATGACTCGTTGAACACCTGCACCAGCCCCGGCACGTCGACGATCAGCGCGACGGTGCCGTCGCCGAGAATCGTCGCGCCGGCGACGCCGGCGACCTGCCGGTAGTTGGTCTCGAGCGTCTTGATGACGACCTGCTGCTGGGCGAGCAGGTCGTCGACCAGCACGCCGAAGCGCCGTCCCTCGGCCTCGACGACGACGAGCAGCCCGTCCTCGATCGCACGGCTGTCGGGCTCGACGCCGAACATCTCGTAGAGACGTACGACCGGGATGTACTCGTCGCGCAGCCGGAACAGCTCCGCGCCGCCCGGCACTGCGTTCAGCCGGTCCTTCTGCGCCTGGATCGTCTCGACGATCGCGACCAGCGAGATCACGTAGGTGTGGGCACCGACGCGCACCAGCTGGCCGTCGAGGATCGCGAGCGTCAGCGGCAGGCGGATGCGGATCGTGCTGCCGGCGCCCTCGGTCGAGGAAATCTGCACGACGCCGCCCAGGTCCTGAATGTTGCGCCGAACGACGTCCATGCCGACGCCACGGCCGGAGACGTCGCTGATCGTGTCCGCGGTCGAGAAGCCGGCCGCGAAGATCAGGTTGTGGATCTGGTCGTCCGAGAGCTCGGCGTCGTCGGCCACGAGGCCGCGCTCGCGCGCGCGCTTGAGGATCTTGGCCCGGTTGAGGCCGCCACCGTCGTCCTTGACCTCGATGATGATGTTGCCGCCCTCGTGGAACGCGGCGAGTTCGATCGTGCCGGTCTCGGGCTTGCCGGCGGCGACGCGCGCCTCGGGCTTCTCGAGCCCGTGATCGAGCGCATTGCGCACGAGGTGTACGAGCGGATCGGAGATCTTCTCGAGCACGGTCTTGTCGAGCTCGGTGCCCTCGCCCGAGAGCTTGAGCTCGACCTTCTTGCCGAGCTTGCGCGACAGGTCGTGCACCAGTCGCGGGAAGCGGTTGAACGCGAAGCTGATCGGCAGCATGCGGATCTGCATCACGCTTTCCTGCAGCTCGCGGGTGTTGCGCGTCAGCTGCGTCAGCCCCTCGCGCAGCTTCTCGAGCTCGGCCGGCGAGCAGCCGTCGGCGAAGCGCGACAGCATCGACTGCGTGATCACGAGCTCGCCGACGAGGTTGATCAGGTGGTCGACCTTGGTCGTCGAGACGCGAATGGAGCCCGCATCGCCGCCGCCGCTTGCGCCCTTCGGCGCGGCGGCCGCGGCGGCACCTGCCGCGGGAACCGCCACGGCCTCGGGCGGCGGCGCACTGACAGCGGTGGCGGCCGCCGGCGCGGCCGCAGCCTCGACGGCCACCGGCGCGGCTGCGACAGGCGGCGCGGCGGGCGCAGCGCCGGTGCCTGCATAGTGCTGGTAGCTGATCGAGCAGTTGGCGTCGACCCAGTCGAACACTTCCTCGATGGCGCGCTTTTCGATGGCGCCTGCAAGCTCGAGCCGCCAGCGCAGGTGGCAGGCGTCGGGCTGCAGCTCCGCGAGCGCGGGGACGGCGCTCGCGTCGGCGATCACGTTGAGCGCGCCGAGGCGCTCGAGCTCCGCGAACATCCGCAGTGGCTCGTTGTTCGTCTTCAGCATGTCGCGGTGCGGCTGGAAGTCGATGACCCAGCCCGGGCCGCCGGCGAGGAACTCCGGCGCGGCGTTCGCGCCCTCGGCGACCGGTTCCGGCGCCGCGGCGGCCGACGCGGCGGGCGCGGGGGCCGCGACGGCCGGCGGTTCGGCGGCCTTGCCGGGGTGGCGCGCGAGCAGCTGCGCGATCTCGTCCGCGAGGAGCGCGATCCGCTGCGCGTCGATCGGCTGCTTCGCCTGCACCGCCTTCACCATCTCGCGCAACCCGTCGACCGACTGCAGCAGCAGCTGGATCGCGTCCGGCGTCACGGGCCGCGTGCCGTTGCGCATCTCGTCGAGCAGCGTCTCGACGCCGTGCGTGAAATTCGAGACCTCCATGAAGCCGAAGGTCGCCGCGCCACCCTTAATCGAGTGGGCGGCGCGGAAGATGCGCGCGATCGTCTCGCGATCGGCGTTGACGTCCAGGTTCAGCAGGCTCGACTCCATGACGTCGAGCCCTTCGAAGCTTTCCTCGAAGAAGATCTTGTGGATCTCCTCCATCTCCAAATCGAGTGACATCGCGGTCCCCTTGCGACTGCCCGATCAAAGAACGCGCGCGATCGTCGCGAGCAACTGGTCCGGATTGAAGGGCTTGACGATCCAGCCGGTCGCACCGGCCTGCTTGCCCTGCATCTTCTTGTCCTGGCTCGACTCGGTGGTCAGCACCAGCATCGGCGTGTAGCGATACGCCGGCAGTGCGCGCAGTTCCTTCACGAGCGTGATGCCGTCCATGCGCGGCATGTTCACGTCGGTGAGCACGAGGTCGACGCTGTTCTTGCGTGCGTACTCGAGGGCCTCGACGCCATCCACCGCCTGAACGACGTCGTAGCCGGCGCCCTTCAGCGTGAAATTGACCATCTGTCGCATCGAGGCGGAGTCGTCGACCGCCAGAATTACGCCTGCCATACGGGTCTGCTCCGTCTAAACCGGGTCGCCCACCGATAGTCGGCGACAGTGGGCCGAAATTGAGTCAGGTCACACTTACGGGGTCGCGCAAAACGAGAATTGGCACCCAGTTCGCCGGCATTGGGGAAATCCCCGAAACGGCGTGTGCAGGCCTCGGCGGGTGCCGTGGGGGGGGGTTCCGGGCGCTCGTCGACCCCTTCCCCGGGCCGGTCCGTGCCGGCCGGGCGGCCCGCCGGGCGGCATTCCGGGCGCCTTCAGTGGACGGGCCGCAGGTCCGATGCCCCAGCCCGGCACGGTCAGGCGCCCGGCTGGCCGCCGGCGGCTCCGGGCCGAGGCCTATCTATCGTCCGTGGGGCCCGGAATCTTGAGCGGGCGCCCGGGGCCTCGCGGCCGCGTCAGGCGCGGCCGAGGCCGGGGGAATTGCTGCTTTCGAAGCGCTGGCGCACTTCGCCGTCGCGCACGCGCTCGTCGTAGCGCCCGCGCGTGTACTCCATGACCGTGCGGCGCCAGAAGCGCACTGCATTGTCGTTCGCGGTCGCCTCGACGATTTCCCAGCGGCCGGCGAAGCGGCTGAAGATGAGCCCCGCGGCGACCCGGCCGACGCCGCGCCGACGGAAGCTGCGCCGCACGAAGAACTCGGCCATCCGGTACTCGGCGGCGTCGGGGCGCGGGGTGCCGGCGAGCGGGCGCGCGACGAGCGCGAAGCCCACCGCCCGTCCGTTGTCGAGGATCAGCAGCGGGTGCGAACGGTCGTCGCGGAACCAGCGTGCGAGGAGTTCGGCGTGCCGCGCGCCGTGCTCGCCGAATACCGGGAACACCCCGGTGCCCGAATGCGACACCTCGGCGAGTTCATCGAGGTATTCGGGGTAGATGCTCTGGATCCAGAGCTGGTCCTCTTCGGACCGCTTGGCATCGCGCAGTGTGACGCTCACTTGAACGCACCACCTGCGGAGGAAGACTGCCGTCCGTGCAGATCAAAAAACCGGGCGGACCCGCCAGCACAGCTGGGGACCCGGCCCGGTTCACATCGCAAACGCTTGCGCGTCGCGATTACTGCTTCGGAGCTTCCTTCGGGGCTTCGGCCGGAGCAGCCGCCGGAGCAGCACCCGCAGCCGGAGCTGCGGCGTCAGCAGCCGGAGCAGCAGCCGGAGCAGCAGCCGGAGCAGCGCTTTCGGCAGCAGGAGCAGGAGCGGCCGCCGGAGCCGGGGCCTCTTCCTTCTTGCCGCCGCAAGCGGCGAGCACCAGCGCCAGAGCAGCGGCGCCAAGGGCGATTTTCACGTTCATCTGTCGATACCCCAAATTCCAGGTGTGGTTAGAAATCGCGGCCGGGCCGGCTGTGGAACTCCCGCCCCGTCCCGGTCCACGGCGGCCGATTGTACAGGCTTTCGGGCTGAGTGCGCGCAAATGTTGGCCGTGGCGCAGTCCCTCCGGGCCCGTCTACACTCGCGCGCTGTGGGGGAGCGGCTTCGGCTGCGCCGCCGGGGGACGCAGATGGACACGACCGACGCGCTCGACGCCTTATTTCCGGCCCATATCAAGGCGCTGACCGACGTCGCCGGCCGCGCGCTCGAGGCCGCCGGAGGCCAAGCGCTTGTCGTCGGTTCAGGATTCGTCAAGTTTCGTTATCTTGACGATCAGGCGGATCCCTTCGTCGTCAGTCCGCACTTCAAGTCCTGGGCGCCAGTGCTGGACGCGCCCGGATCCTTCGTGATCTTCGTGCCGGGTCGCAAGCCGGTGCTGCTGTTTCACCAGCCCGAGGACTACTGGCACAAGCCGCCGTCGATGCCGTCGGGCGCCTGGCTGAGCGCCTTCGACGTCCGCGTGATCCGCCATCCGGCCGACGCGCGCGGGCAGGTGCCCGCGGGCGCGACCTACCTCGGCGAGCCGTTCGCCGGTTGCGAGGGCTGGGGCTTCGCGAACTTCAATCCGCCGGCGCTCGTCAACCGCCTGCACTGGGCGCGCGCGACGAAGACGCCATACGAGCTCGCCTGCATGCGTCGCGCGGCGGCGGCCGGCGCGCGCGCACACCGCGCCGCAGCCGAGGCGTTCGCGGCGGGCGCCTCCGAATACGAGATCCACCTCGCCTACGTCGAGGCCAGCGGCCACACCGAGGCGGAGCTTCCGTACCCGAACATCATCGCCCTCAACGAGGGCGCGGCGATCCTCCACTACACCGACCTGCAGCGCTCGGTCCCGCCGGCGCGGCGCTCGTTCCTGATCGACGCCGGCGCGCAATGCCGCGGCTACGCCTGCGACATCACTCGCACGCACACTGCGATGCGGAGCCCGTTCGCGGACCTGGTCGCGGGCGTCGATGCGCTCGAGCAGCGGCTGTGCGAGATGGTGCGGCCCGGCGTCGCGTACCCGGAGATCCACTTCACCGCGCACCGTCTGGTCGGGGAGCTGCTGGTCGAGCTCGGCATCATCACCTGCTCCGCCGAGGCCGCGGTCGCGACCGATGTCACGAGCGTGTTCTTCCCGCACGGCGTGGGGCATCTGCTCGGGCTGCAGGTGCACGACGTCGGCGGTCACCAGGCCACCGAGGCCGGCGGCGGTGCGCCGCCGCCGTCGGGCCACCCGTACCTGCGCCTGACGCGGCGCCTCGAGCCCGGCACCGTCGTCACGATCGAGCCCGGCGTCTACTTCATCGACTTGTTGCTCGACCGCGCGCGACAGGACGGCCGCGGCAGTAACATCGACTGGGACACGGTCGCCGACCTCGCGCCCTGCGGTGGCGCGCGCATCGAGGACGACGTCGTCGCGACCGCCGAGGGACCCGAGAACCTGACCCGCGCCGCCTTTGCCGCACTCGGCGCCTGAGCGCCTCGCTCGAGTAAAGGAGCGAACCGATGCCCGACGAGAAGCCCCGCCTCAGCGCCGACCCGATGTACCTGCTGATCCGCGAAGGCCGGGTCGAAGAGTTCAACCGGCGCAAGGCGGCCGGCGAGAAGTACGAGCTCAGAGGCGCGAACCTGCGCGGCCTCGATCTGCGCGAACTCGACGTCGCGGGCGGCATCGACTTCAGCAACGCCTACCTGCGCCAGG
>Ga0335080_10002168_pt1 | contig 19499 bp, 14 predicted proteins | sample Lox_Sample_34_FD_206720 | JGI IMG/M metagenome (GOLD analysis project Ga0335080, IMG submission 206720) | Soil microbial communities from Loxahatchee National Wildlife Refuge, Florida, United States - Lox_Sample_3.4 | ecosystem: Environmental > Terrestrial > Soil > Wetlands | place: USA...
GCCGCCGGGGGCGTCCTGCACCAGCCGCAGCTTCTTGACCATGTCGTCGGCGGTCGCCTCTTCTTCGACCTGCTCGCCGATGAACCACTGCAGCTTCTGCAGGGTGGCGTGGTCGCGCAGCTCGAGGGCGAGGTCGGCGAGGGCGTTGATCAGGCCGGTGACCTTCTGCTCGTGGGCCAGCGCATGCTCGAACATGGCGAGGGCGCTCGGCCAGTTCTGCTCGGGCTGGTCGATGGCGCCGAGCAGCACCCTGCCGCCGCGCTCGGCCACGTAGTCGAGGAACATCTGGGCGTGGATGAGCTCTTCCTGGAACTGCACGTGCATCCAGTTCTGGCCGCCCGCCATACCCAGGTCGGCGAACTGCGCCGACATCGACAGGTAGAGGTAGGCCGAGTAGAACTCGGCGTTGATCTGCCCGTTCAGGGCGTCCTGCATGCGCTGGTCCAGCATCGCATCCTCGTTTCGGCGGCGTTCGCTTACAGTGTCTATAGTCTCGCACATGGGCGTAGGGCGGTCGGTCCGGCGTGGCGTGGCGCAGTCGCCAGAGCCGACTAGTGATGGAACGAGGCCGCGGCCCCGTCGTTGACCGGCGCCGCCTGTTTGGCGAGGCGTGGCAGCTGGCGCTCGAAGTCGGCCAGCAGCAGGTCGGCCACGTCGCGCGTGAGGCCGCGCCGTACGACGATGCGCAGCGCCGCCAGGTCTTCACGATTCTTCGGGAACGTGTACGCGGGCACGAGCCAGCCGCGCTCGCGCAGGGCGTCGGCGACGTCGAACACGGTGAAGTTGTGCACGTCGGCGGCGAGGCTGAAGGCGAAGACGGGCAGCTCGTCGCCCTTGGTGAGCAGCTCGAACGGGCCGAGCTCGGCGATCTTGCCGGAGAGGTAGGTGGCTACCTCGCGCGCGTAGGCCTGCACGCCCACGTAGCCCTCGAACCCGAGGCGCAGGAAGTTGTAGTACTGGGTCACGATCTGCGAGCCCGGCCGCGAGAAGTTGAGGGCGAAGGTCGGCATGTCGTCGCCCAGGTAGTTGACCCAGAAGATGAGCTCGTCGGGCAGGGCCGCGGCGTCGCGCCAGACGATCCAGCCGACCCCCGGGTAGACCAGGCCGTACTTGTGGCCGGAGGTGCTGACCGAAGCCACCCGCGACAGCCTGAAGTCCCACGCAAGGTCGGGGTCGAGGAACGGCGCCACCATCGCTCCCGAGGCGCCGTCGACGTGCACCGGCACGTCGATGCCGGTGCGCCGCTGCAGGTCGTCGAGCAGGCGGCAGGTCTCGGCCACCGGCTCGTAGCTGCCGTCGTAGGTCGAGCCCATGATGACGACGAGCCCGATCGTGTTCTCGTCGCAGAGTGCCACGGCCTCTTCGGGCGAGAGGTGGTAGCGCGAACCCTCCATGGGCACCATGCGCGGCTCGACGTCCCAGTAGTTCATGAACTTGTCCCAGCAGATCTGGGCGTTCACGCCCATCACCATGTTGGGGCGGTCGGCGGGCTTGCCCGCCGCCCGCCGGCGCTGCTGCCAGCGGCGCTTGAGGGCGAGGCCGCCCAGCATGCAGGCTTCGCTCGAACCCGTCGTCGAGCAGCCGACGGCCTCGTCGGCGGCCGGCGCGTGCCAGAGGCGGGCCAGCATGTTGACGCAGCGCAGCTCGAGCTCGGCGGTCTGCGGGTACTCGTCCTTGTCGATCATGTTCTTGTCGAAGGTCTCGGCCATCAGCCGGTCGGCCTGGGGCTCCATCCAGGTGGTCACGAAGGTGGCCAGGTTGAGCCGCGCGTTGCCGTCGAGCATGAGCTCGTCGTGGATGATCTGGTAGGCGGCGTCGGGCGGCATGCCGCGGGCCGGCAACTCGTCGCGCGGCACGCGGTCGAGCTCGGCCATGAAGACCGGGGGCACGTCGAGGTCGCGCTGCGCGCGGCGGCGGTTCGCGGGGTGATGGAGCACGTTCCCTCCTTGCTCGGCGGCAGGGTCCCGGGGCGCATCATAGCCGCACCCCAACAGCGACAGGCGTGGTCCAACCTTGTGCGTTCGGCGTGGGCGACCCTAGAATGGGGCACTTCGGCGGCTTACCTGGGGGACCGACATGACTAGCGACACTCCGTTCCAGCGCGAGTACGCGGATCACCTGCTCCACGAGATGCTCGGCGGGCGCATGACGCGGCGCCAGCTTCTGGTGCGCGCCAGCGTCGTCGGCCTGTCGGCCACGCTCCTCGGCCAGGTGCTGGCCGCCTGCGGCAGCTCGTCGCCGTCGAGCTCGACCTCGCCGTCGACCGCCCCCAAGGCGGGCGGCACGCTCAAGGTCACCATGCCCTCGCCGACCGTCACGGTCGACCCGACGACCATGTACGACACCGGCTCGATCGCCATCGCCCAGCAGGTCGCCGAGTACCTCATCTGGGTCAACAACGACCTGAGCCTGCGCCCGGTGCTCGCCAAGAGCTGGTCGCCCAACGCCGACGCCACGGTCTGGACCTTCAACCTGCAACAGGGCGTCAAGTTCCAGGACGGCAAGCCGTTCAGCGCCGACGACGTCGTCTTTACCATGAACATCCTGCTCAACCCCAAGACGGTCTCGGCGGCCCTTGCCAGCTTCCAGGGCATCCTCTCGCAAGGCGGCGTGCAGAAGGTCGACGCCAACACGGTGGCGTTCCACCTCGACCAGCCCTTCGCCGACTTCCCCTACTTCGTGGCCTCGACCAACTACGACTGCCTGATCCTGCCGACGACCTACAAGGCCGGCACCTGGCAGAGCAACCCGGTCGGGACCGGGCCCTTCAAGATGACCAAGTTCACGCCCAAGCAGGGCGCCACGTTCGTGAAGAACCCGACCTACTGGCAGACCGGCAAGCCCTACCTCGACGGCGTCACCGTGCAGTTCATCGACGAGACGCAGGCTGAGGCGCTGGCCCTGCAGTCGGGCAGCAGCGACGTGATGCTCACCACGCCGGTCCAGGGCGCCCAGGCGCTGTTCACCGACACCAACCTCAAGGTCCTGACGACGCCCTCGACGCAGAGCCGGTTCCTGCACATGCGGGTCGACACGGCGCCCTTCACCAACAAGGCCGTACGCCAGGCGCTCGCCTACACGATCGACCGCCCGGCCGTGGTCGCCAACCTGTTCAACGGCAAGGCGCAGATCGGCAACGACAACGTCTTCTGCCCGCTGTATCCGCTCGCCCCGAAGACCATCCCGCAGCGCGCCCAGGACATCGCCAAGGCCAAGCAGCTCCTGGCCTCGGCAGGCTACTCGAGCGGCATCACGATGAACCTCACGGTCGAGGAGTTCGAGGAGGTGCCGCAGTACGCCACGCTGCTGCAGGCCATGGCCAAGCAGGCCGGCATCAACCTGAAGTTGAACCAGGTGACGGTCACCTACTACTACGGCTCGGGCAAGAACCAGCCCTGGCTGCAGGTGCCGATGGGCATCACCGACTGGACCTTCCGCGGCGTGCCCTCGCAGTACTTCCTGCCGGCGTTCACGTCGAACGGCGTCTGGAACTCGTCGCACTTCAAGAACGCCGCGTTCGACGCGGCCGCCAAGGGCTACGACACCACGCTCGACGAGGCCAAGCGGCGCCAGTACGCGGCGACGGCCGCGGGCATCCTGACCGACGAGACGCCCTCGATCATCTCGTACTGGATCAACGTCAACCGGGCGATGAAGAAGAACGTGAACGGCCTCACCTCCGACCCGGCCGAGTTCCTCGACCTGACCACGACCTACCTGTCGTAGACGACCGCGGCAGAGCGTCATCGACAGGTCGCGTGATCTGACAGCGGAGGAGGCGGCGTGGGCCGGCTGATCGCCCGCCGCCTCCTCCTGCTCATACCGACGCTGCTCCTGCTGTCGGTGGTCGTGTTCCTCATGCTCGAGGTCGTGCCCGGCGACCCGGGCCGCGTCAAGCTGGGTCCCTACGCCTCGGCCGCGCAGGTCGCCCAGGTCGACCACCAGCTCGGCGTCGACCGGCCGCTGCCGGTGCGCTACGTGAAGTGGCTCGGCGGTTTCGTCGTGCTGCACTGGGGCACGTCGTGGAACCAGGGCGTGCCGGTCTTCTCGCTCACCATGCATCGCCTCTGGGCCTCGGTCCAGCTCGCCCTCGTGGCACTCGTCATCATCATCCCGCTGGCGGTCGTGCTGGGGGTCACGGCCGCCCTGCGCCGCGACGGCGTCGCCGACCGCGTCATCACCGTCACCAGCCTCTCGCTCACCGTCGTGCCCGAGTTCGTGAGCGGCGTCGTGCTGACGGTCCTGTTCGTGGTGTTCCTCAAGATCTTCCACTACCCGGCGGTGCCGCCGGCCGGCGCGGACCCGCTCACGCGCATCTACTACCTGCTGTTGCCGGCCATCCCGCTCATGTTCGTAGAGATGGGCTACATCGCCCGCATGGCCCGAGCCGGCATGATCGAGGCCCTGAGCATGCCCTACATCCGCACCGCCACCTTGAACGGCCTGCCCCGGCGGCGCGTCGTCTTCGGACACGCCCTGCGCAACGCCATGGCCCCGACGGTGGCCGTGATCGGCACGCAGATCGGCTGGCTGGTCGGCGGCCTCGTCATCGTCGAGGAGCTGTTCGTGTACCCGGGCATCGGCAAGCTGATCGCCGACTCGGCGAAGTTCAAGGACCTGCCGACGCTCGAGGCGACCGTGCTGGTCGTCGCCGTCATCTACATGATCTCCAACCTGAGCGCCGACGTCATCGTCGCCCTGCTCAACCCGCGCGTCAGGTACGGGAGGTAGACGGTGTACGCCGGGACAGTGCCCAGAGGTCCGCGATGAGCGTGCTGCGCTCACCGGGAGACGTCGACCCGCTCGTCGCGGTGACCGCCGGGTCGCCCGCGCCGGAGCAGTCCGAGCAGGTGTTGCGGCGCCGTTACGTGCTGCGCTCGCTGCGCCGCAGCCCCACATTCCTGGTCGGCGTCGCGCTCCTGCTCTTCTGGGTCTTCATGGCGCTGTTCTCGGTACACGTCACCAGGTACGGCCCGTACGCGATCGATCCGCTGCACTCGTTCGCGCACCCGGGGGCCGCCCACTGGTTCGGCACCGACGAAGCGGGACGCGACGTGCTGTCGCGCACGCTGGCCGGCGCGCGGACCGTGCTCGTCATCGCGCCCCTCGTGACCTTGGTGTGCCTGCTGGTGGGCGGCGGCATCGGCCTGCTCTCCGGCTACCTTGGGGGCACGCGCGACGAGGTCATCATGCGTCTCGTCGACGTGGCCCTGGCCCTTCCCGTGATCATCGCCGCGATCGTCGCCGTCGCCGCGCTCGGGCGATCGGTCCCCGTCATCATCCTCGTGATCGGCCTGCTCTTCTCGGCGCCGGTGGCCCGCACCATCCGCGCCGCCGCGGTGGCGGAGAGCCAGAAGGAGTACGTGCAGGCCGCCCGGCTGCGCGGCGAGCCGCCGTTCTACATCCTGACCTCGGAGATCCTGCCCAACATCCTGCCGCCGGTCATCGTCGAGGGCACTGTGCGGCTCGGTTACGCCGTTTTCACCGCGGCCGGACTCGCCTTCCTGGGTTTCGGCGTGCAGCCTCCCTCACCCGACTGGGGCCTCACGATCTCGACCGACTACCAGTACCTGCAGACCGCCTGGTGGACCGTGCTGTTCCCGGCGCTGGCTCTGGCCTCGCTCGTGGTCGGCGCCAACCTCATCGCCGACGGCGTGCGCAAGGCGCTCGCGGAGTGACGGCGTGAGCATCTTCACCAACGAGCCCGCCACGCTGCTGCCAGAGACCGGCGGCGACGCCGTGCTGCGCATCGACGACCTGTCCGTCACGTTCGTGCGGCGCGAGCGTGACCTGCCGGTCGTCAAGCACGTCTCGCTGCAGATCGGGGCGGCCCAGACCTACGGCCTGGTGGGCGAGTCGGGCTGCGGCAAGACGACCATGGCGCTCGCGCTCATGCGCTACCTGGCCGGCAACGGCCGCGTCGACTCCGGTTCCATCACCTTCGACGGCGAGGACATGCTCGTCATGTCCGAGGACCGCCTGCGCGAGGTGCGGGGCACCAAGCTGGGCATGGTCTACCAGGACCCGGCGACGGCCCTCAACCCCTCGATCCGCGTCGGCGACCAGATGGCCGAGGTGATCCGCTTCCACACCGGCATCTCCAGGAAGGACGCGCTCGAGCGCGCCCGCGGCGCGCTCGAGCGCGTCGCCATGCCCGATCCCGGCGGCGCTCTGCGGCGGTACCCGTTCCAGCTCTCCGGCGGCCAGCAGCAGCGCGTGGTGATCGCCATGGCGCTGTCGGGCGATCCCCGGCTGCTCGTGCTCGACGAGCCCACGACCGGCCTCGACGCCACGGTCGAGGCCGAGGTGCTCGACTTGATCGACGACCTGCGCACGCGTATCGACGCCGCCATCCTGCTGATCAGCCATAACCTCGGCATGGTCGCACGTATGTGCGAGCGGGTCGGCGTGATGTATGCCGGCCGCATCGTCGAAGAGGGGCCGGCCCGCGACCTGTTCACCGACCCGCGCCACCCCTACACCATGGGGCTGCTGCGCTGCGTGCCGCGCTTCGGCGCCCGCAAGGACACCTCCACCCTCGTGCCCATCCCCGGCTTTCTGCCGCGCCTCGGCGCGCCCTTGCCCGGCTGCGTGTTCGCGCCACGCTGCGAGCTCGTGCAACCCGAGTGTCGCGAGCGCGAGCCCGACCTGTTCCCCTGGCCGGGGCAGACGCCCGATCCGGCGTTCGTCGATCTCGACACGCTCGAGGGCAGCGCCGGCGCAGCCCGCCACGCGCGCTGCTACTTCGCCGAGCGCGTGCCGGCCATGAAAGAGGCCGCCGTTCGTCCGGTGACCGAGACGATCGCGACCGACGACGAGGGCGAGACGCCCAGCGAGGTCCGCGAGACCCTCGAGGCCGTGCAGGCGGCGCGCGAGGCGGCCGCGGCGGCCGCGGCGGCGGCCGCCGCCGAGCGCGCCGCCGTCCACGGAGCCGCCCTCGACGTCGAGCACGTGGTCAAGGTCCTCAAGGACGGCCGCAAACGGGTGATCGCCGTCGACGACGTGTCGATCGAGGTGGCCGCCGGCGAGATCCTCGGTCTGGTCGGCGAGTCGGGCAGCGGCAAGACGACCCTGGCCAACTGCGTGACCGGTCTCTACGAGGCCGACGCCGGCGAGATGCGCTACGCCGGCGCCAGTCTGCCCGACTCGGTGTCAAAGCGCGGCGCCGACACACTGCGCGCCATCCAGATGGTGTTCCAGAACCCCGACGCCACCCTCAACCCGGCGCGCACCGCCGGCGCCATCCTGACGCGGGCGGTCAAGCGCCTCGGCGGACTTTCGGGCGATACCGCGCAGCAGCGCGTCGCGGAGCTGGCCGGCCGCGTGCGCGTCGAGACACAACACCTCGAGGCACGGCCCGGCGAGCTGTCCGGCGGTCAGAAGCAGCGCATCGCCATCGCCCGCGCCTTCGCCGGGCAGCCGGCGCTCGTGGTCTGCGACGAGCCCGCCTCGGCGCTCGACGTCTCGGTGCAGGCCAGCATCCTCAACCTGCTCGCCGAGCTGCAGGTCACCGAGGGCGTGTCCTACATCTTCATCTCGCACGATCTTGCGGTGGTGCGCTACCTCTCCGACCGCATCGCCGTCATGTACCTGGCCAAGCTGATGGAGCTGGGTGGCGCCGAAGCGGTCTTCACGCCACCGCACCACCCCTACACCGAGGCGCTCATGTCGGCCATCCCGACACTCGACTTCGACCACCCGTCGCGCCGCATCGAGCTGCGTGGACCGGTGCCCAGCCTGAGCGAGCCGCCGACCGGCTGCCGGTTCCACACGCGCTGCCACCGGTTCCTGGGCGATATCTGCGTCGAGCAGTCGCCGCCCTGGCGTGAGGTCGCACCGGGCCACAACTACCTCTGCCACATCGAGCCCGACGAGCTGCGCGAGCTGCAACTGGCGCGCGCGAGAGAGACCGGCGCGGACTGAACTGCGCGCCGGCCGGCGCGGCGGCCCACAGGGCCGCCAGCCCGACGGCGATGGCCGCGACAACGGCACGCCGCCCTACTCTCGATCTCATCCCCGCGCTCCCATGACTCGATGCCCTGTGCCTGCCACGCCCGTCCCGCGACTCCCCATCGGGGCGGCGCACTGTTAGGAGACGTCCCTGCCGGGAACTATGACATCGGTAAACGCCGCGTGGAGGGAGCCACATGGTCCACCTGCTGTCGCAGCTCGACCCCATGGTCTGGCTGATGATGGTCGTCGTGGCGATCGGATTCGTGGTGTCGGCCGTAGTGCTGGTGGAACTGCTGCCCGGCGCCGGCCGCCGCGAGGCCGAGGCCGCCGTCGAGCCGATCGTCGACATCGTCCCGGCTGAGTCGTCCGAGACCCGACCGCCCGGCGGCGCGTCACCCTGACCGTCGCAGACCCCGGCGGCGAATCACTTGACGACCGCTGACGAGCGGCGCGCCACCCGACGATCGCTGACTAGCGGCGCGTCACCCTGAGTGGTTGCTGCGGCCGCTCTGGTCGCACGAGATCGCCGGAACGAATGAGGGCGACGAGGCCCTCGAGATCGGCCGGCAGGGCGGCGCTCTCGCCGACGAACGGCACGCGCTCTCGCACCATCTCAAAGACGCGTCGCGTGCCGCGCCCCAGCGGCCCCCAGCCGCGCAGCTCGACCGCCTGGGCCGACACGAGCAGCTCGACCGCCACGACGCGCTCGCCCAGACGCGTCATCTCGGCGAGCCGACGGGCGCCCAGCGGCGCCATCGTCGCGCGGTCCTCGATGCCCTCGGCGCCGGTGCTGCTCGCCAGCTCGAACGAGACCGGCTGGGCCAGCAGACGAGCCTCGGCGGTCATCGCCTCGCCGGCGATGGCGTAGATGCTGAGGCCGCTCTCGGCGCTGCCGGGCGCAGCTGCAAGACCGGTGGGCAAGCCCGACCAGGCCGTGTCGAGCAGCTTCAGGGCACGCTCGTCGGCGCTGGTCAGCAGCGGGGCGAGCGCGATGCGCGCGAGGTCGAGCGCGGCGGCCAGGGCCAGGACCTCGAAGTTGGCCACCGAGATGAGACGTTCCTCGCCGGGCACGACCAGGGGATTGCCCTGGGCCGCGTTCAGCTCGACGGCGAGTCGACGCTCGCCGTAGGCCAGGGCGTCGCCGGCCGCGCCGTGCACCGCCGGCAGTGAGCGGAACGTGAGCGGATCCTGCAGGTTGCGGGCCGCGCCTTCGCGCCACAGGTAGCTGCCGCCGAGCAGCTCGCGCAGATGGCCGACCGTACGCGCGAGGCCCTCGTCGGGGCGGGCGGCGACGATCGCCGGGTGCAGGATGGAGAGGTTCGCGGCGAAGGCCTCGAGACTGAGCGCCGCCGCGGCGTCGGCCGCCGCGAGCAGCCGGCCGGCATCGTGCACGGCAAGCGCCGCGGCGGCCGTCGAGAAGGCGTTGTTGTTGAGCAGGGCGAGGCCCTCGCCGGCGGCCAGCTCCGGGTCGCCGAACAGGCCGGCGGCGAGGTCGGCGAGCGGCGCGAGGTCTGACTCGCCGAGCGAGCCGAGCTCGCGCACGACCGGGCAGTCCCCGCGATCGAGCGCCTCGACCAGGCGCTCCGCCAGCGCCGGACGCACGCCGGCGTGACCGGCGGCGAAGCCGTTGGCGAGACGCAGCATGGTGGCCCTCACGAGCTCGGGCGCGACCGGCGGCCCCTGGGCCACGCGGTGGTTCTCGAGCAGGCGGCGGTTGAAGGCCGCCACCTCGGCGGCGGCCAGCGGCACCCGCTTGAGCACGCCGACGCCGGTCGTCAGGCCGTAGACCGGGTCGCCGCGGGCAAGGGCGGCGTCGACCGCGGCGCGCGAGCGCGCCATGCGCTCGACCACGCCGGGCGCGAGCGCGACGGCTTGGCCGTCGCGCGCCACGCGCACGAGCTCGTCGAGCGTCAGCGCCGAGCCGGTAAGGACGACCGTCATAGCAGCGTTATTGCCACTGGCCGCGTCGCGGAAGCGCCCCGCCCTGTTGGCGCCATCAGCGCCCGGTCGCGAAGGCCTCGACGAGCGCGTCGATGCGCGCCGCCAGGTCGGCCGGCAGCGGCTCGGCTGTGTGGGTGGCGAGCACGCGCAGGGCCTTGCGACGCGCCTGCTCGCGCAGATCGGGGCCGTCGTCTTCGGACCAGCGCTCGAAGCCCTTGCGGTTGAGGACCGTCGGCCGCCACTGGGCCGTGCGCATGTGGCGGGCGGTGTGCTTGGTCGAGAGAAAGTCGCCACCGGGACCGGTCGCAGCGATCACGTCGATGGCGAGCGTCTCGCGGTCGACCGTCACGCCGGCGAGCAGGCGGCGGTTCATCGAGACGAACTCGTCGACGATCACGATCAGCTCGAGGGAGCCCGTCATGCCGTAGTCGAGGTAGCCGACGTCGTGGTTTAAGTTGGAGCCGGCCATCATGGCGAGCAGCGTGAGCTCGCCGGCCTCCATGCCGGCCTGGGCGTCGACCACCTGCGCGTCGGTGGTGCCGCCGTAGCCCCAGTTGGGCAGGTCGAGGTAGCGCGCCATTTCGATCGCGCCGAGGTAGGTCATGAGGTACTCGGGGGCGTTGTAGGACGACTGCGCCGTGGCCATGTCGAGCACCGCCGGTCCGATGCCGAACAGGAACGGCGCGCCCGGCTTGCGGAGCTGGTGCACGACGAGGCCGAAGAGCGACTCGGCGACGCCCTGGGCGATGTGGCCGGCGACCGTGATCGGCGCCGTGGCCCCGGCGAGCGGCGCCGGCGAGTAGATCGCCGGGATGCCCTTGTCGGCGCAGAAGAGCAGCTTCTCGAGGCTGTCGCGCGGGTGCTCGAGCGGGCTGCTCGGCTGGCCGTACATGACGAAGTAGGGCTTGGCGGCCAGGGCCTCGGCGCCGCCGCGCACCTCGCAGGCGATCTGCCACATGACGGCGAGGTCGCCCATGCCCTCGGCCGTCACGACCATCGGCTTGGTCGTGGCCGCCACCATGGCGCGGAACTCGCGCACGTAGGCCTGGTGCGGGTCGTCGACGTCGTTGGGGTAGGCGCTCGACATGACGAAGTCGATGTTGGGCAGGCCGTCGCACAGGCGGGCCGCCAGGGACACGTCGTCGAGACCCGAGAGGCGGCGCTCGCCGGTCTCGAGGTCGTAGACGTTCATGAGGTCGGAGCCGGTGCCGAAGTAGCTGCGCCGGCCGCCCAGGCGCATGGCCGGCTCGCCATTCCGGTCGAAGACCGGCACGACGGCCGGCGCCGTCGCCCGGGCGCGCTCGACGAGCGCCGTCGGCAGGCGCACGAGGTCGTCGCCGGTCACCTCGGCGCCGCCCGAGCGCAGCAGCTCGAGCGCTTCCTTCTGGTGCACGCGCATGCCGATCGTGGCGACGATCTCGAGGGCCGCCTCGTAGATGGCGCGCTTTTCGTCGTCGCCGAGAAAGCCGACCTGAAGGTGAAGGCCGCTCGTTGTGTCAGTCATTGGTCACTCCGTTGTTGGCTTGGGTCTGCGGATCGGGGGCGACGGCGAGGATCGACGGTGTCCCGCCGCGGCGGATACGAGGACGCGCGCCGGCGCGCAATCGACGAAGCAGTCGATCGGGCCGCCGGTCGTCGGGGCCGTGCTCAGAGGCGGACGAGGGGCTCCAGCGTCCAGCACTGACAGCCGGGCGGTCGCGCCTCGATCGCCCGGCGCATCGTCGTGCTCGTGCTGGCCGCGATGTTCACGGCGACAGCCTACCACCTCGCGGTTCGCCGCAGCGCGATAGGAGGAGCGACAGGGCCGCTGACAGGTCAGGCGCGCAGATCGGCGTGGCGCCGCAGCATGTACTTGTCGAACTGCGGCACGGTGAAGGCGGCAAGGCCATGTCCGGGGGTGTAGAGCAGGCCCTTGGCGATGAGCCGCGACCGCAGCGGACCCGCCTGCTCGACGCGGCGCCCTATCCGCAGCGCGACCTCGGTCGCGCGGTGGGGCTCCTGTCCGAGCTCGGCCATCGCGAGCAGGTACCTGAGCTCGAGCTCGGTGGCGCGCTCGGCGCGCACCCTGAAGAAGCTCTCGTCGAGCCGCTCCTCGACGACAGGCAGCACGGCGCGTGCCTCGGCGGCCGAGATCGGCTGCTCCGAGGCCTCGTCCCAGACGATCCGGCCGTACTCCTGCAGGAAGTAGGGATACCCCTGCGTATAGGCGACGATGGCATCGACGGCCGCCGTCTCGTACTCGACCCCGAGATCGCGAGCCGGCAGGATCAGCGCCGTCGCGGCGTCGGCCGGTTCGAGCGCGCCGATCCGCACGAAGCGAAAGAGCCGCTCGCTGTACGACTTGGCCTCGCCGGCCAGGCGCGGTATCTGCGGCAGACCGGCCCCCACGAGGGTGATGGGCAGGGAGCGCCGGGCGCACTTGTGCAGCGCCACGATGAGCGCCTCGAGCTCACGGCGCTCGAGGTACTGGATCTCGTCGATCAGCAGGATGACCCCCACGCCGCGATCGCGGGCCGCCTCGCCCACGGCCACCAGCAGGTCGCTCAGGTCCTCGGAGAGGTCGCCGCTGTCGGCGGCCCCGGCGCGGGCGTCGACGCCAAGACCGGCCGTGACCGCGCCCTCGGGGCTGAAGGTCACGCTGAACGACTTCAGCGTCTCGGCGGCCCGCAGCAGCAGGCCGGTCCACTTGGCCCGCGGCGCGATCTGGAGCAGCACGCGGCGCACGCGCGAGCCCAGCGTGGCGGCCAGGCGATCGGCCCGCTCGACCTCCCACTCCACGGTCGCCCAGTCGCGTTCCTCGGCCGCGGCGCGAAAGACGTCGAGCAGGACGGTCTTGCCGACGCCGCGCAGCCCGACCATCATCATCGACTGCTCGGCGTGGCCGTTCTCGAGACGCTCGAGCAGGATGGCGAACGACTCGATCTGGGCGTCACGGCCGACCAGCGCCGGCGGCATGGTGCCGGCGCCGGGTGCGTAGGGATTGCGGCGTGGGTCCACGGTCTTCCTTTCCAGACTAGACCAAACTTATCGCGGAAACGTAAGTCGCGTCTAGTCTGGAAAGCGACCGCGCACAGGTAGGCGAACGTACCATCGTTGGCGACCTGACCGCGGTCGATTCTTGTTGATAGAGAACAGGCCGAACGGTCCGAGCCACAGGAAAAGCCTGGAGGGCTCGAGCCAGTGCCACGTCCGGGAGGAGGGGCCACGAACGAGCCCCAGACAGATACAGCGAAGGTCCGCGAGACCATGGTCCGCCGGGCCGCCCGGCCGCTGTCGTTCGAGCGGTTCCCGGCCGCCTTGAGCCGCCTCATGCATCAGCGCGATCTGAGCTACCGCCAGCTCGCCTACAAGACCAAGCTTTCGGCCGGCTACCTCAACCACCTGACCAAGGGCCGCAGGCCGGTGCCGGCCGATCCCGTGATCTGCACGATCGCGACCGCCCTGCACGTCGATCCCGACTACTTCATCGAGTACAGGCTGCGCCAGGTCCTCGACGTCCTCGAGACCTCGGCCCGGCTCACCGACGCGCTCTACGGCATCCTGCTGCTGCAGGCCCCCATCTCCGACGAGATGAGAGCCGCCCTCGAGCAGCCGGCCCGCGAAGACGGCGCCGGACAGCGGGGCGTCCCGCCTGCCTGATCGGCCTGCCTTCGGCGAGGCAACGTCGCCGGGCCGGGAGACACAAGTCCCCTCACAGTCGTTGACCTGCCGTCGCAGGCGTCGTACAAGGACCTGCAAGGGGATGATGAGAACCTCCAACCTCAGTGCTGTGGAGCTGTTCAGACGCTGCGACATCGCTGGCCTGATCGAGGCCCTCGATGCCGACGAAGTCGGCGACTTGCGCGCTAACGACGCACGTGTGGCTCTGTCCCTGATCGGCGAGCCGGCCATCCCGCTGCTGCTGCGCGAGATCGGAGCGCCCGCCGCCCGTCCCGGCCTTGCCAGGGTCACCAGCTTCCGCTGCCAGCGTGCCAGGATCGCCCTGGCCGGCATCGGCCGCGACGCCGTGCCCTATCTGCTCGAAGCCATCCGCTTCGGTGACGCGCGCGTGGCCGAGGGCGCCGCGGAGTGCCTGGAACGGATCGAGGAGGGCGGCGTGGTGCTGGCCGACGCCGAGTCGCCCACGAGGCCGGTACCGGTCAACTACCCCGACGACGTGAAGGCCACCTTCGAGTGCAAGGTCGGACGTCCGCTGGCGGTGCGCAGCCTGTGGCGGGCGCGCTCGACCGACGGCTGAACGCCCGTTACCCCCCTCACCTTTCGTCCTCACGATCCCCAACGAACAGTCGCGCATGGTCGTGCGGGTACAGTGCCTGACGGACTCGCAGCGTCGTACAGGTAAGGCAGATCCGCGAAGCGGCGCTGGTACGACCGAAGGGAGCACCATGAAGAGGATGTTGCTGCTCGTGGGGCTCCTTGCCGTCGCCCTGGCGACGGTGGGGGCGCAGAGCGCGCTGGCCGCGCCGACCTTGACGGGCTTCGCGCCTGCCTCAGGGCCGCCAAGCTGGTCTGTCACCCTGACCGGGACCGGCTTCACCGGAGCCACGTCCGTCACCTTCACGCCCGTGGACACCGGCTTCTCGCCTGCGCAGGCGACCTTCGTCGTGAAGGACGACACGACCATCGTGGCGACCGTGCCGTTCCTCGCGACCAAGCCGCTCGCGGCCACGCTCACCGTGCAGACTCCCGGCGGGCCGGTCACGAGCATGACCGATTTCACCGTCGACGGCCGGGTCGGACTCTCGGAGCACCGGGGGGCGCGCGGCGAGCCCGTCACGCTGAGCGGCGCGGGCTTCACCGGGGCCACCACCGTGGTCTTCGGGACCTGGCGTGCCGACATGCCGGGTAACGAGCCCTTCTCGACGGCCCACCCCGTCAAGGCGAGCTTCCGGGTGGTCAGCGACACGAAGATCGCGGCCGTCGTGCCGGCTCTGCGCACCGGACGCTACTGGGTCGTCGTGCTGAGCCCCTCGGGCAAGAGCGTCAGCAGGCACTCGACGCCGTTTCGCGTCGTGAGGCCGCGCCTGCTCAGGGACACCTTCAGCAACCGCTTCGCGATACGCCCGGCCACCGTGATCCCGGTCGGCGACAGCTCGTTCCTGATCGGCCGGCTGTTCAAGACGGGCCGCGGGCAGCCCATCAGCTGGCCGCTGTGGAGCGCCCGCAAGGCCGACGGCGTGGGGACCGTGTGGATCGACAACGGCATCCCCAACGAGGCCCAGGGCACGTTCCACGGCTTTCCCGGCACCATCGACGCGCGGCGCTCGCGCGGCGGCCACTTCACCCGCATGACGGTGGCCTGGCAACAGGGCGGCCACAGGCACAGCGAGCTGCTGAAGCTCGCGCACAACACGTCGGGGTGGTTCTGGCGGTGAAGTAGGGCCGGCCACTGGCGGAGCGGCATGGGGGTCGAACCCACCCAGGACGGGAGCACCGCCCCGCAGACGGTTTTGAAGACCGCGCCGGTCACCGGACCGGGAGCCGCTCCGCAGGCCTACGGCAGGAGTCGGATTCGACCTGCTCCAAGGGGTCGAAGGCCAAACCGGGCCTGTCTCGCATCATATCGCACGGTCGAAGCCAAGCCAGTCGCACCTCTCCGGAAGACCGTCCCGGTCATCGCTGCCGGCACGCGCCGGCCGGGGCCGTCCGCATCTGATCGTCCACTCTGAAGAGAGACAGTCGTCATGCCGATAGGGATCGTGCGGGCCGACGATCCGCGCCGCCGGGCGCGGCCGCGGGTGCTGTCGTCCGCCTGACCGGCGCCCGGGCGCGGGGGCCGGGCGAGGTCACGAGTGCAGGAGGCGATGCCGGTGGCGGTCCACTGGACCGAGGTCGATGGGGTGAGCGTGGTCTGGACGGAGGGGTCCCCGCCGATCACCGCTGCCCTGCTCTTTCGCACAGGAACCGCCGACGAGCACCTGTTCACGAGCGGCATCACCCACCTCGTCGAGCACCTGGCGCTGTCGACGATCCCCGACGCGCTCGAGCGTCGCAACGGCTTCGTCGGCAGCGTGGTCACCGGCTTCGTAGCAAAGGGGAGCCCCGCCGAGGTCTCGGACTTCATGCTCCGTGTATGCCGGGCGCTGACGTCTCTCCCGGGCGACCGCCTCGAAGCCGAGAAGCAGGTCCTGTCCGCCGAGGCCGCGAGGCGCCGCCACGATCTCACCGCGAATCTGCTCACGTGGCGGTATGGCGCGGTGACCTGGGGCCTTGCCGGCGTCCCGCCGGTCGGCTACCGGGTGGCGACCATCGATCAGCTTCAGCAGCTCGCGACCCAGCGGTTCACGCGCAAGAACGCGGTCCTCTGGTTGTCGGGACCCCCGCCGGCCGACCTTCGATTCGATCTCCCCGAGGGCAGCAAGCTGGCGGTGCCGGCGCTTGGGCGCCTGCTGCCGAACCTCCCTGCCTGGATGGTCGACGACACCTGCGGCGGCGTGGCCGCCGGTGCGACGGCGCCGCGGTCGAGGGCCAGCACCGTCTTCCTCTCACTGGCCACGAGACGCCTGCGCGAACGCCTGCGAAGAGACCTCGCGGTGAGCTACTCGCCGGCAGTCGGCTACGAGCCCCTCGACGCAGACACCGCGCACGTCGTGCTGTTCGCCGACTCCGATGCCGAGCGACGCGCAGAGCTCACCGAGGCGTTCGCCGAGGTGCTCGCGGGCCTGGACAAGGTCGACGAGGACGAGCTCCGCGAGGTTCGCGGCGAGGTCCTCGACCACTGGACCGGCTCGCTGGCTCCCACGCCCGAACAGCAGACGCTTCGTGAGCTCCAGCGAGCGGCCATGGACTGGGCCCTGGGACGCGAGTTCATGACGCTCGAGGCGCTCGTCGACGATCTTCGCGCCACGGGCGCGCCCGAAGTCGCCGAGTTCGCTCGCGTCGTGCAGGGCGATGCGCTCTTCGCGCTCCCCTCCGGAGTCAAGCTGCAGCCTCAGATGGGCAGCCGGGCGCCGGTGTGCCTCGTGCCGCCGGTCCAGGGACGCCGCGTGCGCAGCGTCGACGCGCCGGTGACGAAGCAGACGCTCGTCGTCGGCCGTGAGGGCGTCACGGCTCTCAACGCGAACAACACGAGCTGCACGGTCCGCTACTCGAACCTGGGCGCCGCGCTCGCCTACGACGACGGCGGTCTGCGACTCATCGGGACAGACGGCGCCGGCCTCAGCATCGAACCCACCCTGTGGCGCAAAGGTCCGACCGTATGTGACGACGTCCGCCGGCACATCCCGGCGCATCTCCTTCTCAACCAGGGCGCGCGGCCGGCCGAGGCCATACCGCACCCCACCACCACGAGGGGTCAGCGGTTCATGGGGGGCGTGCGATGGAAGACGTTGCTCGCCATGATCGCCGTCACCTTCGGCAGCCTCATGGCGGTCGTCGCCGTGCTGACCATCACCGGCGACGACAACCTCGCCTTCGCCACGTTCGTGGTCTGCCTGGCTCTGGTCATCGTCGGCAATGCCGTGGTGACCCTGCGCGGGCAGCGGCGCAAAGGGCTGGGACGCAAGGCATAGGCGGCCCGCCACCGCCGGCCTGCTCCCGGCCTCGCACCACGGGCGATCGCGCTCGCCATACGAAAGGAGGCGGGGCGCCTTTCGGCGCCCCGCCTCCGTGCGATCCGGCCCCCCGGATTGATCTGTCTCGCTTACCTGACGGCCGCGGTGAGCTTGGCCGATGCGATCAGCGACGTGTGATCGTGGTTGCGCTTGTACTCGGAGTCCATCTCGTACAGGCCGCCCGGGAACTCGTAGTCGGGCATGAGGGCCACGAGGTCGTCGGCCGAGAACTCCTCGGGGTTGTGCACGCCGGCCTCGGGGTTGCCCTTGTAGCCCTGCAGCCTGTCCGTGGCCAGCAGCTCGAGCGTGATGACCGGCGTGAAGGCGGTCTGAGCGACGACCACCTGGGTGCCGTACTTCTCCACGCACTCCTGGTTGTCGGCGATCTGGTAGAGGTAGGCCTCGCGAACCATGCCGTCCTTCTTGCCTCTGACCCAGGTGCCGGCGGCGGTCTGACCGACGTACTTCTTGCCGATCTCGTTCGGGTCGGGGGCGGCGGCGGCGATCACGTCGCGCGGCGCCACCTCGACGCCCTTCACCTTGATCGGGGTCTTCTTGTCCATGTTGGTCGACTTGAAGATGTCGATCGCGTCCATGAACTCGTCGCCCAGGGCGTACTTGAAGGTGGCCTTCTTGTTGCCCTTGAGCAGGTGGGCGTTACGGCCGAGGCAGATGACCTCTTCGTGCTCGACGTGGGCGATCTCAACCCAGCCGATGCCCTCGGGCAGGTAGAACATCTCCTTCTCGGCGAAGGGCTCGACCGTGTACCAGCCCTTGTCCTTCTCCCAGATGATAGCCGGCTGCGTGCACTCCTCGATGGTCGTCCAGATGGAGAAGCCGAAGGCGATGCCCTTGGCGCCCGGGATCTCGAGGTTGGAGCCGTCGCGGATGCCGATCTCCTCGACCTCGTCGAAGAGATGGTCGACCGCGTAACGCGCGAAGTAGTCGGCCATGCCGGGCTCGACGCCGAAGCCGGCGAGGGCCAGCTTGCCGTTCTTCTCGAACTCGGGGTCGAGCGGGTATTCCTTGTCGCCGAGCTTCACGTGCGTCGGGCCGATCTTGCCCTCGGGGTGCGGCTCGGAGACGGTCATGGCGGTGTCGAGGTAATGCGTCCTGGCCTTGAGGGCGGCCTGCAGCAGCTGCGGGTTGAACTCGGGGGCCACCAGGTTGCAGATGATGTCGACGCCGTGCTTGGCGGCCAGGGCGGCGACCTCGTCGGGGTTGCTCGCGTCGACCTTCTCGGCCGGGAACCTGTCCTCGCCGAGACGCTTGGAGATGGCCTGCGCCTTGGCCAGGTCGTAGTCGGCCATGACCATCTTCTCGAGCCAGCCTTTGTTCGGGTCGCGCCGCTTGGCGATCGCGGCCATGGACTCGCCTACGCCGCCGGTACCGACGATGAGAACCTTCATGCGTTACACTCCTTGTCACGCGTGCGCGGCCGGGGCTTGCTGCGGAACCGGCCGCCTTGTCGAAGCCGAGAGCGCCCCTCTCGGGGCGCATGGGTCGCCGCCGACGCTAGTACAGGGTCCTGAATTGTCAAGCCAAGAAAATCGTCCAGCGGAAGAGCGCTCGCAACGCGGCCGGCCTCGCCTGACCCGGCCGAGCCAGTACTCGCCGGGCCTGCCGCGCGACCACCCCATGCAGGCGCTGCCGCCCACGGCGCGCAGTATCCTCGAGGCGGCGCGCCGCGTGCTGGCCGAGCGCGGCCTCGAGGGTCTGACGATCGAGGCGGTGGCCAACGAGGCCAACGTCAGCCGCACGCTGATCCCGTACCACTTCGGCAGCCGCGCCGGCCTCGTCGCGATCCTCTTCGATTCCCTCTTCCACGACCTGGCCGTGTCGGTCTACGGGCTCGCCGGCCCGGGCGGCAGCCTGCCCACGTTCCTCGACTGGATCAAGCGCGAGGCCGATGACGTGCAGTCGCAGCACGACTTCTTCGAGCTCATCGTGTCGGCCCTGCGCGAGCCCGATCTGGCCAGGCGCATCGCCGCCCTGTACGACGACTACCGCGAGCTCGTGCTCGAGATGACCGGCGTGAGTGAGCCGGCCGAG
>Ga0335080_10002170_pt1 | contig 19488 bp, 21 predicted proteins | sample Lox_Sample_34_FD_206720 | JGI IMG/M metagenome (GOLD analysis project Ga0335080, IMG submission 206720) | Soil microbial communities from Loxahatchee National Wildlife Refuge, Florida, United States - Lox_Sample_3.4 | ecosystem: Environmental > Terrestrial > Soil > Wetlands | place: USA...
ATGTGAAAAGTGTTCTTCCCGAGATCGATGCCGATGGATGCGATGTGCATGCAGATGATCCTCCCAGTTGAAACTGCCGAGTTATCCTACTCGGCGGCGGACCATCTCATTATTCCCCGATCGCTGCTTAACTGACTTCCGCTCGTAATACGGAAACTCGTTGGTCCCCACCTTACCAACATTCGCTTCTGCAAACTCAACCACTCGATCGAGCGTGGCCTGTAATTCGTCGCTATACCGCGCAAGGTCTGCGTCGCTCGCATCCCTGGGCACAGGAATCAACTTCCCGAAGCGCACCAGCGCCCGCGAAAACGGCTTTGGGATCATCATGCGGTCCCAGCTGTTGAGAACCCATGCTTTCTCCAGACCGACGTGAAATGCCGTGAGCGGCAGGCCCGTCGAACGTCCCAGTCCCACCGGACCGGGCTTCACTTTGTGCCGCGGACCTCGCGGGCCGTCCAGAGTAAAAGCCACAGTCCAGCCTTCCTCAAGCGCGCGCCGCAGCCCGAGCAGCGCCCGCACCGGATTGCGGCTGCTCGATCCCTTCACCGGCACGAAGCCAAACTTCCTGATGATGCGCCCCATGTATTCGCCGTCGTAGCTGAAGCTGCTCATCACCCGGATGCCCATGTCCCGCCATATGTACGTCGATGGGATAATGCACGAGTGCCAAAATGAGGCGACCAGTGGGCGTTGTTCCAGGGTCGTCTGCCCACCCTCCTCGGACGAAACTGACAGGCGCAAGGTCGCACCGATCACTCGAATAATCACTGTGCCCAACGCTACGATCAGGCTCAGCACGATGCGTTGACGAAGCGACCAGCGCCGAGGCCCGGAATCGGGCTGTGCGGATGCTGTCAATTCGCGGGGGCTGGCTTCACTCACCAAGTCATTGTAACGGGAAGGGAGTCAAGTCTTAGACGTGGTGTCCGCCTGTGTGGGACGCACGCCGCAGCCTGCCCTGAGCGCCAGTCGAAGGGTCCGTCCCGCGACGGCAAAGTCGAGCCCAACAGTTGGGTCGCTGGCCAGAATCTGAGATCGAGGGTCGCAGGAGAATAAGACCCAGAAATGCACTACCCTTGTACCGACGACTTGCTACCGTGCTCAGTTCTCCAGATAAGAGTCAATCCAGGTCTTGATCTTCAGTCGCCGCTCGTCATTAGGATCGAAGCGAACCCCGACCGATTTTGGCTTGTTCCAGCTGACAGCGCCGCGCACATTGACACGAGGCAGTGTCATTAAAGCGAACGAGACTTCCACATTAACCCCCGTCGAGAAGTCCTCGGCCGTCTTGATCGACATTCCTCCCGAACTCATCTCGATGCTGGTGGCACTGACCCGCCGCCCATCCCCAACAATCGAGACCTCGGTCATGACCGGGATGCGAACATACCGCCGGAACTCGTGCAAAACCAGCAGCCGCGTCGCACGCACCAGTTTCAGCATCGAGGATCGCTCCAGCGGTTCCTGGAACATCGCGTTAATGCCGTAGCGCGAATACCGCATGGCATCCTGCGCGCTGCCGCCGACGCCGTAAATCACGCAACGGCTGTTGGAGCGTGACCCGCGGGCCGCTTCCAGAATCGACTCCGAGCCGGTCCAGTCGGCCAGCGGAACTACACAAGCTTCGAATTTTTCCCGGCGCATGCGCTCCGCCGCATTGGAAATTACAGAGACGGGTTCGATTCCGTACTGCCGGAAGCACTCGGCCAGGATCGAGTGGGTCGAATCGTTAAAACCCACCAATGCGGCGCGGGCAGCGGCTTTGCGAGGGTTGGGGGAGGGCGTGAGGTTCGTGGTGAAAGCTTTATCCATTGTCGGGGAAGACTCCACTTTCGATCGTCATTGTGCGTCCACTTGGCCCGTCTGCAAAGTTCCAAAGGGACAACACGCCGCGAGAGAAGGTTCATTACCCAAAACCGGGCAACGCGAGATAGGACATTACGAATCGAAACCCGCGCCAGACAAGGGGTTTCGACGATCTGCCTTCAAGGCTGATTCAAAATCAGAAGCTGCCATCGGTATCAGGCAGGACGCTCTTGTTCCGACATGCCGAATGATCGTTGGTCCCGTCCCACTGAGCTAGATGGCGCTTGTCGCCACACACGGAGTGCAGGCCTCTTTGACATCATGCAGAACCTGTCTCGGAGTGCCCTTGGCGATGTGCTCCGATCGATCCTTCGGCATTTTTTCGCTGCTGGCAGCCACTTTGACACTTTCCTTCAGCAAGCGTTTGTCGACTTCGCTGGTGATCCATTTCGCGCCCGCCACTCCCACCAGGAAGGCCCCGGCGAGGACGGAGAACTTCAAACTGATCACCGTACGCAGGCTCTTGTCTCCCAATTCAATACCCGCTCCCGATCCGTAAAAGGCCCAGGAAGCAAAAGCAGCGAACGCCCCGATGAGAATGTTGGAGATAGCGCCCGGACACCAGACACCCGATTCTCTGCGCGGTAGGGCGAAACCGTTGTCGGTAAGAAGAGCATTTACTACCCCGCCGAAGCCCCCGAAAATAGAAATTAGAGAAGCACACCACCATGGATTCATATCATCCCCTCCAACCAAAGGAGCCCCCTCCACGAGCGAGGATTGGGATTTTTGGCGAGATTTTCCCCTGAGACCCGCAAAGCGAGTCATCCGCCCTAAACCCCGGGCAGCAACCTCGCTGTAGGGTTGAGATCGAAAGTGGACTTTCGTTTCAGACGACTGCAACTGATGTACAAGGTGTCGGGCTTTGAGCAGCGCCGCCAATAGACAAAATCAACGCGCGTCTTGGGCCCCGGGGAAGTCTCTAGGCCCCGTATCCCCCCTATTCGTGCCAACGCCGGAACAGCAACGCGCCGTTCGTCCCGCCGAAGCCGAACGAATTCGACATGGCGTATTCGATCTCGGCCTTGCGCGCCTGGTTGGGAACCAGGTCCATACCGGCAGTATCGGGATCGGGATTTTCCAGATTGATAGTCGGCGGCAGCATCTGGTCACGCAAGGCAAGAATCGTGATTCCGGCCTCAAGTCCTCCGGCGCCACCCAGCAGGTGTCCGGTCATCGACTTGGTCGAACTCACCGCCAGCTTGTGATCGCCAAAAAAATTACGAATGGCATGTGCTTCGAGGGTGTCGCCGATCGGCGTCGAAGTCCCGTGGGCGTTCACATAATCCACGTCATTCGGAGTAATCCCGCCATCCCGCACCGCGTTCCGCATCACCCGGAATCCACCCTCATGCTCGGGTGCCGGTTGGGTGATGTGGTAAGCGTCGCCCGACATGCCGTATCCCGCCACTTCGGCGATGATCGCTGCGCCACGTTTCTTGGCATGCTCGAGTTCCTCAAGAATGAGAATCCCCGATCCCTCGCCGATCACGAATCCGTCCCGCCCCTGGTCCCAGGGACGGCTGGCTTTCTCCGGTTCGTTGTTGCGCGTCGAGAGCGCGCGCATGGCGGCAAATCCTCCGATACCCATCGGTGTAATCGCCGCCTCGGCTCCTCCGGCAATCATCACGTCGGCATCATCATGCTGAATAATGCGGAAGGAGTCACCAATGGAGTGCGCACTCGTGGTGCATGCGGTCGCCGTAGCTTCGTTCGGTCCTTTGGCGCCGAAGCGCATCGAGACCTGACCGGCAGCCAGGTTGATGATGGCCGAGGGAATAAAAAAAGGAGAGATACGGCGCGGTCCGCCCTCGATCAGCGCGCTATGCTCGCGCTCGATGATGTCGAATCCGCCAATTCCCGATCCGATGTGAACGCCAACGCGCTCGTCATTCTCCGGGGTAATCTTCAGGCCCGACATCTGTATCGCTTCATCCGCTGCCGCAATGGCAAAGTGGATAAAGCGCGCCATCTTCTTAACTTCTTTCTTCTCGATATACTTCAACGGGTCGAAGTTCTTGACCTCGGCGGCGATCTGGCACGCGTAGTTGCTCACGTCGAAAGCCGTGACGCGGCCCACGCCGCTCTTCCCGGCGACTAAAGCCTTCCACACTTCTTCGGTGGAGTTGCCCACGCCGCAGATGAGGCCCATGCCCGTGACAACGACCCTGCGTCCGTTCTTCAACTATTTCCCCGCCTTCGCGTGCTTGCCGATGTAGTCGATGGCATCCTGCACGGTGCGAATCTTCTCGGCATCTTCGTCTGGGATCTCAATGTCGAAGGCCTCTTCGAAAGCCATGACCAGTTCCACCGTGTCCAGCGAATCGGCGCCCAGGTCGTCGACGAACGACGCGCTCGCGGTGACTTCCCCCTCATCCACGCCCAACTGCTCCACGATGATCTGCTTTACCTTCTCGTCTACGGCTGCCATATGTATCCTCGCTTGCTTTAATTAGATTTGAATTTCGGATGTCTGGTCGCGCAATCGCAGCTTGTCTTCCCGCCCGTCCGGGCATCTCGACCATTATTTCCGCCCGGCTTGCTGATTGCGGTACGAATCAGGCGAACGTGTAGTGTAATGGTCCCGGTGAATGAGTGTAAAGGAAGGGCGATCTCTTTTCCGGCAAGGCCTCTGTTATGTTGCCATTGCACTCGAAAATCCTAACGGTTGGCTGTGGCTGGGTCAATCGACGCCAGTAAGCGTAGGGAGGCAGTCGTGAAGCAAATCCTATGGATCCTGCTGCTATGTCCCGTAGGCGGTGCAGTCGCGTGTCCAACGGGGCAGGCCAGGAACGAAGCCGCCTTGCTGGAAATCGAAAAGACATGGGCTCGAGCCTTGGAGGGACATGACTCCAACGCGCTCAGCTGCATTCTGGCAGACGAGTTCGAGGACGCAGACATCCAGGGAAAATTGGCCGATCGGAGCGCGGTTCTTGCGAAGGCAGGAACTTCGCGCGCCGTGCACCACGAGCTGTCGAATCTGCATGCCCACGTCCACGGTGACATTGCCTACATCCGGGGCGTGGCCGATGCGATAGATCCGCAAACCAAAGCCGTCACCAGAGTCCGGTTCACAGACATCTACGTGTACCGCGAGGGACGCTGGCAGTGCGTAGCCGCACACGAATCCCTCGTCTCTGCGCTTTCTCACTGACAACCGGAGAGCCGAGTCCCATGCGTGCCGTCGTACAGCGAGTAAGCCGGGCCAAAGTCACCGTCGACGGTTATGTCGTAGGCGAAATCGGCTTGGGCCTCCTGGTCCTGCTAGGAGTGGGACAGGAGGACACGGATTCCGATGTCACTTATCTCGCCGAAAAGATTACAGGCCTACGCATCTTCGAAGATCCTGATGGGAAGATGAATCTGAGCGTCGTCGATGTGCGAGGCAGCGTCTTAGCGGTCTCGCAGTTTACTCTCTATGGCGATGTTCGCCGGGGTAAGCGCCCATCTTTCGATGCTGCTGCCAGGCCCGAGTCTGCTCGCCTGCTTTACGAATCATTCGTAGAACGTATCCGCTCTGCAGGTTTGCGTTGTGAGACCGGACGCTTCCAGGAAATGATGCAGGTGGAACTGGTGAACCAAGGACCAGTCACGATCCTGCTGGACTCGAGAAAGAACTTCTGATGGCAGCATGGAGATGAACTGGTCCACCATAACTTCAAAAGTGATGGTCGGGCCATGCCCCTCTGATCCGGAGGATTTTCGCTACCTGCAGTCGCGCGCGGTGACGGCAATTCTCAGCCTGCTCACTCACGAGGATGTGCAGAATCTGAGTCTCGGTTGGGAGGAAAATCAGGCAGACACCGCAGCTTTGGTCTACTGCAACGTTCCCGTAAACGACTTCGATGATCTGGATTTAAGACAAAAGCTTCCCGCCTGTGTAGAGGCCCTCGACAAACTACTCGAGGCCGGTCACAAGGTCTACGTTCACTGCACGGCGGGAGTGACTCGGTCGCCCACCGTAGTTGCAGCTTACCTGCACTGGAATCTAGGTTGGCCACTCGAACAGGCTGTGGAACATCTGATGGTCTTGCGCCGTTGCTACCCTCGCGAAGACCTTATTCTAATGGCTAGACGGCAACCGTAGTCGATTCTGCGCGCGGCTCAGTCAGGAATCTCATCAAACCGGCGCAGCATGGGCTTCATCGTCATTCCTTGTACGAAAATCGAAAAGGCCACGACAGCAAAGCTGGTACTAATGATGGATTCCCTCTCCGGCACTTCCGGCGGCAAGCTGAGCGCCAGTGCTAGCGCCAAGGCGCCGCGGAGTCCTCCCCAGAAAAGAACATGCTGATGCCGCATGCTGACACAAAGTCTCGTCCGCGCGAACAGGCCGCAGCACGGATAAACCGCGATTGCTCGGGAAAGCAAGATCAGCATGATCGCCACAAATACGGCCAACCAGCCACCCAAAAAGTGCTCCCGGCCCACACGGATCCCGATCAATAAGAACACCAGGGAGTTGGCGACGAACGCTGCATATTCCCAAAACGACTGGATACCCTGGCGGTCTGCATCCGGAATGTATTTCATCGCACGCGTATTCCCCAGTATCAGTCCGGCAACTAGCGTAGCCAGCACACCCGAAAGGTGGAGATCCTCCGCCAGCAGAAACGAACCATACGCGGCCGCAGTAGTGAATGTAAGTTCGACGAATAGATCTTCGGTTCGGCCCGCCAGCAACAGTGCCGCGTACGCCACCACCGCTCCGCACACGAGGCTTCCCCCGATCACCACCACAAGCCTCAGCGAAACTTCCCAGGCACTCACAGGAGTGCCTGTGGCCGCTGCTACGCAGATTGCAAACAGAACCGCCGCCGTGCCGTCGTTGAACAGGCTCTCGCCTTCTACAAGTCCCCGCAAGCGCCCTCGCACGTTCGTTCCTTTGAAGGCGGCGATGACAGACACTGGATCGGTCGCCGAGATCAGTGCGCCGAACACTAGAGCGCTGGCCCAGGGCCAATGCGAAAAGAAGTGCATACCGGCTGTAGTGACACCGGCTGAGAGAACCACTCCCAAGCTTGCCAGCACGAGCACTAGCGGCAGATCTGCCCGCAACCGCGGCCAGTCCAGACTAAAGGCGGCCTCAAAAATGAGAGGAGGCAGCAAAACCGTAAAAAGAAGATTTTTGGTCAGGTTGACGACCGGGCTGAATGGAAGAAGAGCCAGGACGATACCGGCTGCCACTAAGCCTACGCTGTATGGCAGACGAAGTCGCCGCGTCACGATCGCGACTACGGCAGAAATGAGCAGAAGTAGTGCTGCTTGTTGGACGCTGAGTTCCATCTTTTTCGGCGTTGATCGGCAGCCAGTTGCCACTTGACTCTAGAAAACAGAGTCGCTGAAGAATCTATCCGAAATGGTCGTCTCTGTGAATCGGCCGAGATCGGCGTTTCAAGCTAGCTGCTAGGGCTGAGAGGATCGACCATTGTCCTTCCTGAAAGAGGCCGCGGTCTGGCGAATCCCTTCAGCATAAGGAGTCCCTGAAAACCCGAAAGCATTCGCGAACTTCGACGAATCAAAAATGTAGGGCGAGTCGCTCTGGTAGAGCATCTCGTAGGATTCGCCAATGGGCCCGTTGAACCATCCTGCAATGCGCAGCATGGGCCGATTCAGGACGCGATACCGCGGTGCAACGCCAAGTTCCTTTGCCGCCGCGGTGATGAACTGCTTCCCTGTAAGCGGATTCGGAGTCGTTGGCAGGTGCCACGTCTGGTTCCAGGCAGGCTCATGTTCGGCAAGCATAAGCAGGCTGCGAGCGGCGTCTGGAGTGTACGTAAAAGAGTGGGGAACGGAGTCGTTCACCAACCAAGATGCTTTCTGATTCTTCGACAGCGGCTCAAACACCAGAACGTTGGCCACAGAGTTGTGTGTATCGGCCCCGTAGAAGTCGGCGGACCGGGCAATCATGGCGGTTAGGGAACCAGCCTTCCATTCATCAATGAGTGACGTCGCAATGCGGGCCCGGATCTCGCCCTTCCTGCTCGACGGATGGAACGGCGTGTCCTCCGTCATCGGCCCGTTGACCTTCCCGTACATGTAGACGTTGTCGAAGAACACCAGTTTCGCGCCCGCTCGTTTGCAGGCCTCGATCGCATTCGACATGATGCGCGGCCAGGCCTCCGCCCAAACCCGGTGATCGTATTTCAGACCGACCAGCAGAAACACAACAGACGATCCTTTCACAGCCGCAATAGTCTGGTCCTTGTCCGAGAGGTCCGCCGGATAGATCTCTGCCGCTCCGGGCACCATCCGGGGATTGCGCCCGACCAGTCGAAGGGGCTGGCTCCGTTCAGCCAGCAATTTCACTAATTCATTGCCGATAGCGCCACCGGCGCCGAGGATGGTGATCACTTGCTCGCCCCCTTTGGCGCCGCTTTGCCCCAACGCGCGCCGTCAGAACATCTGCTCCAACAAATTCTGCTGGATGTATCTTCTACTGTCGAACTTCCGGCCTGTGCTCTCGCCCGACATGTACCGAATCTGGCCGAAGATCGGCCGTTCGAACCAGGGACGGTCGAACTTTCCCACAATTGCCCAGGCAATCCCGGCGTACCCGTTCGGATCGCGCCCATCAAGTTCGTACTTGTCATTCAGCCTGACAGCAATCTGATGCGCCTGGGCGGGACTTGGACTCCATTCCAGAATCTTCTTTGCCCAGTACATCCGCAGGTAGTTGTGCATCCAGCCGGTGTTCACCATCTGCATTTGTGCGGCATTCCACAGTTGGTCGTGGGTTTCGGCATCCTCCAATTGCCGCTCGGTATAGACAATTGGCCGACGATCCTTCGCATGCCGGGCCAGCGTTCGATGTGCCCATGATTCCGCGCACTCAAACGAGTCATACTTCGCATTAAAACGCACCAGGTTTTCCGCCAGCTCGCGCCAGGTGATGATCTGATTTAGAAAAGCCTCCTTGTCGGCTTTCGGCGCGTCGGCGTTCTGCACGGCAAGGGCAATCGTAGTCGGACTGATATGGCCAAAATGCAAATATGGCGAAAGACGACTGGTATGCTCGAGCTCGGGCTTGTTGCGCTGCGTTCCATAGCCATTCAGCTTGTGCGCAATAAAATCCTCCAACAGTCGCAATGCCTCGCTGCTGCCGCCCTTCCATTTCGTAACCGGCAGAACCGAGCCATTGATATCCCATCCTTCCGTAATACAGCACTTTGGATCCAGTGATTGGAGTCCGCGGGGCTTTTCCCAGCTGACATTTGCTTTCGGATTCGTTGAGGCAATCAGAAACTTCCTAAGATGTGCCTGCAGCCGTGGACGGATTGTGTGTGCCGCATACTGAGCCTTCTCAAGCAGCCTGGAGGGCACGATGACATCGGCGTCCACAGTCCAAAGCGGCACCTTGAGCTTCTGCGCGGCCTTCTGGCGCCATCTCTCCGGCTCTCGCAAGGGATTCTCATCACCCACTATCAGCGCTGCCTTCACTTCGTCGCAGAACTTCAGCAGACTGTGCTCTGGATAGCGCCGCAACACGAACCCGACATTTCTCTCGTGCAGAGAAGCGGCAATATCACCGGTACCTTCGTTCAGAAAACGGTAATGCCGCAGATTCGCGTGGGGATAAAACGGCACCGGGGCAAGGAAAACAACCACCGGCTTGCCCAGCACGTTGCCGCCCTCCACCGCCACGTCGAGCGCGGGATTGTCGACGCCACGCTGCGCGCGCTGCATCCAGTACACAACGCAGGTGCCGTCAGAGCGAGGCATGCCGTCTCGCCTCACGGTAACGCGCGCATCAGTTGAAATAGTTGAGAGCGGCTCCATGGAGTGCGATACAAGGTCCGCGAACCCTCGAAATGCCAACTAACCGGTTTGATCCTTCAGAGACCAGAAGCGTCGCACGCATTTGAACCGAGCCTGCGCATCGGGGAATGAGAAGAAAAAAACAGATGACACTTTTCCTGTGGAGAAACTCGCCCTCTATCGCGCCAGCAGAATCGCATCCACAATCTTCGCGGCCTCCAGTGACGCCTTGACATCGTGCGTCCGCAAAATGTGCGCACCCTTGAGGATCAGAGCGCTCTGGGTCGCCAAAGTGCCGTAAAGGCGCCCTTCGGGGGGCACATCTGTCCCGGCCCCACTAAGAGTTCGTCCGATAAATGATTTCCTTGAAGTACCCACCAGAAGCGGGAATCCAGCGGCCTGCAGTTCATTGAATCGAGCGATGAGCGGATAATTTTCGTCAAACCGCTTCCCGAACCCGAATCCCGGATCAAGCACGATGCGCTCGCGCCGGATTCCCGCAAGCACGGCCCTCTCTGCCCACTCCTTCAGTTCACGCTTGACCAGCAGGACAACATCACCCGGAGGCGGCATACTCCTCCATTCCTCCGGACGCCCACGCGTGTGCATTAGTACAACACCACACTTCCGATCCGCGACCGTCTTCGCCATCTGAGGATCCCAGCGCAACCCGCTTACGTCATTGACGATCTCCGCACCTGCCTCGACCGCAGCACGGACCACCGCTGCTTTGTAAGTGTCGATTGAGATCACCGCCTTCGGATGTCGCTTCTTCAATTCGCTGAGAACCGGAATCACACGTTTGAGTTCTTCTTCCACAGTTACGGGTGGAGCGCCTGTGCCGCCCGCCGCAGAGGTCTGCTCCGCCGTGCCGCGCACGCCCACATCCACGCGTGCTCCGGGGCGCGTGGACTCGCCTCCGATGTCTAGGATGTCAGCGCCCTCTTCGAGTAGACGTTCGGCATGCTCGATCGCCTGATCGCGCTCCAGGAATTTCCCGCCATCGGAGAACGAATCCGGCGTTACGTTGACCACGCCCATGATCAACGTACGCTTGCCCAGTTCCAGCGTACGAGTGGGCAGGCTCCACTGAAAAACCGCTCTCATGCGGCAAGATTCTAAATTAACGTCCGGGTAAAGCGATTACCGGGCCGTTACCTGCGCCGCGCGGCTGCCTCGCGTCGGCGCATCCCATACGCGGCGCCAGGGCCAGTTCCCGTGGGAGGTTTGCGGCGTCCCTCCAGGAGTTCCTTCAGCACGCTCGCGTTGTTGTGGGTTTCCATCTTCGAAGCAAACAGCAGAGTCAATCGTTTGTTTGCTTGGGTCAGCTCATACAAACGCCGCAGCGCGGCTTGCGGCTCTGGCTGTTCCAATTCTTTGAGATACTTATTGCGGAACGCTTCCCATTCACCGGGACGCGCATGATACCATCGGCGTAGTTCGTTCGAGGGCGCGAGATCGCGCAGCCACTCATCGATCGCGGCTTGTTCCTTCCTGAGTCCCCGCGGCCAAAGCCTGTCGACCAGCACTCGTGTCCCGTCACTCCGAGATGCCGGTTCGTAAACCCGCTTCATCGCAACCGTCATATCGTGCTCTATTATTGTAAATGCGGCGAGGGATGCCGCGAATGATCCAATCGGATGAAATTCATGCCTTCAGAACAAGACGGTTCTGTCGTGAAGCGCCGCTCATCTTCCTTCATCGCTGCGACATCGGCTGTATTGCTGGCCGCCATACTCCTGCTGGCCTGCAACGTGGAGCGCCGCAAGTCTGACGCCGAACTCGGATTGAACGCCCAACAAGCGTCCGGGCGCCACATCTACGATGCCGAGTGCGATCGTTGCCACGAGCCTTATTCCACCCGCGGCAGGAAAGGCCCGGGACTGAAAGGCATTTACCAGCACAAGTATCTTTCGCTGAGCGGCCTGCCCGCGAACGATGAGCGCATCTCCGATATCATTCGCCTTGGACGAAACGAGATGCCGGGCTTCAATCAAAAACTCAGTGCGCAGGACATGCAGGACCTGCTGGCGTACTTGCATACTCTCTGATGAAGACTGTGACGAAATTGGATCTGTTTCGCGAACTACCGTCGGTGGATGAACTGCTCCACGCGTCAGACTTCACCCTTCTTGTAGCGGAGCACGGCTCGGCCGCCGTCACTGATGCGATCCGATCAGTGCTCGCCCGATTGCGCGAGCAGATTTCTTCCGGCCTGCTGAATCGCGACAGCCTTCATCTCGCGCTTGGCGGATTAAAATCTGCAACCGACGCTCAACTGCGCAGGGTCCTGGGTTATTCCTTGCGGCCCGTCATCAATGCGACAGGTGTCATACTCCACACAAACCTGGGACGAGCCCCGCTGGCAGAGGACGCGCTCGCGCACGTTTGCCAAGCCGGCGCTGCATATTCGAACCTTGAATTTGACCTCGACGCAGGCGAACGCGGCAAGCGGGATGTTCACGTAGATCGCCTCTTCCGAAAGTTGTTGGGGACGGCGAATTCAAATATGGGCGTAACCACAGACCATCTGGAGACAGCCGCCTCGCCTGTCCTGAGCGAAGTCGAAGGGGCTGTCCCGCGCAGGCGAAGCCCAGCGAAGTTCGACCATGACGTTTCAACCATCGTCGTCAACAACAATGCTGCGGCAGTTCTGCTCGCCTTAAACACCCTGGCCGAAGGCGGCGAGGTCATCGTCTCCCGCGGAGAACTCGTGGAGATTGGTGGTTCCTTCCGCATTCCCGATGTGATGGCAAAATCCGGAGCGACTCTCCGCGAGGTAGGCACCACCAACCGAACGAGAATCGCAGACTACGAGAAAGCCATCACCGACAAAACTCGGCTCCTGTTGCGGGTTCACCGCTCCAACTTCGAGATCACCGGTTTCACCGAACAGCCCGCGATTCCGGACCTGGTGGCACTTGCGCAAAAGCGCGGATTGCCGCTCATGGAAGATCTGGGCAGCGGCGCGCTCGTCGATCTGGAGCAATTCGGAATTCGCGGCGAATCCAGTGTGCTCGATAGTTTGCGCGCTGGCATTGATGTTGTCACATACAGCGGCGACAAGCTGCTGGGTGGTCCGCAGGCCGGACTCCTCAGCGGACGCGCCAATCTGATAGCGCGTATGCGGTCCAACTCATTATTCCGTGCGCTCCGCGTGGACAAGATGACCTACGCCGCGCTCGAAGCAACGCTGCTTGCGTACGTGAAACGGGAGCACACCGCCATCCCCGCTCTGCGCATGATGAGCCTGACCAAAGAAGAAATCGGCACACGCGCAGAAATCTTGCAAAAGCGTGTTCAGTCGCCAAAGATGCACCTGCACCTTATCGACGGCGACTCGGTGATTGGCGGGGGGGCGGCCCCCTCGTCTGTGCTGCCCACTCGGCTCCTCGCCATTACCTGCGACAGCCTGGGAGCGGATGAACTCTCGGCCAGGTTGCGACATTCTGATCCGCCGATCATCGCGCGAGTCGACGAAGGGCGCGTCCTGCTGGACCTGCGCACAGTGTTTCCCGAGCAGGATTCCGCTATCGCAGATGCCCTGCAGCGAATTGCATGACCTCGGCATCGAACAACTCTTGGCGACCCTTTACACGATCGGGCATTCCACGCGTTCTCTCGACGACTTGATTGCGGCACTTCGCGCTCACGAAATCAAAACTCTAGTCGATATTCGCGCCTTCCCGATGTCACGCCGCCTCCCACAATTTAACCGGGACTCTCTCCTCGAAACTCTACCGGCTGCCGGAATCCGGTACGCCTGGATGAAGTCTCTCGGCGGATACCGAAAGAAGATCCTGGATGATTCACCCCATATCGGGCTGAGGAACGACAGCTTCCGCAATTACGCCGACCACATGCTTACGCCAGAGTTCGAGGATGCAATGAAAGAATTGATCGCCCTCGCAGAAAAGGCCCGTACGGCCTACATGTGCGCGGAGCGCGTCTATTTTCACTGTCACCGCATGCTGGTCTCTGATTGGCTGGTCGCGCATGGATATGTTGTGTTGCATATTGACGGAATTAGCCCGGTAAAACCACACAAGCTCACGGCCGAAGGGCGCATGATCGATGGACGTTTGATCTATCGCGGTGATCGCCTGCTGTGAAGTCTGCAACATCATCTGCAATCGAACGGGCTAGTGGTGCGGGCGAAAATGGTCCTCAACAAGGGCGCTGGCGCAAATCCGTGGAAGCAGAGCCGCGAAGCGGCGCAAGAATAAAGCCCACGCCGTAAGGCGTGGGTAGCAAGTTGAAGATGAGAGAGCCACGAAGGGCGAAAGAACGCCACGCTACAAACTCCGAAGGACGACACTCGTTCTCACGCTGACGCACGGTGTTGCAACCGACTCTCCTCGGCTTTACTATCGCCATAGCGTGCCCACTCCCAAGGACGACATGAGCCGTGAGCGCCTGGTGTCGGCTGCTCCAGTCGATGACGACTCGTCATTTGAGCTGAAACTCCGCCCGCAGCGCCTGGGCGAGTTCATCGGGCAGAAGAAAGTCAAAGAACAATTGGCGGTCGCGATCGAGGCTGCTCGTTCCCGCGGCGAGGCCATGGATCACGTGCTGCTTTATGGCCCGCCGGGCTTGGGCAAGACGACGTTGGCAAACATTATTGCCAACGAACTGGGCGTACACTTCCAGCCTACCGCCGCGCCATTGTTGCAAATTAAGGGCGACCTGACCGCCATCATCACGAACCTGCAAGAAAAACAGGTCTTGTTCATCGACGAGATTCACCGTCTGCAGCCTGTTCTCGAGGAGTTGCTCTACTCGGCGCTTGAGGACTACAAACTCGACATCATCATCGGACAAGGGCCATCGGCGCGTACGCACACGCTGGAAGTAAAGCCCTTCACGTTCATCGGGGCCACAACCCGCGCCGGATTGATCTCAGCTCCCTTGCGGGCCCGCTTTGGCATTGTTCTGCGATTGGAGTTTTACACAGCCGAAGACTTGCAGGTGATCGTGGAGCGCTCCGCAGACATCCTCGGTGTTGCGATCAATGATGCCGGAGCCAAAGAGATCGCCAACCGCTCACGGGGGACGCCGAGAATTGCCAACCGTCTCCTGCGCCGGGTCCGCGATTACGCCCAGGTTCGCGGGAGCGGTAAAATCGATGAACCCACCGCCAAGGCTGCGCTCGAACTCCTGGAAGTCGACCAGTATGGATTCGACGAAGTCGACCGCCGACTGCTCCTGACGATCATCGAGAAATATCAGGGAGGCCCCGTCGGCGTGAACACGCTGGCTGCCGTCCTGGCAGAAGAGCCCGACGCGATCGAGGAGATCTACGAGCCCTTCCTGATGCAAATCGGCTTCCTCAATCGCACGCCCCGCGGCCGGGTGGCAACCCAGTTAGCCTACGAACACTTCGGTATCACCCCGAGCCGGCGACAGGCATCCTTGTTCTAAAATCGCTCGACGGTCGTAGTCCATTCGTCAACCCAAACAACATTCTTTTGATGTTTTGTGACACGTCATCTTGGTGTATCTTGCTGGATTCACCTTGAGTTGCTGTTTGAAAATGTAGTGAGGGTACGTGCGTCTGAAGCAGGGTCCCAGTCTCCCCCGGTATAAGCTCCTGGCCTTTTACGCCGCATTCCTCGCCTGCTGCCTTTCGGGCGCAATTCGCGCACAAAGCGCTGCTCCACAAAACGGCAATCCACCGACCCCACAATCGCAGCAGGTACCCTCGCCTGCCGCGCAAGAGCCGGAGCCGCCAATCCGCGATCCCGAGGTCCAGGCGGCTCCCAAGCCCGACGTCGCTCCACCCACGATCACCATTCCCCGCCTCTCGCGTGCGCCTTCGCTCGACGATTTCTTGAGCATGCAACCGCAGGGCGAGGCTGCCCTGCAAATGGCGAAGGTGACTGGCTTCACGCAGCGCAATCCGCATGATGGCGAGGCCGTCTCCGAGCCCACCGATGCCTATCTCGGTTACGACCAGAAGAATCTGTACGTGGTGTTCGTCTGCTTCGACGACCCAAAGAAAGTCCGCGCCCGCATGTCGCGCCGTGAAGACATTTACGACGACGATCAGGTCGAAGTCATCCTTGACACCTTCCACGACCGCCGCCGCGCCTACGCCTTCCAGACCACGCCTCTCGGCGTGCAATGGGACGCCATCTGGACAGAAGCTTCACGTGAGGAAGAAACGCAGAGCCACTTTGATACGTCGTTCGATACAGTCTGGAACTCCCGCGGCAAGGTCACCAGTCGCGGGTTCGTGGTCTGGATGGAAATTCCTTTTAAAAGCCTGCGTTTTCCCTCGAACAGGGTGCAGGAGTGGGGCATCATTCTTTACCGTGGGATTACACGCAAAACCGAAGATTCTTTCTGGCCCCACATTACCTTCAAGGTAGAAGGACGCCTGGGCCAGGCCGCCACGCTTTTCGGGCTGGAGGGCATTTCTCCCGGCCACAGCATCGAGCTGATCCCTTACGGCCTCCTCCGCAGCTTCCGCGCGCTCGATACCCGCGACTTCCAGAATCCCTACTTCCAGAAAGCTGACGTGCAAGGTCAGGCGGGTATGGATGCCAAGTTCGTCCTGGGGGACCGCTTCACCATCGATGCCACGGCGAACCCGGATTTCAGTCAGGTCGAATCCGAAGACCCGCAGATCACCGTCAACCAGCGCTATGCCGTTTATTTTCCCGAGAAGCGCCCGTTCTTTCTCGAGAACGAAGATTTCTTCCGCTCGCCGATGAACCTGTTCTTCACCCGCAACATTGGCGATCCCTCGGCCGGAATCCGCCTAACGGGAAAAGATGGTCCTTATTCCGTTGGCATGATGAGCGCCGACGACCGCAGCCCCGGCCTCGCGGTCCCGGATTACGACCCGCTGTCCGGCATCCGCTCCTACTTCACCGTCGCACGCGTGAGCCGCGATCTGTGGAAGCAATCCAGCGTCGGAGCTGTCTACACCGATTGGGAATGCCCCACCACAGGCGAGTACAACCGGATCGGCGGCGTCGACACCCGCCTGAAATTCAGCCCCAACTGGACGCTTGACGGCCAGGCGGTCACCAGTTCCAGCGACATCCTCGGCAACGTCTTCAGCCCGGACTATTCGTCTCAGAACTGCGAGGCCAACGCCTACCCCTTCAGCTCCGGCAATCAAGGCAACGGCAATCACTACGCCGGCCCCGCGGAGCGCCTGCAACTGCATCACGATAGCCTGCACCTCACCTACGACGCGCAGTACAACGACATCAGCCCCGGCTTCGTCTCCATCCCCGGCTTCATCAACCGCGTGGACATCCGCGAGGTCAAACAGGAACTCGATTACCGGTTCCGTCCCAATCATGGCTGGATCGTGGCCTGGGGTCCGACCGTCAATACCCGCCACGATTTCGACCACACAGGATTGCGCCTCGACACCGACTACACGCCTCAACTCGTGGTGCAGGGCCGCGCGCAAACACAGTTCTATTTCCAGCCATACAAGGAGACTCGCGAGCGTCTTCGCCCACAGGACTTCTGCTTCTACGGATTCTGTTCTTCGCCCCCACTCCCCAACCAGGACTATCACGAACACTCCAGCGGAGCCGCCGTGCAGACCGGCTATTTCAAGAAGGCCACGATTGTTGCCAGTTATTACTGGGGAGATACCATCAATTTCGTGGCGCTGCCGGCCAGCACTTCCGCATCTCCCTACAATCATCCTTTCATCGCTCACGAAGACATGGCGGAAGCCGTGCTCTCGCTTCGTCCTTTTCAGCCACTGAAGATCGAGAATACTTACCTTTTCGACCGCCTGCGCGCCCCGCAAGACGCGGTACTCTCTGCGCGCGCACAATTTCCTGGCGCCGGCACGGGCATCTTCAACAACCACATCCTGCGCAGCAAATGGAACTGGCAATTCACTCCGAAGCTGTCAGTCCGCGTCATCTTGCAATACAACGCGCTGCTGGCCGGCACGCCGGGTATCGGATCTCCCTACACTTACCTGCCGACCCAACGCCAATTCAACGCCGACTTCCTCGTCACCTACCTTGTCCATCCCGGCACCGCGATTTATGTCGGATACAACAGCGATCTGCAGAATCTCGCCGTCGTTCCCATGACGCCAACCTCCCCGGGATACGTCACAAATACCGCCCATGGCTACATCAACGACAGCCGTCAATTCTTCGTAAAGGTCAGTTACCTGTTCCGCTTCTAGGTAGCTTTCACCGGGATCAGCATGGGCGACTGCCGTCTGGGTGCCCCGCTTCTGGCCGACTTCGCCAGAAGTGGGATTCTCGACGCATAAGGTGAAGGCGTTGTCCGCGGAGTGAAGCCCCCACAGCCGACGCAAGTTTCGTCTCCGGCGTAGACTGCAGCCGAGGAGATCCTATGAAACAACGGGTCGTATTCTGCATTCTCGCATTCGCCATTCCCGCGTGGACGGCAGCGAACACCCAACAACAATCTCCCCAGCATCGGCCCACCTCCGCCGAGCTCAGCCGCGACGAAACTCCGTCCAAAGCCGTCATGCGGACATTCGAATTTCAGGAGTATGACGTCCGCAGCGCCGCTGAGGCCATGCCCGAGGATAAATGGGATTTCCGCCCCGCTCCCGGCTTATTTAAGAACGAGAAGCCGGAGTTCGGCCCCGCCGAAGTTCGTACTTTCCGCGAGCAGGTGAAGCACGTGGCCTGCAGCAACTTCGCCTTCGCCGCCGAACTCGATGGCACAAAGCCGCCCGAGGCCTGCGACAAGAACGGCCCCAGTCCGGCCCATACCCGAGCTGAACTGCTTGCCTATCTTCGAGACTCTTTCACCGCGCTGAAGAACTCGCTAAGTGCCATCACGGTCAAAAACATGTTCGATCCCATGTCAGGGCCTTATGCCACTCCAAATACGCGGCTGGGATTGGCCGAAGTATGCGTCTGACACAACGCTGACCACTACGGCCAAATGGCGATCTATCTCCGCCTGAATGGCATCGTTCCCCCAAGCAGCCGAAACCCGCCGCCAAAGCTGCAGGATCACTACTGATATAATATCTGCGACCTCTCTGATGGTTTTCAGTGTTCTCGGCGGGTAAAGTCTTTGCCTTGTTGAAGGTCCCAGCCCGGCCACGAGATGACCGGGATTGCTGAATCCTCTGCAAATCCGGTAGAATCAAATGATTCGAATCGAGGTTAGTCCCGGGGTAAAACTGTTATGAAAGCAGCAATTCATCCGTCTTATCAGGAAGTCCGTGTGCACTGCGCCTGCGGCAACACGTTTATGACCCGCTCCACCCATAAGGGCGACATCGGCGTAGAAATCTGCTCGAGCTGCCACCCCTTCTTCACCGGCAAGCAGAAGCTGGTCGATACCGCCGGCCGAGTCGAGCGCTTCCGCCGCAAATACGCCAAAGCCGAAACGGCAAAGAAGTAAGCCACGGATTCTCACGTATCTACACGCATCAAGCCCTCGCCCAAAGCGGGGGCTTTCGTTTGGGATGGCGGTATGATCATGAGGCACGTTGCGGTCTATTAAAGTGAGCCGGGAAGGGCACGACTTTCAGTCGTGCCGAATACGCACCAATGATGATGCGGCTTTAGCCGCTAAGGACCACTGGGCTCAACCACATGCGCAAGTTCTGGGACAATTCGGCCGGAAGTGGCGCAGGCCCCGCTAGCGAACCCCTGTCCCTGAAGCCAGTCCCGAAATCTCTCCAGATCGGCTCCGTCACCATCTCCCCCGCCACAGTCCTCGCTCCTATGGCCGGAGTCACCGACACCGTCTTCCGTCGCTTCATCCGCAACCTCGGCGGATGCGGGCTCATCATGACGGAATTTACCTCGGCCGACGGCGTCCTTCGCAAGAAAGATCAAAAAGCCAAGCGTTACCTTCACTTCTACGAAGACGAGCACCCCA
>Ga0335080_10002171_pt1 | contig 19487 bp, 17 predicted proteins | sample Lox_Sample_34_FD_206720 | JGI IMG/M metagenome (GOLD analysis project Ga0335080, IMG submission 206720) | Soil microbial communities from Loxahatchee National Wildlife Refuge, Florida, United States - Lox_Sample_3.4 | ecosystem: Environmental > Terrestrial > Soil > Wetlands | place: USA...
GCCGGCTTGCTCGGAGGCGGTGGTGTGCCTGCCGGCTGGAACCGGATTGCCCATCTCGCAATAGCCGGTGATTCCGGCCGCTGGCGGATCAACCTGGACCTCAATGCCGGCCTCCGGTACGTGAAGCTCAAGTCACCTCTGGTGGATATCCTAGTGTACCGGTGGACCCTCGAATTCGAAGACGGCAGAATCCAGGATCTTTCGGTTGGCCGCCTGCTTGCAGGAACAGAGTCGCGGCCGATGGCGATTGCCGGACGCCGTCTCAAAGGAATGGCCGTGGAATATTCGCTGGCCAGCGGCGTGCGCCGGGGAAGGTTGGAGTCGTGGGCAAGGTGCTAGGCCTCCGGTCTTGCGTGGTGGCGCTTGCCGCCGTGAGCTGCGCCGAGGCGCAGACCGCGCAGGCCGCGGAGCGGCGAGTCCTGACGGCGGCCCTGAATACCCCGGTTCGGCGCACCGCAGCGAACGAGGCTGCTGTGCTCGAGGCCTGCCGGGAATTCGTCCGCGCGCAGTTCGAGTACTTCGCATTCGATCACGCGGGCGACGGGTTTCTCTCGTTTGCAGCCCGCATCCGCAGCACGCCCGGCAGGCATGACGGCCTCTATTGGCCCATCGACACCGGCGACGACGAGAGCCCGATCGGTCCGAATTTCGCCGCCGCGGCGCCGGCGGAATTGTCTCCGGAGGTTTCTCCCCGGCCCTACTTCGGCTACTATTTCAAAGCTCTCGTGGCGCAGGGCCCCGACGCGCCCGGCGGCGCGCGCGACTATCGCGTGAACGGGCGCCTGATCGGCGGTTTTGCCTTGATCGCCTGGCCAGCCGAATACGGCGTTACCGGGACCGTGACGTTCCAGGTGAATCAACTGGGGATTGTGTATCGGAAAGACCTCGGGCCGGACACGAGCCGCGCCGCCGGCATCGCTGAATTCTCGCCGGACTCAAGCTGGACCCGGATTCCCTTCGCCAAGGAAGCCGGCGAAAATCACTGATCCGCGAGGGGTCACGCCAATAAACTACGACTCCGGACCGGGTTCGGCATCATTAGCCGCGACATGAAACTCAAATCCGCAACCGCCATCGCCGCGATCGGAATCAGCGTCGTGGCGCCGTGTTTCGCCGGCAAAGTGAAGACGTGGTTTCCGCGGGGCACCGACTTCTCACAGTACAAGACCTACACATGGCTTCCCACGAAGGTGCTTGGCAAGGCGGGAATCGTGGAGAACGACCCTACTTTCGACCCTATCATTCGGGGGGCGGTTGGAAAAGAGCTGCAACGCATCGGTCTCAAGGAAGTCCCTCAGGGCGGAGACTTGCAGGTTTCCGTCATCGGGCTGGGCACTTCGGTACCACAGCTGGAAGCAGTCATGTTCGCGGGTTACGACCCGGCGAACTGGGGAACCACGACTTTCACCATGGGACGATACAACAAGGAAGGCACGCTGGCCGTCAACCTGATCGATCCGAAGCTCAACAAGTCGGTGTGGGCCGGCGCCGCGACGGAGACTCTCAAGACCACGCCTGGCGCGGGGAAAGAGAAGATCCCGGTGGCCGCTCAAAGGATATTCAAGGACTTCCCCGGTAAGCCCGGCAAGTAAGGCTAGCGCCGCCGCCCGCCGCCCATCCGCATTCCGCCGCCTCCTCCGCGGGAGGACCAGCCGCCGCTCGTGGGCCTGCTGCTCATCTGTTGCGACCGTTGCGCGTTGGCATTGCCCCAGCTCCTGGCCTGCGCATCGCGGTTGAGTTGCTGGGTGCCTCCGGAACCTGTTCCGCTAAAGCTCCGGTTCCCGGCGCCGGCGGCAGATTGCGTCCCGGGCCTCGCCTGCGATCCCGAGGCCTGCGGCTTGTTCACGTTCTGCCAACTTCCGCCGTTGTTCTGATACCAGTTGCCGGACTGGTCCCGCTTGTACACGTTGCCGTCCCTGCCCGCGTAGACGTCGCCCGCGGCCGAGCGCCCTACAAAGCCGCTGTTGCCGGCGCTGCTCACGCCGCCGATGGCTTTGCCGCCCTGCGATCCGGAGATCGCGCCCACGGCGCCGCGGCTATCCGCGTACGATGCGGTCCGCGCCGTCCGGTTGCCGACGCCCACCACGCTTTGGCCCCAGCTCTGGTAGCCGTTCGACGCGCGGTAGCCCTGCCCCCACGCGCCGGTTTTGGGGTTGTAGAAACCGCCGGTGGCGGCGGCTCCATAAGGTCCATAGGCCGCCTGTCCCCAGGAGTATCTGCCGGTCGAGGGATTGTAGGCGGCTGCGCGTCCGTATCCCCCGTAGGGTCCGTAGACCGCGCTTCCCCGCGCATAGGCTCCGGTTGCGGGGTTGTACCAGGCGCTGGCGCCGTAGGTGTAATACGCACAGGGCCAATACATCGGATACGCGCCATAGTAATAATAGGGGGGATAGTAGTATCCGGTCCCCCACATCGCCACACCGAATCCGACATACATGCCGACATACCCCGACGTATAGCCGTAGGTAACTGTCGTGTCCGTCGAGTCGTATACCTGGACGTAAGTCACGTTGTATTTCGGCGATTCAGGCGGTATCTGGTAAATCTCGGGTGGTATCTTGTCGGCGGTCTCCCACGGGCCTTCGGGTGTCGCCGCCATGAACCAAGCGCCGTCCAGGCAGAGATAGTAGCGATCCCCGACTTTCAGGACGTCGCTGGGGGTGTTTTCGGCATACGACACGCTGGTTCCTTCGATGGGTTTGAACTTCGGATCTCCCACGTATTGGACCTTGGCGTCGGCCGTCTTGCGGTCCAGGGTGGCGGTGGTGGGGATCGAGGCGGCCAGGACCGCCTCGTCAGCCTGCTTCGTGCCCGGCACGGCGGCCAATATCTGGGCGCGAGGATGGTCCGCGGGAATTTTCTTGAAGTCCTCCGGCAGGTTGGCCGTGGCTGCCTCCCATTTGCCGCTGTTGAGAACCTGGGTTTTGAACCACCGGCCGGATGTCAGAAAGTAATAGTTCTTGTCCGCGGTGTCGAAGAAAAGGTCGCACTCCGTATTGACCACCCACTGCAACTGCGTGCCGGCGACCGGCTGCATCGAAGGCTGCCCGTTGATCACGATCAGCTCGGTGGGTTTGTTGACCACCATCACCAGGGTCACTACGTTTGGTTTCTGGGGGGCCTTCGCCGCTGTTTTGATCTCGGCGTACTGCTCGGTGTCCGGCAAGTCGTCGAAATCCTTTGGCAGCTTTGTCTCCGCTTTCCACGCTCCGGTCAAGTCCTTGGTGCCCCACCACACCTTCTCGTTGCGGAGGTAGTAATAGCGGTCTTTCTTGTAAAGGAACAGGTCCCAGTTGGTGTTTACGACCTTCTGTAAGCCGGTTTTCTCGATATCCATGAGGATCGGATCGCCGTCGATAATCACCAATACCGCGGGCATCGTGCTCACCAGGATCGGAGGCGGATCCAGCGAGACCTTGGATTCCCGGACCTTCTCGTCCTTGGCATCCACATACGCCAGCACCCGGTCCAGGGAAACCCCGACCGGCTCTTTGGGCAGCAGCTTGCTCGTGAGGTCGAGCAGCTTCTTTTGTTCGTCGGCGCTTTTCGCGCTGGGATAACGCGCATCGTCCACCCGAATGTTGTCGAACTGCACGGTGCGGGTGCCAGTATCCACCAGCGTATCCGCCGACACCATGAGCGCGCCGAAGGACTGCTGCGCGCCCTTCGCCGGCGTCAGCCCGGCGGCGAATCGCAGCTCCATTTTCTGGAAGTCTTTCCAACTGTCCACTTGCGGCTGGTAGAGCACCAGCTTCGCGCTCCCGTCGGTGTACTGTCTCGGCCAGCCGGGATCGGCCGGCGGCTTGGCGGGCTGGGCTGCGAGCCTGGAGACGATCAGCGCCGCCAGGCAGGCGGTGCACACACGTAGTCGGGGGTTCAGTCTCATTCCGCCGACGATGATTCCCGTGCGACGCCAACGGTGCACTATTTTCTAGATCCAGGAGTGGGACGGCCGCATCTCGCAAACGGCAAATCGCCGAGTTGAACGGTTTGATCGCACATAGGTGCGCCTCGAGGAGCATATGAAAACACTAGTCATAACGTTTGCAGGTGCGCTGCTCGCAGCCTCCGCACTTTGCGCCCAGCCACCCGCCAAGAAGCCTGCAACCGGCGCCGGCCTTGGAAAGACGGACGCAGCCTCCAATCAGGAGATGAACCTTCGCGCCTATATCGAACTTTTGCGAACCGATGTCCGGAAGGCCAAGACCCAGGTGATCGGCGACGTCATGCAGTTCGATGCCGACGACGCCGCCAAATTCTGGCCGATCTACAAAGAATTTGAAACCGAGTACAACGGAGTCGGTGACCAGATCGTGGCCCTCGTGAAGGACTACGCCGCCAACTACCAGAACATGACGGGCGAGGTCGCAGACCGGCTGGCCAACAAGCTGATGGACATCGACCAGCAGCGCCTCGAGCTCAAGAAGAAATACTACGCGCGTGTCAAGGCGGCCCTCGACCCGATCACCGCCGCGCGGTTCCTACAAGTGGAAAACCAGTTGGAGAAGCTCTGCGACCTACAGGTCGCGGCGCAACTCCCGGTGATCTGATCCGGCGCGAGGAGGGAGACGATGAGAAACAACAAGTCCTTGGTCCTGACGGTCACGCTTGCGGCCGGCGCACTGCTGGTGCATGCCGATACCGCCTCTCTGCGCAACGGTAAGCGGGTGGAGGGCACGTTCGTGGGCGGCGGCCCCAACCAGATCGAGTTCCAGACGTCCGACGGCGTGATCAAGATCCCTATCGACAATGTGGCGTCGATCAAATTCTCCGCGCCGCCGCCGGTGGAAGCGGCACCCGCGGCTTCCGGGCAGCCGGTGGTCATTCCCGGCGGCACTTCCTTCCGGGTGCGCACGATCGATCCCATCGACGTGGACGCGACCAAAGCCGGCGCGAAATTCCGCGCCACGCTCGACGATCCCATCATGGCCGGCGGCAGCGTGATCGTTCCCCGAGGCGCGCCGGTGACGCTGCAGGCAGCCAAGGTCCAGCAGGGGGGCCGGATGAAAGGGAGCGACCTGATCCAGCTCAAGGTCAATGCGATTGCCGTGGGCGGGAAATCCTACCAGGTCGTGACCAGCATGGCAGAGCAGAAATCGAAGGGTGAGGGCAAGAAAACCGCGGGCAAAGTTCTCGGCGGCGCCGGCCTGGGAGCGATCATCGGCGGCATCGCGGGAGGCGGCACGGGAGCCGCGATCGGCGCTGTTGCCGGCGGCGCCACGGGCACGGCCATCGCGGCGGCCGGCCAGCCGCATTTGAAGATCCCATCGGAAACGCGCCTGGAGTTCCAGTTACAGGCGGATTGGAAGATTCAGTGAGTTCTCCGGCGCCGGCAGTGCTCACGCGCCCAGGGCGCTATCCCCTCGATTGCCCGCCATGGGGGCGCTGCCGCCGGCGCCCGGAGATGACAAGGAGATGACGATGAAACGCATCGGAGTGACGATCACATTGGCTGCTTTCCTGGCGGCGGCGGCACTGGCGCAGTCCCAGCCGGTCACGCCGGATAGCGGGCTGGTGCACAAGGCCATTCGCGCGGTGAGCTATCAGGTCGGCGGCGGTTCCACGGATATCGATCTCAACCCCACGGGAGCGGTCGCGGGAGCGAGCGGCCAGGCGACCGTCCAGGCCAAACAGGGTGTCACCAATATCGAGGTGTCCCTGAAGGGGATGACGTCTCCGACCAAACTCGGAGCCGAGTTCCTGACGTACGTGCTCTGGGTGGTGTCGCCCGACGGCCGTTTCAATAATGTCGGCGAAATCCAGCCGGACAACTCGGGGCAGGCGAAGCTGAAAGCCACCGCGGCCACGCAAACCTTCTCTCTGTTCGTCACCGCCGAACCGTATTTTGCCGTGCGGCAGCCCAGCGAAATCGTCGTCCTGGTCAACGACGTGCGCAAGAACACCAAGGGCAAGATCGTAGTCGTGGACGACTACAAGCTGATGCGGCGCTCTCAGTACGAGAAACTCGGGAATCCTTTGGCGCTGACCCTAGACCTGAAGAACGTCCCGCTGGAGGTTTACGAGGCCCGCAACGCAGTGGAGATCGCCAAGTCGCGGGCCGCCGACAAGTATGCTCCGGAGATCTTTTCGAAGGCCGATGGCGGGCTGAAGTTGACGGAGAACGCCCTGGCTCGAAAGACCAACAAGAAGGACATCATTTCCACCGCCCGCATGGCGGTGCAGTCCTCCGAGGATGCCCGCGCGCTTGCGGTACAGAGACAGGAAGAGGAACGCATCGCCAACGAGAAGGCCGCGGCGGCGGCACAGGCGAAAGCGGACGCGGAAGCCAAGGCTGCCGCCGAGGCAGCCGAGGCCAAGCGGAAGGCGGACGCGGAGGCAGCGGAAGCCAAGCGGAAGGCGGATGCCGAGGCAGCGGAGGCCAGGCGCAGGGCCGACGAAGAAGCCAAGCGCCAGGCGGAAATGGCCGCAGCCCGCGAAGCACAGTTGAAGGCGGAGAATGAAGCCGCCGCGCTTAAGTCCAAGATGGAGGCCGACGCCTTGAAGGCCAAAGAGGAAGCCGCCAAGGCCGAAGCCGAGCGCGCCCGCCAGGCCACGGAAGCTCTCCGGGCCCAGTTGCTCGGGCAACTCAACCGCATTCTCGAGACCAAGGATACGCCGCGCGGGCTCGTCGTCACCATGGCGGACGTCCTCTTCGCCACCGGCAAGTACGACCTCAAGCCGGCCACACGCGAGAAACTTGCCCAGCTATCCGGCATCATTCTGGCCCACCAGGGTTTGATGCTGCGCATCGAGGGCTACACCGACAGCACGGGAAGCGACGAGTTCAACCAGAAGCTTTCGGAGCAGCGCTCAGCGACGGTTCGCGACTACCTGGTTCAGCAGGGGCTGCCGGTTACCAATGTCAACGCAATCGGTTTCGGCAAGGCAAACCCGGTGGCCGACAACTCCACAGCCAGTGGACGCCAGCAGAACCGGCGTGTCGAGATCGTGCTTTCGGGCGAGGTCATCGGAGTCAAGATCGATCAATAAGCGAGGAGCCGAGCCTGATGGGTTCGAAGCGGAAGGGTCTTGTGGTACTACTGCTGGCCGCCGGTGTCATCCGCGGCCAGCGGCTGGAAGTAAGTCCCCTGATCGGCGGACGCGTCAGCGGCAGCATCGACTACACTAGCGCCGGTTACAGCCGGGTGGATATCGGGAATTCGTTGGCCTACGGATTTGCCGCGGGTTATTTCCTCTCGTCGTCGGTCGAGGCGGAGTTCCAATGGAGCCGCGGCATTTCCGACGTACTGGCAACGCCGAAATCGGGCGGGCCGGCCGTCAAGGTCTTCGGCATGGCCACCGGCCAGTACTTCGGCAACTTCGTATTCCATTTACGAGGGCAGGAGGAGCGCTGCCGTCCCTTCATTCTGGTGGGAGCGGGCGCTTCCCATTTCGCGCCCGATTCGCCCGCCACAAATTCCCTGACCCGGCCTTCGCTCGGGCTGGGAGGAGGCGTCAAGTATTACTTTCGGAAGAACGTCGGTCTGCGCACGCAGGTGCGCTGGCTGCCGATCAACATGTACACCAGCTCGAGCAACACCTGGTGCGGGTCGATCACCGGCTGCTGGTCGATGGGGTCAGCCCACTACCTCCAGTCCCTTGAGTTCATGACCGGTGTGAGCTTCCGGTTCTGACGAGAATCTCTGAGTCCGGCCGCTCGCAAGCGCATCAATTAGCTGTCGGGCCATGGAACACGATCGCACCATCCGTTTTAGCGCGGCCATCCGCTGGCGGCCGTTCCCGATTACTGCCACGCGGCGCCTCAAGAATTCACGCGCTCAGCCCGCTCCCCGCAGTCACACACCGGTTGAGTCTTCCGAGACCCCCGCTGCCAGCAAGGAGCCCGATCCGCGGCGGTAAGCGCTCAGCGGTGCTGGCGCCGCTTGACCCGGAGTTGCGCCAGGGACCTGGCCAACGAAGCGTTGATGGCTGCGTGCTCCTCGTCGGAGAGCTTCTCTTTGAGCCGCGCCTCTGCCCGGCGGCGCGCCTCTTCGGCTTTCGCCTCGTCGATCTTGTCGGCCGCCACCGCCAGGTCGGTCAGGATGGAGACGCGGGTACCGGTGACCTCGATCAGTCCCCCGCCCGCCGCGATGAATACGTCGCGGCCGTCCTTGCGCACCGCGATTTCACCCGGCACCATCTGGGTCATCAGGGGAACGTGTTGAGGATAAACGCCGAACTCGCCTGTCACGCCGGGCAGCGTGACCATCTCCACGTCTTCGGAATAGGCGGTTTCTTCCGGCGTGACGATCTCGAGTCTGAGTGTGCTGGCCATGATCCGCTCCTCAACTCGGCTTGACCTCGTCGATGCCGCCCTTCATATAGAAGTCGCCCTCGGCCGCGGAATCGTGTTTGCCTTCCAGGATCTCCTTGAAGCCGCGGACCGTTTCGGCCACCGGAACCTGTTTGCCCTCGCGTCCCGTGAAGATTTGCGCCACGCTGAAGGGCTGGCTCAGGAAGCGCTGGATCTTGCGCGCGCGCAGCACCGTCGTCTTGTCTTCCGGCGAGAGCTCGTCCATGCCCAGAATGGCGATGATGTCCTGCAGGTCCTTGAATCTCTGGAGCACGCGCTGGACGCCGCGCGCGACATCGTAGTGCTCCTGCCCGACGATCTCCGGCGCCAGCGCGCGCGAGGTGGAGGCGAGGGGGTCAACCGCGGGATAGATGCCCAACTCCGCGATCGACCGTTCCAGCACGATGGTGGCATCCAGGTGAGCGAAAGTAGTGGCGGGCGCAGGATCGGTCAGGTCGTCCGCAGGCACGTAGACGGCCTGGAACGACGTGATCGAGCCTTTCTTCGTGGACGTGATCCGTTCCTGAAGGGCGCCCATTTCGGCTGCCAGGGTCGGCTGGTAGCCGACCGCGCTGGCCGTGCGTCCGAGCAGTGCCGAGACTTCCGAACCAGCTTGCGAAAACCGGAAAATATTGTCGATGAAGAGCAGGACGTCCTGGTTCTTCTCATCGCGGAAATACTCGGTGACCGCGAGGCCCGACAACGCCACGCGCAGGCGCGCGCCAGGCGGCTCGTTCATCTGGCCGTACACCAAGGCGATCTTCGAGGCGCCGAGGTTGTCCTGCTTGATGACTCCGGCTTCGGACATTTCCTTATAGAAGTCGTTGCCCTCGCGGGTGCGCTCGCCCACGCCGGCGAATACCGACACGCCCCCATGGAGCTTGGCGATATTGTTGATCAGCTCCATGATGACGACGGTTTTGCCCACGCCCGCGCCGCCGAACGCCCCGACCTTGCCGCCTTTCAGAAACGGGCAGATCAGGTCGATGACTTTGATGCCGGTGGCCAGCACCTGGGGAGACGTGGTCTGGTCCACCAGCTTCGGCGCCGCGCGGTGAATCGGGTAGTATTTGTCGGCCGTTACCGGCCCGCGGTCATCGACGGGGTTGCCGCAGACATCGAACACGCGGCCCATGACGCCTTCTCCGACCGGCATGGAGATGGGAGCGCCCGTATCGACGACTTCGTATCCGCGCTTGAGGCCTTCGGTGCCGGACATCGAGACCGTCCGCACCCAGCGGTCGCCGAGGTGCTGCTGCACCTCCAGGGTCAGCTTTACAGGCTGCTCCTGGACCCTGAAATCCACGGTCAACGCGTGATAGATGCCGGGCAGTTTTTCCGGAAACGCGACGTCCACTACCGGGCCGACGACCTGAACGATTTTGCCTATGTTCATCGTGATACCTGCCTTCTCTCCGTCATTCGTTGCCGAGTTGTCCGCCGGCAATCTCCAGAAGCTCCTTGGTGATGTTTCCCTGGCGCAGCTTGTTGTATTCGAGTGCCAGGTCCTTGATCAGCGTGGTGGCGCTGTCGGTCGCGTTGGTCATGGCAACCATGCGAGCGCTCTGCTCGCTGGCCTTGGCTTCCAGCAGGGCGCGGAACATGAGAATGTTGACATAGTGGCCGAGAAGGAACGAAAGGACCGTCTCCGGGTTGGGCTCAAAAAGGATCTCGGTCGTGTCTCGGGACAGACTGGATTCCGAGTCGGAACCCGGGATCTTCAGCGCCTTGATCTCGCCGATCGGGAGAAACTCGACAGCGCCGGCCTGCTGGGTCATGGTGTTGATAAATCGCGTCGCAACGACCTTGACCTCATCGACCTCGCGCTTCAGGAACAGATCGCGGGCGAAAGCGGCAATCGGCCGCGCTTCGGCGAACCGGGGCGAATCGGTACAGGTGAATTCGGCGGCCAGATGCCGGCGAGTGCGCGCCACGAACTGGGCGGCGCGCTTCCCCACCGCGATGTACACCGTAGTCGCCGGATCGAACTGCGCGGCGACGCGAAACAGGTTGGTATTGAGCGACCCGCACAGGCCTTTGTCCGTGCCGATCAGGACCACGCCGGTTTTGCGGACCGGCCGCGATTCCATCAACGGATGGGTGAAATCTCGAGCATGCGTGGTAGCCGTGCGCTGGATGCGATACATAAGCTGCGCGAAGGGCCGCGTCATCAGCGTGGTCTGCTGGGCCTTGCGCATTTTCGAGGCGGCCACCATCTGCATCGCCCGCGTAATCTGGGAAGTGCTGCCGATCGACTTAATGCGCCGCCGGATTTCACGTAGGCTGGCCATGGCTCACCGCGCGTGGGTACCCTTCCACGCCTCACCGAATTCGTCGGAGGCGGCCTTCAACTCGGTCTTCAGAGCATCGCTGATGGCTTTCTCCTTGCCGATTTTGTCGAGCAGGCCGGCTTTGCGCGTGGTTAGAAAGTCCATGAGCTGGTTTTGAAATTCCTTGACCTTCTCCACCGGCACCTGGTCCAAATACCCGTTCTGCACGGCCCAGAGCACTGCGACCTGCACCTCGACCGGAATCGGGTTGTATTGCGGCTGCTTGAAAACCTCCATGATCCGCTTGCCGCGGTCGATCTGCGCCTGGGTCTTGGCGTCGAGGTCGCTGCCGAATTGCGCGAATGCCGCGAGTTCCCGGAACTGCGCCAGATCGCCCTTGAGCTGCCCGGCGACCTGCTTCATGGCTTTGAGCTGCGCCGCCGATCCCACGCGCGACACGGACAGGCCGACGGAGATCGCCGGCCGCACGCCCTGGTAGAAGAGATCCGTCTCCAGGTAGATCTGCCCGTCGGTGATCGAAATTACGTTGGTTGGAATGTACGCCGAGACGTCGCCCGCTTGCGTTTCGATGATCGGCAGGGCAGTTAGCGAGCCGTTGCCGTACTTTTCCGCAACGCGGGCCGCGCGCTCGAGCAGGCGGCTGTGAAGATAGAACACGTCGCCGGGGTAGGCTTCGCGCCCTGAGGGCCGCTTCAGGACCAGCGATACCTGGCGGTAGGCGACCGCGTGCTTGGAGAGGTCGTCGTAAACGATCAGGGCGTCCATGTTGTTGTCCATGAACCATTCGCCCATGGCCGCGCCGGCAAACGGCGCCAGGTACTGGCTGGTGGCCGAATCCGAGGCGCCGGCGACGACGATGATGGTATACGGCATCGCGCCCGCCTCCTCCAGAATTCCTATGACGCGGGCGACGGTAGACTGCTTCTGGCCGATTGCCACGTAAATGTTGTACAGCGGGCGGTAGCTCTTGTCGCCCGCGGCCTCCGCGGCCTTGTTCAGCCGCGCCTGGCTGATCATGGTGTCGATGCAGATCGTGGTCTTGCCCGTGGCCCGGTCACCGATGATCAGCTCGCGCTGCCCGCGGCCGATGGGAATCATGGCATCGACGGGCATGATGCCGGTCTGCACGGGCTGGCTGACCGACTTGCGGCGAATGATGCCCGGCGCCATCTTCTCCACGGGGTAGGCTACGTCGCTCTTGACGGGCCCCTTGCCGTCGATCGGTTCGCCCAGCGTGTTCACCACGCGACCCAGGAGGCCCATTCCGACGGGCACCTGCAACACTTTGCCGGTGGTGCGCGCCTCGTCGCCTTCTTCGAGCTGCGTGTAGTCGCCGAGGATGATCACGCCGACTTCGTTTTCTTCGAGGTTCAGAGCGAGCCCGGTGACGCCGCGGCCGAGGTCGATCATCTCGTTGAGCATGGCATCGGTCAGGCCTTCGATCTTGGCGACGCCGTCGCCGATCTCGCGGATCACGCCTACGTTCTGCCAAGCCGCGCCCTTTTTTGCTCCCGTGATTTGCGCTTCGATTTCCTCTTTTAGATTTGCCACAGGCACCTCGCTTCAAAAGCTCTTCTCTAAGGCCTCCAGGCCGGCCCGGATGGTGTTGTCGTAGACATCGCTGCCCACCTGGATGCGCACCCCGCCGATCAATTCGGGGCTTTGCGCAAACGTGGCCGCCAGCGCCTCGCCGTAGCGTCGCGTCAGGCCGGCCTCGATGGCGATTCGCAGGTCCAACGGAAGGGGTGCGGCGCTCTCGATCACCGCTGTGTGACGCGCGCGGTCCAGCCGCACGAGGCGTAGAAAATGCGCGAGCACCGCCGGAGAATTCCGGTACCCGGTCGCGGCCACCAGCTGGGCGACCTTCCTGGCGCGGGGTTCGTCGAGCCGCTCATTGACGAGGCAAAGCTGAAAGAGCTGCCTGGCCTCGCGCCTCGCGCGCTTGGTGATCTTCATGGTTATGCCGCGACTCCCTTCGCGGTCTCCTCCGCCAGCCGCCGCTGGTCGTCCTCGGTCAGGATCTTGCCGGTCACTCTCGTGGTGGCCTGCACCACCATCCGGCCCACCTCGCGCTTGAGTTCGGCAAGCATCCGGTCGTGATCCTGAGCCGCGGCCTCGCGTGCCTTGGCCATGATCTGTTCGGCGGCGGCCACGGCCTTCTGCGTCTCCGCTTCCAGCACGCGCGCGGCGGCGGCACGCGCTTCCTCGATGACCGTTGCCGACTGGGCGTAGGCTTTCGCCATCACGTCCTGGCGCTGCGCCTCGGTCTTGTCCAACTCGGCCTTGATCTTTTCGGCATTGGCGATGCCCTGCGCGATTTGCCGGCGACGCTCTTCCAGCATCGCCAGGACATTCCGGTAGGCGAACTTGTAGAGCACCGCGCACACGATGCCGAAGCTGATGATCTGCGCCCCCAGGTGCGTCCAGTCCACGCCGAAAGTGCGCGCAATCTGCTCCACCTGTCCCGGGCTGTCCTGCGCCGCTAATAGTATGAAGGCAATCATATTGGTTACCCCAAGCCGGCCGACTTACTTGACCAGGAACAGGGCGTAGAACACGATGGCTTCCGCGAAGGCGATGGCCAGAATGGACTGGACCAGGATCTTCGTGGCCGCTCCGGGATTGCGTCCCACGGCGGCGGAAGCCCCCATACCGATCAACCCCACACCGACCGCCGCGCCCAGTGCAGCCAGGCCGACGTGGATGTTCCCGCCCATCTCAGCTAATGCGATTAGTGGCACCGTTGACATATACGCGTTCCTCTCTTCTGTTTTCGTGCCGGGGTTCCGCAGCAACCGCGCCCCGACGGCGAATCTCAAGTTTCGTTTTCTTGCGCGGCTGCGGGCGTAGTTTCTTCGTGCTGGCAGATCAGTAGCGTGAACACGGCGGTCAGCAACATGAAGACCAGCGCTTGCACCAGGCCAACCAGTAATTCCAGGAAGTAGAACGGGATCGGCAGCAGCCAGCCGAATCCCGGGACCATCGTCGACATGGTCTCCAGCATGTTCTCGCCGGCAAAGACATTCCCATAGAGCCGGAAGCTCAGCGACACCGGGCGGAAGAGAATCGAGACAATCTCCAGACAGCCGGATGCAAAGAAGATGACGGCCATGAGTATCCCCAGCGCGCCGGCCGTCTCGCCCTTGGCTCCGAACAACTCCTTGAGCATGCCACCCGGGCCCACTTCCCGGAGCGCCCACACGATCCAGCAGGCGAAGAAAATCAGAGCCATCGCCAAGGTCAGGTTCAAATCGGCGTTCGCGCCGCGGAACAGCGGGCTATCCACCTTGAAGCCGTGGGGTGTCTGATGCCCCCATCCAATGGTGCCGACGCCGGGAATCAGGCTGACCCAGTTTGCGGCCAGGATGAACAGGAAGATGCTGGCGAAGAACCAGAAGGTTCGCTTCGTCAGATGCGGGCCGATGATACTTTCCAGAAATTCATACAGGCCCCCAACCAGCCACTCGAGCAGGTTCTGCGCTCCGCCCGGTACGTGCTTCATGTCGCGCGTCGCCGCCCGGGCGAAAAAAATCAAGCCGATCGCCACGATCCACGTCACTACCATCGAGTTCGTGATCGGGAATCCGAGCGGCCGGGCGATTTCGACGGCCTCCTGCGTCAGACCGTGCTCCTCGCCCGCGGCAAATCCGGCGGCCGCGCCAGCCAGGGCCAGCAGAGCGGCCCGGCTCAGGCAGTTGTGGACCCGGCCTCGCATCAGTACTTCTCCGGCACGAGTTTCCGGTTCTTGAGCGGCGACTGATCGTCGTATGCGCCCTTCATCGAGCGGTCCGGCAGCTTCACCTTGTCGCGCGGCGCCTTCTTGTAGGGAATCAGATCCAGGATGTGGGCGAGGCAGTTGAGCCGCGCGCGCTTTTTGTCATCCGAGTGCAGGATGTACCACGGACACCAGCTCGTATCGGTATGCTTGAGCATGATGTCCCGGGCGCGGGAATACTCAAACCACTTGCTGCGCGAAGGCAGGTCCATGGGACTGAGCTTCCACTGCCGCAGCGGGTCCGCAATCCGTGCTTCGAACCGGCGCTTCTGTTCCTTGTCGCTGACTTCGAGCCAGATTTTAATGATCTGTATGCCGCCCGATACGATGTAGTTCTCCATTTGGGGGCAGAGCTCAAGAAAGCGGTCGTGCTGCTCGGGAGTGCAGAAGCCCATCACGTACTCGACGCCGGCGCGGTTGTACCAACTCCGGTCGAAGATCACGATTTCGCCCTTCGCGGGGAAGTGCTGAAAATACCGCTGTATGAACAACTGGCTTTTTTCACGGTCGGACGGCGCGGGCAACGCGACAACACGGAATACGCGCGGGCTGACCCGCTCCGTGAGGGCTTTGATCGTGCCGCCCTTGCCCGCCGCGTCGCGGCCTTCGAATATGATGATGACTCGCAGCCCTTTGTACTTCACCCATTCCTGGAGGAGGCACAGCCTGGCTTGAAGTTTCCTCAGCTCCTTGTCGTACTTCTTGTTGCTCAGCTTCCCGTTCGGCTTAGCAGGCTTGGTGTCTGGCATGTTGGCTCACTCGAGGCTGTTCCGCGAACACCCGGCGAAGCTATCGCTGGGGTCTGCGCCCGGCGCTTCCGCACTCCGGCTGTCTTTCGCGCCTAATGATGGCGGTCGCGGCCGCCAGATGTATTTTTTTCGCCTCCCGGACCATTCGAAAAAGTGCGCCGCGGCCGGCCCGCAGGCATCTGGCTTCGTGAAGCCCTACTTGCGGGCTTAGATCCAGAGGAGGGAATATGGGAACCAAAGCAGCCTCGAAACGCACTGCCAACGGGGCCCCGGACCTGTCCAAACTGATCGGGCAATACGGCTGCGGTCCGGTGCAATTTGCAGGCGCCGAAACATCTTTGTACAAGCGTCATCTTTTCTTCGACAACGTCATCGACCTGGGCGCTGCTACCCCGCGCGACAGGTTCGAAGCCTGCGCCCGCTCGGTGCGGGACGTCCTTTCCCAACGCTGGGTATTGACCGAGAGGACTTACGAGCAGCGCAACGCCAAGCGAGTTTACTACCTCTCCATGGAGTTTCTGATCGGGCGCTCTCTCGCCAACAATGTCACCAACCTCCTGCTCGGGCCGCTGGTCCAGGATGCCGCGCAGCGGGAGGGCCTCAACTGGATCGAGCTGCTGGAACAGGAGCCAGACGCGGGCCTGGGCAACGGCGGGCTGGGCCGGCTGGCCGCCTGCTTCGTCGAATCCGCCGCCACGCTTGGAGTCCCGGCCACCGGCTACGGCCTTCGATACGAGTACGGCATTTTCAAGCAAAGCATCCGGGACGGCTGGCAGGCCGAAGAGCCGGACAACTGGCTACGCCGCCACGATCCCTGGGAAGTTCCGCGCCTCGAGGACCGGGTGGAGGTCGGGCTGAATTGCTCTTTCGAGCTCCACGGCGGAGTGCTCCGCGCGATAGCGGGGCGGCCCTCGACCTTGATCGGCATTCCCTTCGATCGCCCTGTTGTGGGCTACGGCGGGAAGACGATCAATACGCTGCGTCTGTGGGCCGCCGCCGCGCCCGATTACTTCGACTTTCAGGAATTCAGCCGCGGCGATTTCGTCGGCGCCCTTGCCGAGACCCTCTCGGCCGAATCGCTCACGCGAGTGCTCTATCCGGACGACTCCACGAGCGCCGGGCAGGGGCTGCGCTTCGTGCAGGAGTACTTTCTGGTGGCCTGCTCGCTTGCCGACCTGGTGCGGCGCTTCCGGCGAACCAACACCGATTGGAGCGCTCTTCCGGGCAAAGCCGCCATCCAACTGAACGACACGCACCCGGCCATGGCGGTCCCGGAGCTTATGCGGATTCTGCTCGACGAAGGGCATCTCGCCTGGGACGAGGCGTGGGACATCACCAGACAAACACTGGCGTACACCAATCACACGCTTCTCCCCGAAGCGCTGGAGAAGTGGCCGCTCGCGTGGTTCCGGGTGATGCTACCCCGGCAGCTCGAGATCGTTTACGAGATCAACCGGCGGTTTCTCGACGAAGTCAAGGTCCGTTTCCCGGGTGATGACAAACGCGCGCAGCGCGTGAGCCTGATCGAAGAGGGCGGCGAAACGAAAATCCGTATGGCGAACCTGGCGATTGTCGGCTCCCACAGCACCAACGGCGTGGCCGCCATTCATTCCGAGCTATTGCGGAAAACCACCGTGAAAGACCTTGCCGAGATCTTCCCGGAGCGGTTCAACAACAAGACCAACGGCGTGACGCCGCGCCGCTGGATGCTGCTGGCCAATCCGGCGCTCTCCGACACGATTACCGAAGCGATCGGCGACGGTTGGATCACCGATCTCTCCCAGCTCACGAAGCTGAGACCGCTGGCGGACGACAAGAGCCTCCACCAAGCCTTCCTGAAAGCCAAGGCGGCCGCCAAGCGGCAGTTCGCGGACTGGCTCCAGTGGTCGTGCGGGCACATGGTGGATCCCGGGATGATCTTCGATTGCCAGATCAAGCGTATCCACGAATACAAGCGGCAACTGTTGAATGCTCTGCGGGTAGTCGTGCTGTACAACCGGCTCCGCGACAACCCGGGACTCGAGATGCAACCCCGGGTATTCTTTTTTGGGGGAAAGGCCGCTCCGGCCTACCGGCTGGCCAAGCTGATCATCAAGTTCCTCAATAACCTGGCCGGCACGCTCGACGGAGATCCAGTGGCCCGCGGCCGTCTCAAGGTCGTGTTCCTGCCGGACTACCGTGTTTCACTCGCGGAACGTCTGATTCCGGCCACTGACGTGTCCAACCAGATCTCCACTGCTGGCTATGAAGCCAGCGGCACGAGTAACATGAAGTTTATGATGAACGGGGCGCTCACCATCGGCACGCGTGATGGCGCCACCATCGAGATGGCCGAAGAAGCGGGCGAAGAGAATTTCTTCCTCTTCGGGCTGGCGGCCGAACAAGTGGCCGGCAGCCGCGGCTGGTACAATCCGCAGTGGCACTATCAAAACGAGCCTGAGACCCGGGCCGCGCTGGACCTCATCTTCTCCGATCACTTCAGCCGCAACGAACCCGGCGCCTTCGAGCCCCTGCGCGAAACGCTCCTCACGCACGGCGATTTCTACATGCACCTCGCCGACCTGACGAGCTACCTCGAAGCGGATGGACGCCTCACCCGGCTTTATGCCGATCCCGACGCCTGGGCGCGGATGGCGATTCTGAACGTCGCCGGCTCCGGAAAATTCTCCAGCGATCGAACCATCGCCGACTATGCCAGCCAGATCTGGCACGTCGAGACCTGCCCGATACCGTAAGAGGAGAAAATCGAATGGCAACCCAAACCATGGAAGTAACACCGGCCTCGCTCAGCGCATACGGCCCGGCACGGGCGACAATCTCCGAATCTCCGCTGAGCCCCGAGGAATTGCGCAAGACGCATGCTTATTGGCGAGCCTGCAACTACCTGGCCCTCGGGATGATCTACCTCCAGGAGAATGCTCTGCTCGAGGAGCCGCTCAAGGCGGAACACATCAAGAACCGCCTGCTGGGGCATTGGGGCTCGAGCCCGGGCCTGGCATTCGCCTACATACACCTGAACCGGCTGATCAAGAAGTACGACCTCGACATGATCTACCTCGCCGGTCCGGGACACGGAGCCCCCGGCGTGCTCGGCCCGGCTTATCTGGAGGGCACTTACTCCGAGATCTACACCGATAAGAGCGAAGATGCCGCCGGCCTGCGGGAATTCTTCAAGCAATTTTCTTTTCCCGGGGGCATCGGCAGCCACTGCACCCCGGAAACACCCGGCTCCATTCACGAAGGCGGCGAGCTTGGGTATGTTCTCTCGCATGCCTGCGGCGCCGCGTTCGATAACCCCAACCTGATCGTTGCGGCCGTTGTCGGCGACGGCGAATCCGAGACCGGTCCGCTGGCCACTTCCTGGCACATCGGCAAGTTCCTCAATCCCATTCGCGACGGCGCGGTCCTGCCGATCCTTCATTTGAACGGATACAAGATCAACAATCCCACCTTGCTGGCCCGCATCAGCCACGAGGAACTCGAGAACCTGTTGCGGGGCTACGGCTGGACCCCGTACTTCGTCGAAGGCTCCGAGCCGGAAAGCATGCACCAGGCGATGGCGGCCACCGTGGAGCACTGCGTCCTGGAAATCCGGAAGGCGCAGAGCGAAGCGCGCACTTCGGGCGTCGCCGCCCGCCCCCGATGGCCGATGATCGTGATGCGCACGCCCAAAGGATGGGGCGCGCCGCTGGAGGTGGGCGGCCACCGGCTGGAAGGCTTCTGGCGCGCGCACCAGGTCCCTCTGGCCGACGTGAAGAAGAATCCTTTGACGCTGAAGATTCTCGAGGAATGGATGCGCGCGCAGCGGCCCGCCGAGCTCTTCGACGCGGACGGCAAGCTCGTCCCGGAGCTAAGGGCACTCGCGCCGACCGGCAGTCGCCGCATGAGCGCCAACCCGCACGCCAATGGCGGACGTCTTCGCAAGCCGCTGCGCCTGCCGGATTTTCGGGATTACGCCCAGAAGGTGGACAAACCTGGGCAAACCGAAGCCGAGAACACGCGTCCTCTCGGGACGTTCCTTCGCGACGTCATGAAGGCCAACATGGACCGTTTCCGCGTATTCGGCCCGGACGAGAACACATCCAACAAGCTCCAGGACATCTATCAGGTCAGCAAGAAATTCTGGATTGCTCAGTATTTCCCGGAAGACGCCGACGGCGGCGAACTGGCGACCGATGGCCGCGTCATCGAAATGCTCAGCGAGCACACCATGGAGGGCATGCTCGAAGGCTATCTTCTCACGGGCCGCCATGGCTTCTTTTCCACGTACGAGGCCTTCGTACACGTGATCGACTCCATGTTCAACCAGCACGCCAAGTGGCTCTCGATCTGCAACCACCTCTCCTGGCGCGAGTCCGTTTCGTCCCTGAACCTGCTCA
>Ga0335080_10002172_pt1 | contig 19484 bp, 16 predicted proteins | sample Lox_Sample_34_FD_206720 | JGI IMG/M metagenome (GOLD analysis project Ga0335080, IMG submission 206720) | Soil microbial communities from Loxahatchee National Wildlife Refuge, Florida, United States - Lox_Sample_3.4 | ecosystem: Environmental > Terrestrial > Soil > Wetlands | place: USA...
GTGAATGTCGGCTATGCCACCTTCTTACTTGAGGGCGACAACCAAGGTTTCTCGGTGCGACTGGGCAGGCTGTTCACGTAAGCACGTATCTAGACCTCAATTGTATGTGAACCCCTCCCCACACACGGACGGCCGAATAGCCGAGTACAAATAGCGCTTCCAAGAACTGGAGAAAAGAGTACAGTTAGAATTAGCATCTATTCCTTCCTGTAAAGCCGCCTTATGCCTTACTCTCGGGAAGGGTTGCCGAAAGGAAGGCGTTGCATGGTGCCGCTCGGTAGCTTACAGGAAGATGACACTGTAGTCATTCTCCTCGCAGACGACGAGGCTTCCGTCCGCCGTTTGATCGAAGTGATGTTGGGGAGAGGATCGTATCGCTTACTCATCGCAAGCGATGGGGCCGAGGCGCTCGGAATGTCCCGTGCGTATCAGGAGCGCATACACCTGTTGCTAAGCGACATCGATATGCCGGGAATGTCGGGCGTCGAACTGGCACATAGCATTGTCGCCGAAAGACCTGAAGTCCGAGTCCTTCTGATCTCCGCGGATCCCGTCAATGCCGACCGGTCCGAGCTGCCATTCATAGCCAAGCCATTCACGCGTGAGAGTCTGCGCGCCAAAATACAAGAGGTTTTGAGACCAGAGCCTCTCGTCGCGGCATCTGGTCGTTCCGGCTCTGAGTTGTAACTGACCGTCCGACGAGTCGGACACCTTCGGAGCCAACCTCGCGTTGATTCCTTTCGCTCCAACGCGCCGGCAGCTTCAGACCCAGGGTCACGCGCGTTGAGGCGCACGCTATCCGCACCGCCGGAGAACCGTTCTCTTCGCGGTTGCCTCAACCGTCTCATCCGATTAGGTTAGGAAGTATGCATCCACCGGCAGCAGGGCGCAAAGAACGCGAAATGACGGAGTTTCTGCATCAGCAAGTCTTCGATCCGATCCTTCAGTCTCCAGTCGCCTCTGAGAGGCTGAAACAGGGCGTGCGGTACACGATGATTCGTATGGAGCAACGGGATGCGGAGGGCATGGTGCAGTTAGCGATCATTGGCCGAGCCTAGCATTGGGTTCGCCGCCTTGATATGCCGCGAAGGCTTGGGGCGTTTTTTAAGAGCCGGCGAACAATGATCCCCGCTGATCTATAGGTTCAAAACCTGATTATGCTCCCACCGGCCTCAAGCCGGTGACTTCGTGGCCGCAACGTATGATACACTGGCTCGCCTAGGAGGGGTGACATGGCTGCCAGCTCCGCTGTTGCGGGAACACCGGAACCGTTAGACGCGCTGCATCACGTCAACAGGATTGTTACACAGTACTGCGAATCGCAAATGGTTTTTGCGGGGCGCCGCCTGGGCATCTTCGAGGCATTATCAAAAGGGCCGGCGACAGCGATCGAACTCGCAGAACGGCTCGGGTTCCATGAAGAGGCAGGACACCGCTTGATGATCGGGTTGTATCAATTAGGGTTGCTGACATGGGACGGTCAGAAGTTTGCGAACAGTTCCGTGGCGCGATATCTCACATCATCCGCACCGGCGCCGCTGGCAGATCTCGAACTGTGGGGCAGCATGTTCTATCTGGCATGGGGTAACCTGGATAGCGCGGTGCGAGAGTATTCGCCGCGGTGGCAGCAGACCTTTGGAGCCAGCCAGCAGGAAACGTTCGCGAACATTTACAAAGATCCCAGCGCCCTGCGGCGTTTCTGCGGGCTCATGAATGCATATAGCATTCCCCAGGGTCAACTGTTGGCGGAAATGTTCGACTTTAGCCGGCATACGTGTGTCCTGGATGTGGCGGGAGGCCCCGGCGGACTTATCATCGAGGTGGGAAAGAGGCACGAGCACATTCGGGGTATTGTGATGGACCTGCCGCCGGTTTGCGAGGTTGCCGGTGAAGCGATTGTCGCCGCCGGGCTGGGCGATCGCTTTGAAGCGCGATTCTCGGATCTGTTTGACGGGCCGTATCCGAGCGGGGCGGATGTCATCACACTGGGCTGGATCCTTCACGACTGGAACGACGACCATTGTAGACAGATTCTCAAGAACTGCCATGCGGCGCTGCCTGATGACGGCGTGCTCTTAATCCTTGAGAACGTGCTGAATCCGGACCGTTCCGGTACGGCCTTTGCTACTCTAATGTCCCTCCACATGTTAGTGGTATGCGAACCCGGCGCACGCGAACGAACTGAGTTCGAGCACGCAGAGTTGCTGCGCGAGACGGGTTTTCGCGTCGAGCGCCTGGTGCGGATGTCTCCTCGCGATCTCCTGGTGGCCCGGAAACAGTAGTAACATCTGTGACTGCCCGAGGGCCGAGCGTATTGCCTTGCCAGTGACCGGGGCTATCTTGCCGCGGCGCAGCGGCCAGGTCGGGGCATGGTGGACGGGGCGAAGACGGCCGACTAAAGTACGGAAGCGGGACTGCCGCTGTTAGCGCCGCCTCACACCCGAACACCCCGGCCATCCCGTAGCGTCCGGCGCGGCGACGCCATAAACGTGAACCAGTTCCAGAGCACGGGCGTCTCGGCGCGGTCTGAGTTGGGAATGTCATACTTATCTTTTATGGCAGCCCTGATTGACGCGATCGATGTAAAGCGAAGGACTCGTTTTGAGTTGGACAGCACTCCGTATTCCTGCCTGGAAGCCGAAGTGAATACGCCTACCGCGCGGGGCGGACAAACGCTCGTTCGCCTGAAAATTCGAAACTTGCTCACCAGCGCAGTCTTTGACAGGACGTTCAAGGCCGGCGAGAAGTTCAAGGAGGCGGACCTTCAGACCGTTTCGGCGTCGTATCTCTACAACGACGGCACTGCGTTTCACTTTCTGGACCAGGAGACATTTGAAACCCACAGCCTCGAGGGTACGGTGATGGGCAATGCGGTCGATTTTCTGACCGAAGGTCTAATTATCGAGTTGCTTAAGTACAACGGCAACCCGATCGGCGTGGAATTGCCCGCCAACGTAACGCTTAAAGTCGTGTTCACGGAACCGGGAGTGCGCGGCGATTCGTCCAGCGGCAGCGTGACCAAGCCGGCACGATTGGAGACGGGGCTGGAGATCCGCGTGCCTCTTTTCATCAAAGAAGGTGAGTTGGTGAAGGTCTCTACCGAGACGGGCGAGTTTGCAGGGCGGGCCTGACACCATACCGATTTCGCCCCTCAGCCAATCAAACGGGGCGCAGGGCTGGGAGCGGGTCGCGTTATGGTAGCATCCCCTGATGCACGCCCCCGAAGCCGCGCCATTCTCGCGTCTGGCATGTAGTATTCGACTACTGGTCCTGGCGGCGTCGGCAACCGCCGGGATTCCGGCGTCGATGAACGCCCAACCCAGGTACACGATTGCGTATTCCGGGTTCGCGCCACTCAACACCGATATCTTTATCGCCGATGCCGATGGACACAACCCAAAGCCTTTTCTGGCACACCCCGCGCAGGACTTTAACGCATCATTTTCGCGTGATGGCAACTGGATCGTCTTCACTTCCGAGCGCAGCGGTTCCGCCGAGATCTATCGTGCGCACCCGGACGGTACGGCGCTGGAACAGTTGACTGATGATCCCTCCTTTGACGATCAGGCCGCTCTTTCACCTGACGGCCGCACGTTGGCATTTATCTCCAGCCGCAGCGGGCATGCCGAACTCTGGACCTTGGATCTCCCAACCAGAAAGCTCCGCAACATTACCAACCACGCGGGGGGCCATTTTCGGCCCGCATGGTCGCCCGACGGACAATGGATCGCCATTTCGTCGGATCGCGATTCGCCGAAGCCGCGGCGACCGGATGGTTTCGAGCTGATCCAGCAGACCGAGATTTACGTTCTGCATTCCGATGGGTCCGGCTTGAGGCGGCTGACTCACACCAACTCCTACGCCGGCAGTCCCAGCTGGTCGCCCGACGGAACGCAGATCGTGTTTTATAGGGCCAGTTTTGAAGATGTCATCCGGATCTCCGATCCCTGGCATTTGCGCGCCACGACGCAAATCGCCATCGTAGATGTCGCGTCCGGCGAGGAAAAGGAACTGACGCAAGGGAAAGGCGAAAAGTGGTCGCCTCAGTGGCTTGACGGCGGGCGGATCGGATATTTCAGGGGCGGCCCGGAAGGCGGCGCTGAGTTCCTCAGGTTGGATGCCGAAGGCCGCAACGCCGGTTCGGGAGCCCGCGGCGAATTCAACAGCCCGCATTGGTCTCCCGACGGGCGCAAGATGATCTACTATCGCGACATCGGGCAGAACTGGCCACCGGTAGTGGAGACGCCAAGCAAGGATGCGCGCTTCCGCCTTTTGCGAACCGGCATTTTCCCGAGCTTTTCGCCGGCAGGCGATCGTCTCGTGTTCACCAACGGACAGGCGGCCTTGTCCCATAACGGCCTCCTGGAGGTAAGTATCGATGGATCGAACCGCTGGTTGATTCACGACGATCTCGAACGCAATACCACGGCCCCCAACTGGTCTCCGACAGGCGATTGGATCGCCTTCGGCCTGGGCGGTGCGTTTCAAGGCTTTCTCGGCACGGGACGCGTAACGGCTACCATTGCGCTGATCCGTCCCGACGGCTCTGGACTGAGGGAGCTTACCCATGGCGATCGGAACGACGGATTTCCAAGTTGGTCGCCGGACGGAAAGCGCCTGGCGTTCCGGACCGCGGACAAATTTGGCAAGGGGCTGCGGATCGCCGATGTTGAAACCGGCGAGATCAAGGTGCTCACCGAGGGGGACCATACGGACAATTTTCCGGACTGGTCCCCGAAGGGCGATTGGATCTGCTTCACCAGTAATCGCGAAGACAATGACTACGAGATCTACCTCATCCACCCGGATGGGACGGGGCTGAAGCGGCTGACGCACCTGCCTGGCAACGACGCGCACTCGACGTGGTCGCCGGACGGCGAGTGGATCGCTTTTTCATCGGGCCGCGCCGGGTTTAAGGACGAGACGGCGTTGCATCCACATAACCCGCAGTCCTACGGCGAGATCACTGTGATGCGCGCAGACGGCTCGGAACTGACGGCTCTGACGGATAACCCGTGGGAAGACGCCACGCCGCGTTGGGCCCCGCTGAAAAACAAATAGCATCAGGCCCAGAGCCTGCGCGGCGGTCCGGCTCGAAAAATTCCTCGAGAATTGTCGATTTCTCCGTTTGCGAAACGACTACGAGGCATGAGCAACCGTATTGGATGCGCCTGAAGGGAAGAACTGGAGAACTGAAAGGAGTATGAGAATGAAACAGATAGTACCGGCGGCGCTGCTGCTTAGCCTCCTAGCACAGGCACAAGGAACGAAGGCCTCCTACGCAAGTATGGCCCCGCTCGATCGATACCTGATCGCGGACCACAATGCCGAAATTGCCCTGGCGAAAAGCGCCGCGCCAAAGGCTATATCAGACAACGCTGATGTCATGGTCCTGGAACGGCAAGGGTACAAAACGGTGGCCAAAGGCACGAACGGCTTCGTGTGTATGGTGGAACGCTCGTGGACGGCGCCGTTCGGGGACCCCGAGTTTTGGAATCCGAAGATTCGGGGACCGATCTGCTTCAACCCGCCGGCCGCGCGGACGTATCTCCCGATCACCATCTCCAGAACCCAGCTGGCGCTGGCGGGGAAGTCGGAAACACAGATGCGCGACGCGATCAACTCCGCTTTTGACAAGCGGGAGCTGCCTGCGCTCGAAGCGGGGTCAATGTGCTACATGCTCTCGAAGGAAGGATATCTCGGGGATAAGGCGGGGCATTACCATCCGCACCTGATGTTCTGGGCCGAGCGAACGAGACCTGAATCTTGGGGTGCGGGAGCGTCGGGTTCTCCCATTATCGGCAAAGAAGAGATTCCAGGCCGGTTAACAATCTTCATCATTCCCGTCGGCGAGTGGTCCGACGGGACCTCGGATTCCCACGATCAAAAATGACCGTCGATGCGCCTCGCGCTCGAATCACGCGCCACTCGGAGAATGATCCCGCGGCCCTGTGGCGGCCGGTTGGATTAGAACGAGAAACGCACCAGGCTCCGGCTATTTACAGTAGAGAGAACTCGCCGGCTCGCACGTGCCCTCTGTGTGGGCTGCGGGCAGTCCCAGGCCGGCTGGTTACGGCTGATGCAGGCCCAGTCCGGCGACCAAGGCGACTGCCAGGGCCAGGAGGGCCAGTTCGGCGATTTCGAGCGAGCTGCCGGCCACCGCTCCGCCAACGCCGCATGCGCCGGCCGCGACGAGCAGGGCAAACACAACGGGCAAAGCGATCTTTAGTCAAGCTTGAAGAGAACGTACCGTGATCATGATCCTTGCTTACTGTTCCGAGAGACGGGCGTCCGGGCGTGTGCCGGTTGGGCATCCGACCGGCCGTCCGTCACATACCAGATATCGGCTGCGGAGTTCAGAAAGTGTAGAGATCCCGCGGTAATTAGGAGCCGAAAGGCCAGGTGAACTGTCGGGTAACCAGGATGGACCAGTAGCGGTTATCCTTGATGCCTGTCTGAAGGCCAAATTGCTGACGGCAACCGCCTTCGATGGTGGTTCCCTTCCAGTTGGCGACCAGCGCCCCTGTATAACGGAACACGCGGCTTCCGTTCGCTCCGTACACGCCAAAGGCGTAGGTGTAGGCCGGGCCTTCCTTGAAGGAGAGCTGGAATGTCTTGTGCTTGAAGAGGCGGTTCATCGTGTAGACCTGGTTATAGATGACCGAACCGGTGGGAAGCGTCGATTTCACGACGGTCCAGGAGTCCGTGCTTCCTGTGATCGCAACCGGACCTGCTCGCCTGACATAAGTCAAGTTGCCGCTGAATAACCAGTCCTTGGCGCCGGTTTTGACGCTCGGGAGGACCCAGCGCTGGGCGCCGCCCGTCAACGAGAGTTCCTGACGCTCTCTCTTGAAAATCCGGCTCTTGTAGAGCAGCCCGGTTTGCCAGTTCGGGGTGGCGGTAGGCAGATCGGTCGTGCTCCAGCCGAAAGCGCTGAGGCTGTCGCCTCGGCGGAAAGCGTTGTTGACGCTGACGGTCAGGCGGTCCTGCCAGTCTGCGCCCTTGCCGAACATTCCTCCCAGGACTAGTTGGAAGGTGTTCGTGAATCCACCCTGCAGAGCCACCGTCACGGTGCGATTCATAGGGGCTGGAGTGTCGTTGGATCCATCCGCGGCAAAGACGATGCCGGGCAGAAGAATCAGAGTCATCGTAAGCGTCGATTTAGTCATAGCGTGGTCCCGAGCGGAAAACTCAGCAGCTTTAGGAAGGGTCTTAAGTAATCCTTCCTCCATGCTTATCGGGCCAAGCTGGATTAACGTGAGTCGGCGTTTTAGTACAGGGGGGCGGAACGCGTGGAGTGTCATTGATGGGTGCGGGTTGAGGGGGGAACGCAGGCCGACGTGGACGTCGGCCGCAGACCTGGAGGTCTGCCCCTACAAGAACAAACGGGGGCTCAATCGGTTCTTCGGGCTAGCCGTGTTCGACGCGGGCTTTAATATCGGAGTACGCCGCATGGATGAGCGCGGTTAGTGCTACGGCGTTTGTGTCCGTTCCCGGTCTCAGCTTCACGTGGCGCATGAACCTGCCGGCGCCTTGCAGCAAGCGGGCTGGATCCGGCAATGATGCGCCGTGAAAGAACCCCACGTTGACATGCGAGGTGAATGCGTTGACGTAGCCAAAGGGCGCATCTCCCAGGCATGCGACCGGACAGCCGTCATGCAGAAGCTCCCGGACTTCGTCTCCGCAGTTTCGCATTACCTCAAACCACTGATGCGCGATGGCTCCCAAATCATCTGCATGCTCGCCCATCCACGAATCGATGGCGGGATCGCGCTCTACGGCGCCGTTGAATCGCAGAAAGTCGGTCCTTTTCACTAACCTTTAATTATTGTCCAAAAAGGTTGGATGGTTGTTAGTGCGGATTACGGTTACGGGGCGGCGCGGCGATCTAGCGGCGCACGAGCGGCCTAGAAGGTGTAAGTCGGCGGCGTAATGCCTTTTACGCGGAGGTACACTTCAGCCTGGCCGCGGTGGTGGGCAGTGTGGGTGAAGTAACTCCAGAGCCACTCGAACGCAGTCATGTTGCGCTGGGGGGGGCCGACTACCACGTCGTAGTGATCGGGGGCGATGGACGCGATGGCTTTCTGGCAGAAGTCGAACGTGTCGGTCAGGTATTTCACAGCGGTTTCTCTGTCGACGTCTATCTTCTGCGGGTCTTTGCTCCAGGCGGCGAGCTTTTCGGGGAGTTGCATGCGAGGTTGCCCGCTGGCGACGGCACATGCTCCGGCATTCGCCGCGCCGATGTGCGCCATCACTTCGCCGAAGCTCATTTCCTCGGGATTCGGTCGAAAGTTGTAACTGTCGGCGGGCATGGCGTTGGCGACGGCGATGGTCAACTGGGCGGTGGATTTCCAGTGTTGAATGATGGTGTCCTTCAAGGTCTTGACAGGGGCGGTCGAACCACCGGTTTGGGAGAACGCCGGTAGGGCGACGGCGCAGAGAGTTAACAGTATCGTCTTCATATTTTGTCCTCGGGATTCAGTGATATCGCAGTAGGGGTGGTGGACGCAAGCCGCGGGGTTGGAGGATAGGGTTGGAAGATATTCGGCAGCGTTTTCACTACTCGCCTGCGGCGCTTTTTGCCGAGAGCACGCGCTCGACTTTCTGCGCGAGGTCGGCGGCGGAAAACGGCTTTTGGATGAAGTCGATTTCCGGCTGGACACCATGAAATGCCAGGACGTCGTCTGTATAGCCGGACATAAACATCACTTTCAATCCGGGTCGAATGACGCCCAGGCGCACGGCCAACTCGTGACCATTCATGAGGGGCATGATCACGTCGGTGAGGACGAGATGGATATCCGGCTGGCGCTCTTCGATGAGTTTCAAGGCGTCGTACCCATCGCTGGCCTCCAGCACGGAATAGCCGAGTTGGGTCAATATTTCGCGGACCAACATACGGACCTGAGCCTCATCTTCGACGACGAGTATGGTCTCGCCGGCGTAAGGCCTCGAGTCTTTTTTCGTGGGCGCGACATCGTCGGGCGCACCTTCCGGCGCCAGGGGGAAGTAAAGTTCGAATACGGTGCCCTGGCCCGGTTGGCTGGAGACATGAATCGTGCCCTCATTTTGGCGGACGATGCCGTAAACCGTGCTCAGACCGAGGCCGGTCCCCTTGCCGACGCCCTTGGTGGTGAAGAACGGTTCAAAAGCCCGTTCACGGACGCGTTCGTCCATACCGCACCCGGTGTCGCTAAGGATCAACCGGACGCGTCTAACGGATCCGTCCGGCATTTCACCGTTGGAAGAAACGCCGCGGACGGCGGCAGTTTGGATTCGGAACAATCCTCCATTCGGCATGGCGTCGCGGGCATTCACCGCCAGGTTGATGATGACCTGCTCCAGTTGATGAGGATCGGCTTTGATCAAGCCCAAGGCTGGATCGAGCGCAGTTTCGACGGTGATTCGTTCGCCGATGATGCGCCCCAGCATCGACTTCAGGTTGGTCACCAGATGATTCAAATTGACCATCTTCGGCTGCAGGACCTGCCGGCGACTGAAGGCCAGCAATTGGCGCGTCAGTATGCTCGCGCTATTGGAAGCGTTTAGAATCTGTTCCAGCTTGTCCCGATTTGGATCACTAATTGGTGCGTGGTCCAAGAGCATCTGCGAATAGCCGCCGATGATGGTAAGCAGGTTATTGAAATCGTGAGCGACGCCACCGGCGAGCCGTCCTACGGCCTCCATCTTGTTGGCCTGGCTGAGTTGCTCTTCCAGCTCTCGCCGGTGCGTGATGTCTTCGGCAATTCCCGCGACACGGTATGGCTCGCCTTCGGGGTTGCGGACCAGAAACGCACGATCGTGGATCCATCGCACGACGCCGTCGGGACGGACAATACGATAAGTCTCTTCGGCGGAGCCGGATTGTAACCGTTCAAAGAAGAGCTCCAGGAGACCTTTATCATCGGGATGCACGCTTTCGAGCAGGCATGCCCGATCCTGGTACAGGGTGGAGATGCGGTGGCCCCAAATCCTCTCGAAAGCGGGGCTGGCATAGACGATCTGGTCAGTAGGCAGGTCGAGCATCCAGAAGACCTGATCGATATTGTCGGCGAGTTGGCGGAAGCGCTCTTCGCTCTGCAGATCGGTGATATCGATATCGGAGCCGATGTAACCGACAAAATCTCCGTCGGGGGCGAAGCGCGGAACGCCGCTGCACAGAATCCAGCGGTATTCTCCGTCGGCCCTGCGGAGGCGGCACTCGAGGGCGAAGTTGCGGCGGGCATCGAAAGCGCCGCTGAAGACTTCGTAGCAGCGGCTGAGGTCGTCAGGATGGATGCCGGCGACCCACCCCTCCCCGAGTTCCTGGTCGAGAGTGCGGCCGGTAAACGTGAGCCAGGTTTTATTGACGAAAGTGACGGATTTGTCCGGGCCGGTGACCCAGATCATGACGGGCGCGGTGTCGGCCATATTGCGGAAGCGCTCTTCGCTTTCGCGCAGGGCGGCCTGGACGCGGCGTCGCTGGCGCGCGGAGTAGAGGCGCCAGATGATCACGGCGATGAGGATGGTGAGGCTGCTGACGGCCGCTGCCTCCCACCGCGCGCGTTGGGCGGCCTCGATGGAATCGTAGGCGGCCCATGTGTCGTCGAGGCCGAAGTAGGAGTATTTGGCCATGATCAACGCCATGGCGCCGTCGCGAAACATGCCGCCAATCTCGCGGCGGATTTTGTCGGCGGCGCCGGCGGCCTCAAAAGTGGAGGCGACGGCGAGCTGATTCGTGAGATCGGGAAGGATTTGGGTGCGGATGGTGATCCCAGAGCACTCAGGGGGCTTAGACTGCAGGGCGAGGAGAGTGGTGCGGAACTCCAGAAAGCCGGCTTCGACCGTGCCTTTGCAGACCTCCGTCAGAATTTGAACGGCTACCGGGACCTTGATCAATTGCGCGGAAGGGAATTCGCGTTCCGCCATTTGAACGTGCAGAGGCAATCGGAAAACCGCGAGGCGGCCGGTGAAATCCCGGCGAGGAATCGGTGAGCCCGAGCGGACCAGAATCGAGTGGCCGCTGTGCATCCACGGGCGGGTAAAGTGAACCAACTTCCGGCGTTCCGGAAGGTCGGCCATCACCGGCCAAAGGTCCACCAGCCCTTTGCGGAACGCCTCTTCCGAACTCATGGTGGTTTCGACCCACTGTATGTGTAATCCGGCGCGCTTGGCTGCTTCATTAACGGTTTCCACGCCGAGGCCGGCCAGCCCGTCGGCTGTATGAAGCTGCAGCGGCGGATTCTGTTCAAAACCGATGCGGAGTGTGCGCTGCGGGATCGGAGGCAGGCGGTTCGCAAAGTAAAGGGACGCCGCGCCAACGGCGATCAGGGCGGCGACGAGGATCGCGCCTGTTCGTCGGTATCGGCGTGGAATCGAGAACACGACTGGTACTCCTTATTGTTTCGGATTGCGAGGATTCCACAATCTTATGGGATCTGTGCTCAGCTTTCACCGCCCACAATCGAATTCCACGACCGCAACCTGCACTGGAGCGCAGGTTGGTCTTTCGATGTCTCGACTGCGCTTCGTGGGAATGTTAGCAAATAGCGCCAGTGATGTGAGTAATTTGTCGCCGTGCGGTGTTGTTCATTTTCGTACAGTTCTTATAGGTGGCCTTTAAGGGGCAGACGGAGAAAACGGACATTATCGTCTGAATAAGCGGCGGAGTACATCCAGCGGCTGGCAGTTGAGGACTTGCGGTTTTTCGAGACCGGCGCGGCGGGCCTGGTCGAGGCCACAGCGGATGAGGCGGAACTCAGGTGTGCTGTGGGCGTCGGTGGAGACGGCGATCATGACGCCCGCGGCGGCGGCGCGGCGAACGTAGTCGGCGCAGAGGTCGAGACGGACCGGGCTGGAATTGATCTCGAAGAAGCAGCCGGCCTGGCGCGCGTGCTCGATGACGCGATCAATATCAATCTCATAGCCGGGGCGTCTCAGGAGAATGCGGCCCGTGGCATGGCCGAGGATATTGAAATAGCGGTTGTCCATGGCTCTCAGGATTCGCTCGGTCTGTTCGCGCTTGCCGAGGGCGAAACGGGAGTGGATGGAGCAGACGGTGTAATCGAGCTCCTGGAGGATCTCGTCGGGGTAGTCGAGCGAACCGTCGGCGAGGATATCGACTTCGCTCGATTTCAGAATGTGGAATCCGGGAAAACGGCCGTTCCAGTCGTCGATGTAGCGGATTTGTGCGCGGAGGTTGTCGATGGAGACGCCGCGCGCGATGGTGAGACTGCGCGAGTGATCGGTAATGCCGAGATATTCGTAGCCGAGCGCTTGGGCGGCGCCGGCCATGGCTTCGATGGAATCGCCGCCATCGCTAGCGGTGGTATGGGCGTGGAGTTCGCCGCGGATATCGACGGGCGTGACCAGTCGAGGCAGAGCGTGGGCGGAGGCGCGCTCGACTTCGTCGTAGCCTTCGCGCAACTCCGGAGGGATGTACTCGAGATCGAATTGCCGGTAGAACGCTTCTTCGGATGGAAACGCGGCGTTAATGGGGCCGGTGGTCGACGTGAGGCTTTGGAGGTGAGCTTCGGATCCGGTGGAGGAGATCATGAGGCTGCCCCAGTCACTGGGGGTTGCGAGCTGAATGCGCAGTGGGATGCCGGCTGGGAGCGAGAAGACGGCATGGTCTTCGGTGGATGAGACGAGCGGCGTGTGGCCGCCGTAGCGTTCGAATTGGGCGATGAGGGCGGGGAAGTCGCCCGTTTCGACGACGAAGAGCAGATCGTCGACGACTTCGACGCGGCGGCGGTATGCTCCCGCGACTTCGGCGCGGCGGGCGCGGCAGCGTGTCAGGAGGTACTCTTCGACTGCGGCGCGGAGGTCGTCCGCTTTGTAGAGGAGCAGGGTGCGAGCATCGGTAAGACCCTCGCGCAAGTGCTGGGCCATGCGGGATCCGAATGTTGCTTCGATGTCGCCGCTCTCCAGGCGGGCGCGCAACTCGTCGACGGAGTGGAGCCCGAGTTTTTTGTAGATGCGCAGAACGCGTTTGGGATCGAGGCGGGGGTAGTGGTTCAGGTCGGCGACAGCGGGGGCGGCTTCTGCGCGCAGCGATTCCAACCTGGCCAGGGCGCCGGTGGTGACGATCTCGCGGATGGCGTCGGCGATGGCGTCGCCGATGCCGGTATAGCGCGTGAGGTCCTCGCCACTGTGGACGATCTCATCAAGACTCTCGGGGAGAGTGCGGATTCTCGCTGCAGCCCGCTGGTAAGCGCGGATCTTGTACGGGTTCTCCTTCTGCACTGAGAGTAGTTGGGCGAGACTGGCCAGGCGATCGGCGATTTCGGCGTTGCTCAGGACCAAGATTCTGCCAACTTTCTACTTGTCTTCATCGTATATGGCTAATGAGCGCTGGATTCACAATCTGGAAGGAGTTTCCATGCCGTTCGCCACAGGACCGTTTCAACGCGTCGCGCGCAGGCTGCTGCGATCTCCAATGTTCACGATGGTGACGCTGGTCACGATCGCGCTAGGGATAGGCGCGAACACGGCGATTTTCAGTGTCGTCAATGCAATTCTGCTTAAGCCGCTGCCCTATCCGGAGCCGTCGCGACTAATCGGCGTGTACCAGACTGCGGCGATTGTGGGATTGAACGAGTTTGCCACTTCGCCTTCGGAATATTTCACGTTTCGCGACGAGAATCGGACGTTTGAAGCGGTTGGAATCTGGAACGGGGGCAGGTCGACGATCACAGGGGTTGGGGCGCCGGAAGAGGTGCGGAGTATCTACGTGACGCCGGGGATTCTGGAGGCGCTCTGTGCGACGCCGATGATGGGCCGGCAGTTTACGGCGGCGGAATGGATGGAGAAAGGGACCGACGCGGCGATCCTGAGCTATGGGTTCTGGCAGCGGCGGTTTGGCGGCGATCGCGCGGTGTTGGGGCGTCAGATCCGGGTGGACAGCAAGCTGACGGAAATCGTCGGAGTGATGCCCAAGAGCTTTCAGTTTCTGGAAGAGAAGGTGGAGATCATCCAGCCGATGCAATTGAACCGGGCCAAGACGACGCTCGGGAATTTCAGTTATCCGATGATTGCCCGCATGAAAGCCGGTGTGACGCCGGAGCAGGCGAAGGCGGATGTGGCGCGCATGATTCCGGTAGTCAACACGAAATTCCCTCCACCGCCGGGCTTCAGCGTGAAGCTGTTTGCCGATGCGGGTTTTAAGCCGATCGTGCGGCCGCTGCAGAAGGACATTATCGGAGACCTGGACAAGACGCTGTGGATCCTGATGGCATCGATCGGCGCGGTGCTGCTGATCGCGTGTGCGAACGTGGCGAACCTGCTCCTGGTGCGGGCGGACGGGCGACAGCAGGAATTGGCCATACGCGCGGCGCTGGGCGCGAGTTCGGGACGGATTGCGGGCGAGCTACTGACAGAGAGCTTTTCGCTGGCGATGATGGGCGGCGCGATGGGTCTGGGCTTTGCGTGGGCGCTGGTGCGGCTGCTCGAATGGATGGCGCCATCGTACCTGCCACGATTGGATGAAATCGCGATTGATCCGAGAGGGGTGCTGTTCGCGGTTGGGTTGTCGCTTCTGGCCGGGTTGTTTTTCGGATCGATGCCGGTGTTGAAATATCGCGGCGGAAACCTGATCGGAGCACTGAGGGCGGGCAGCCGGACGCTAAGCCAGTCGCGGGAAGCTAATCGGGCGCGGAATGCGCTGGTGGTGCTGCAGACCGCGCTCGCGGTGGTACTGCTGATCGGGTCGGGACTGATGCTGCGAACGTTCAGCGCGTTGCGCAACGTACACCTGGGTTTTCGAGACTCGGCGAAGCTACAGACGGTGAGGGTGTACGTTCCGGACGGGCAGGTGAAAGAGAACGAGCAGACCATGCGAATGTTCCAGGAGATGGAGCGGAAGCTCTCGGAGATTCCGGGAGTTTCGGCGGTGGCCTTCGCCAATTCGGTTCCGGCTGATTACAACAACAGCACGGATGTGTTGTATGCCGAGGACCAGGTTTACGCGGAGGGCAAAGTCCCGCCGCTCCGTCGTTTCAAATTCGTGACACCGGGATTTTTCCAGACAATGGGCGTTCCGATGATCGCAGGGCGCGATGTGACCTGGACGGATATTTACGATCAGCGGCTGTACACGATCGTGTCGGAGAATTTTGCGCGCGAGTTGTGGCATGACCCGAGAATGGCATTGGGTAAGCGGATCCGCGAAGGGATGAAGGACCCGTGGCGCGAGATTATCGGAGTGGTGGGGGACGTGAGGCACGACGGCGCCGACCAGCCGGCGCCGCCGACCATTTACTGGCCGCTGATGATGAAAGGCTTCTGGGGGAATGAGAATTTTTTGCAGCGCGGAGTGACCTTCGTGGTGCGCAGCGATCGCGCGGGCACGCAGGGTTTTCTGGAGCCGGTGCGGCAAGCGGTATGGTCGGTGAATCGGGATGTCCCGCTGGCGCGGATGCGGACGATGGAAGATATTTTCCGCGGGTCGATGGCGCGCAGCTCATTCACGCTGGTGATGCTGGCGATTGCGGGCGGGATGGCGCTGCTGCTGGGGCTGGTGGGGATTTACGGCGTGATCTCGTATTCGGTGTCGCAGCGGACGCGCGAGCTGGGGATTCGGGTTGCGTTGGGCGCCGGACAGGGGCAGTTGCGCGGGATGGTAGTCAGAAACGGCATTGTGTTGGGCGCCATCGGCGTTGGGCTGGGACTGGTGGTGGCCGCGGCGGCGACGCGTGCGATGTCGTCCGTTCTGTTCGGTGTGAGCGCATTTGATCCGGTTACTTACCTGGTGGTATCGGCAGGGCTGCTGGCGGCGGCGGCAGGTGCGAGTTACATTCCGGCGTATCGGGCTTCAAATGTGAATCCAATCGAAGCCTTGCACGTCAATTAGGGTGCACCACTATTACTGACGACGCGCATAGCGCGCTGGAAAGGTATGCTGATTCTATGTCGAATTCGATACAACATGAAGCTGACCTCGTTTTAAGACTTTACGAACTTCGCCGAGAACCGGAGATGCGCAAGGCGCGCGACTGGTATTTCCGCGAATTCCATCCGGACACGATGGCCGATGTTCAGGCGGCGCTTTTTGGCGAGCACAGCGGGCATTTTCGCATGGTGGTTTCTTATTGGGACATGGCCGCTGCGATGGTGAACCGTGGGGCGATCAGCCTGGAACTGTTCACCGATACCAATGGCGAACATTTGGGCGTGTTCATGAAGATTGAGCCGCTGCTGGGTGAGATCCGCGCGGCGATCAACCCGCGGTTCGCCCATAACCTGGAGAAACTCGTGGATGCGACGCCGGACGGCAGGAAGCAGGTGGCGGAGTTCCGCGAGAGGTTCAAGCAGATCCGCGAAGTGCTGGCGAAGCAGCAACAGAGCATGAAAGCCCGGGGGTAGTTGCCGGCCCGGCCGTTGTGTAACGCGACGCCGCGGAAGCAGACTCGCTGCCATGAATGGTTCGGAACTTCGGGCGTGGTGGCGGCAGTTGCAGGGACTGGACGGCTCGCTGGCGGACGCTTCTCCCGGGGGGCGCTTCAGCGAGCCGGATGGGGCAGATCGGCGGTGCGGGTGTTGTTTTAGTCTCTTCGCGCGGAGCTCAAGGCAATTTCTGGGGGGCCTGTCCAACTTCGGGGTCTCCGAACGGCTCTAGACACATCTGGATGTGGCCGATCCATCTTTTCAACAGCCGTGAACCTGCCGCACAGTCTGCCTCTAGAGGCTTCCACGACTTACTGTTGTTGAATTGGTGGTGGTCTAATTGCGTAGGAAGGCTACATGCCGAAGCTCGTTATTGTCTGGTTGGCACTCAGTGGCCTCTTGGCAGCAAATGCACAGACCGACGCCCGCAACAAATTTGTCGGCGCCTGGGAGGCCAAGTGGAAGGATAAGGTGATTTGTACGATCCGGTTGAGGTCCGGAGATCCCATCTCTGGAGAAACACAAGCCTGTGCGTTTCGCGCTGATGCCAATGGGGACCTGCTGGAGCCCGAAACGACAGAGCCTTCAGACGGGTCGCCCACTCCCATTCTGAATGCGAAGCTGAATGGGGAGGCGCTGACGTTCGAGGAACAGGAGGATGGCGACGTCATAAGATTCGAAATGAAGCTTGTCGGCGAGGGCAAGGCCGAATTGAGATTTCTGAACACGCCGGTTCGAATCAATCCCATTGCATTCATTCGTAAGTGAGTGCGGAGTCGCGAAGAGCCGTGTGAAACGGAAAGGCTGTTAATCCGCTGTACCATGCCCGACAGACCTAAGATCGGAGGGCGCCGAGGTTCTGGACGGTGGAAGTCAGACGGAGTTTGTGGGAAGTGGGCCGCCCTGTCCGGTTCGGCCCGGCCAATTTCCGGGAGCCCAGGACCGCTATCGGAAGACGTGGCAGTTCGGACCGGCCTTGGACTGATACTCTCGGGTAGCCCGATGCACCGGACGTGCTACGAGCAATGGGTACACCACGACTATTTCGAGTCGATGCTTCACAAGTGGCACGAGCTTCGGGATTCCAGGCCGAGTCGGTTCCGCCGGACTGCGGCGGAGATCCATCAGTTGGGACAGGAAGAGATTAACAGATAATCAGGTCTGTTATCCTAGTGATCGGATGCCATCCGACGCCGTGCTGGCCGGAGTTCGCCGCAACTCCGCAGCGCTCCGGTGTCCAGGTCCTGGACACCCATTCCCCGCTGTGATTCGTTGTCGGCATTGCAGTTTTCGGCCGCCGCTGACTCTGCTGCGTCACCATATTCCGAAAGCCTGATCCTTATGCCTGATCCCAGCCTCCAGGGACTCGATCAATTGAAAATTTCCGCCGTTGTGCGCGACCGCCTGGCTGAATTCGCTACTCAGCTCATCGGGTTTTACCAGCAGGACCTGGTCTCGATCGCTGTGTTCGGCAGCGCCGTCTCCGGCGACTATTCGGAGAAAATTTCGGATCTCAACCTCCTCGTCGTCTACACGGACCTGAATATCGCCAACCTGGAGGCGGTCGCCTCCCTTGCCCAACGCTGGCTTAAGAAACAGCGGTTCATGCCGCGCTTCCTTTCCCACCGCAACCTGGCGAACTCAGCCCGTTACTTCCAGATCGACTTGCTCGATATGCGCGATGCGCACGTCACGATTTTCGGGGAGGACGTCCTCGACTGCCTCGAATTGCGTCCCGCCGATCTACGTTGGCAGCTCGCCCATGAGATTAAGCGCATGCGAATGCGGCTCAAGCAACAGTTCTGGCGGGCCGCGGGCGACCAGGAAACCATGCGCCTGATACTCGTTCGGCGGTTCACCTCCCTGGTTCACCTCACGCGAGCCCTGCTGGTCCTGCGCGGCCAGAGCCCGCCGCTGCTGTTGCACGAGATTCTGGCCCTGGCCGTCCGGGAACTAGGAGTCAACGCACAGTTCGCGGCTCAAATGGCGGATCTCAAGGCCGGGCGAATCGCCCTTCGCAAAGAGCAGTTCATCGGCGCGTTTTCGCGGCTCATGGACGCCGTGCGAACCATAGACGAGCACGTAGATCGACTGGTGATCTGAGATGGCGCGCCCCATGCGATGGCTCATGCTGGCCTGCGGCTGCGCCTGTGCCTGGTCCGCGCTCGCGCAAGAGCCCAGCTACGAAATCCAGCGTTACGTCGCCACGCTGAGACTGTTGAGCGGCAGTCCCGACGTGCAGGTCGAGCTCGATATCACGTATAAGATCCTGTCCGGTGTGAAATCCGATGGATTCAAATACGTGGGCCATTACAGGCCTGTCGATCTCTCCGGAGTGGACGATCGTGGGGCCCCGATCCAAGTGGATGTCCGACGCCATCGCGAGAACCAGGTGTATTGGCGGTTCGCGGGCGCCGGTCCGGGCGTGAAGCGCGTGTTGATCCGCTTTCGGCTCAGTGGCGTCCTGACCGGATCAGAAGAGCGCGGCAACAGGCTTCAGGCCGATTGGATCGGCGTCTTCAAAGTCCCAGTTCGTTCCGCTGAGTACCGCGTGCTCTTTCCCCGCGAAGTGACGGCCAATTCGGAAATCACTGCACCCGGAGGTTACCTTCGATCTACGGTCAACGGGATCCAAACCTTGACCTTTGAGCAATCGCCTCTGACCCGCGAAACCCTTACGATCTTAGTAAAGCCAGGAACCGTGAATTTCGCGCCTGCCTCCCAGCCAGGTTCGTCCGATGATTCCGGAGTCAACGGGGCCGTCATGCTGGGGGGCCTGCTCGTGCTTGTTTTCATCGTGGCCGGGCTGATCTCCCGATATTCCAAAGTCAGTCGATTAGGCGACTCGACTGGCGGCGGCTGCGGTGGTGGGGGCGGATGTGGCGGCGGTGGTGGCTGCGGCGGCGGCGGGTGTGGTGGCGGATGTGGAGGCTAATCTCACAGCGCCCGAAGCGCTCCGGCCCTTCTGCTCGCTCGGCGGGCAACTTGCTCCTGCAGTGGCACGTCACCGAGCGCTGTAATCTGCGGTGTGTCCACTGTTATCAGGATCCGGAACCCGCATCGGAGCTCGGTTTGCCTGATCTGTTAAAGATACTCGGGCAATTTCACGATTTTCTCGATTC
>Ga0335080_10002173_pt1 | contig 19474 bp, 16 predicted proteins | sample Lox_Sample_34_FD_206720 | JGI IMG/M metagenome (GOLD analysis project Ga0335080, IMG submission 206720) | Soil microbial communities from Loxahatchee National Wildlife Refuge, Florida, United States - Lox_Sample_3.4 | ecosystem: Environmental > Terrestrial > Soil > Wetlands | place: USA...
CTTGCTGCGACACGTGCTCGAACCGCGCGGGCAGGGCCATTCCGACGCACGCGAAGGTTTTATCAACGCTGTGGTGAAACCGCGGGAGCGGCTGGTTACGCCTTGATCGCGATTCGCAAGACCCGCGACGGCGAATAACTGGTGACAGCTCTTTGCGTGAATCAAGATTCGTTTGCGCAGCCGGCGCAACTGTGGTGCTCTGCAATCGGGGTAGCACTGACAGGGGGCACTATGGTGTTGCGTGCAATCGGCGCCGCTGCGCTGACGCTATTGCTTTCGTCGTCGTTCAGTTCGGACGCATCGGCCGGGAGCCAGACAGGAATTGTGCGTCGGGCGTCGTGCGCCGTGGTTCGCTACTATGTCGCAAAATATTCCGCCTCGGCCGCCGAGATGTGGGCACGCAGTCATGGCGCGACCGAAGCGGAGATCGAAGCCGCCCGGCGTTGCCTGAACGATGCGCCCGCTCAGACGGCGCAGGCGGCACGCTGGAACACTCCGTAGAGCCGGCTGCGGTTTCCCGCCTATCCGCGCCGCGAAGCAAGACCCACTCCGCGGCGCAATTTGTCTTGCCCTGATCGGAACCCGAGCGGAACCAAAGCCTGGCGAGCGCGTTGCATTGTTACAGCGCGATTTCACGGACCTCGGGAGGGCTCCGATGGAACGGGACAACTTAAGGTCAATGGCCACGGACGAGTTGTGGGACCTCTATGAGACCGCAACCGCGCAGTTGAGCAACAAGCTCGCCGAAGAAAAGGCCAGACTGCAGGAACGCGAGCGGCGACTGCAGAAACTGCGGTCGGTCAGCGGCAACAGAACAAGCGATCACGCGCGCCGCCCAAACTCTTCGCCCAAATATCAAAACCCGAAAAATCCAACCCAGACGTGGTGTGGTCGCGGGAGACATCCCCGCTGGCTGACGGCGCTGCTTCGATCCGGCAAAACGCTGGACAACTTTCTGATTGTCCCGCCGCCGACGGAGAAGCGTCTCTAGAGCCGAATCGCACTGCACTTTGGATGCAGAGACACCGGCGAGGGTGGCCAGGCTGCATAGCTGCGCTGGCCCGATCGCGCTTGGCCAGGCATCGCAAGGACTTCAGCTTTGGTTAATTTTTCAGGCGCATCCTCGTCGCATGAAAATATTCACCGCCACGATGATTGCCGTGGGCGGCTTTTGCGTACTGGACCAATTCTTGTTCAACGGCCAATATACTGATTTGGCTACTCGGATGGCTCGGGTCGCGGGCGCTGCGTTCGGCTTCTACTTCTGACTGCGACAGCCTGTCGTCGCGAGCGCCTTGCTCGCGCATACCGGGTATCTGATGGTTGCCGGCGAAATCCCGGCGTCATCCCGGGATCGCCCGCATGCTTTCAGCGACGATAGCCCCGATGCCACGCATAGCTGTGGCGCCAGTAAGGCCGGTGCCAGGCATGGTGACGCCAGTAGGCTCGATGGTAGCCGTAGCCATAGCCGTATCTGTAGCCGGGGCGGTATGTCGTGCCGTAGCCGTAGCTGTAGGCCGGGTAATATCCGGCGCTGTAGCCGTAGGACGGATAGCCATAGCCGTAGCCGTAGGACGGGTAGCCATAGGCCGGGTAGCCATAGGACGGGTAGCCGCCGTAATAATAGGGTGAGGCAACCGCCGCTCCGATCAGGGCACCGGCAGCGAGTGCTCCTGCGCCCCAACCCCAGCCGCCACCCCAACCGCCGCGCCAACCACCCCAACCGCCGCGCCAACCACCCCAGCCACCGCGCCATCCGCCCCAGCGAACCGGGACGGTAGCGGTCTCTGTGGCAGCCGGCTTGGCGGCTGCAGAAAGGCCGGTGAGCGGCGCGGATTGTGCGGATCCGTAGGATGTCAACGACATTGCGCCCGCAACTGAAAGCACTGCAGCGAATTTTGTCATGCGCATGGTTTCACTCCATTCCCGAATTTCCGTTCAAACATCAACTTGGTTCGATGCCGTTTCGTTTCATTCTCGGCGGGCGAAGCCGGGATATCTTGCAAAGGCGCTCCGTCGTTGCACGACGCACGAGCCTTGCCATCCATTGCGTCCCGCTCGCTCCGGACCATTTGAGCCGGCCGAGCGAACTCTTCTTGGCAAGGGGGAACACTGTTTTGATGCAGATCAACTGGCTGGCGGCGTGAGGCGGGTGCCGCGCCACACATCGGCCGAACGTCAGGACCGGGACACCAGGCGCGACATTGACCAACGCAGAACTGCTATATATTCGCCTGAGTCGCTTCCTGGGCCTTACGAAAGCATTTGGGACCCCCAAACAGCCCCTGGGAAACTGCTGAAAGCAAAGGTTTTATGGGAAAAACGGTCATACCGCCGGAACCGTCCGAGGTTCACGATGTCGCGCTGCGCGAGGCGCTGGAAGAGCGCTATCTCGCTTACGCGCTATCGACCATCATGCACCGCGCGCTGCCGGACGCGCGCGACGGGTTGAAGCCGGTGCATCGTCGCATCCTCTACGGCATGCGGCTGCTCAATCTCAATCCCGGCGCAGCGTTCAAGAAATCGGCCAAGATCGTCGGCGACGTGATGGGTTCCTTCCATCCGCATGGCGACCAGGCGATCTACGATGCCATGGTGCGTCTGGCACAGGATTTCAACTCGCGCTATCCGCTGGTCGACGGGCAGGGTAATTTCGGCAATATCGACGGCGACAACCCCGCTGCCTATCGCTACACCGAAGCGCGGATGACCGATGTCGCGCGGCTTTTGCTCGATGGCATCGACGAGGACGGCGTCGAGTTCCGCCCGAATTATGACGGCACATCGAAGGAGCCCGTGGTTCTTCCCGGCGGCTTCCCGAACCTGCTCGCCAACGGCGGCCAAGGCATTGCGGTCGGCATGGCGACCTCGATCCCGACACACAACGCCGCCGAGCTCTGCGAAGCTGCGCTACACCTGATCGAGAAGCCGACCGCGAAATCGCGCGCGCTCATGAGATGGGTCAAGGGACCGGATTTCCCCACCGGCGGCATCATCGTCGATTCCAAGGAATCGATCGCGGAGGCCTACACCACGGGACGCGGCTCGTTCCGCACCCGCGCCAGATGGGAGCAGGAGGAGGGCGCGCGCGGGACCTGGGTGATTGTCATCACCGAGATTCCCTGGCTGGTGCAGAAATCGCGGCTGGTGGAGAAGATCGCCGAGCTCCTGAACGAAAAGAAGCTGCCGCTGGTCGGCGACGTCAGGGACGAATCCGCCGAGGACGTCCGCCTGATCATCGAGCCGAAGTCGCGCGCGGTCGATCCGGAGCTTCTGATGGAATCGCTGTTCCGCCTGACCGAGCTGGAAAGCCGCATTCCGTTGAATCTCAACGTGCTGCTCAAGGGCAAGGTGCCCAAGGTCGTGGGGCTTGCGGAGTGCTTGCGCGAATGGCTCGACCATCTGCGCGACGTCCTGATCCGCCGCTCCAACTACCGCAAGACGCAGATCGAGCACCGCCTGGAAATCCTCAGCGGCTATCTGATCGCCTATCTGAACATCGACAAGGTGATCAAGATCATCCGCACCGAGGACGAGCCGAAGCCGGTCTTGATGAAGACCTTCAAGCTCACGGACATCCAGACCGACGCCATCCTCAACATGCGCCTGCGGAATTTGCGCAAGCTCGAGGAAATGGAAATCCGCACCGAGGACAAGAATCTTCGAAACGAGCTCAAGGGCCTCAAATCGCTGCTCGGCTCGGAAGCCGAGCAATGGTCCAAGGTGGGCGAGCAGATCAAGAAGGTCCGCGACATGTTCGGACCCAAGACGCCGCTTGGAAAACGCCGCACGACCTTTGCCGATGCGCCCGAGCACGATCTCGCGGCGATCGAGGAAGCCTTTGTCGAGCGCGAGCCGGTCACCGTCGTCGTCTCCGAGAAGGGTTGGGTGCGCACGATGAAGGGCCACATGGCCGATCTCTCGGGCCTCGCCTTCAAGACCGACGACAAGCTCGATCACGCTTTCTTCGCCGAGAGCACCTCAAAGCTGCTGCTGTTTGCCACCAACGGCAAGTTCTATTCGCTCGACGTCGCAAAGCTGCCGGGCGGGCGCGGCCATGGCGAGCCGATCCGCATGTTCATCGACATGGACCAGGATGCTGCGATCGTCTCGCTGTTCGTCAACAAGGGTGGCCGCAAGTTCCTGATCGCCAGCGGCGAGGGGCAGGGGTTTGTGGTCAAGGAAGACGATTGCGTCGGCAACACCCGCAAGGGCAAGCAGGTGATGAACGTCGAGATGCCGAACGAGGCGCGCGCGATCGCAACCGTTGCCGGCGACATGGTCGCCGTGATCGGCACCAACCACAAGATGGTGATTTTCCCGATCGATCAGGTGCCGGAGATGGCGCGCGGCCGCGGCGTGCGGCTGCAGAAATATACCGGCGGCTCGCTGTCGGATGTCACCACCTTCGATTCCAAGGCCGGCCTTGCCTGGAAGGATTCCGCCGGCCGCGACCAAAGCATGACCATGAAGGAGTTGTCGGACTGGCGCGGCAACCGCGCCGATGCCGGCCGCCTGGCCCACGGCCTGCCGAAGTCGAACCGGTTCGGCAAGGCGGTGGAGTAGGCTGTAATAGTATTCGCCTGCGCGCGCGCTATAACCGCTGCCTCAATCGACGACGCGGCGGTTCGTTCATGGCGCACGATCACAGTCACGATCATTCCCATGCGCATGGTCACGCGGGGCATGGCCACGCCGGCCATAGCCATGCCCCGGCTGATTTCGGCTTTGCCTTTGCGGTCGGCGCCGGGCTCAACACGGCCTTTGTCGTGATCGAGCTCGGCTTCGGCTATGCTGCGAACTCGCTGGCGCTGATCTCCGACGCCCTGCACAACCTTTCGGATGTGATGGCGCTTTTGCTGGCGTGGGGCGCGGCCTGGCTCGCCGGGAAACGGCCGACCGAAACCCACACTTACGGCTACCGGCGCGCCTCGATCCTGGCGGCGTTGTTCAACGCAGGGCTGCTGCTGGTTGCGGTCGGCGGGATCGCGGCGGAAGCGATCGAGCGCTTTCGCGCGCCGGCGCCGGTCGCAGGCTGGACTGTGCTCCTGGTCGCAGCGCTTGGCATCCTCGTCAACGGCGGCACCGCGCTCCTGTTCATGCGCGGCCGCCACGACGATCTCAACATCCGCGGAGCCTATCTGCATATGGCCTCGGACGCGGCGGTCTCGTTTGGCGTCGTGGTTGCCGCCGTTCTGATCATGCTCACCGGATGGCTCTGGATCGACCCGGCGGTGAGTCTTGGCATTGCAACGATCGTGCTCCTGAGCGGCTGGGGCCTTGCGCGCGACAGTGTCAATCTGGCGCTGGATGCGGTGCCGAAGGGAATAGAGCTCGTGTCCGTGCAAAGCTATCTTGCCGGCCTCGACGGCGTCATTGAGGTGCACGATCTGCACATCTGGGCCATGAGCACCAATGAGACGGCGCTGACGGCGCATCTCGTGCGGCCTGGCGGGCACGACGATGCGTTCCTGCACATGATCTGCGAGGAGCTCTCGCATCGTTTCCGCATCCACCATGCCACGCTTCAGGTGGAGACCACCGCGGCGACATGCAGGCTTGCGCCGGCGCACGTGGTCTAGGGGCTTAAAAATTCATATTGACGCGTGATAATATTTGCTTTCAAGCGGGTTATATGACCGCTGTCCGAGAATCCGCTGCCCGGAGCCAGGCCCATGCACTCGCATTCCCTTGACCAATGGACGCATGATCATGTTTTTCTCGGCGAAAGCCATGAGCGCAACGAGCGTCGCACCTGGTTTGTGGTCGCGCTGACCGTCGTCATGATGATTGGCGAGATCGTCGCCGGGTCCTGGTTTGGCTCGATGGCGTTGTATGCGGATGGCTGGCACATGGGCACCCATGCCGCGGCGCTCGGGATTGCGGGTGCGGCCTACCTGTTTGCGCGCCGGCATGCCGGCAATGCGCGCTTTTCCTTTGGCACCGGCAAGTTCGGCGATCTGGCGGCGTACTCCAGCGCGCTCATTCTGGGGATGATCGCCCTCCAGATCGCCTATGAGTGCGTGCTGCGGCTGATGGCGCCGGTGACGATCGCCTATGGCGAGGCGATCGTGGTCGCAACGCTCGGCCTTTGCGTCAACCTCTTGAGCGCGTTCCTGCTGCGCGACAGCCACGACCATCATCACCACGGACATGGACATGCCCACGACCATGATGATGACGACCACCATCATGACCATGACCACCATCACGGCCATTCTCGCGACAATAATTTTCGCGCGGCCTATCTGCATGTGGTCGCCGATGCCGCGACCTCCGTGCTCGCGATCGCCGCGCTGGCGGTTGCGAAATATTCGGGCTGGGTCTGGGTCGATCCCGCGGTCGGCCTCGTCGGCAGCGTCGTGATCGCAAGCTGGGCCTATCAGCTTGTCCGCGATGCCGGGAGTGTGCTGCTCGACGTCAGCGCCGACAACAATCTCGATGGCATCATCCGTGCGCGGCTGGAGACGCGCGGCGACCGCGTCACGGACTTGCATCTGTGGCAGCTTGGTCCGGGCCATCGCGCTGCCGTCATCTCGCTGGTGTCGGATCACCCGCTGCCGCCGTCGCGCTACAAGCGCCGTTTGAGAGGCTTGCGCGGGCTGAGCCACGTCACCATCGAGGTCGAGACCTGCCCGCACGAACGCGCCGAGGCCTGCTAGCGAATGGGCCTCTGAAGCAGGATGCTGGGCGGCAGCGGCTTGAGGTCGGCCTTGATTGTCTGGGACTGATCGAGCGCCCGCTGCGCCTCCTTTTTCGTCAGAAGCGATTCCAGCCCCGCCAGGCGCTCGACCGCATCCGTCGATCCGAGATCCCGCGCAACATTGTAGTGGGCCCAGGAAGACACGAAATCGCAGTTGGCGCGATACACCGCGCCCAGCGTGAAGTGGATGCCGGGATGGGAGTAGGGAGCGCATTTCGGCATCAGGTCGAGCGCCTTTTTGAAGTTGCGCCATGGCGGATCGCGGCCGTCGCAACCATACAGGCCGACCAGCCGGTGCGCGGCCCAGGCCGAACTGCCGTCATTCATGGCGCGTTCGAAAATCCTTATTCCCGCTTCCGGCGTCTGCAGCGTTTTCTTGAAATAGCGGCGGAAGAAGAGATCGCCGAGCAGAAGCTGCGCGTCGGTCAGGCCAAGGTCCGCGGCGCGGCTCAGATATCGTTCCGCCTTGACATTGTCCTGTTGCAGGCCGGTGCCGGTCTGGAAAAAGCCGGCCAGTATGCCGTTGGCGAGGGGATCGCCGAGCTCTGCGGCGCTCCACATCAGATCGGCAGCGCGCTCGTGGTCGGCCGGACCAAGCGCGCCGGAGAACAGCAGCACTGCGAGCTGGCGCAGCGCAAAGGCATCGTTTGACCGGGCGGCCTGCTCCGCAAGTTCACGCGCCTGCGGGACGTCCTGGATCATGCCGAGCTTCTTCGACGACAGCAGGGCTGCGAGAATGGCCCTGGCCTTGTTGTCGCCGGCGTTCGCGGCGGCGCGGAAATGCCGCTCCGCGTCCGCTTCGAGCTTGGCACAGTCGGGTGAGCCATTGGATTTGGCGATCGATGCGATCCCCCTGAACACATCGACCAGCGGGTCAGCATCGGCGTCCTTCAGCGCGTCCACCATCGCCTGCGGCTGTTGCTTCCGATAGGCCTCAAATGCCGCCTTGAGGGCTGTTTGAAGCGCCGACGGGCGGGTCGTGCAGGCCGCGGGGTCGAAGGGCACGAGCCAGAAGTAGAATCCGGTCGGTTTCAGCAGATAATCGCAAAAGGAAATTGTAACCCCGTCATGCGCGCCGGGCTTCGGAACTGGAACGCGTGCGGGCTGGTTAGGGCGGAGTTCGAGCGACAATTCGGCGGCGCGCAGCTCCTGCGCGATGTTCGGATCGAGCGCCATCGCCCTGGCGTAATCGGCAGCCGCACTCGAGAAATTCTTCGCGCCGAGATGGGCGTGGGCGCGTTCATTGTAGGCGGCGGCAAGATCGGGGTCCGATTCGATCGCCTGGGTGAAATCGGCAATCGCGGGCAGGAAATGGCCGCGCCTCGAGTGAATGCGGCCGCGGCCGATACGGGAGTCCGCGCTGCCGGGATCGAGCTCGATGGCCCGGTCGTAGTCGGCTAAAGCAAGCGCGAAATCGCTGCGGCTTTGATAAGCGACTGCGCGGCCGTAATAAGCTTCGACGCGCGTCGGATCGATGCTGACGGCTTTTGTGTAATCGGCCACGGCGCGCTCGCAGTCGCCGCACGCGCGATAGGCGTCGCCGCGATTAACGTAGGCGCAAGCGTTGTCCGGGTCGATGGCGATCGCGTGGTCGTAGTCCTGGATCGCCTCGCGCGGCCCGCCATCCACCGCACGCGCTACGCCGCGGTTGTTGTAGGCGATGGCCGATTGCGGATCGAGCTCGATCGCCCTCGAATAGTCGGCCACCGCGCGCTCGACCGAGCCCGCATCGAGCTGGCGGTTGCCGCGCTCGATGCAGGCGCAGGGCGATGCCGGATCGAATTCGACCGCATCGGTCAAAACGGCATTCGCCCCGTCTTGCTTGCGTCGAACTTTCAGCGCAAGGCCATAAAGCCTGATCATGCGCCCGTCGTCCGCGGACCGATGGTCCTGCGCCTTTTCCTGCCGGCGGCTTGATGCGAATTTCCACATTTGGCTTGTCCTTGCGTGTTTTCGCAGCGGTAATTAAGTCTTCTGGCCGCACTCTAGTTTTGCGCGCAGCGGCGATGCATGACCGGGGTCACGTTGGCCAGGTCAGGGACTGGGGCGAGGCGGGCGCGAGGGTCAGCATGTGACGCACGTCACGCCTTGGCCCCCGACTTCCTGAAGAAAGCCGGCATTCGTCTCTGAACGAGAGATCCCGTTCGGCGTCGGCGGGCTCGACAAAGGGTCCCGCACACGCTGCGGCCGCTCGCGGTAGCCATGGCCGGCGAAGGCGAATTCGATCCATGGACGGATTGGCGACGGCTTGCCGGAACCAAAGCCGTCGCCGCCGCGATCGATCCGCGCTAATTGACCTCGCCTCAGTGGTGAAACCAACGACGTTCGAGCTTGTGCTGAATCTGAAGACCGCGAAGGCGATCGGATGGACGATTCCGCCCACCATCGTGGCGACCGCCGACGAGGTGATCGAAGAGTGAACGCGCGCGATACGCGCAGTTGAGTCGCGCGCCGTCAAGATTTGACGGAATCGATCACAAATGCATTTCTCGGGACATGTTCAGAGATTGCCGACTGGCTCGCATGAGCGACGGTCATTATTGTTTCGTGCGCGACTTGGGTCCCGTCAAAGGCGGCAAGGGCATGAGGCATCACGAGGTCATCATCGACTTCAACCGTCGTGGGATCGTGAAGCTCTTGCGCCGCCTGCTCGCAAGACCACGCGAGGTTCGACCATCCAATCTTCGCAAGCTTCACCTCGGAACGCGCGAGCCATCGCGAACGTGACCACCGCCGGACCAAGCCTGCCGCCAACTTGCTGCCACCCGAAGACGACCTGCTGCCAACCTGCCGCCAATTGGATCGCTGCGTCTTGCGGCGAGTGAATTTGTGCCTACGATGATTCCGATCGCGCGATGAGACGCGATGCCATAAGCAACGGGGATGAGGCGTGGGCGAGTGGCTCGGAGTTGCGATCGCGCTGGTGTCGAGCAGCCTTGGGGGAACGGCGGCTGCGATCACGCGCTATCTCGTTCACGGCGCCGATCCGATTGCGCTTGCGATCCTGCGCTGGGGCATCGGCTTTGTCTGCGTGTTGCCGGCTGCATTGCTCCTGAAAGCGAAATGGCCGGCGCGCGAGGACATTCTGCCGGTCGGCTTGCTCGGGCTCTGCTTCTTTGGACTGTTTTTCATTCTCTACAACATCGCCATCGGTTTCACGACGGCGGCGCGCGCGAGCCTTGCGCTCGCGACGCTGCCGCTCTCGACAATGGTGGTGGGCGCGCTGCTTCGCGTCGAAGAGCTGACTTGGCGAAAGACGCTCGGCGTCTGCATCGCGGTTCTCGGCGTTGTTGCCGCGCTCGCCGCCGGACTGTCTGCGGCGCCTCCAGGGGCCTGGCGCGGCGAGCTGATCATGGCTGCCGCGGTGTTCTGCATGGCGTTCTACAATGTGCTGTCGCGTCCGTTCATGCGCCGTTCGAGCGCGCTCGGCTTCCTCACCGTCGGCATGGGAACGGGCGCAGCGGCGCTGATCATCGTCGGGCTGTTCAGCGGAAGCATTGCGGCATTGCACAGCTTTTCGACGCCACAATGGGTTGCCGGCATCTATCTCGGTGTCGGCGGCGGCGCTGCCGCCTTTATCCTGTGGGTGCTGGCGCTGGAGCGGGCGAGCCCGACCCGCGTCGCCAACACCATGACCGTCAACCCGATCGCGGCCGCGCTTCTTGCGGCACTGTTGATCGGCGAGCCCATCACGCCTAATCTCGTGATTGGCCTGGTTGCGGTCTTCGCCGGAATCTGGATCGCGACGTCGTCGGGACCGGAGATCAAAAAGCCGTAAAGCGGATATTTCGCCGTCAGGCGGTGTTAGTCTCCGCGAGCCTTTCGCCTGATGGAGGACGAACGTGACAAGAACAATGGGATTTGGGGCGGCGCTCGTGTCGACGTTTCTGGTGACCGCCGCCGCGCAAGCCGGCGTCGAAAAACTCTACATCCTCAATTGCGGCGAGGGCGTCGCCGGCGACATCTCGCGCTGGTCGCCCGGCGTCAACGAAGGCAAGTCGATGGACTTTGTCGACAATTGCTATCTCATCAAGCACAGCCAGGGTTGGTTTATCTGGGACACCGGCATTCCCGATGCGGTCGCCACGATGCCCAATGGTCTCGCGCCGGCCGATCCCCGCGCCGTCACCTGGAAACGGCCGAAGACACTCGCAGCGCAGCTTGATGAACTCGGCGTGAAGCCCGCCGACGTCAAGGCCATGGCGACATCCCACACCCATCCCGATCACATCGGCAATGTCGAGATGTTCCCAACCGCCATGCTCTATGTGCAGAAGGCCGAGTACGTGTGGCCAGGCGCCGATGGTAAGCCGCGCTTCAAGCCGGAGCATCCCGTCACCTTGCTGGAAGGCGACCGTGATATTTTTGGCGACGGCAGCCTGATGATCATGTCGACGCCGGGTCACACGCCGGGTCACCAGTCGCTCCTGATCAAACTGCCCAAGACCGGCGAGGTGGTGTTGTCGGGTGATGCCGTCCACTTCAAGGACAATTGGGAGAACCGAAGAGTCCCGGCCCTCAATGTCAGCAAGGAGCAAACACAGGCCTCGATGCAGAAGATCGCCGACACGCTCGAGAAAGACAAGGCGCAGCTATGGATCAATCATGACAAGGCGCAACGCGATACCTTGAAGATGTCGCCGGCTTTTTACGACTGACGGTGTCGTTTCCCACTTGCTGCAGGACGTGGTCGCATTGCCTCAGGCCTCGACGCTCGCAGCGCTTGCGCTAGGCCGCCGCGATCGCCTCGATCTCGATCAGGAACTGCGGTCCATAGAGCTTCGAGACTTCGACGAGTGTCACCGCGGGGGCGACCGGCGGCGTGACCTTTGCGAAGAAGCGGTTGCGCGCCTCGCGATAGACAGAGAGGTTGCTCATGTCGGTCAGAAATACGGTCAGCTTGACGAGATTGGCGGGCGTGCAGCCGACGGCCTGAAGCGCGGCCGTGAGATTGTCGAACACCTGCGCGGCCTGGGCGGCAAAGTTGCCGGGGCCGACGACCTTGCCGTCGCGGTCGAGCGCGGTCTGGCCGGCGATGAAGATCATCTTCCCCGCGCTGACCTCCACGATCTGGGAGTAGCCCGGCGGCGTGCCGAGTTCGGGCGGATTGATGCAGCCAATCGATAGCGCTCGTGTCATGGCAACGGATCCAGAGAAGAAGATGAAAGTCTATCTTTGCGGCGCGGCCATCGGCGGCGGCCCGATCCCCTCGGCCTTTTTCGGTCGCAGCGTTCCCGCATAGAACGACACGACCCAGACCAGCACCAGGCAGACCAGATAGACTGCATAGGCCTGCGGCGGCGTGGTCGCCCAACGCAGAAACCGCCTGATCGGATTGTCGGGTGCCTGGTCGTTCATGTCCTGCTTGTGCGCTCAAGTCGTGGCGAAGGGAAGGCCAATTTTTCAAGTCGTGCGTCGCGTCTTCTCCGGCAGCATGAACAGCGCGGCGAATGCCACAAGGCTGAGCGCCGACGACACGATCAGCACGCGGCTTCCCATCGCCTCGATCAAGAAGCCGAACAGCAGAGGGGCCGCAGCCTGCGTCATCCGCGCGCCCGCGCCGATGACGCCGAGCCGGTAGGCGTAATTCTCAGGCCCGAAGATCGCAAGCGGCAGCGTGCCGCGCGAGATCGTGATCACGCCGTTGCCGGCACCGTGAAAGATCGCAAAGGCGCTTGCCGCTGCTCCTCCGAAGATCGCGAGGATGGTGGCGCCAATCGGATGCATCAGGCAGGCGAGCTTGGTCGACACCAGGGGATGATAGCGCTTCAGCACGCTGGCCTCGACGATGCGGGCGGCGACTTGCGCCGGCCCGACCAGTGCGCTGGCCGAGATCGCCTGCACTGTCGTGGCGCCCGCAGCTTCCAGGATGCGCGGAAGTTGCGCCGCCATCGCGCCGGTGACGGTCCAGGCGGTCGCGAAAATAAAAGCCAGCAGGATCATGGTGCGATCGAGCGGGATGTGCGGTTTGGGGGGCGCGCTGTCGCTTGCGGCCTTGGCGCCTTTGACGGCCGGCAGCATCAAGAGGTTGAGCGGCAAGCCGATCAGGATATGTGCGGCAGCCCAGGCAAAACAGGTGTCGCGCCAGCCGATGGTTGCAAGGCCGAACGCCGTCAGCGGCCAGCCGACCGTCGACGCAAAGCCGGCAATCAGCGTGATCCCCGTGATCGGTCCGCGCGCCGCCTCGCCGTAGATGCGCCCCAGCGCACCGAAGGCTGCATCATAGAGGCCGTATCCCATGCCGACGCCGAGCACGAGCCAGGCGACGATCAAAAGCGGAATCGACTGCGCGACGCCGAGCAGCACCAGGCCCACGGCCAGGGTCAGGTTGGACAGCGACAGCACCGGCCGGCCGCCGACCCGGTCGATCTGGCGTCCGATGCGCGGGCCGAGGACAGCTGCGACCGCAAGCGCTGCGGAGTAGGCGCCAAAGATCCAGTTCGCGGAGACCGAAAGATCGCGCGCGATCGGATCGGCCAGGATGGCCGGCAAATACACGCTGGATGCCCAGGCCAGCGTCTGGGTGGTGCCGAGCGCCAGGATGACGGGAAGCGGGCGCCCCGTCATTCGGGCGCCGTTGTCGGTTGTCGTGTGAGCATCTCCCCGGCATTTGCAACCCGGCAATCGAGGACGTCAAGCCGCTCACTTCCGCTTGGCGTGATTGCGCGGCATAATGGCGTATGGAACTGTCGTACCGCATTGACCTGATGAACTGGCTGGTTGCCCAGGGGCTCACGGGTCTCCCTGAAAACGATCTGATTCGCGGCTTCTGCGAGCGCTGCCGGGCCGGCGGCCTCGACCTGTCGCGCGGGCTTGCCTTTATCGACACGCTGCATCCGATCTACGAGGGGCGCGGCTTCCGCTGGAACGACACGCCCACCAACGAGAGCGACACGTTCGAATACATCTCGAGCAGCGATGGCGATGCCGCAAAGAACTGGCGCCGCTCTGCGTTCCACCACATGCTTGAAAACGGTCACGACGAGCTCGCACTCGACCTCGCCGATTGCGCCTCGCTCGACTTTTCGATGATCGGAGACCTCGCGAACCAGGGACACCGCCATTTCCTTGCCTTCGTGCATCGCTTCGGCGACGCCGGCACGCTCGGCCAGATGGACTGCTTCTACTCCTACTGGACCACGCGCCGCTCAAGGGGATTTTCCGATCCCGAGCTCGAAGCGCTGCGCGATCTCGTGCCGGTGCTGGGACTTGCGGTCAAATCCGCCCAGCAGGTCGACATCGCGCGCACGCTTGGGCGGGTCTATCTCGGGCGCGACGCGTCGGAGAAGGTGTTGCGCGGACACATCACGCGCGGCGTCACCGAACGCATCAGCGCGGTGTTGTGGTTCTCCGACTTGCGCGGCTCGACAAGAATTTCCGAGAGCATCGGCCCCGGCGAGATCATCCCCTTCCTCAACGACTATGCGGAGGCCGCGATCGACGCCATCCACGAGGCCGGCGGCGATGTCTTGAAACTGATCGGCGACGGCATCCTGGCGATATTCACGGGCGAAGACATGGCGGCCGCGCGCCGCGCGGCTTTGCAGGCCGAACACCGCTTCCGGCTCAACATCGATGCGCTCAATGCCCGCCGCAGCAGGGACGGCCAGCCGACCACGAGGGCCTATGTCGGCCTGCATGTCGGAGAAGTCTTTTACGGCAATATCGGCAGCGAAGACCGGCTCGACTTCACCGTGGTTGGGCCCGCGGTCAACGAGGTGAGCCGCATCGCCTCGATGTGCAATTCGATCGATCGCGAATTTCTGGCGTCCAGCGAATTCCGCACCGGCCTCGATGCCGCCGGCCGCCGATACCTTGTCTCGACCGGCCGTTATGCGCTGCGCGGCATCGGCCGCGCCCAGGACCTCTATACGCTCGATCCCGACATTGCCGGGAACGAGGCGATGACGGGGAGCTACGAGCGGTATCTGGCGAGCTAGGCACACGCGTCTTCCGCGGGCTGCGGATCAGTGCAGGGCACTTAGAACGTCGCGCGCCCGCCTGAGGTCGGATGTTTCGGCTCCTTCCTCGAACCACCGGCAGATCGGCTCCAGCAGTGCGCGCGCCTCATCGGGCCTTCCCTGCGCCTGCAAGAGTTCCACGAGGCTTGTGGTGGCGCGCAATTCCAGGGACCTGGCGCTTTGACCTCGCGCCACTTCAATGGACTTCCTGAGATGAGATTCAGCTTCTCCCACCTTCGATGGGTCGAGTGCCAGAAGAATTTGCGCCCTTTGCCGGTGCAATTCAGATTCCCATGATCTGCCGGTCACGTCGCCAATATTGGCGAGCACCCCCACGACCATCGACAGCGCGCTTTGCTTTTCGCCGGCCCTGGCGTGCATTTCCGCCAGCCAGCCCTCCATCATCGGAAGCATGAAGCCGACGCCATGACCTCGCGCTTCGTCGATTCCCAGCGCTATTTCGGCTCGGGCTTCTTCGAGTCGGCCCAGTTCGCCGGCTGCTCGGCCTCGTGAAATTCTCGACAAAATCACGTACAGCGAAAAACGCTGTTCCTGCGACACCACGAAGCTTTTTTCCGCGCTTTCGAACGCGCGAGCGGCATCGCCGCGCAAGAGGTGCACGACAGAGGTCATGTAATGAGCGAACGCCACGGTGTATGGGTGACCAAGATCCTGAGCCAGGGCAAGCGCTTCCGAAACGCGCGAAAGGGATCGATCCGGATAGCCCAGGAACCACAAGTCCCAGGACAGAAGCAGCAGTGAAGCTGCTTGCGGCTCCACCACGTAACGGTTGTATAGCGGCTGTTTTCCGTTGCTGATCGAGAGCCTGATTGTCTCCTCGAAATGACTCGCCGACGACCGGAAATCTCCGATGGTCAACAATGTGCTGCCCAGCACTCGGTGGGCCACCATCAGGGGCACGGGGTCGGACAACGCGCTCGACCGTGCGAGAAACTCATCGGCCATGCGGAGTGCGTCATCGTTCTTTCCGCCCATCCAGGAGTGCCCCCATAGTCCAAACAGGGCCTGGAAATATTCCGGGATGTTGCCGAGCCGCAGGCATAAGCTACGAGCCCGCGAAAACGCCTCGCGGGTTTCCGCGGAGGCATAGCCCTGGACGGCGATAAGCGGTATTCCCAGCGCCAATTGAATATCGATCTCTTGTTTGGTCCGCTCTGGCGTTTCGGGCAGCGCGTTCAGAAGCGCAAGGGCTTTCCGATAATTTGCGATCGCTTCGACATTGGCGGAATGGGCGAGCGCGCGTTGCCCGGCGCCGAACCAGCAACGAATGGCCTTTTGGTGCTGGCCTGCTTCCTGATAGTGATGGGCAAGGACTTCGGGCTGGTTTTCGGCAAGAAAGTCATGCTCCAGGATCGCGGCGATGTCCGCATGGATTTGCTGCTTCTTGCTCCTCAGCAGAGAGTCGTAGATCGCATCGCGCAACAACACATGTTTGAAAGCGAAACGCACGAAAGGCGAAACGTCCACTCGATAGATGATGTCGGCCTGCTCCAGCAACGACAGGGCTGGCAGCATATCGGCTTCGTCGACCAGCGATGCGGCCGACAGGAGATCGTAGGAGAACTCGCGTCCAATGACGGCCGCGATCTGTGCAAGTCTGCGGCTCGGCGCAACGCGATCGAGGCGCTCCATCAATGCATCGCTCAGGGTGTCCGGAACCCTGAGCAATGCTGGTGGTGCTGTGTGCCCGGCAGCCGCTCCACGAACGCGGAGAGGCGTACTCAACATGCTGCTTGTCAGTTCCTCTATGAAGAGCGGAACGCCATCGGTCTTTTCGATGATCTGGTCAAGCAGCGCTTGGGGTATGCTCGTGCCTCTCAGGAGATTTCGGATCATCGCGTTCGTTTCGGTGTGCGACAACCGCGTAAGCGAATGTATGGTGGTGTTCGGGTGGGTGATCCATGTCGGGCGGAACTGGGGTCGGCACGAGACGACGAGCAACACACGGGCGTGGTCGATACGGCTGATGATCAATTCGATCAGCTCGAGCGTCGATGGATCCAGCCAGTGCGCATCCTCGAAGATGCAGAGCGTGGGATGCTGGACGGAGAACGCCAGGAGCATGTCGACAAGCGTGCTTATCGTCCTGTTCTTTATTTGCTGCGACGTAAGGCCGGATAGTTCGAGGCGATCTTCGAGCGGAATTGACAACAGTTTGGCAATCAGCAGGACCGGCTCTACCGAGCCGTCGGTCGAGCGGGGAAGGTAGGCCTTGAGCTTTGCAAACTTTTCTGCGTCGGCCTCCCGAGCCGTCAGCTGGGCCGCCTTGGTGATCTGCTCGATCACGGGAAAGAACGCGCTCTGCGTGTGATAGGGCGAGCTCTGATGGTGCAGCAGGATGTGCGGTTCCTGCTGAATGTGGGATTTCAATTCGTGGAGGAGTCTCGATTTTCCGACCCCGGGAATGCCCGAAAGGAGGATGACCTGACCGTCGCCCTCTTTGGCCTTTTGCCACCTGTCGAGCAGCAAGCTCAATTCGCTCGAGCGCCCAATGAGCGGGGTCAGCAAACCTGCATGTGCGGCCTCGAAGCGGCTGACGGTCGTCTTTGCGGAGAGCACGCAGTAGACGTGAAGCGGTTCGGTTACGCCCTTGAGCTCCTGCAGGCCGAGGTCCTGGAAATCGAAGGCCTCCGGCACGAGACGCCTCGTCGATTCGGAGATGAGAACCGTGTTGGCGGAAGCGACGGTCTGCAGACGCGAGGCGATATTCGGCGTCTCTCCCACCGCGTCCATAGACAACGCGCTGCCATTTCCAAATCCACTGACGACAACCGGGCCCGAGCAAACGCCTACTCGGCAATTCAGTGTGACTGGCCCCGGAATCTTCGAGACTCCTGCGACGATCTCGAGCGCGGCTCGGATAGCGCGGACGGCATCGTCCTCGTGGGCATAGGGCCAACCGAAAAACGCCATGACGCCGTCGCCGAAATAGCGGGCGACCTCGCCCCCGTAACGCCGGATCGCCGCGCTGCACTCCGCCCGATATGCGTCAATCGCTTTCTGGAGATCCTCCGGGTCCAGCTGCTCGGCGAGCTGCGTGGATCCCACGAGATCACTGAACATCACCGTGATCTGACGGAATTCGGCTTCGCGAGGTTGAACGAGAGACTGCGGTGCGGCTGCAACGCTTGAAGCAGCGATTGTCGTGCCGGTGGGCCGCGGTGCGGTCAACGCTTCAATGGCTCTCAGCAGCTTCTTGCGGTGACCTACCGAAGAAACTCCGAGTTTTTCGAGATCGTTTTCCGTCAAATCCGCAAGGACAGAGTGTTCGATATTGTTTTCCGCGAAGGTTTGGGCGTACTGACCCAGACCGAGTCCATCCAGCCACTCTGCCAAGTCGCTGGGCGCCCGCGTCATCGTGGAGGCCCTCGCTTGCTGCGGGCGTTCGTTGGGAAGGAGATGGGATTTCGAAGCACGATGTGGCTGCCTTCGCTGCTTTGGGTCGAGAGCAGACGATATCATATTCCTTTGTTTGCCGATGTCACCAGACCGGGCTCACGCATCATCGCGCGATGTGTCGCGCGGCAGCATGGCGCAACGCGAGTCTCTCTTCGCCTCGCCGTTGATGGGCTCGCGCGACCGTTCCCGCGCAAAGGTGAGCGAAGAGCTTACGTCCTCGTGCTGAGGCACAAGGTGGATCGGCCATGTCGGCCGGGTGCACGATGGGGCAACGACAGGGCGCAGCGCCCTACCACGGCAATGCGAGCGATCGGGCGCGCGTCCCCTTAAACCGGGAGCGATTCTCCGACCGCCTGTTGAAGCTCCTCGAGCATCTGAGCTTCGGATTTGAGGAGCTCGTGATTGTATCCTTCGGCCATGATCAATGCCGATTCATACGTCTCGCGCACGACCTGGATGCGGTCGTCTGCGGGAAGGGACGCGACGAACTCGATCGTCTCCTCGACATGGGCGACCTCGCTTCCGAGACTGCTGTGACTTCTAAGGAAGCGGGTCGCATCGACGCCTGCCGGGCAGAGCGCCTGAACCTTCTCGATATCGGTCTTCTGCTTGAGGGCTGCGGTGCGCTCCAGGCAGTACGAATAACCGACGCAGCCGATGGGATAGTCCTGGGCACAGAGGCTATCGAAGTGCTCGCAAAGCGGCTTGATGCCCTCCGGGATGAAGTTCGCGACGAGGCGCTCGCCAGCTACACCCAGCGCATGAAGATCCTTGAGGGCGAGCCTGTCGTGGCCGGTTTCCTCGCGCGCACGTTCTTCAAGGTAGGCCGCCACTTCGGGCCTGCCCAGCTCGTTGAATCGGCTGGCGGCGCGCCGGAGATTCCGGGGCGTATTGACAGACGTGTGATAGGCGCCGACCAGGGCGACGATATAGCCGGCGAGTGTCGGGTCCGGGTGCGCGCGGTTCTTTTCAATTCGGGCAAACCCGAGATTTATGGCGCCGTCGAGCAACCCGACCGTGCTGCCCGCCGAGCCGACACCCGTCATGGGGTCTCCGAACGGATCTATGTCCTCTTTCGCGCCGATGGGAGTGTGAAACCAGACTTCTCCCGACTCGCGAGCGATGATCGAAATATCGCTTGTGACGTTGACCCACTCCGTTACCGACCGAGTCATTTAAAACCTCCCACTCTCTCGAGCGCTGCACGCGATCGTGTCCTGGAGGACGCGATTTGGTATGCGGATCGAATTCGCTTCAAGCTAGAGACACACCGCCTCGCCTCAATCCGGGTCGCAACGGCGCGCTAGTGGATCGAATCTAACAGTTGGTGCCCTCGTTTGACGGCGGCGACGATTTTGTCTGGGTCTGCGGTCCATGTGAAGGGTTTTGG
>Ga0335080_10002174_pt1 | contig 19474 bp, 19 predicted proteins | sample Lox_Sample_34_FD_206720 | JGI IMG/M metagenome (GOLD analysis project Ga0335080, IMG submission 206720) | Soil microbial communities from Loxahatchee National Wildlife Refuge, Florida, United States - Lox_Sample_3.4 | ecosystem: Environmental > Terrestrial > Soil > Wetlands | place: USA...
CACCTCCGTCTCCGCCGTCTCCCCGGTCGATACCAGTTGCGCGTTCCGGTCGCCCGTAATCTTCTGCGCCCTGCCCTCGTCGTCGAAGTCCACCGCCAGGTCCTCGGCGGAGTAGCGCAGCTTCCGGTTCGGATAATCGTCGGTGCCGTGCGCGTGCACCGCGGTCACGTGCCGCATGATCTGCTTGTCCTGCAACGTCACCACCACGTCGTCGCCCTGCACCACCGTGTTCTCGCGCGTCATCCGTCCCCACGGCTTCAGCCAGATCTCGCCCGTCGATTCGTGGTACGAGAGCCCGTCGGCTTCGATCTTCATCGGCTTCGCCTCCGGCTTGGGCGGCTCCCAGAAGATCTCCACCTCGTGCTTCATCACCAGCGTGTGCTCCGCCGGATCGTAGGTCGCCCCGGTGGCCTTGCCCTTGCCCTTGGCAAACACGAACGTCGACGGCCGGTCCGTGTCGGCCCGGTTCGTATTGCTGTCGAACGACACACCCGAGGTCTTGATCACCGTCGGCAGATGATCGGGCGCCGGCTGCCCCTCCACCGGGATACCCACTGTGATCTCGGTCTCACCCTCCGAAAAGAGATTCCGGCTGTTGGTGTCGAAGGTCGCCGCCGCGCTCGTCACCAGGTCGTACGTGTCGCCGTCCTTGGAATAGATCCGCATGGTGACGCCCTTCAGGTCCACGCGCGACGAATCGGCGAGCGTTTCCATGTTCTTGGCGCGGATATCGAACTTCTTCTGCCCGGTCTTCTGATCCGCCTCGCTGACTTCCCAATCCTGCGCCGTCGAATTCAGCGCATTGGACAGGGGAGCGGGCTTCTGCGGCGCCTGTTTCTCCAAAGCCAGTTTTTGTGCTCGGTACTTGAAGGCGATGCCGGCAACGATAGCGGCAATAGCCACCAGCAAGAGCCACCGCGTGCCTCGCATGGGGATATCACCAATATACCGCGCGGCACTTGCCCGCCCACCTGCCAAAGACCCGCGCCGCAACCCTCGCGAAAATACCCCTTGACAACCGCTCTCGCTAGTGCTAATTTTCTAGCATGCTGCTAAAAATCCAGCAGGAGCCCCGGCGATGACCGCCCCCGCCGGCCTCAGCCGCCGCGAACGCCAGATCATGGACCTCCTCTATCGTCAGGGCAAAGCCTCGGCCGCCGAGGTTCGTGAGCTCATGCCCGACCCGCCCAGCTATTCCGCCGTGCGCGCCATGCTGCGCGTCCTCGAGGATAAGGGCCACGTCCGTCATCAGGCCGAAGGGCTCAAGTACGTTTATCTCCCCACCGTGGCGCGCGAAAAAGCCAAGCGCACCGCCGTCAAGCACGTCATGGAAACGTTTTTTAACGGGTCGCCCGAGCAGATCGTGGCCGCGCTCCTCGATGTCGCGTCCACCCGGCTCACCCGCGAAGAGCTCGACCGCATGTCCCAACTGATCGAAGACGCAAAGCAGGAGGGCAAATAAATGTTGAACTGGACCGCAACCATCTGGCCGGTCGCCGCCGCCGCGGCCGTCAAGAGCACCATCATCCTCGCCGCCGCCTGGCTCGTCGCGCTCGCCATGCGCAAGCGTTCCGCCGCCTCGCGCCACGTCGTGTGGACGGCCTGCGCCGCCGCCCTGCTCGCGTTGCCCTTCTTGTCTCTTTCCCTTCCCGCCCTGCGCGTCCCAGCCGCCGGCGCCATTCTTCCCGGCGATCCCGGTCTCGTCTTCCGCTCCACCGCCACCGCGCTGCCCGCCGCTGCCGTGCCGGCGCCGCGCGCGAAACTCTCGCCGGCTGCCGCGCCCCCCGTTTCCGCGCCGCCCGACTGGCGCACCGTGCTCCTGTTCGTCTGGCTCGCCGGCGCTGCCGCCGCATGCCTCCAGATTCTGCTCGCCTGCCTCGCTCTGCGGCGTATCAGCCGCGCCGCCAGCCCGCACCCGGACCCCGGCCGCGCCGCTCTCCTCGCGCGCTCGCTGGGCATCCACTCGCCGGTCCGCATTCTCGAGACGTCCGACCGCATGCCGATGACCTTCGGACTGATCCGCCCCACGGTGTTCCTGCCGGCATCCGCTGCCCAGTGGGACGAATCGCGCCGGCGAATCGTCCTGCTGCATGAGCTCGCGCACGTGCGCCGCGGCGATATCGCCACCCATTGGATCGCGCGCGCCGCCCTCGCCCTCTACTGGTGGAACCCGCTCGCCTGGACCGCCTGGCGCGAGTTCCTCAAGGAGCGCGAGCGGGCCGCCGACGACCTCGTCCTCGCGTCCGGCGCCGGCCAGAGCGAGTACGCCGGGCACCTCCTCGAAATCGCGCGCACCATGCAATCGGCGCCCGCCACCGCCGCCGCGGCCATCGCCATGGCCCGCCCCTCCCAGCTCGAAGGCCGCCTGCTCTCCATCCTCGCCAGCGGCGTCAACCGCGGCCAGGCCGGACGCCGCGCCGCCTGCATCGCCGCCGCGGCCGCCGCTGCGCTCGTGCTGCCCCTGGCCGCCGTCCGCGCGCAAACCGCCGCGCCCGGCGCGCCGCCCGAGATCGACGCCACCATCCGCGCCGCCAACGCGCAGAAGAATCACGACCTCCTCGAACAGGCGGCCAAAGCCTTCGAAGACCTGCGCAAGTTCAACGAGGCCCAGACCCTCCGCGAGGCCTCCCTCGCTCTGCGCGAACAGCAGTCCGGCAAGCAGAGCGCCGAATACGTGGAAGGGCTGGTCAATCTCGGCACTCTCGCCCGCAAGCGCGGCGCCGCGGCCGACTCGCACAAATACTACGATCAGGCCCTGGCCCTCGGCGATCGCCCCGAGGTCGTCCCTGCGCTCATCAACTACGGCCTGGATGCCTACGCGGCCAGGAACCCCGAAGCCGCGTTTAACTACCTGCAGCGCGCCCGCAATGTCGCTAAGAACGGCAACGACATGGGCCGCGCCGCCACCTGGCTGGCATACCTCAAATCCCTCCAGCCCGGGAACGAGGCCGAAGCCGACTCCCTCTTCCGCGGCGCCATGTCCGCCGAGGATCCCACCTCCTCCGACCAGGCGTTTACCCTCGAATTCTACGGCCGCTTCCTGAAAGACCAGAACCGGTCCTCCGAAGCCGAGCCGGTCACCGCCCGCGCCGTCGAGATCCGCAAAGCGCGTGTCGCCGAGCTCGGCGGCAAGCGCCCCCTGGCTGCCGCAACCGCCGCCGTCAAGGTCGGAGCAGGCATTACCCCTCCCAGCCTGCTGAGCAAGGTCGAACCCGCGTACAGCGACGATGCGCGCGCCTCCAAATATCAGGGCACGGTGGTCTTGAAAATCATCGTCGATACCGACGGCTTCGCCAAGGACATTCAGTTGGTCAAGAGCATCGGCTACGGCCTCGACGAGAAAGCCGTCGAAGCCATCAACCTGTGGACCTTCAAACCCGGCACGAAAGACGGCCAGCCCGTCCCGGTGCTGGCCACCATCGAAGTCAACTTCCGCCTCATGTAGATCGCTGGGCGGGCCGCCCGGCCCGCCCACTCACTCCCACCGCACCGAATCCAGCATCTGCAGAAACGTCTTCTCGACTCGCCCGTAATCCCGGTCCGGCGCCACGAACACGAAGTACGCCAGCCCGTTCGCCCGCGCCACCGTCACCAGCCCATCCGTCTCCCCGCCCCCGAACGGCGAATCCTCCGCCAGCATCGTCATCAGCCCGTCCGCTCCGCCTGCCTTCACGCTCTTCGCCGCCCCCGACACCTGCATCTTGGGATTCTCCGCCTTCAGCTTCTTCACCAGGTCCGCGGTCGCCGCACTCAGCCCGCTCCGTCCCTTCGCCGGCGTGAAGACGCCGGTCACCACCCCGAATCCCACCTGCGCCCCCGACACCCCATCCCGCGGCGCGATGGTCGCGCCGTTCGCGTCGCCCTTCGCCTGCCACTCCGCGGGATAGTCCAGGGTGAATCCCTGCCCCTGGTACCGCTGCCATCCTTCCGGCGCCTTCCCTGCCGGCGGCACCCCCGCGCCCGGCCCCACTCCGCCCGCCGCCGGCTTCTTCGCCGGCGGAGGCAGCGCCGCCACCTCCTTCTTCATCCGCGCGAACTGCCCCGAATCGGCCGTGTACTGCCGCGCCGGCATCGTCTTCATCTCCGCCACGATCGCCGCCTCGCGATTCCCCGGGTTCGGATGGTCCGAAAGAAACTGCGGCCCCTGGCTCCCGCCCGCCGCCAGCTTCTCGAAAAACTTCGCCATCTGCACCGGGTCGTATCCCGCCTCGCTCATCAGGTGCGACCCGAGCGCGTCCGCCTCGCTCTCGGCGTCGCGCGAAAACTTCAGAATCACCGAGTTCGCCCCCAGTCCCAGGCCCGCCTGCGCCAGCTTCCCGGCCATCGAATCGCTGCCGCCCAGCAGCCCCGCCAGCCCGCCCACCGCCAGTTGGATCCCGTTCGCCTTGGTGGCCTCGTGCGTCCCGTGCCGCAGGATCACGTGCGACATCTCGTGTCCCATCACCCCCGCAAGCTCCGCCTCGTTGTCCACTGCCTTCAGCAGTCCGGTGTAGATGAACATCGGCCCGCCCGGCAGGGCGAAGGCGTTGATCTGATCCACGTGCAACACCGTGAAGCTGAATTCGAAGCCGCTCTGCTTTGCCTCGGGCATCGCGGCCATCTTCTGCCCGAGCCGCTGCACGTACTCCTGCACGAACTGGTTCTTCACCACCTCGTATTGCTGCAGCACCTGTTTTGCGTTTTCCTGGCCCACCTGGACGTCGTCCTGCCGGCTGAAGAGATTGAAGCCCGGTTTCAGTGGATCACCCGGCTTGCGCGCCGCCCACCCGCTGCCCGAAGCCGCTACAGCCAATATCGCGATAACACGTCTTAACCGCATCGCAACTACCCCTCAGCTATAATTTATCCATGTTGAAGCCCACTGAGAAAATCTGGCACAACGGCCGCTTCATCCCCTGGCAGGACGCCACCATTCACGTCCTCTCCCATGTCGTCCACTACGGCAGCAGCGTGTTCGAGGGCATCCGCTGCTACTCCACGCCCGCCGGCCCGGCGGTCTTCCGCCTCCGCGAGCACATCCGCCGCATGATGGATTCGGCCAAGATCTATCGCATGGAAAACCTCGGCTTTACCGCCGAACAGATCGCCGAGGCCATGCTCGAGCTCGTGCGCGTCAACAAAATGGATGCCTGCTATCTCCGCCCCATCATGTTCCGCGGCTACGGCGACGTCGGCGTCTACGGCCAGAAGAACCCCATCGATGTCTACATCGCCTGCTGGGAATGGGGCAAATACCTCGGTGACGAGGCCCTCGCGCAGGGCGTGGACGTCTGCGTCTCCAGTTGGACCCGCATGGCGCCCAACACCTTCCCCGCGCTCGCCAAGTCCGGCGCCAATTACATGAACAGCCAGCTCATCAAGATGGAAGCCATCGCCAACGGCTACACCGAAGGCATCGCGCTCGATGTCAACGGCTACGTCAGCGAGGGCAGCGGCGAAAACATCTTCGTGGTCCGCGACGGCAGGATTCACACGCCGCCGCTCGGCGCCAGCGTGCTCCCCGGCATCACCCGCGATTCCATCCTGACCCTCGCCCGCGAGCTCGATATCCCCGTCGTCGAGACCATCATCCCGCGCGAGATGCTCTACATCGCCGACGAGGTCTTCTTCAGCGGCACCGCCGCCGAGATCACCCCCATCCGCTCCATCGACAGAATCGTCGTCGGCAAAGGATGCCGCGGACCCGTCGCCGAGCAGTTGCAGAAAGCGTTCTTCGGTGTGATCAACGGCGCGCGCGAAGACACGCACGGCTGGCTGACCCCGTGCCACGTCCCCGCTACCGCATAAGAAAGTGCCTCGTCAGGTAGGCGGCCTTTCGGACGCAATCCGGGAGCTAGCGAACGGATCGTATTGAGCCCAGGCGCTTTTGGAACCAGTGATCGGCATACGGCTCGGAGCTGAAGGCATCCAGGATGCCGGCGGGCGGCGTGAGCTCTCTCGCGTCTGCCGGGATACTGAGAGCAGGGTCAAAGCCGGATTCGAAGCGTGCGTCGAGTTCGGCAAAGTATTGGCTCAAGCACCACGTGGCGGCGGCGGTGGTCGGCTCCTCGATAGCGAAGGACACCATGGTTTCTCCGCCGACGGCGTCCAATGGGCGAGTCCCGGCTGCTCTGGGAAAGCCGGCCCGCCGTTCACTGACGAGTCAAAAAAGTAGGGCGGACCCGCCGGCCCGCCCTCCCGCAATACGTTCTTAGGTGGAGAAAGTCCCCCAGGGTGGTCTGCGCAACCAGTTTGACCACCTCCCCCGAGATTTGCCATCCCGGCTGCGCAGCCGCCTGTTGAACTCTCTTGTTGTAACGCGGCCCGCCTCGTCGCGCCAGAGGGAATCTTCCGCTTTCCACACGTTTTTTGACCGCGTCTCTCCAACTACTTACCCCTGCCCGCTCTGTGGCAAACTTGTGAATAAAACATGCCCCTTCAAAGCTGTTACGGCGAACCCGGCGTCTGGCTCTCCCCCGGCTTCGTCGATCTTCAGGTGAACGGGTTCGCCGGCGTCGATTACAACCATCCCGGCGCCGCCCACGAAGACATCGCCCGCTCCATCCGCGCCCAGTTCGCCACCGGGGTCACCCGCCTCTGCCCCACCGTGATCACCGGCGATCCCGGCGGCATGCTCGCCTGCCTCCGCAATCTCGCCGCCGCCCGCGAAGCCCTTCCCGAAGGCGAAGCCATCGCCGGCTTCCACGTCGAAGGCCCGCACATCTCCCCCGAAGACGGCCCGCGCGGCGCCCATCCGCGCCAGTGGGTCCGCCCGCCCGATGTCGATGAGTTCCACCGCTGGCAGGAAGCCGCCCGCGGAGGCGTCCGCATCGTCACCCTCTCGCCCGAATGGCCCACCGCGCCCCATTACATCGAGCGCGTCGTCTCCGAAGGCGTGGTCGCCTCCATCGGCCACACCCAGGCCGGCGCCGACCAGATCGCCGATGCCGTCTCCGCCGGCGCCACCCTCTCCACCCACCTCGGCAACGGCGCCCATCAGATGCTCCGCCGCCACCCCAACTACATCTGGGAGCAGCTCGCCGACGACCGTCTCATGGCCGGCTTCATCGTCGACGGCATCCACCTCGGCGCCGCCTTCCTCAAGTCCGCCATCCGCGCCAAGACCGTCGCGCGCAGCATCCTCGTCACCGACGCCGCCACCCCCGCCGGCGCAGCCCCCGGCCGCTACGCCATCGCCGATCAGCCCGTCGATCTCACCGCGGACGGCCGCGTCGTCCTCGCCGGCACCGACCGCCTCGCCGGCAGCGCCCTCAACATGCGCCGCGGCGTCGAAAACCTCGTGCGGCTCGCCGGCCTGAGCCTTGACGACGCCGTCCTCATGGCCACCGGCAACCCCGCGCGCGCCCTCGGGCTCGCCTCCACCGGCGGCGCCATCCGCTTCCGCTTCGCCGCCGAAACCGGTATCGAGATCCTCTCCGTCTCCCGCGAAGCCGCCGCCTAGACCGCGACCACTCTCACCGCTCGCGGCGAGTAAGCATCGCCTTCTCCTTTCCAGACCCGATTATCAGTAATAGGTGGTTGACGGCTTGGCACTCTACGACTGCGGCGGTTCGGCCGGTGGAATCTGGCCCTGCGTCAGCAAATCGCCGAAAATCGTCAGCACACGCCGGTACTCTTTGAGTGCCGTCAGTTCGTGCTGTTGCGCCTGCCGCATCGCAAAATTGCCGTCTTCGTAGGGAATTTGACCGGCGTATTTGAGCTGACAGCGACGAACGGTCTCTGCGGCGTCCTTGTACCGGTGGTACGCCTCCTGCACACGCCGGCGCCAAAACTCCTCCAACTCTCGGCGGCCCGGGCCCTCTTTGCACATGTCTACAGATTCTACTCCGTTCGACTCGAACCGGTTGCCGTTACCGGTCCCGAAGCCGGCCCGTAGCCACCGAGCGGCTGCCGTCAGAAGCGGCGGACTACTGCCCGATCAGAACCCCCACACCCGCCGGAGCCACGTCCAGCCGCTCGATCCGGTGGCTCAATGCGAACGGCCGGCCCACCGCCGCATCCGGATACAGAGGCAGCAGCACGTTCTGGATCAGAAAATCCAGCGTGCGGCCGTCGATCGTAACCCCCGAAATCTGCACCCGCTCGACATCCACCGTCGCGCTTCCGGCCGACGAACGGATCCTCGCCGTCACGCTCACCGGCCGCTCGCCTTCCAGCAGCTTCCCCATCAGCCATCCCGGCGCCTCGCCCTGCGCCCGTCGCACCTTCGCGAAATCGATCAGCGCGGAGCCGGTCGCCACCCCCGCCTCCGCCACGCGCACATGAGGATTGCGCACACCATCGGGCGCTTCGTGGGCTACCCAGGCGTCGAGTTCGGCATACGTGAACGTGATCCGCCCGCCGGGCCGCACCCGGTCCCCTTCGATCAGGTCGAGCTTGTGCTTGGCCGAATCGTAGTTGTCGTAGGCAGCAGCCAGGACCGCCAGCGCAAAGAGGATCAAAAAAGCCCACTTCCGGCCCATACCAACACCATAGACGTTTTCTCCTCGGAAGGAGTTGCCCGGTGTCGCAGAATACACCGCGAGCCGGTGCTTCCTCAGGGGGAGTTCACGCAGCGTGCGGCTTTCCGCGCAGGCGAAAGCACCCAGGTATACCAGCCGATACCCCACCCTTGCGGGCATCGGCCTATTTAGATCCATGGGTTTAGCTCAGTTGGTCGGCGCATTGCTGCTAACATTTCGGAGTTTTGTATGCTGATCTATGCTTTGCTCGGTCTGGGGACGCTCTTGGCGGTGTTCGCCGCATGGCGATATGGCCGGGCGTGGTGGATTTGGCATGGCGATCGCGTGGTCACGTGCCCGGAGAACCGGCAGCACGCGGGCGTGAAGCTGGATGCCCTGCACGCCGCCTCCGGGCTGCGGCTGGCCACCTGTTCCCGCTGGCCTGAAAAGGCCGGCTGCGGGCAGGAGTGCCTACGCGAAGTCGCCGCGGCACCGGCGGATTGCCTGGTGCGCAATATCGCCGCGCATTGGTACGAGGGGAAATCCTGCGCGTCTTGCGGAAAGCCGATCGGCCATTTCGAGTGGGGCCCCAGTCAGCCCGCCCTCCTTTCGGCCGAAAAGAAAACTGTGGAGTGGAAGCAGGTTCCAGCCGATCGTCTCTTCGAAACGCTGGAGGCCGCCGCGCCGGTCTGCTTCGCCTGTCACATGGCGAACACGCTGGTTCGGGAACATCCGGAGCTCGCGATCGAACGGAACCGGCCAAGTCTCTGATGGTAAGAACCGAGGTCCCTGTTGAAACTCGTCCTCCTGTGCCTCCTGGTTGGCGTCATTCCGGCCGCAGGGGATCCCAAAGTGGCGGCGTTGCCACCAATCGTCCTATATACGCAATTCCAGCAAGAACCCCCCTCCGATGTAATGGCAGCTCTCCAGGAGGAGGTCGAGAGCATCATGGCGCCCATTGGGCTCCGTTTCGAGTGGCGCGATCTGAACCGCTCCCGGGGCAATGAGGTGTCCGCCGAACTGGCGGTCGTCACCGTCAGGGGCAGGTGCGATGTCGCCGGTCTCGTGAATCGCAGCAGGGTCGAGGGCCCCCTCGGGTTCACGCACGTCAGCGACGGCCAGATTCTCCCCTTCGCCGAGGTGAATTGCGACCGCGTGCGCAACTTCGTGCAGGGAGATCTGCTCGCCTTCCATGCCGACGATCGCGAGGCCGTCTTCGGCCGCGCCCTCGGCAGGGTCCTGGCCCATGAGCTGTATCACGTGTTCGCCAATACCACCCGGCACGGATCCGGCGTCGCCAAGGAGAGCTATTCCGTTCGCGATCTGCTCGGCGAAGACTTCCAGTTTCAGCAGCGCGAATCGCTCATGCTGAAGTCCACCCGCGCCCGGCCGCCCCTGGAAGAAGCCTCCAATCCGCAGCCGTAGCGCGGCTACTGCTTGATGATCGTTCCGTCCATCTTGCGGATCTCGCCCCAACCGCCGTTCAGAGGATCGCTGGTCCGGTAAGGCGACTTCTTGGCCTCCGCTTCGTTGACCTCGATCCCCCAGCCGGGCGCTTCGTTGGCGTAGAAATAGCCGTTCTTCATCACCGGACACCCGCTGAAGATCTCCTGCGTGCGCGCGTTGAACGCCGTGTACTCCTGGATGCCGAAGTTGTAGCAGGCAAGATCGAGCGCCACGTTGGCGGCATGTCCGATCGGCGAGACATCGCCCGGACCGTGCCACGCGGTCCGCACCCCGTACAGCTCCGCGAACGCCGCCACCTTGCGCATCGGCGTCACGCCGCCGGACGCGGAAACGTGCATGCGGATGAAGTCGATCAGCCGTTCGGCCACCAGCGGCCGCCACTCGTGCGGGCTGCTGAACAGCTCCCCCATCGCCAGCGGCGTCGCGCAATTCTGCCGGATCTGCCGGAAGTAGGCGATATCCTCCGGCGAGAGCGAATCTTCCAGGAAGAACAGCCGGATATGCTCCGCCTCCTTGGCAAATTGCACGGCCAGGTTCGGCGGATAACGCTCGTGCATGTCGTGCAGCAGCTCGACCTCCTCGCCGAGCTCTTTACGCGCCGCCTCCAGCACCTGCAGCTGGCGCCGCAGCGATACCGCGGGCTCGAACACCGCGCCCTCGTGCAGCCCCTTCACGCTCTCCCCGCCGCGTCCCGAACCGTAGCCCGACATCCCCGGTATCCCGACCTGCACCCGCACGTGCCGGAATCCCTGGGCCATGATCTTCCGCGCCGAATCGAGCGCCTGCGGGATCTCGGCCCCGGCTGCGTGCGTGTAGCAATCCACCGCCTCGCGGCACTTGCCGCCCAGCAACTGGTAGACCGGCATCCCCGCCTGGCGCCCCTTGATGTCCCACAGCGCCTGGTCCACGCCGCTGATGGCGTTGTTGAGCACCGGGCCGTTCCGCCAGTACGAGCTGTTGTACATGGCCTGCCACAGGTCGTCGATGCGGTCCGTGGGCTTGCCGGTCAGGAACGGCCGAAGGTACTTCTCGATGGCCACGTTGACCACTTCGGCCCGCTGCGTGAACGTGGCGCACCCGTAGCCGTACAGGCCGTCCTGGTCGGTTAGGATCTTGACCACCGAAAGCCGCACGCCGGCGGGCGAGGTGGGAATGACCTGGACATCCTTGATGCGCGGCGAAGGCATCGCGCGCGTGGCGCGCTGCGCCGCTTCCTGGGCGCGCAGCTGCCGTGGAGTGAGCGCCGCGGTCAGGCCCGCGGCGGCGGTAACAAACGATCGGCGGTTCATAAGCGTCCTATTTCTTGCGGATCTCTTCCAGGCGCTTCTTCAGATACTCCTGGTATTCCTTCTGCAGCGCCGGGTCCTTCGGCGAGCCATAGATCTCGACCGACTTGTACTTGCCCTCGTCGAACTTCTTCCGCGTCCATTCGTCGTGGACGTGCACCACGTCGGCGTTGTCCACCGTCTGCTGCACCAGCTGCGGCGGAATGAAGTAGACGCCCTCCGGATCGCCCACCACCAGGTCGCCGGGCATCACCGTGACATTGCCGACGCGAACCGGCACGTTGATCCCCGTGAGCGTCACGTTGTTGATGAAGCTCGGATGTGCCTTGCGAAAATATGCCGGCATGGCCATCTCGGAGATCCCCTCCAGGTCGCGGATGGCCCCATCCACCACCAGGCCGTTCGCCTTGGCCACCTTCATCAGGTAGTAGAAGAGGTTGTCGCCCACGATCGTGCCGTCCGCCCCTTTGCCGAACAGGTCCACCACCAGCACGTCGCCCGGCTGCACCATGTCGATCGCCGTCTGGTTGAAGACTCGCCCCTTGGCGTTGACCACGGCATCCAGATCGGGACGCGCCGGCATGAACTGCACCGTGAACGCGCGCCCCACCATCTTCGTGCCGGGATGGAGAATCTGGAAACCGTCCTCGTACTGGTAGCGGAAGCTGCTTCCGGCCGCGCCCCGGTTCCCGTTGAGCACCGCGAAGACCTCCTCCGCCGACATGCCCTTGGCCCGCTCCATCAGCGAATCCGGGACCTTCGGACGGCCGTCGGGGAACCGCTCGAACGGATTCTGTGCCGTGAGCTCGGTGAGCTGTTCCTTCGTCAGCCTGTAGAGTTGTGCATGCGCGAGGGCAGGCGCGATCAGGGCGGCGGCCGCAAGGCCGGCGCGAACGGCGAACTGGGCTTTCATGGTAGCTCCTGGAATTTCGGATTCTATCGCAACTCCCACTGTGGAGCGGACCCCCCGGTCCGCGGGCGACCCCCTGGCGCCATTCTAGTGCGATCGATTCCTCGGAGACTTGGCGTTCAGCGTCGCAAGAAGCTGCCTGGCCGACGCCGGGACGCCCACCCGGCCGTGTAAAACGATGTCCTTTGCCGAAACCTCTTTCCCGTAAAGCTTCTTGTTCGCCTCGTTGTCCGGCCGCAGCGTGGAGCCCTCCAGCGAGACGCCCGCAAACAGGCCGCGAGAGCGCGAGTAGGTCAGGATTTCCGCTCTCATGGTGACATCGGTTGCGGCGCCGGCCTCCCGCCCCTTCGGCCCGGCGGCGGCGGCCGCATCGGCCCCGAGCTTGACCTTGCTGCTGAGGATCCCCTCTGCGCCACGGGAGTTCATCACCAGCAGAACGAAATCGGTAGCCTCCCCTCCCAATTGCAGCCCGAAGCTCCCCCCTTCCAGCGCGATCATCGACGGCGCTCCCCACGCGCCATTGAAGTTCTGCCCGCTCCGGCATGTCATCACACCGCGGCCGTAGCTGCCGCCCACGCCGACCGCGAGCTTCAGAACTCCGGGGAGCACGATCGCGCACTCGGCCTTGTCGATCAGATCCCTCGGGATGTTGTCCGGTATACCGAGGATCTCGGTCATCACTCTCCCCGCATTGGCTACCCTCTGGGACTCCTTTTTTTGGGGATAGGCAGGCAACGTGAAAAGGAGGAGCAGAACTCCAAGCGCCGGCAATCGTGTCATCGATAGTCTCCGATAACGAGCTTACATCCAGGTTCCAGTGGACTGTGGCCTCGCGCACCCTCTCTGCAATTCGGAATTCGGGCTGCGCGTCACAAACCGGTGCCCCACCCGGTGACTCCTCGCCGGATTTGTGGTAGGGTGCCCTCAAAGGAGACAGCGATGTTGAAGTGGCTGCTTCTCTTGTGGCGCAGGATCAGCGCGTGGATGGTGATCGGCCCGGCAGTTCCGCCGCACCACGACCCGGCTTCGGAGACGTACCGGCCGTCAAATCTCCACGCCCGCCACTACCGTTGAACCGCTTTCGGTCGAGGCGCTAACCCAAGCTTCCCCGTGCGGCAACCCCGAGCCCGCGCCGCTTGCATCGGCAGGCGCTGTTCGGCTGCGCCTGCTCGGCCCCCAGCCGCGCTGGCCCCTCATTGGTACTAACCCGGCAACAAAAGAAAGTCGGGTCGGGCATCGCAATCATCAGCCCTATTGCCTATATGGGCTAGTTCCGCTTACCGCAATGAATCCACAAGCTCAAGGCGGGCAATTCGGAGAGCTCCGGGCTCTGTGGCAGGCCCGTCTCGATGCCGCCAGGACGGCGTACCAGGAGGCCGTCGCCCAAATGGAAATCGTTCTCGAACAGGGCGACACGGCCAAAGGCACACCCGACCCCGCGTTGACGCGGCGGCTGGCCTTATTCCGGGAAGCCGCGGCGCGCGAAGAGTATGTTCGTGTGTTGAGAATCTACTCGGACCTGGTGGTCCACAACGTGGAACCCGCGGAATGACCCGGTTCCAGCCCTCATCCGAGCGAATCGGGCCGGCGCCTCAGATGAAACCAACGCGGCAGCACCCGCGTCACCTTGCTTGTTGGACCATTCAAAACCGAGGCAGGAAGTTGAAGCTTTCTGGCGGCAGCGGGTCCAGGACGCGAAATTGCACTTCGACCAGGCTTTGGCCGACGCGCAAACTTCCGCTGCCGACGCGGCCAGCCGCGCGAGAGCCGACCAGGTAGTGCTCGCGGCTCGCGTCGAGTACATGCGCTTGCTGCGTGTCTGGGATGATCTGGTGCAGCGCGGGAAACTCCCGCCCGAATAACGCCCGGAGGTTCGGGCACCGCGGCGTTAATTATGTGGAATTTTCCAGCAACTGCTCGGTAACGGTCGGTGATCCACCTGAGACCCTCGGGCATTTTGCCGATTTCAGATTCCATCCTCCACGTGCTATCCTTCTCAACCTCGGCTGGTGCCACATCACAGCGCTTTGTGCACGGGGGATCGGGGATAGTCTCGGCGCGGTCGCCAATTGCCGGAATGGAGGAGAAAGATGGAATCGGGGGTCCAGCGCCACAATACAATAACGCCAGGCTGGGAACATTGCTATCCGATCCAGGCGAACCTGTATTACCGCATCGTATACGGAGGCCGGGTCTTAGAGGGTCATGGAACCACGCTCGCAGTGTCCAGCAAGAAACTCGTGTTCCAGTCCGAGCGCGAAATCCCGGACAGTGTGGCAATTGAGCTACGGCTCGATTGGCCCATACGTCTTGATAATGTCGTATCGCTCAGATTGCACGTTCACGGAAAGACTTTGCGAAATAACGGTTCGTACGCGACCGTGAGGATCTTGCGGCATGAATTCCGCACGTCAACCCGGCATCATGTCGCCGGCCACGGTGCCTCACTCCCGGAGTCAGAGTTGTTTGTCCCCGCGCCGGACGAACCGCTCCGCCATACTGTGCGGCAAGGTTAAGACCTGCCCCTGGGGGCATTGGCTCAGGTTCCACCACGATAACTGCGTGCCTGATGTTGTGCGGCCGAACACCAAATTGCCGCGCCGGCGATCTTTCCTCGAACAAATCCGACTGGAATATCTGATAATAAGCCAGGAGAATCGCCATGGAGAACGCCCGGAGCTTCAAGGGTAACTTGGCTTATTTCAGCAGGCTGGTCGAAGCCGGATTTGAAGGCATTTCCGATGCGGAACGGGATAGCCACGGCGCTGTTTTCGTCCCGCCGCTGAACCGAACGGTCTGGATGCCGCTGGCGGCCGGTGCAATGCTTGGAGCAATGGGCGCCCGTTTGAAGGGCAATCGAAAAGGTCTTACCATCGCGATTGGGGGCTTGCTCGGCAGCTTGATCGGATTCGCCGCGGTCCTGGGCTGGACCTCGCGGCGCTTTGCCGAAGACGCCGCCAGAAGAGCATCACACAATGTAAATGAAATCCGTGATGCTCGCTGGCTCGATACCCACCCCATCGACTACGCGTAACAACCGCCGCTCGGCCCGGTCCCTCCACACCCGAATAGATAGATAATGTCTCCTATGCGGAAACCGACCGGACTCGCGGCCCTTGTCCTCCTGATCGGCGCCGCCGGCGCTCCTGCCGGTATCACCCGCCTCGTCGTGGAGAAGCGCGAATCTCCTGCCTTCGGCGGGCAGCTCTTCGGTAACGCCGGCGCCTACGAAATCCTCAGCGGCCGCTTCTACGGCGAGATCGACCCGGAAGACCCGCACAACAGCATCATCAACGACATCCAATTCGCGCCCCGGAATGCCCGCGGGATGGTGGAATACAGCGCCACCTTTACCCTCGCAAAACCCGTCGACATGTCCAGGTCGAACGGCGTCCTCTACTACACCGTCCCCAACCGCGGCCGCGGCGCGCCCGTGGGCTCCCCCGATGGACGCGTGAATCTCCTCAGCGGATGGCAGGGCGATCTCCCCCACCCCGAGGGCGCGCAATCCATCCTGGTCCCCGTGGCACGCAAGTCCGACGGCTCGCCCCTCACCGGCCCGGTGCTCGAGCGGCTGATCGATCTGCCGCCCAGCTCGACCACCGTCGATCTCCGCCCCACCCCGTACGTCGGGCTGACGTATCAGCGCCCCCTCACGCTCGACACCGCCAAGGCCCAACTCCTGCGGCGAACTTCGTCCCAAGCGCCGTCCCTGCCCGTTCCCCCCGCCGAATGGGCATTCGCCGACTGCACCTCGAAGCCCTTCCCTGGCATTCCCGACCCGGCAAAGCTGTGCGTGAAAGGCGGCTTCGATTCCGCCTCCGAATACGTCGTCATCTACACCGCCAAAGACCCGCTCGTCCTCGGCATCGGTTATGCGGCCACCCGCGATTTGCAGTCGTTCCTGCGCTACGGCGTCCGCGACGGCGCCGGCTCGCCCAATCCGCTCGCCGGAAAAATCAAGTGGGTGATCAGCCGCGGCGACTCGCAGTCCGGCAACTTCATCCGCAGCTACATCCACCTCGGCTTCAACCAGGACGAAGCCGGCCGCATCGTGTGGGACGGCGCCAATCCGCACATCGCCGCGCGCCAGCTCGCGCTCAACTTCCGCTTTGCCATCGGCGGCGGCTACGCCGGCCCGTTTCAGCCCGGCAGCGAAGGCGTCTTGTGGTGGAGCGACTACGCCGATACCGCGCGCAAGCGCCCCTCCGCCGGGCTCCTGGACCGCTGCACTGCCACAAAAACCTGTCCCAAAATCTTCGACACTTTCGGCGCGCTCGAGTTCTGGTTCCTCCGCGAATCACCCGATCTCGTCGGTACCGGCGCCGAGGCCGACATTCCGCTGCCGCCCAACGTGCGCCGCTATTTCTTCCCCGGCACCACCCACGGCGGAGGCCGCGGCGGATTCAACCCCGCTCCGTCTGCCCCGCCCAATGGCTGCGTGCTTGCCGCCAACCCGAATCCCGAGAGCGACACCATGAAAGCTCTCACCGTCGCCCTCATCGACTGGGTGACCAGGGGCGCCGAGCCGCCTGTCAGCCGCTATCCGCGGCTCGCCGGCGGCCAGCTCGTCGCCGCCAACAAGGCCGCCATGGGCTTCCCGGATATACCCGGCGTCCCTTCGCCCGATGGCCTGCTGAACCCCGTCTTCGACTACGATTTCGGCCCGGACTTCAACTACGTCGATCAGTCCGGTGTGATCACCCGCCAGCCTCCCGTCGTGAAACAGGTGCTTCCCACGCTGGTGCCCAAAGTCGATCCCGACGGCAACGATGTCGGCGGCGTTCCCTCCGTCTTGCGCCAGGCGCCTCTCGGAACCTACACCGGCTGGAACGTCATCGCCTCCGGATTCGACAAGGGCAAAATCTGCCTGTTGAACGGCAGCTTCATCCCGTTCGCCAAAACCAGCGCCGAGCGCGCCGCGTCCGGCGACCCCCGCCCTTCCCTCGAGGAGCGCTACGGCAGCCACAGTGGCTACGTCGAAATCGTGAAAGCGGCGGCCGCGAAAGCCGTCGCCGAGCGCTTCCTGCTCCGCGAGGATGCCGACCGCCTCATCGCCGAGGCCGCGGCGAGCAGCGTGCTGGTGGAAAAGTAATAAAGTTAGGACTCCGCTTCAACCTGGAGATGAGCCTCGGCCCCTGATGACGCCCCCTCGGCCGCGCGGGATTCACTGCGGTACCGTGCCGGCGGCACATGATACTCACGCTTGAAGGCGCGGTTGAAGGCAGCCTCGGACTCGTATCCAACCGCGGCCGCGACCTCGGCCACACTACGACTGCTCGATTTCAGCGCCTGTGCTCCGAGTTGTAACCGCCAGCGCGTCAAATAGGACATCGGCGGCACCCCCAGATAATGGCGAAAGCGCGCCGCCAGAACGGACCGCGAGAGTCCGGCCTCATGCGCCAAATCGGCTATCGTCCAGGTCCGCGCGGGCTCGCGATGCAACCACGCGAGCGCCTTGCCCACCTCGGGATCTTTCACGCCGGCCATCCAGCCGGTCTGCTCGGGAGGCAGCTCCGAGATGTAGAGCCGGAGCGTCTCCACGAACAGCACTTCGGCAAGTTTCGCCATCACGGCCTCTCCGCCGGCGCGCGAAGCATCGGCCTCCTCGACGGAAAAACGGATGGAGTTCTCCAACCACCGCCCCGCTGCGCCGTTTCGGACATTCACTTTGACGAAAGCCGGAAGCCCTGCCAGAAATACCCGGCTCAATTGCGGATCGCAGGACATGTACCCGCAGACGAACTTCGTGACTTCGCCTCCCCCGCCTCCACGCGCGAGCTTGAGCCCCTGCGCGAAGATGCGGTGCAGTGCACGCTCATGGTCCACCGGCTCGATCGGGGCTCCGTTGCCGAGCACGTGCGAGTCCCCGTGCGGGAAGATGACGATGTCGCCGGCATGGAGCGGGATCCGCTTGCCGTGCTCTAATTCCGCGAACCCTCGGCCCTCTGTAAGAAGGTGATAGATGATCACGTGACCGCCGCCCGGCGCGAAATGGGGTGCCAGGACATGCGATGGCGGAGCCCGGAAGCTCCACGGCGCCGTGAACTCCCCGTTGTAATAGAGGGCCCCTTCCAGTTTGACCACCTTCAAGACTTCGGAAAGGACGTCCATTCCATTCTTCGGGCTCGCTCGGCTGGACGCGCGGCAATATCCGCCGGACGCTCGAACAAGCGGCTCCTATCATAACGCCCCACGGTCAAGAGAATGGGACGCCGGGATAAGGGTTCCTGCTGGATTGCGCCCCATACTGAGGCAGGTTGAGCAAGACAATCGGATTCGCTCACCGAGGAGAAAGCAAATGACACCCGCTACCCATACACCCGCACCCGATATCGAGAGCCTCAAGTCCCGCCTGCGCACCACTTGGATGGCCGGAGACTACGATCGCTTCTCGCGCTACATGGAACCGGATGCACGGTCCTTTTACGAGCGTCTGGACGTGCCGCCTGGCGCGCATCTGCTGGATATAGCCTGCGGCTCCGGCCAGCTGGCGCTGATCGCCGCTCGCGAAGGTGTGCGAGTGACCGGCGTGGACATCGCCGAAAACCTCATTGAGCGCGCGCAGGCCCGCTCGTTGGCGGAAGGACTCCCGGCGGATTTCCAGGTCGCCGACGCCGAATCTCTCCCCTTCCCCGACGCCGCCTTCGACGTGGTTGTAAGCCTGATCGGCGCCATGTTCGCGCCTCGCCCGCAACTGGTGGCGAGGGAGCTCACGCGGGTCTGTGTTCCCGGCGGAACCATCGCCATGGCCAACTGGACGGCGGAAGGCTTTGTGGGAACCATGTTCAAGACGATCGCAAAATTCATTGCTCCTTCGGGAATGCCTTCACCGCTGCTGTGGGGCGATGAAGCCGCCGTGCGGGAACGGCTCGGTTCGCAGGTCTGCGATCTGCGGCTCGCGCGGAGGCAGTATACTTTCGACTACCCGTTCCCGCCCTCCGAAGTCGTCGACTTCTTCCGGCTTTACTACGGGCCCGTGAATCGCGCCTTCGCCTCTCTCGACCACGCGGGCCGCCAGAGCCTTCACCAGGAGTTGGAGGCGATCTGGTCGGCGCACAATCGAGGGCAAAGCGGTTTCACATTGGTTTCCGGCGAGTACCTCGAGATCATGGCAACTCGCGCCTAGCTGGAATGTGGGGCGGCCAATCCTGGCCGCAGCCGCCTTTCAGGCGGCTTGCTGCGCTCGACCACGGATAAGGCGGTCACGCGAATTCGCATGAGAATCCGCTAAATCGCGTTCACGCGCCCTTTTCGCAGCAAACAAATCACTTACGCCCACAAGCCTTGACTCCCCATTCTATCCTGGAGTTAAGGAGGGAATTATCTTCTGTCCGGCCCATCGTCGCTTCGCCGTCCCGCTACGCTCG
>Ga0335080_10002175_pt1 | contig 19471 bp, 16 predicted proteins | sample Lox_Sample_34_FD_206720 | JGI IMG/M metagenome (GOLD analysis project Ga0335080, IMG submission 206720) | Soil microbial communities from Loxahatchee National Wildlife Refuge, Florida, United States - Lox_Sample_3.4 | ecosystem: Environmental > Terrestrial > Soil > Wetlands | place: USA...
CGATCTGTCCCACCCAGCACGCGATCGACCAGGCATCGCGAGTGGTGCTGGCATGACGAAGGGCGGCGCCGCATGTACGTGATCATCTGTGGTGCCGGCAAGGTGGGCTGGAACCTCGCCCGCGAGCTGATCGCCAAGGACCGCGAGGTGACGCTCGTCGAGTCCGACCACGCGCGCTACCGGGTCGTCGAGGAGGAGCTCGAGCACGCGGTCCAGTACGGCGACGCCACGGAGCTTTGGGTGCTCGAGCGCGCCGGCATCCAGCGCGCCGACCTCGTGATCGCCGTCACCGGAGATGACGAGGACAACATCCTGATCTGCCAGATGGCCAAGGAGAAGTACGGCGTCCAGCGGATCGTCGCCCGCGTCAACAATCCCCGCAACCTCCAGCACTTCCGGCTGCTCGACGTGCAGCCCGCGGTGTCGGCGACGGACCTGATCCTCCGGCTGATCGAGCACGAGGTGCCCGAATACGGACTCGTCCAGTTGCTCGCGCTCGAGGAAGAGCACCTCGAGATCATCGAGCTCGAGGTGGGTCACGGCTCGGAGGCGGCCGGCCGGCGCGTGCAGGACATCGAGCTTCCAGACGGGTCGCTGATCATCTCGGTCCTGCGTGGCGGCGCCGGGTTCGTGCCCAAGGCCGACTCGGTGGTCCAACCCGGCGACCAGGTGCTCCTGATCCTCGACCCGGGGCTCGAGTCACAGATCACGCCGCAGTTCGCACCTAACGGCGCGGGCCCCGGCACGTGATGGCGGACCGTCCGGAACGTCTGGAACGTAAGGTCGACTATGTCCTGATCGGTGGGGGCCTCGCGGCCGGCAACTGCGCGCGGTGGCTGCGCGAATCAGGCGCAGACGGCTCGATCCTGCTGATCGGACGCGAGCCGGACCTCCCGTACAACCGTCCCCCGTGCTCGAAGGGTTACCTGCAGGACAAAGAGTCCCGCGCCGAGACGCTGTTCCGGCCGACGGAGTGGTACGAGGAGCAGAACATCGAGGCGCTCACCCGGGTATCCGCCACTCGGCTTGACCTCTCGAACCGGACGGTCGCTCTCTCCAACAAGCAGGAGGTGAGCTTCGGCAAGGCGCTCATCGCCACCGGAGCGGGGGTGCGTCGCGTATCGGCGCCGGGCGCCGAGCTCGAGGGCATCCATTACTTGCGCACGCTCGGCAACAGCGACGCGATCCGCGAGGACGCAGCCGGCAAGCGCGTGGTGCTGGTCGGTGGTTCGTACATCGCCACCGAGGTTGCGGCGTCGCTGACTGAGCTCGGCAGTTCCTGCTCGCTGGTCATGATCGAGCCGGTCGCGCTCAGCCGCGGTTTCGGCGAGCAGGCGGGACGGTTCTTTCAGGACCGGCTCGAAGAGCACGGCATCGAGGTCCACGGCGACGATGAGCTCGACAGCTTCCACGGCACCGGCGGCCGTGTCACCCACGTGGTCACCAAGAGCGGACGCCGGCTTGCGGCAGATGCCGTCGTGGTCGGAGTGGGCGCGGTCCCCGACGTCAGGCTGTCCCGCACGGCGGGCCTCGAGATCGGCGAGCGGGGTGGAGTCGTGGTCGACTCGCGTCTCGAGACATCGGTGCCGGGCGTCTTCGCCGCCGGCGACATCGCCGAGTACGAGAGCGTCGTCCACGGTGGCCGGGTCCACCGGATCGAGCACTGGGACGTCGCGTTCAACCAGGGCAAGACCGCGGCGCTGAACATGCTCGACCGTGACCAGCCCCACGACGTCGTGCCGTACTTCTTCTCCGACCTGTCGGACTGGGCCTCGCTCGAGTACGTCGGCCCCGCCGCCGAGTGGGACCAGGAAGTCGTGCGCGGCTCGATCGACGATGGCGAGTTCACGATCTTCTACGTGCGCGACGGCCGCGTCGCGGGCGCCCTCACGGTCGGACGCTCGGACGACCTCGAGCACGCCAGCCGGCTGCTCACCTCCGGCGAGCCCGTGCAAGATCGCGTGCGAGAGCTCGGGGATGTGTCGAGCGACCTTGCCGCTCTCTGATCCGCCTGACCTATACTCGACGCTCGATAGCCACGCACAGCACTGGGGAATGGTGTAATGGCAGCACGCGACGCTCTGGACGTCGAAGTTGGGGTTCGAGTCCCTGTTCCCCAGTTGTAGCTCTACGTTTGCTGTGCCCGCGCCGTGGCGTCCGCAAGTGCTGTGGTAGGTTGCCCGACTTAGGGACCGGGCCCCGTCCACGCTCAGCGCTGAGGGAGGCGCATGATGCATAGTGCTCGCAACCGCCGATCCGGTTCTCGATCGAGGTGGGGGGCCTCTGGTCGTAGGCGGTCGGGAGCGATTGCCGCCGCGGCTGTGTTCGCGGCGGCGATGTTCGTAGCGCTGCCGGGGGTGGCCGCCGCCCAGGGCACGTGCGACCCGAGCTCTCCGTGGCTCAACCCGCACCAGCCAATCTCCCAGCGCGTGGCCGAGGTTATGAGCCAGATGAGTCTGGACCAGAAGGACTTCTTGGTCGAAGGTCACGGCACCGCAGACGAGCCGCCCAGCCCGCCCCCGGCCAATCAGTACGTGTTCTCGATGCCGGGGATTCCCGCGCTCTGCATCCCGGGGCTCGGTGAGGAGGACGGGCCGGCCGGCGTCGCCGATGGCCTAAGCGGCGTGACCCAGCTACCCGCCGGCGTCGGTCTGGCAGCCACCTTCGATCCGTCGCTGGCGTCGCAGTACGGCCAGGTCATCGGCTCCGAGGAGTACGGCAAGGGCGCTGCCGTCAACCTTGGCCCGACCATCAACATCGACCGCGACCCCCGCTGGGGCCGGTCGTTCGAGACGTTCACCGAGGATCCGTTCCTGAATGCATCGCTCGCCACGAGCGAGATCGACGGCGTCCAGAGCATGGGCGAGATGTCGCAGGTCAAGCACTTCGCCGCCTACAACCAGGAGACGAACCGCAACACGTCAGCCGACAACGTGATCATCGATCCAAGGACGCTGAACGAGATCTACTTCCCGGCCTTCCAGGCTGCGGTGCAGCAGGCCAAGTCGGCGTCGGCGATGTGCTCCTACTCGACGGTCAACGGCGACTACGCGTGCCAGAGCGCCTACCTGCTGAACCAAGTGCTGAAGCAAGAGTGGGACTTCCCCGGCTTCGTCACCTCCGACTACGGGGCGCTTCACGACACGTTGGGCGGCGCGCTCGCCGGGCTCGACCAGGAGCAGCCGTTCAACACGTTCTTCGGGCCACCGCTCGAGACCGATGTCCAGAACGGAACGATCCCCGTAGCGGTGCTGAACACGATGGTCCAGCGGATCCTCACCGAGATGTTCCGCTTCAACCTGTTCGACAACCCGCCGACCGGGACCCCGACGACCCCGGTGACCACGCCGGCCCATCAGGCAGTCGGCACCGACGTGGCCGACACGGCCGCGACCCTGCTCAAGAACGCGGGGCACACGCTGCCGCTGTCGGCGGACCACGCCGGCAACGTGGCGGTGATCGGACCGGCCGCTTCGACGCAGCCGATCTACGGTGGAGGTGGAAGCGCCTACGTGATTCCATCGCAGACAGTGACTCCGCTCGCGGGGCTCCAGGCTGCGGCGGGTTCGGGCACGACCATCAGCTACCAGCCGGGGCTGCCGACCGACACGTCACTGGCGGCGATACCTGCCTCGAATCTCAGTCCGGCGTTCGCACCGACGTCATTCGGCGAGGGCTACACCGGCACCCTGACCGCACCCGAGACGGGTACCTACATCCTCGCGCTCACGAACAACTGCGGGTGCTACACGCCCGAGTACCTGACGCTCAACGGCACCCAGTTGATCGACAATCCGAGTACCCCGCCGGTTCACACCTACTCGGTGGCCGTAAGTCTGACTGCCGGCCAGACGTACACGCTGGCGATCCCGCCCGGTGGCTCGACAGCGAACGCGCTCACCTGGGACACGCCGTCCGACCTGGCTACAAACTGGATCGCCCCCGCGGTCGCTGCGGCCAAGGCGGCGAAGACGGCGGTGGTGGTCGTGTCCGACGACATCGAGACCGAGGCCGCCGATCGCCTCAGCCTGAACCTGCCCTCGGCGCAGGACGAGCTGATCTCGGCGGTCGCCGCCGCCAACCCGAACACGGTGGTCGTGGTCGACGCGGGAGCGCCGATCCTGATGCCGTGGTTGAACCAGGTCAGCTCGGTGCTCGATGCCTGGTATCCAGGCCAGTCGAACGGGACAGCGCTCGCGGATGTGCTGTTCGGCAAGGCCGATCCGAGCGGTCACCTTCCGGTGACGTTCCCGGCCAGCCTCTCGCAGGTCCCCGCGTCGACCCCGGCTCAATGGCCCGGCGTGAACGGACAGGTGCAGTACTCCGAGGGTGTCGACGTTGGCTACCGGTGGTATGACGCCCAGCGCCTGACCCCGCTGTTCCCATTCGGGTTCGGGCTGTCGTACACGCGCTTTGCCTTCACCGGCCTGCGCATGGACCGGGACGCGGTCGACGGCGTGGACGACGTCCACGTCTCGGCCACGGTCACGAACGTCGGGAGGCAAGCTGGCGCTGATGTCGCCCAGCTCTACCTGGGCGATCCGGCGACGACCGGCGAGCCGCCTCGACAGCTCGTCGGGTTCCAGCGGGTCAAGCTGAATCCGGGCCAGTCGGCTCGCGTGCAGTTCACAATCACCCCGCGTGACACCTGGTGGTGGAGTGACAGGGCTAATGGGTGGACTCAGACCCGCGGCCTCTACCACGTCTACGTCGGCGACTCATCGGCATTGGCCAACCTGCCGCTGCGCGATGCGTTCCAGGTGGTCAGCACGCCGGGTTCGAGGCAGGTATACGTCAACGCTCCGGCCACGATGACGCCGGGCAAGTCCTCGCGCGTCACGGTGACACTGTCGGCCGGCGGCGACGAGACGCTGCATAACGTGCGTCTCGCCCTCCAGTTGCCGGACGGGTGGACGAGCAACAGCCGGGGGAAGTCGGTGTTCGGGCGGGTCAACCCGCATAGGGCGGTCGTGACGACGTTCGTGGTCACGCCGCCGAGCTACGCGCCGTCGACCAACTCGGTGGTACACGCGACCGCGAACCTCGGTCCCGACGCTCAGCGGGAGGCGGGAGTGACGGTCACGGTGAGCTGACTTACGGGGGAAGCGGGCGGCAGCCGTTTCTGGTACCCCTGAACGGCTGCCGTCCCGCACACCTCGGCGGGCGCCTCGTCCGTGGCCTCGCAGATCTCGGCCGTGAGCAGCTCGGCGGTCCCGTCGATCGCCTGACCGTCGGCGGTCTTGGGTCGGGAAAGCGACCCTGCGAGTTTGGTCCAGAACAGTCCGCCGGCGATGCTCGGGGACGCCGGCGAGCCCGTGTCGGCGTACTTGTTCGCGACGTCAACGAACGGGAGGGGACGCGGAACGCTGCTACTCGCCGCGGCGATCCCGAACGAGACATAGGGACTCTGGTAGTCGGCGCCCCGGAACGTGATCCCTCTGACGATCGGGTGTCTGGTGACCGCTGATTGCGAGAGGGCCAGGTTCGAGAAGACCCCGAACTGCGACAGGGCCTCGACGAGGCTCCAGCTCTCAAGCTCGCAGGCGGCGCAACCGTCAGCGGCGGCGAGCAGCACCTCAGGCACACCGAACTTGGTCAGCGGCGGCTGATTCTGGATGGGTCTGACTGTCGAGAAGGAGATGCGATTCGCCGCGAGCGCATTGTCGGCGGCGGTGGCGAGAACGGTCGCCGGCACGTTCTCCGCCGGCGTCACCGCGAGCGGCGTCAGGCCGTCAAACGCGTCGGCCCAAGCGCGACCGTACTGCTCGGCCGCGAGGTCGACCCGGCTCGTGGCGGCCCACCGGTCGCCTGAAAGAACCATGCCCCGCGCTCGCGCGACCAGGCCCCCGGCGCCGTTGACCGCCTCGCGGATCGCGTCTTCGGCCAGACGCCGATCGGCGAGGAGTATGAGTCGCCCGGCGACCGTGGCGATGGCGGGTGGGGCAGACGAGTCGAGTTGCGGCTCGAGGTCGAGCAGCGCGATCCGGCTGTTGGCGAATACGGCGCGGCCGGCCGGCGGGGCGACGGCATCGCTCGGGCTGACCCACAGCGCTCGGGCGGTGGCGGCGCCGAGCTTCCGGTATGCCGACGCGCCGCTCCCGCTCGTGGTGCGGAGTTCGGTGCGCGCCTGGCGAAGTAGGGACAGCGGCGCGGTGGGCTGGGCGGCGTTCGCCGCCGGCGCCAGCAGCGCCGAGCCGAGGACTAAGAGAAGAGACGCTCGGGCGCGGCGCATCGCCGATGTTCGAGGTCAGCTCGGGTCGACGAACTCGGCCGGTTGCTTGGTGAGGCCCGCGGTGACCGCCGCGAGCTGGTTGGGCGTCCCGATCAGCCCGAGCTGGATATCGGCCTCGAGACGGAGGGTTTCCTGTGTCGACCCCGTCCACGACTCGTCGAACAGCCGCTTCATCCCGCGGACGGCGTCGGGCGATCGAGTCGCGATCTCGGCCGCAAGCGCCTGGGCGGCGGCGAGCGGATCGTCGGCGAGGTGGGTCACGAGCCCGAACCCATGGGCCTCGCTCCCACTGATCACCTTGCCGGTGTAGGCGAGCTCCTTGGCGACGTCGATGCCGACGAGCCGTGGGAGCGTGCGGGTGATCGCCATGTCTGGGATCAGGCCCCACTTGACCTCGAGCACCGACATCTTCGCGTCCGGGGTCGCGAATCTGATGTCGGTGGCGAGCGCGATCTGGAGACCTCCGCCGAGACAGTGTCCGTGGATCGCGGCGATCACCGGTACGGGGACGTCGAGCCAGCCGTGGGCTGCGCGCTGAAACCAGTTGGGCACAGGTCCGTGGAGCGGATCCATCAGCGCGTCCGAACCGGGCTGATTGGCCATCACCCCGGCGACGTCGAGACCCGAGCAGAAGCTCGGTCCCTCGCCGTGGAGGACGACGGCCCGCACTCCGGGCTCGACCGCGACGCGCGCGGCGGCGTCGGTGATCGCGTCGAACATCGCCACGTCAAGCGCGTTGTGCTTCTCTGGGCGGGTGAGGGTGACGGTCGCGACGTGTTCGGAGACCTCGATCGCGACGCGCTCCTGGGTCTGGATGGTCTGGTCAGGCATCAGCCGGAACACTATCCATCGGCGTGACCACGTCGCCCACCCGGACCGTTCCGGGCTCGACCACGCGGCCGTGGACGCCGAACGGCAGCGGCTCGGTGGAGGCGACGCCGCCGCGGTAGTCGCCGAGCATGTCGAGGGTCGGAAGATCGATCTGGCCGCTGTCGGGGTCGCGGCTCGTGATCAGGCACCGGCCGACGTTGCCGCCGAACGCGACCGTTGCCTCGCCGATCCTCACCGCCTGGCCGACCCATCCGTCCTCGGCGTGAGCGGCGACGCCGTCGATCTCGATCAGCATCCGGAACCGGCGCGAGTCGATCGACTCCTGGCCGCCGGCTTCCGCAAGCCTCGCCAGTGAAGCCCGAGAAATCAGCGACACCGCGCCGGTCGCGCCGCGATCGACTCCGGTCCCCGCTCCGTCCACCTCGACCAGCCGGAGCGGGCGGCCGAAGCACTCGCTGAGCGCAGCCGACCACGGACCCTCGACCAGGCGGCCGTGGGCGGTCTGGGAGAAGAATCTGTGGGCCACGGCGTCGCCAACCTGGACTTCACCGTCGACGACCTGCCCGTCCGGAAGCTCGAGGCGCAGCCGGCGTTCGGCTTCGGAGTAGTCGGCGAGAACCTGTTGAAGCTCGCCGAGAACCTTGCCGTTGATCATCCGGTCACGACCGTCGATCAGGTAGAAGCGCCGGTTCTCTCGCACCCCGTCGGGTCCGAGCTCGAGTCTGTCGACCCGGCGTAGGCGCGTTGCCTTGACCGGGGTGATCGAGAGCGCGACGACCTCTCCCACCTCAGGCGGCCGCCTGCTCGGCCCAGTCGCGATAGAGCCGCCAATAGCGGCCCTGCGCCTCGAGCAGCTCGTCGTGCGTCCCGTCCTCGACGACTTGCCCGTGCTCGAGCACGAGGATCCGGCCGGCGTGGCGGATCGTCGACAGACGGTGCGCGATCACGATCGCGGTCCGTCCCGCGACTAGTCGCCGCAGCCCCTGCTCGATCAGGCTTTCGGTGTGCACGTCGACGTTGGAGGTCGCCTCATCGAGCACAAGTATGCGCGGATCGGCGACCAGGGCGCGGGCGAAGGCGACCAACTGGCGCTGTCCAGCCGAAAGCTGGACGCCGCGCTCGCCGATCTGCGAGTCGTAGCCGTCTTCGAGCTCCTCGATGAACGTGTCCGCTCCGACGGCGCGAGCTGCGGTCCGGATCTCCTCGTCGGTGGCATCAGGCCGGCCGAACGAGATGTTCTCGCGAATCGTGCCGCTGAACAGGAATCCCTCCTGAGGAACGATCCCCATCTGCGATCGGAGCGACTCAGCGGTGACGCTGCGCAGGTCGTGGCCGTCGACGAGCACGGCGCCGTCGGTCGGGTCGTAGAACCGTGACACCAGCTTCGCGAACGTGGACTTGCCGGCGCCGGTCTCGCCTACCAGCGCGACCGTTTGACCGGGCGGGATCACGAGGTCGATGTCGCGCAGCGCCCACGCGTCGGTGTCATCGTCGCGGGCGGCATACTTGAAGGAGACGTCGTCGAACGTGATTTCGCCGCGGATGGCGGGCAGGTCGATCGCGTCCGGGGCGTCGGCGAGGTCTGGTTGCTCGTCGAGCAGATCGAAGATCTTGTCGAGCGCCGCCATCCCCGACTGGTAGGTCGTATACAGCTGCGACAGATTCTGGATCGGGTCGAAGAAGTTGTTGAGGGCCGCGATAAACGCGAACACCACGCCGGTCGAAGTGTGGCCGTTGATCGCCTCGATCCCGCCGATCACGAGGATCTCGACCGTCACCAGCGCGGATAGGAACTCGACGCCGGGGAAGTAGGCGGCGTTCAGCTTGACCGTCGTCATGTTCGCGGCCCGGTTCTCGTCGTTGAGCTCGCGGAATCGCTGAATGTGCGCGCGCTCCTGGCCGAAGGCGCGGACGATGCGGATCCCGGACAGGGTCTCCTGTAGATAGCCGGTGATCGTGGCGATCTTCTCGCGGGTCAGGCGGTAGGCGTCGGCGGAGGCGATCCGGAACACGAACGCGCCGACCGCGAGAAACGGCAACACCAGGAACGTGAGGAGCGCGAGGTGCGGATCGAGCACGAACAGGATCACGACCACGCCGATCAGCGTCAGCCCCGACTGGATCAGAGTCGCCAGGCCGTCCTCGACGAGCTGGTCGAGCGCCTCGATGTCGTTGGTGATCCTCGAGATGATCACCCCGGTGCGATTGCGCGAGTAGAAGCCGATCGAGAGCCGCTGGAGGTGGATGAACAAGCGGACGCGGAGGTCCTGGAGCGCCCGCTGACCCACCCAGCCGACGAGATACGTCTGCGCCCAGGAGGCGACCGCGTAGACGATCGCCGAGGCCAGGAACAGCACGACGATCAGGTCGAGAGCGCCGACATCATGCTTCTGGATTCCTTGGTCGATGGCCAGCTTCGCCAGAGGTGCCGGCGCCAGGGCGGCAGCGGTTGCGGCCACCAGCGAGACGAGCATCGCGAACACGCGCCACTTGTAGGGCGCCAACAGTTCGATCAGGCCGCGGACCTTGCGACCTCGGCCGCGGGATCGCTCGAAGCGCCCGCGGATGTCGTCCATACGACTCACAGCCCCACCGCCTCGATTGAGTTGCGCGTCATGAACACCTGGTCGGGCATGCCCTTCTCGACGATCTCGCGGTAGAGCGGCGATTCGTCGAGCAGATCTTCGTGGCTGCCGTGCGCCGCGACCCTGCCGTGCTCGAGTACGACGATCTCATCTGCGAGCGCGATCGTCGACAGACGGTGTGCAATCACGAACGTCGTCCGCCCGGCCATCACCTCGCCGAGCGCCTGCTTGATCTCTTGCTCGGTGGAGGCGTCGACCGAGGAGGTGGCGTCGTCGAGCACCAGGATCCGGGGATCGGCGAGGACCGCCCGAGCGATCGCGATCCGCTGGCGCTGGCCCCCCGAAAGCGTGAGGCCTCGCTCGCCCACGAGGGTGTCGTAGCCCTTCGGAAGCTTCTCGATGAAGTGAGCGGCCTGAGCGACCTCGGCTGCGCGCTCGACCTCCTCGCGAGTCGCCTCGGGTCGTGCATAGGCGATGTTGTCGTGGATCGTGGCCGAGAACAGGAATGGGTCGTCGGTGACGACGGCGATCGCGTGACGCAGGCTGTGGAGATCGACTGAGCGAACGTCGGCGCCATCGATGCGGACAGAGCCTTCGGTGGCCTCGTAGAGCCGCGGAAGCAGCGACACGAGCGCGGTCTTCCCCGATCCCATCGCGCCCACGAGCGCCACCGTCCGGCCGGGCTCGATCTCGAGGTCGATGTTCCGCAGCGCGGGCTGGGAGGCGCCGTCGAAGGTCAGCCCGACGTCCCGGAGCGACACCCGCCCAGGCCCGTCGGGCAGCGCCGGCGCGTTCTCGGGGCTGGTGATCCGAGGCGCCCGGTCGAGCACCTGGAATACGCGAACGCCCGAGGCGGTCGCGCGCTGGGCGGCGCTCAGCATGTAGCCGAGCGTGCGCATCGGCGAGATCAGCATCAGCAAGTAGGCGTAGAAGGCGGTGAACTGGCCGATCGTCAGCGATCCGTGGATCACATCCCGACCGCCGACGAGCAGAATCAGGGCCAGGCCCAGGTTGGGCAAGAAGCTGATCAGCGGCGTGTAGCGGGCCTGGATCTTGGTCGCGTACATCTGCTGGTCGAACACCCGCGTCACCGAGTGCTCGAACCGGTCTAGCTGCCGCTCCTCCTGGGCAAACGCCTTGACGACGCGGACGCCCGAGACGTTCTCCTCGGCCTCGGCGGTCAACTCCGCGATGCGCTGCTGCGCTTCCTGGAGCGCGGGCCGCGAGCGCCGGCCGTACATCCAGGCAATCACGACCACAAACGGGACCGGCGCCAGCGCAAGCGCCGCCAGAGGCGGTTGGAGCGCGAACATCGCGATCGCGGCGAGCCCGATGGTCAGGATCGACTGGGCGATGAAGATCAGGCCGTAGCCGAGGAAGAACCGGACCGACTGGAGGTCGACGGTGGCGCGTGACATCAACTGGCCGGTCTGCTGGCGGTCGAAGAACGCCAGCTCGAGTGCCTGCAGCGCGCCGTATAAGCGGTCGCGCAGGTCGACCTCGACGGCCAGCGACACCTTGCCGGCGACGAGGCGTCGCGAAGCGCTCAGCGCCAGCCTCGCGAGGCCGGCGACCACGATTGCCCCCGCCCAGACCCACAATTGGTCCTTGTGGCCTTTGCTGACCGAGTCGATCGCCCGTCCCGTCAGGTACGGGATCAGGACCGTCGCGCCCATCGCGCCAAAGGCGAGTGCGAACGCCCAAGCAACCGCGCCCCGATAGGGGCGCAGGAAGCCGAGTAGTCGCCGGAAAATAAGCATACTTCACAAAGTATAGTGAGTCGGCGGGGTTGCATGCCGCACCCCGAAAACCTGCACCACGCGACAATCGAGCCGTTCTGTGCCGACCGTGGCGTGTGGTGCATGCCCCCACATGCACTACCCGTCACGGTCCCGCTCCGGCGCGTCGAGTGGCGCGTCGTGCAGTCAGACGCCGACGTCAACCGGGGACGACGGCGGCCCGTCGGCTAAGAGCCGGCGAAGCCTCGCGGCCAGGTCCCGGGGGACGAGGTCGTCGCCGGCGGACTCGAGCTCGTCGACGCTCCACCAGCGCCACGCCTTAAGGTCGATCCTCTCGGCCGCGGACATCGCCCGGCCGGCTGGCTCGAAGTGCCGCACCCGGGCCATGAACCAGCGCTCGCGCTGATCCCACTCCATGCCGCGCCAGGCGAAGACATGGCGTCGGCGCCAGACCTCGGGGCCGAGCGCCACATCCGCCAAGCCCGTCTCCTCGGCGAGCTCGCGAGCCGCGGCGGCGAAGACGTCCTCGTCTTCCTCGAGTCCCCCGCCCGGGGGAAACCAGAAGCGAGCGCCGGTCGCGGGCTCCTCGCCGGCGAACAGCAACAGCCGATCCCGCTCGTCGAGCAGCAGCACGCGAACCGAGTGGCGCAGGCGAGGCGTCTCGCTCAGCGACCTAGCCCACCCGATGGTCGTCGCGGCGCAGAGCGTCGGTGAACCGCTTGGGCACGGCGGCGCCGTCGCCCTCCTCCCAGAGCGTGACCACGACAAGCTCGTCCGGCCCTTGGGGGCGGCACACATAGACGACGTCGCGTCGCCGCAGGTCGCGGACGAGGACCGCCCCGCCGGACCCGGGCTCGACGCGACCGGCGGCGTGAGCGCGGGCGACGCGGGAGGCGATCTCGGTCTTCTCGTCGAGCGTCCCGCGGACGCGCTGGCGGAAGCGCTCGGCGGCATGATCGGTCACGGCTACGAGCATCGGAACGGAGAACGACGATAGACGGCTCGTCGGTTCGAACTTGAAGGTCGGTGCTCGTCCTAGTTAGATCACGGGCCATGCAACTCGTGCGGGAGCGAGAACGCATAGTCGCGGCTGCGCGCCGTCTTGCTGAAGACGGCCAGGTTGCCGGCACCGCCGGCAACCTATCCGAGCGCGCCGGCGACCTCGTCGCGGTGACCCCCACGGGTGGGGCGCTCGACAGCCTGACCCCGGAGCAGGTGGCGGTCGTCGACCTCGACGGGGAGCAGGTCGACGGCGATCTGCGCCCCACCTCCGAGCTCGGGCTACACCTCGGCGTGTACCGGCGGTACGGGGTCGGCGCGGTCGTGCACACCCACCCTCCGTACGCCACCGCGCTGGCCTGCGTGGTCGACCAACTGCCGGTCGTCCACTATCAGATGCTGGCCCTCGGCGGATCGGTACGGGTCGCGCGGTACGAGACGTTTGGAACCGAGGAGCTGGCGGCGGTCACCCTCGACGCGCTCGAGGGCCGGGCGGCTGCGCTGATGGCGAGCCACGGCGCGATCGTTCACGGCCCGGATCTCGATGTGGCAATGGCGCAGTCGTCGCTGCTCGAATGGGCGTGCGCCCTGTACTGGCGGGCGGCGGCGATCGGGCAACCGCGGACGCTCAACGAGCGGCAGTTGATGGACGTCGTCAACGCGATCGTCGGCCGCGGCTACGGGACCCCCCAGGCGCGAACCCGGTGAACGCCGAGACGGGAGTGATCACGCTTGGCGTGCACGTCGTCGACGTGCTCGTCCGGCCCGTCGAGATGATCCCCGAGGGACAGGGCGGGCAGCTGGTCGAGCAGATCCGGATCAGCCCGGCGGGTTCCGCCGGCGGCACCGCCATCACGCTGTCGAAGCTCGGCGCGTCCGTGCGGAGCGCCGGCGCGATAGGCGACGACGAGCTGGCCGACGTGCTCCGCGACCTGCTCAGCCGATTCGGCGTCGACACCACCGGGTGCGGCGACGCGTTCTCGGCGGGCTTCCTCAGGGGCCTCGCGCTCGGGCGCGCTCGTGAGGACGCGGCTGTCCTCGGGTGCGCGGTGGCGGCCCTCGTCGCCCAGGGACTCGGCTCCGACCACGGGGACTTCGACCTGGCGAAGGCCGACGCATTCATCAACCACTCGAACAAGGCGGTCTCGAGATGAACGACGAGAAGAACCCGATCACGCGGCGCCGGTTCGTCGCGGGTACGCTCGCGACCGGTGCGGTGGCGGCCTGGCCGGCGGCTGCCGAGGCCGCCAAGCGCAAAGCGCGGCACAAGCCCAAGCCAAAGCACCCGCACAAGAAGGGTCAGCACAAGGCGGACGTGGTCGTGGTCGGCGCGGGATTCGCCGGGCTCACCGCCGCCCGTCTGATCGCGAGCCAGGGTCACTCGGTGATGGTGCTGGAGGCACGAGACCGCGTTGGCGGCCGGGCGTGGAACCACGACCTCGGCGGCGGCCAGGTGTCCGAGCGAGGCGCGACGTTCGTCGGCCCGACCCAGGACCACATCCTCGCGCTCGCGAACGCCGTCGGTGTGGGAACGTTCGACACCTACGACACCGGCGACGATCTGTACGTCAACGACGTCGACAACCCGCTGGGGCTGATCGGCCCGATGCGCTACAGCGACACCGGCCCGCTCGGTACCGCGCCGCCGGACCCGACGATCGCCGCCGAGCTCGCCGAAGTCGTCCAGCAGCTCGACCAGATGTCGACCCAGGTCCCGGTCAACGCGCCCTGGACGGCTTCGAGCGCGTCGAGCTGGGACAGCCAGACGCTCCAGAGCTGGATCGACTCGAACAGCGTCACGCCGCGCTTCAAGGCGCTCGTGCCTGCCGCCACCCGGCCGATCTTCGGAGCCGAGCCGCGCGAGCTGTCGCTCCTGTTCGTGCTCTTCTACATCGCCGCGTCGGGGAACGAGCAGAACGCCGGCACGTTCGAGCGCAACTTCGACACTCGCAACGGGGCGCAGCAGTCGCGCTTCGTCGGTGGCACCCAGCTCGTGGCGGAGCGGGTCGCGGCGGCGCTCGGCGGTCGCGTGCACTTGAACTCGCCGGTCCAGAAGATCGTGCAGGACAAGGCGGGCGCGGTGGTTCACACCGGTCGGCGCACGATCTCCGCCAAGCGCGTGATCGTGGCGATTCCGCCCGTGCTCACCGGCCGGATCCATTACGAGCCGGCGCTGCCGTTCGCGCGCGATCAGCTCGTTCAGCGCTACCCGCAGGGCACCTTGACGAAAGTCGCGGCCGTCTATCCAACGCCGTTCTGGCGCGACAACGGCCTCACGGGCGCGGTGCTGGACACCGGCGGGCCCGTCAGCGCGTCGTTCGACGACTCGCCGCCATCCGGATCCCCGGGCGTCCTGTTCGGGTTCGTCGGCGGCGACAACGCGCGCAGCTACAACGCGATGTCGGCCTCCGATCGTCAGGCGGCGGTGATCAACCAGTACACGAGCTGGCTGGGTTCTCAGGCGGCCAACCCGATCGCTTACTTCGACACCAACTGGTCCGACGAAATCTGGACCCGCGGCTGTCCGGTAGGGATCCCGTCGCTCGGCACGCTCCTCGCCTACGGCCCCCAGATTCGCCAACCGGTCGGCCGCATCCACTGGGCCGGCACCGAGACCTCCACGTACTGGAACGGCTACATGGACGGCGCCGTGCGCTCCGGCGAACGCGCAGCCGCGGAGGCTCTCTCCGGGCTGTAGGGTCCCGGCGGCGCTATGACGACCGTCCGGGAAGCAACGCTCGAGCTGTTCCGAGCCCACGGGATGACGACGATCTTTGGTAATCCCGGCTCGACCGAGCTGCCGATGCTGGCCGACCTACCCGATGACTTCCGGTACGTCCTCGGCTTGCAGGAGCTGGTGGTCGTTGGGATGGCAGACGGCTACGCCCAGGCGAGCGGACGGCCGACCCACGTGAATCTGCACACGGCGCCGGGCGTCGGCAACGCCGTCGGTGGGATCGGCAACGCGAAGGCCAACAAGGCACCACTGGTAATCACCGCAGGGCAGCAGGTCCGGGCGCAGGTCACGATCGAGGCGCTGCTGACGAACCGGGACGCCACCGTCGGCCCGCAGCCGTACGTGAAGTGGAGCCACGAGCCGCCCAGAGCCCAGGACGTCCCGGGCGCGATCGCGCGCGCGATCCACCACGCCACGTTGCCGCCCCGGGGTCCGGCGTTCGTGTCGATCCCGATGGACGACTGGGACGCGGAGGCCGACGAGGACCGTGCGCTCAACGCCCGGCGTCGTGTGGTCACCGGCCGCACCGTGCCCGACCCGGCCGAGCTCGCGCAGCTGGCAACTCTGATCGAGGAAGCGCGCAATCCGGTGCTGATCGCGGGCCCTGACATAGACGCGAGTGGCGGCTGGTACGCAGCGGTCGCATTGGCTGAGAAGCAGCGCCTACCGGTATGGGCATCGCCGGGCACTGCGAGCAGCCGCATCGGCTTCCCGGAGAACCACCCCAACTTCGTCGGCGTACTGCCGCCGGCGATCGGCCCGCTCGCGCAGACGCTCGACGGGCACGACCTGATCCTTGTCGTCGGCTCCCACGTGTTCCCGTACTACCCCTACATCCCAGGCCCTCTGCTCCCGGAGGGCGCCTCGCTGGTCGCGATCACGAGCGATCCCGACGAGGCGGCGCGTGCGCCGATGGGGGACGCGATCGTCGGCGACGTCGGCCTCGCGCTCCAGACCTTGGTCGAGCTGGCCGGCAACTCAGACCGCAATGGCCCCGAGTCGCGTCCCGCCCCACCGGACCCGCCCGAAGCCGACCCGATGAGCGGCTCGGCCGCGATGGCTGCGCTCGCCGAAGTGTGGCCCGAGGGCGGGATCGCCGTCGCCGAGGCGCCGTCGAGCGCGTCCGCCCTACGCAACCGACTGCGTCTATCGGAACCCGGAAGCTATTACCAGAGCGCCAGCGGCGGGCTCGGCTTCGGAATCTGCGCCGGGGTCGGCGTGCAGCTGGCGGAGCCCGGCCGCCCGGTGGTATGCGTCATCGGCGAGGGCTCGGCCCAATACGGGATCACCGTCCTGTGGACCGCCGCCGCGTACAAAGTGCCCGTCACCTTCCTCGTCTTGCGCAACGCCGAGTACATGATCCTCAAGTGGTTCTCGGAGTTCGAGCAGGTCAGTGGCGCCCCGGGCCTCGAGCTTCCCGGTCTCGACACGACCGCGGTCGCACGTGCTTACGGGGTCCCGGCCGAGACGGTGTCGACCCGCGATCAGCTCACCGAGGCACTGCGAGAAGCGATCGCCGCGGACGACGGCCCTCGCCTGGTCGAGGCGCGGGTCGCGTCCGGGATGTGGTTCGAGTAGCGAGCGCTCAGCGGTGGACGGTGGCGTCCTGAGCCCACCGTAAACCCCACAAGGCGTGGACGGGGCCGCTCCCTCAACGGCCGCCGCCCACGCCCTGGGCGGGCGGGCTACAGACCTTGCAGCGCGGGGACGCCGAGCAGCTGGTTCACGATGTTCAGCAGCCCGGAGAGCTCCTGTGAGCTCAGCCCCGACGTGCCGGTCCCGTTCAACAGATTCGACACCGAGCACAGGAGGTTGCCCAGCAGGTTGCCGGCTCCTGGCACCGCGGTAATGTCGAGCACTACCTGGTTAAGGCTCACGTTCAATCCCAATAGGTTCAGGTTGAGCGGCCCGAGCACCAGGTGAAGGATCGGACACGTCACCGCGGCGGACTTCGCCATGCCGGGAACGGTCGACTGCTGCACCGATGCGGGAATCGCGACGTTCGAGCGCGAGATGTGGCGATTGCCGATCTTTCCGACCAGCGTGCCAACCGCATACGTCTTGCCGTTGCGCGTGACGAACTGTGTCACGTCAAAGTGACCGGTGAACGACTTGCCGTTGTGTGCGGTCCCGGACACCGGTACATGGGACAGGGACGTTGCGGCGATCGGAGCCGGTGCGCTCGTCTGAGCGTCCGCGGCTACTGGGACTACCAGCGCCGCCGCGAATGCCGCGGCGAGGATGATCCCGAGTTTGCGTACTGACATTTGACTCCTCCAAGCTGAGGACTTGTGGTTACTCACTTCCCGGCCGAATCAGGTCGGGGGTCCGGCGCTTGGTCGGTGAATGCAGGTACGACGGGAGCGCTCGTCGGCGCAGACCAAGCCGCGCCGACGAGCGCCTGGACCTCCCTTGACTCCTCTTACCTCCTTCGTGCGCCAGCACTCGGCTACCCGGTCACTTGAGCGCTGACTCCGATTCGGGGATAGAGGTACTAAATCGTCAATCGTCGCTTACCGTCAGGCGTCAATGCAGGTTCACGCGAGTGACCGCGGCGGCGCGAGTCACTATTGGAGGAAACGGTGGGCCGAAACTAGAGGTTCACGGCTACGTACTTGGTCTCGAGGTACTCCTCGATGCCCTCGTAGCCACCCTCGCGGCCGAAGCCCGATTGCTTGATGCCGCCGAACGGAGCGCCGGCGTTGGAGACCATGCCCTGGTTGAGTCCGACCATTCCGGTCTCGAGCCGCTCGACGACGCGAAGCGCGCGCTTGAGGTTGTTGGTGTAGACGTACGCCACCAGGCCGTATTCGGTGTCGTTGGCGGCGGCGATCGCCTCGTCCTCGTCGGCGAATCCCTTGACCGGAGCCACCGGACCGAAGATCTCCTCGTGGAGCAAGGTGGCGTCGTCGGGGACGTCGGTGAGCACGGTCGGCTCGTAGAAGTAGCCGGCGCCGTCGCGGCTTCGGCCGCCCACGACCGCCTTCGCGCCGCGCCCGATGGCGTCCTCGACCAGTTCTGAAACCTTGCTGCGCTGCCCGTCGTCGATCAGCGGCCCGACCTGCACGCCCTCCTCGGTGCCGCGGCCGATCTTCAGCTCGCCCATCTTCTGGGCGAGCTTCTCCGCGAACTGGTCGGCGACCTTGTCCGCGACGTGGAAGCGGTTGGCCGAGGTGCAGGCCTCGCCGATGTTCCGCATCTTCGCGATCATCGCGCCCTGGACTGCCGCATCCACGTCGGCATCGTCGAACACGATGAACGGCGCGTTGCCGCCGAGCTCCATCGACAACCGCAGCAGGTTCTGGGACGCCTGCTCCATGAGCTTGCGCCCGACCTCGGTCGAGCCGGTGAACGACAGCTTGCGAAGCCGCGAGTCGGCGATCAGCGGCGCCATCGTCTCGCCCGACGAGGACGCTGTGATCAGGTTGACGACGCCACCCGGAAGCCCGACCTCCTCGAGAATCTTGATCAGCATCAGCATCGAGAGGGGTGTCTGCTGGGCGGGCTTGACGACCATCGTGCATCCGGCGGCGATCGCCGGCCCGATCTTGCGGGTGCCCATCGCGAGCGGGAAGTTCCACGGGGTGATCAACAGACACGGTCCGACCGGCTGCTTCATCGTCAGCACCCGTCCCTGTCCGTTGGCGTTCGTCGAGTAGCGTCCGTCGATCCGGACGGCCTGCTCGGAGAACCAGCGGAAGAACTCGGCACCGTAGGCGATCTCGGCCTTGGACTCGGCGAGCGGCTTGCCCATCTCGAGCGTCATCAGCAGCGCCAGGTCGTCGGCGCGGGCGGTGATCGCCTCGAACGCGTGCCGGAGGATCTCGCCGCGCTCGCGCGGAGCCCGCGCGGCCCACTCGGGTCCGATGTCGACGGCGGCGGTCAGCGCCGCCTTGGCGTCATCGGTGGAGGCGTCGGCGACCTCACACAAGGAGTCGCCGGTCGAGGGGTCCTCGACGGACAGCGTGCCCTTCGATCCGTCGCGCCACTCGCCGCCGATGTACAGCTGCTTGGGGACTTCATCAACGATTTTCTGTTCGGCTGGGGCTGTGATCGTGCTCATAGTTGGAACCTACCACCGGTGAGGCGCCGTGAACCCAAGAGAAAGTCCCGGCGGACACTGGGCCCGCCGGGACTATCACCGCTGCGTTGCCAGCTGGGGAAGCCTGCTTATGCGGCCGCGCGAATTGGGGCCGGCTCGAGCGCGATGCCCAGCACCTCGTCGACCGTCATAGCGAAGTGGAAGTTCATCGCGTCGCGCACCTCCTGCGGCACGTCGTCCAGGTCGCCCCGGTTACGCTCGGGCAGAACCACGTCGGTCAGGCCCGCCGCGTGCGCCGCCAGCACC
>Ga0335080_10002176_pt1 | contig 19463 bp, 14 predicted proteins | sample Lox_Sample_34_FD_206720 | JGI IMG/M metagenome (GOLD analysis project Ga0335080, IMG submission 206720) | Soil microbial communities from Loxahatchee National Wildlife Refuge, Florida, United States - Lox_Sample_3.4 | ecosystem: Environmental > Terrestrial > Soil > Wetlands | place: USA...
CCCCGCGTGTGGTGAGCAAAGGATCGTATGTTGCCGGCGGGCCCTACCTCTGTCCGAATGTGAAGATCCGCGCGCGGGCGATCATGTCGCACACCACGCCCAGCACGGCATTCCGCGGGTTCGGCACCCCACAGGGCTCCTGGGGAGTGGAATCGCAACTGACGGAAGCCGCAGCCCGCCTGGGCATCGATCCAGTGGAGATCCGGCGACGGAATCTTCCGAAATACCGCGAGGAGTTTATCCCGAATACCACGCCCTGCGATGGCAACTGGTTTCAGGTTCTGGAGACTGCGGCGGATCATATCGGCTGGCACGCTCCGCTGGCAAAGCATTGTGGCCGCGGCATCGCGCTTGGAGTGAAAAGTTCTTCGACGGCAGCATCCTCGCAGGCGATGGTCCGCATGCTCTTCGACGGCAGCGTTCTGATTCTTACCGGTACCTCGGACATGGGACAGGGCGCGCGGACCGTGTATACCCAACTTGCATCCCGCGAACTGGGGGTGCCCAACGATCGTATCCGCATCGTAATGGGCGACACCAACGTCGTTCCCTTTGACAATTCAACTTCCGCGAGCCGTTCGACGGTCTTCATGGGCAACGCGATTTTGTCCGCCTGCCGGGACCTCAAGTCAAAATTCCAGCGACTGCTGGCGAAGGAGCTTGACGTTACGGCTGATGAAGTGTCAGTTGGCTCCGGCGACGTCAAAATTCCGGGGCGCACAATGAGTGTTCCCGAGGCTCTGAAGGTCTGTCTACCAACGCGCGGCGAGATCATCGGCCTGGGAACGTACAGCAATCCTCCCGTACAGGGTCATCCGATTGGTGCGCATCCGTCCTTCTGGGAATTCAATGCGGTGGCCACGGAAGTAGAGGTCGACCCTGAAACCGGCACCGTGCAACTGATCAAGCTGGTAGTCGTGAGCGACGTTGGCGAAGCGCTCAATCCCCGGCAGGTAGAAGTACAGGACGAAGGATCGGCCATTATGGGACTGGGACACTCGCTCATGGAGCACATGGTTCTCGATGGGCACGGCAGAATCGTGAATCTTGGGGCCCTGGACTACCGCATTCCGACAATCAAAGACATTCCGTTAACTCTGGAGTCCGTGCTGATTGAGAATGGCGACGGTCCGGGTCCATACGGGTCAAAAGGTGTAGGCGAGGGGGGACTGCTTTCGATCGCAGCAGCGGTGGGAGCGGCGGTCAACCAGGCGGCGGGCGTGTCGATCCGCGATCTGCCCCTGACAGCCGAGAGAATATGGAGCGCGATCCAAGAACGGCGCCAGAAAGAAAATCAGAACGAGCATGCCGGCCAGCTGGAACAGCTGGCGAACGCAGAGTGATTCAGGATTTTGTGAGCATCCGAGAACAGCGCGAATCGGAGTCCCGGCCGCCCACATTCCGAGATTGAACCGAAAGGAAAACAATATGCCTGCCATCGCAAGCGAAAATCGCTACTACTTCGAAGAAGACACCATCAAACCTGACCCCGTCAGCGGAAAACGGCCGCCGCGGCTCAAATTCTATGCCGGTGGTCAGTGGATCGAATCCAAGACAAGCAAGTACATGCCTTGCTACAACCCTTCGACGGGAGCGGTCATCGCCTATGCTCCGCAGTGCACGGCGGATGAAGTCGAGCTGGCGATCGCAGCGGCGGAGCATGCTTATCCGGAGTGGTCCAACACGCCGGTTGGAAAACGTGTGCAGGTGCTGTTCAAGATGAAAACTCTGGTTGAGGAAAATATCGAGGAACTCACGCGCACCTGCGCCACCGAGAACGGCAAGAAGTGGGATGAATCCATGGGGGATGTGCTCAAGGTGGTGGAGGTCATCGAGTTTGCGGTGGGCGCGCCGCACATTATGAAGGGGGACGCGCTGATGAACGTTTCGGCCGGGTACGACACCACGCGCTATAACCATCCTATCGGGGTGTTTGCCGGCATCGCTCCCTGGAACTTTCCGGCCATGATTCCGCAAGGATGGATGGCTCCGATTTGTATCGCCACGGGGAACTGCCTGGTGCTGAAGGCCGCGAGTTTCTGTCCGCAGACAGCGATGCGCATCACGGAACTGTGGGAAGAAGCCGGCCTTCCGGCGGGTGTGATCAACCTGGTCACAACCAGCCGGAATGAGGCTGAGATATTCCTCCGCCATGGTGCTATCAAGGGCGTCACCTTCGTTGGTTCCACCAGCGTGGGCAAGCACATCTATGCGACAGCGGCCGCGAATGGAAAACGAGTACAGGCATTGACGGAAGCCAAGAACCACGCGCTGGTATTGCGCGATTGTAAGCTGGAACGAACGGCGCAAGGCATCATCAACGCATTTTGCGGATGCGCGGGCGAGCGCTGCATGGCGCTCCCGGTCGTGGTAGTAGAGAACGCGATCGCGGATAAACTGGTGGCGCGTCTGAAGCTACTCGCCGGCGAAGTCAAACTCGGACGAGCCTATGACAAATCTACCGGCATGGGCCCAGTGGTCAATGCCGGACACCAGAAGTTCGTGCTGGACTGGATCGAGAAGGGTATTCAGGAAGGCGCCGAACTTGTGTTGGATGGACGAAACCCGGATGTGCCCTCAGATTGTAAGGGCGGGTTCTTCATCGGGCCCACCATCCTCGACCGGGTTACGGAAAGCATGTCAGTGGGCCGTGAAGAGGTCTTTGGGCCCGTGCTGTGTGTAAAGCGGGTGGACAATTTCGAGGAAGGCGTTCGCATCATGAACAACAATCCATTCGCGAACGGGTCGGTGATCTACACCCAGAACGGCTACTACGCGCGCAGATTTGCCAAAGAGACGCATGGCGGCATGGTGGGAATCAATGTTGGAATTCCGGTTCCAGTCGGCATTTTCGGCTTCACCGGGCAGAAGCAGTCCTTCTTCGGCGATCTGCATTGTATGGGCCGAGACGGCTTCATCTTCTACACGGAAAGCCGTAACGTCACATCGACCTGGTTTTCAGAGGAAGAAGAACACCAAGGGAAAGTCGATACCTGGGACGGCACGATGATCGCGCTGTCAAAATGACGGGCCGATTGATGGCTTGTCGCCTTGTTGAAGGGAATCGGAGCCGGCACACGAGAGGCTGGGGAATATCCAGCCTTCCCGTGCGCGCGGATTACCGGGAGGTGTTCTGTCGGAACCGTATCGGAAGGGAGGATTGGAAGTGCAATTTCTAAGCGTATCTCGCAGGAAGTCAGAGTCGTTCACGGATGCCCAGTTCACCGAAAAGACTGCAGCGGAATGGCAGAGGGCGCGCGTGCTGTACGCGGAGGGAGCGATTCGGCAGATTTGGGCGCGGGGCGACACTCCGGGAGCCTGCATTTTGTGGGAAGCCGAGAGCGAGCAGAACGCACGAGAACTACTCGGCAGTCTTCCGATGGCGCAGGCGGGAATGCTGGAAATTCTCTCCTTCGTGCCACTCAAGCCCTATCCCGGGTTCAGCGCTAGCGGCCGCTAGCCCCGGAGCAGGTCCAGGAGGTCCGTATACCTATAAAGGAGGCGGGTACCGGAAAGGGAACCTTTTCGTCGGTTATGCTTCACGACGTAGTGTGATAAATGTCACGGCGGATTCCCCGTGCCCGGAAGATGATAAAGGCGTCTTCCGAGTCCTGCTCAGAGGGGGCGCCGCGGAAGGCTCGCTATAGCCCAAGCCACGGGCTATTCAGCGAATGGGAGTTGTGACTCGGGAGTGTGCCCTCCCGCAATCACCCAAGACGGGCTACGCTGAATCGGTTCTTAAACTCAGCACGAACGGCGGGCAGGAGCCAGTCGGGCTATGAACAGCGGAAAACAGATTCCGATTTACGGTCTTGATAGCCTGGTTCCGTCGAGCAAGTGGGGAAGCTTTTCCATCGAGCGTTTCGAAGACTCTTTCAATAGCGCGAAAGGGAACGTCTACGCTCCCCATCGGCACAATCTCTACGAAGTATTCTGGATCAGCGAGGGACAGGGTAGGTGTTCCGTCGATTTTCAAGTCTACGAACTCCATCCGCCCATGCTGGTTTTCGTTGCTCCAGGCCAAGTGCACTCCTGGACGCTGACCGGCCCCTTCGCTGGTTACGTGCTGATGTTCACGAACGAATTCTTCGCGGGACCGTACCAGGACATTTCCACTTACCCGCACGATCTGCCTTTTGCGCAAACTCCGGGGACGGGGCCGGCCCTTAGCGTCCTGAGCGAGCGCGCGGCTGATTTCACGCAGCTATTCCGAAAGCTCGAAGGTGAGTTCCAGGCTTCTTTGTCCGATCAGGATGTGGCCCTCCACGCCTACCTGCGGTTGTTATTGGTCGAGGCCAAACGTCTTGCGGAGGGCCATCCTGGAACGAATCACAAAGATCAGTCGGCGGCCGTACTAACGACAAAGTTCCTGCAACTGGTGGAACAGAGTTTTCTCGCGATCGCCTCCGTGTCGGACTACGCGGAGTTGCTCAATGTCACCCCCAACCATCTGATCGAAACGACAAAACGAACCATCGGAAAGCCTGCGGGAAGAATTATCCGGGAACGTTTATTGCTGGAAGCCAAGCGGCTACTCTGCTACTCGGATATGTCAGCCTCGGAGATCGCATACCATCTGAGCTTTGAGGATCCCTCCTATTTCAGCCGGTTCTTTAAGAAGTACACGGGCCTATGCCCTATGGATTTCCGCAAAACGCCGAACCGTCCTCCGGTTGCTACAGTTGAAACCCCTTCTCCATGAAAACTCCGACGTGGTAACGGATCCGCTAGCACCAGCCGTTCTCCGCGACCCATAAAAAGTACTCTCCTACGATCATCCCCGTCCTAACGAGCATGCCGCGGGCAGCGATATTGTGCCCTTGCTGAGACATGGTGTTTTACTCGTCTGCCCGCTGTTCGCAAGGCGAGGAGCGCACCACCGACCTCACCAGAGGGAGACAATATGAGGAGTCGCGCGTTCATCATTACCGTTCTTTTGATTTTGTGGATCACTCCGGCACTTTTTGCCGGCGACGGCTCAGGTGCGCCCAACGCGCAACCAGCCGCGTCGCCGGAAACCAGTGCCAGCGCGTCAGGAACCGGCGCTGGCGCGAGCGGCACCACCACTTCCAGCGAATCCAAGAAGGCACCGGCTGCGCCCGAAGGTGTGTTCTCGATTAATCAGGTTGAGGTGTTCTATACGGGCTTGGCCAAACCAGATGCGGTTTTCGGATACGGATCAAGTACCCACGATTTGCTCACGTTCCAGTTTGAGCACTTCAGTTTCCACAGCTTTGGGGATATCTACGTGGACGCGGAAGTCTACCAGGGACGCAATGTCGGAACCCCGTTCAGTGAAAACAACAACTGGCAGAGCCTGCTTGTTCTTAATCCCAATTTCAGTCTTGGCAAGATCACGCATAAGAAGTTCGCGCTTGGGCCTATCTCGGATGTGAGCATCGTGACGCGGTTTGAACGGGAGAGCTATCCCGACACGCAGCATTTCTATACCCGTAATTTCGGGCCGTCGCTGAACTTCAAGGTTCCCGGTTTCGTATGGTTCGAATCCGGACTGCTCGCGCGCTGGGACAACATCAACCAGAAAAATACCTACCTCTGGCGGTCGGTATTGCTCTCGAATCCACTGAAGCTCGGCACGCAGAAATTCAACTTCAATCTTCTCTCTCTGATCAATGGCACCCGTTACAACGGCACGTCGGTATTTGAGAGAGCGGACATTCTCTGGGAAGTTCCGAACTATACCCGGCTTCAGCTGGGAGTCCGGACGGAAGTAGAGAACTATTCAAATGACCCGCTAAGCACGGCTGGATCGAGATACAAGCGAGTCATGCCCGAAGCCATGATCAAGTACATCTTCTAACCATGTATGTCGGCCACGGATACGGCTGCAAGAGTTGGATCGAGTAGCGGGCTGAGAAGAACCAGTATGTCGCTCTGGGCGGAATGCAGGACAAGCAGAACCGGCTTCTTCCCAGGTTGCGTGTTCGATGGAGGGTATTACTCCCATGAATAGCGCGAGTACATCTCAGGTGACCTTTGCCCGCTATAACTCTCTAGTCAGGAAAGAACCTCTGGTCCGGCAAGGAGTCCTAAGGTTGCTGGCAATTAAGGACTCCGATATCAGGATCCTTACCCTGGAGCAGTGCCGCGATGCGGTAGACAAAGGGCTGCACTCGGGGGGCGCCTTTTCTGCGACCCTCCCTCTTGTGAGTTTGTTCTACGGCGGTTTCATCGATCTTGACATTGCCGATCCGACGTCGCGGGGTCAGGATCTGTTTGTACTCAGTAAAGGTCACGCGGTGGCGGCCCTGGCGTCGATCTACGCCGACCTTGGCTATTTTGACCATTCCGTCCTGAAAAACTCCCGATCGTACGAGAGCATATTGAATGGTCATCCCGGACCGCTACTCCCAGGAGTCCACATTTCGACAGGGCCTATGGGCCAGGGGTTTGCCGTCGCGCAGGGTTTCGCGATCGCCGGCCGGAGCGCTCCACGCTTTAATTCCTTCTGCATGGTGGGGGACGGTGAATTACAGGAAGGGCCGATCTGGGAGACGGTGATGTATGCCGCTCAGAAACGGCTCGATAATCTCTGCGTTCTAGTCGATCGCAACAATGGCCAACTGGACACGCCGGATCGAATGGTGTTTCCGATGCCGAACGTAGAGGACGTATTTTCGGCATTCGGATGGCGCGCAATTGCAGCCGACGCAACGAACTACGAAGGGGTCTACGCCGCGCTCGAAGAGTTTCGTTATGGACCGAGGAATGGCAAGCCAACCGCGATCGTTTGCTACAGCAACAAGGGACAGGGCGGTTTTTCCGATTTCCTGAACAAGCACAAGGTCACCATCAACAACCGACTGATGGAGCAGGAATTATCCCAGCAGGCACAAGGCCGGGAACGGCGTTTGGAGGATTTCGCGCGGTACTGCACCCGCCTGGGAGACTGTTCCGAAGGAGAGCACGCACAAGCAGCTTTGCTGGAAATTGCGCGGCAGATGCACCTCGAAGTGACCAAAGACGGGCTGGGCCGAATGTCGGCGGTCGATGTGATTGGGCCCGTGCTAACCCGGCCCGTAGCACCGCGCGACAAGCACGTGAAGTATGACGCTGCCCTTCTGCCGCAAATTGACCCCACAAAGGAATACGGGGCCAGTGACATTGTTACGGCGGCGATGAAAATATTCGCCCGCGATCCCGCGGTCGTCTCGATCGACGCCGACCTCAGTTCGACGAGCGGCCTTCAGGCCGGCGTGGGAGCGGTTGACCAAAACCGGGCTCTCAACACGGGCGTCGCCGAAGCCAACATGATGAACATTGGTGAGGCGTTCGCAGCCCTGGGCCACAACGTTTGGGTCAGCACGTTCTGCCCATTTGTGGATTGGAAAGTGCTGCGGCGAATCGCGGTCGGATACCAGGAACGGCTGGAATCGATGGCAGCACGCGAGGGATGGCTTACCGAGGGACACGGTCTGGACCTGACGATCCTGGCCACGGCGCCAAATTTTGAGACGCGCACCAACGGCGCCACCCACATGGGGAACGACGACAACATCACGTTCGATGCGGTCGCACACTTGAAAATCGTTGACGTCTCCTGTCCGCAGCAGTTGCTCTCACTGATGAAGTGGATCATGGATGGAAATCGCGGACTGCTCTATGTTCGCATCATGCGAACCGGATCGGCAGTGATCTATCCGAAGGACTTTGAGTTCGAATTTGGCAAAGCGTACGTGCTGCGCGAAAGCGCGGAAGACCAAGCCGTAATTGTCAGCGCCGGGCGCGGAGTTCACGAGGCGCTTGCCGCCGCAAAGAAGTGCGCCGAGGCCGGAGTTAGCGTCGGCGTGATCGATATGCCGTCGGTGGATGAAGCCTTGCTGCGGCGACTGCACGACTCCGGCAAACTGATCGTCTTCGCCGAGCAGAACAACGGTTACCTGTGGCAGAACCTGCTGAAAGCGCTGTACAGGCGGGACAAACCGCTGGAAAGCCGCGGACGAATTCTTACGATCAACACTTTGGATCGAGAGGGCCGGCCGCAGTTCATACATTCGGCCACTTACGAGCAACTACTGGCGGCCTTCGGGCTGGCACCATCACAGATCGCACAAACGATATTGAAAGAACTGCGCGACTCCCCCTCGCGCAAATAGAACTTTGGCAGGAGGAAGCGATGAGCGTGCCCACGCTGCACGAGAGTCAAGCCCCCGTGGTCGAACTGCCGGGACGGAAGTTGAGCTGGCTCGTTGGCAATGAAGAACTCCGAGCCAGAAACTGCTCCGTCTGCACCATCGTTATTCCTCCTGGCGAAAAAGCCAGGCCCGCCCACAGCCATCCGCAGGGTGAAGAAGTGGTGTACATCCTTAGCGGTACGGGACGCGCGCTAGTAGCCGGCGAAGTGGCCCCGGTGACGGCAGGATCGATTGTAGTTTTTCCGAAGGCCGCGGTGCATATGTTGCACAACACCGGCAGAGACGAGCTGAAAGCCATTTGCTTTTTTGCGCCCGCCACCACTCTCGAAAACTACAAGATGTTTGAAGACGTTGATTTCCCCGATGTCAGCGGGAAATGAAATAGCAGCGAGCAAGAAAGGTAGAACAGCGTAGCGGTTGGCTGCTCGCAACACCGGGTTGGCCGCGCCGCTTGCCGCTCCGCCGGACGCAGGAAGCCAGCAGCAGTGTCACGAGTCATGTTCGAGAACGCAGTTATCAAATCGTAAATGCTACGAAAGGACATCTTATGGCGCCGACAGTATTGGAAGAACCGCAAGTGGAAACCAAGCAGGACTTTATCGATCAGTATCTAGGCGATGCGTCGCACCCCATCGAGTGGAAAGACGAGGCGGAAAAGAAACTCCACTTCTGGTTTGACGACCTTCATCAGCCCCAGCCCGTCTCGCCCATGTACTTCGATCTGGGCGGATGGTGGGTCACGTGCAATTACATGTATCGCCGCTTCGGAGCGCCCTTTGGACTTGACTGGGTGGCCAAGAAGGTCGACGGCTATGTGCATACCGCCGTCGTACCGCGCGATCCCAAAGATGCCGCCGACATCGCGCCGTACTACAGCATGGTCATGCCGATTTACGCGGACAAGTTCCTGGGCTGGTGGAAGGAACGGTTGCTACCGGAGATCATCCGCAACTTCGAGTATCTCGACAGCATTGACATGGAGAGCATTTCCTTGCCGGAAGTGATGATCGTACTCGAGGACATGATTGACATCCTGCAGCGCCACTTCAATCTGCACTGGGTGCTGAACCTCGCCCAGTTCCAGAGTTCGATGACTTTCCAGGGCCACTTCAACGAGTTCGTCGGAAAAGGACATGACGAACTCTTCGGCCGGATCCTGATTTCCGACGAAGACCGGAACTGGGATTCGATAAATGAGCTTTGGAAGATGAAGGAAACGATCAAGACAAGTCCGGCTCTGACGTCGGCATTCAAGAAGCCGGCAGCAGAAGTCCTTCCAGAACTGGCGAAGTCACCGGAAGGCAAAGAGTTGATCAAGAAGATCGATGCCTACAAGTTCGAATACGGAAACAAGTCGATGTACACGCACGAGTTTCTCGCGGAAACCTGGCGTGAAAATCCGACTCCTATCGTGATCGCGCTGAAGGGTTATGTAGAAAACGACTACAACTATCCGAAGGACGTGCAGCGGCTGCGCGAGAATCGCGCCAAGGCCATTGAAGAAATGTGGTCGCTGTTCCCATCAACCCGTTCCGCGGAAGACCGCGAGACTCTCAAGAACTCGCTCGACCTGGCGCTGAAGATGACGCCGCTGACACCGGATCATCACTTCTACATGGACCAGGGGACGTTCGCACGCGCCCGGCTGGTGCTGATGGCGATTGGCCGCAAGCTGGCGAAGGCCGGCGTTTTGAATCAGGCCGACGACATCATGTACCTGACGTATGACGAGACCCGCAAGCTCAGCGCCAACTTCAAATTCATGGACGCTAAGACCACGGTCAAAAAACGCCGCGCGGTGCGGGAAGAGGCGTTCAAGCACGCGCCCCGGCTGTGGGTGGGCACCATCGATCACTGGTCCCTCTATGAGGAGCCATACAAACAAGGCCTATGGGGCTGGCCGGGTGTCTACCTGAAACAGGCGGAGCGCGCGAATCTACCCAAAGGAACTCTGAAGGGGCTTGGCGTTTCGCAAGGAGTAGTCGAAGGGATAGCCCGGGTTGTTACTTCGCCAGCGCAGTTTGACGAAGTAAAGAAGGGCGAAATCCTGGTCTGCATCATGACCAATCCCGCGTGGGTGGTGCTGTTCACGAAGATCGCGGGCCTGGTTACGGATTCCGGCGGTGCGCTGTCGCATCCGGCGGTGGTCTCGCGCGAATTCAATATTCCCGCGGTAGTGGGAACGATTGAAGCCACGCAGCAGATCAAGACCGGCCAGCGTCTGCGAGTCGACGGAACCACCGGCACCGTGAAGATCATCAGCTAAGCTGCGCAGCGAGGCGGTGGCTTTCCCCCGAGGCGCGCCGCTTCGCTGCATTTTGCGACAAATGAATTCATCCTCTTCCTAAGGAGAACTACGATGAGTACAACACTAGCGCCACCACCGGTTGTCGAAAAAGCTCCCTCGAGACCGGCTCCGCCGATTAAGAAAGAACCCGTAATGAAGGACACGATCCCTCTATGGCTGGCGGTTGCCATCACAGTGGCAATTTCGCTGCCTTTCGGAACGTATCTTGGAAAGTACAACTTCTCCCTCTGGATCAGCTTCATCTGTTGGGCAGAGTACTTTGCATTGGGGGCAAAGCCGGCAGCTCTCAAGATTATCTTCCCTGCTTTTGCGGCCTCCTCGATCTGGACAGGCTTCATGGTTTGGCTCATCAATCCGCTGGGTGGCTTACCTAAGATTTTTGCTCCCGGCGATCTTTCGGTTCAGGTGGCCTTCTTCATCGGCGTGTCGATCATGGTCTATTGCATGAAATTCTTTAAGACCTTCCAGGTGGGTTCCCTGGCGTACTTCAATGGTATGTCGATGACCCTGGCTGTTATTTTTACCGGCAGCACTCCAAAGCTGGATTTCATTACCGCTCATCCGCAGTCGGCGACATATATCGCCGCGCTGTGGGCGATCGGAATGGGCTGGTTCGGGGCAATCCTGGGATGGCTCAATGTGAAGCTCCTGTTCACCCGGGAAGTGCACGACTAGGAGCAGCCGTAGAGAGGAGCATTGGTTGGAGCAGCGACACCTTGGTGAAAGCGGGCTGAGCGTCTCGGCGTTTGGCTTTGGGACCATGACTGTCGGTGGCAGGGACCGCTTCGCGCAGATGGGAAACATCCAAGCGCAAGAGGCGAGCCGGTTGATCGACATTTGTCTGGAATCCGGAGTCAACCTGATCGACACGGCGGATCTGTATTCTTACGGAGCCGCGGAGGAAGTCCTCGGCCAGGCGCTCCAGGGCCGCCGCGACAAGGTCGTGCTCGCAACCAAGGCTTTCATGCGTGTTGGGCCCGGCGTTCATGACGTCGGGCTCTCACGAAAACATCTTCTGCAAGCTTGCGAAAACAGCTTGCGCCGTTTGCAGACCGATTACGTCGATCTCTACATGGCGCATGATCCCGACGCCCTCGTCCCCATGGAAGAAACTCTGCGGGCGTTCGACGACTTAATCTGTCAGGGCAAGGTGCGGTACATCGGATGTTCCAATTTTTCGGCATGGCATGTAACCAAGGCACTCGCCATTGCCGACCGCAGCGGGTATGCCCGTTACATCAGCCAGCAGATCAACTATTCGTTACTCGCCCGGGATGCGGAGCATGAACTAATCCCGATGGGGTTAGACCAGGGTGTGGGCGCTATGGCGTGGAGTCCACTGGGATACGGGCTGCTGACGGGCAAGTTTCGGCGGGATGCGCGTCCCACGGAAACGCGGCTTGCCAGCCTCGAAGCGCCAGGCACGATCGACCAAGAACGTCTCTATCGCATCGTGGATGTGCTGCTCGAGATCTCCCGTGAGCGTAACGTTTCAGCCGCGCAAGTGGCTCTTAATTGGGTGGTCAGTAAACCAGGCGTATCCACGGTTCTGATCGGAGCCCGGAATGAACGACAGTTGCGTGATAACCTGGGCGCGGCGCAATGGAAGCTCACTGCGGAGGAAATCTTCCGGCTGGATGGGGTCAGCGCGACCCCAGAGCCCTATCCCAACTGGCACCATCACAGGTTTGCCGCCGAGCGAAATCCACCACTTCCCGTCATGCGCCTGGCGTAGCAAGCCTGTCAAAAGGGGCGGTTCCTCTTTGACGTCGGGATGCAAATCGACCATTCATGAGTACTCGCCCGGCCCGCAGTCAGACACCCAGCCGAGTACGCTTCAGCAGCTCCCCGTTGGTCTGATTACCGTGCGGCACGTATCCCTTGAGGGGTAGGATGTGCTCGTGGATCGCGTCCAGCAGCCATTCTGGTTGCGGGAAGAACATGGTTTCCAATTCGGCCGCAGGGGTAATCCAGTTTCTGGAAGCGACGACAACGGGTGGGGCGTCCAGATCGTCGAAGCAAAGTTGGGACAGATTCGAGGCCACGCTCTGCATCACGCAACCACGTTCCACGGCGTCGCAACTGAGTAGAGCCTTGCCGGTCTTCTTGACGGACTCAAGCACCGGGGCCAGATTCAGGGGATTCGCCGATCTCAGATCGATGATCTCGGCCTCGAGCGCGTACTTCGCTTTCAAGATATCGGCTGTGGCGGTCGCCGTGTAGAGCGTTGGCCCCAGCGTCAGAATTGTCAGATCCTTGCCTCGTCTCTTGATGGAGGGCTCCGAGAGGTCGATCTCGTAATAGCCTTCCGGGACGCCTCGCGGCTGGAATATCTCGCCGAAATCGTAGATCTTCTGGCTCTCCAGAAAGATGACCGGGTTCGTACCGGCGAGTGCGGAGTTCATCATGCCCTTGGCGTCGAAGGGTGTAACTGGATAGACCACTTTCAGACCAGGGATGTGGTGCAACACGGCGGTCCAGTCCTGGGAGTGTTGTGCACCGTATTTTGCACCCACTGAAATGCGCACTACGACGGGCATGCGAAGCTGGCCGGCAGACATGGCTTGCCACTTCGAGAGCTGATTGAACAGTTCGTCGCCGGCGCGTCCGACAAAATCCGCGTACATCAGTTCGACGAGGGCGCGGCCTCCTTCCATGGCATAGCCCGTGGCGGCTCCGATGATGGCAGCTTCCGCAATCGGCGAATTGAAGAGGCGGTGATAGGGCAAGCACTCAGTCAGGCCGCGATAGACGGCGAACGAACCACCCCAGTCGCGATTTTCCTCGCCAAAGGCGACGAGCGTCGCATCGACGGTAAAGCGATGAAGAATCGCCTCAAAAATGGCGTCGCGCACATTGAACATCTTCATCTTGGGTACGGGTTTTCCATCGGAAACGGCAGCGCGCACTTTTCCGCGAATTTGCAGGACACGAGGACTTTTCTCCAGATCGGCAGAGACCTCCGGCTGGCGATCGGCCAGGTTCTCGACGTGTCGATTCGAAAACATCAGGGAGGCGATCATCTCGGAGTCCATGGAAACGCGGGGACTCACGCTGAGGTCGGAAGCCAGCTTGAACATTTCGAAGACGTCAGCCTGGATCGATTCTTTTGCTTGATCCAACTGGGTTTCGGAGAACGCGCCACTCTCAAGGAGCCGGACGCGGAAGGCCGGTATGGAGTCCACCTGCTGCCAATGCTCAAGCTCTTCTTTCGAACGATAGCTGGAGGCATCCGAGGGCGAGTGGCCGCTGAATCGGTAAGTGACAGTGTCGAGGAGAACGGGGCCTTCGCCGCGCTCAAGAATCGCCTTCTTGCGGCGGAAGGCATCAATGACAGCGAGTGGGTCATATCCATTGATACGTTCGGCGTGCATCTGCTCCGGGTTGACACCAGCGCCGATGCGGGCGACGAACTGCATGCCCATGGTCTCGCCGAAGGGCTGTCCGCCCATGCCATAGAAATTGTTCATGCAATGGAAGATGATGGGCAGGCCACCGCCGAGAGATGGATCCCAGAGAGTGCGATATTGATCCATCGCGGAAAATGTAATGCCTTCCCACACTGGCCCACAGGCAAATGAGGCGTCCCCGATGTTCGCGACCACGATGCCACGTTTGCGATTGACGCGCTTAAAGAGGGCCGCGCCTGGCGCAATCGAACCTGATCCACCGACAATCGCGTTGTTCGGATAAATCCCAAACGGGGTGAAGAAGGCGTGCATGGATCCGCCCAATCCGCGATTGAAGCCAGTCTCGCGTGCAAAGAGTTCGCTGTAGGCTCCGTAGACAAAGAAACGTGCCGCCAGTTCTTTTACCGATCCGTTGTATGCCCGTTCCACTGGACGAAGCACAGCGCCGTCGCGGTATCCAGTCATGATGGCCATGAGGCGTTCGTCACTCAACTGCCGGATCGCCGAAAACGCCTTGGCGAGGATCTCGCCGTGGCTGCGATGCGATCCAAAAATGTGGTCGTCGGGTGTCAGCGAAAAGGCCATTCCGACGGCCGCCGCTTCCTGCCCAATGGAAAGGTGCGCCGGGCCCGCGTGGTTATAAGTGATTCCCCGGCACGCGCCGGTAGTCTTGAGCTGATGCAGAATCGTCTCAAACTCGCGGATCGCACACATCTGCCGCCAGATCTCAAGGAATTCATCGTGTTCGTAGATCGCCAGCTCTTCCCGGATAGACTTGCGATAGGCATTCACCGGGATGTCGGCAAAATGAATGGACCCAGCCGCGAAGGCTTTTTCTGGCTCGATGACGATTGACTTAGGCATTCGAAACTCCCTCTAGTGAACCGCGAGAATTGCCTCGCGCAGCGCCTCGGAAACGGTGGGGTGAGGAAAGACGATTTCACCGGCAGCCGTGGTACACATTTCGGTCTCGACCATCATCGCGGCCGCACAGATGAACTCACTGCAGCCATCGCCTAAGGCGTGCACACCGAGGATCTCGCCATACTTTGCGCCGCTAAGAACCTTTACGAGGCCGCTTGCGCCCTCATTCTCGATGAGAAACCTGCCCGCCACAGCCATGGGGACGGTCGCCTTTCGGTAGTCGATTCCGAGAGCTTTTAACTCTTGTTCACTGCGGCCGACGCTTGCCACCTCCGGATGGGTGTAGATCACGGATGGAATGCCGTTGTAACGAATGCGGTCTTTTTTCCCGAACATGTTGTTGACGGCGACAATGCCCTCGCGCGTCGCGGCGTGGGCCAGCATTCGTCGTCCGGTCACATCACCACAAGCCCAGATTCCGGATACGTTGGTTTTCCCACAGTCATCTGTCCGAATCCCTTTCGCGGTGAAATCGACTTCCACGTGTTCGAGTCCGATCCCGTCGGTCACAGGCGAGCGTCCGGTTGCATTCAGAATGCAATCGGCAGTTAGGCTGCCTGCGTTGTCGTCAGTCTCGTCGGTAGCCGCGTCCTCGCATCCGCCGTCTTCACACACCGGGTCCGATGAAGCGTAGCGCAACGTCCGGCCGCTTACGCCCAGCACACGGGTGGAGAGATGAAACTTCACGCCGTTGTGCTCCATCGTTTTCAATAACCGGGTGGCAATTTCTTCGTCGGTCCCGGCGGCGATCTTCGGCAACATCTCGAACACTTCGACCGACGTACCAATTTCGCTGAAAAAGCAGGCGAACTCCAATCCGATGATTCCGCCGCCGATGATGGCTACTTTTTGAGGGATGCTGGTGATGTCGAAGATGCTGTTCGAGTCGAGCACAGATTCCGATCGCAAACCAGGAATTGGCGGGACTGCCGGCCGCGATCCGGTGGCGATCAAAATGTTGTGGGTTTCGATCCGGCGATCTCCGACTTGCACCGCACCGCGGCCAACCAATTTTGCGAAGCCGCTCAGGGTTTCGACTCCCGCTTGTCGTAACAGGCCGGCAACTCCACGGGTGAGGGTGGAAACAATCTTCTTCTTGCGCTCCACGATCGCAGGCATATCGAAGTGCGGCGAATCGACACGTACGCCATAAGCCGCATTCTGACATTCGTGAAAGAGCTTCGAGGACCGCAAGAAGGTTTTTGCAGGAATGCATCCAACATTCAGGCAGGTCCCGCCAAGGCTCAGCTTCTCGACCAGGGTTACCTTCTTGCCCATTCTGGCGGCGTGCGCGGCGGCTTCGTATCCCCCGGGGCCGCCGCCGATGACGACTAGATCCCGCATATGGACTCGACTTTCTCGATTTTCTCGTTCAGAGCCTGCAAGAAGCGCGCGCCCGGCGCGCCATCGATGATCTGATGATCAAGCGTCAATGACAGGCCGATTGCATCGACGAACTGCACGACTCCGTCTCTTCGAATCGGCTTGATTTGAATCGCATTCACGCCCAGGATCGCGACCTGGGGCGGATTTAAGATCGGAGTGAACGTTTCGATTCCCAGCCCGCCAAGATTGCTGACGCTGAAGGTTGCCCCGATGAGATCATCCGGAGAGATAGTTCCCTGCACCGTTTTCGCGGAAAGTTCTTTGGCCTTGGCCGCGAAATCACCCAAAGAGAGCGTGTGGGCATTTCGGATGACCGGAACCATCAGTCCACGAGGAGTATCGACAGCGAACCCAAGATGGACTTCGGAGTGCTTGACCAGTTTACCGTCCGTGAACTCAACATTCAGATCGGGCGCAGCCAGCAGAGCCTGCACCGTGCAATACATCACGAGGTCGTTAAGGTTGGCGTCCGGCAAGGCAGGAGAAGCCTTGATGCGCGCGCGTAGGGTCAACAATCCGCCTGCATTGGCCCAGGAGTTCAACGTGTATTGCGCGGTCGAACCAATGGAATGCCGCATTCGCTCGGCAATGCGCATCCGAATGCCAGACAGCTTGGCTGTCTGCTCAATGGGGATGGACGCCGCAACGCGAGTAGGAACTGCGGAGAGCAGATCGGCGGCGAGCACCGTCCCGCCGATCCCGGAGCCCCTGCTCGGAAGTTCTGATGCTCTCTCCGTCATCTGTTTTCGCGCAACATCGGAGACTCTCGGAGAACTGAAATAGAGGGCCCGAAGATCTTCTTCCAGTACTCTTCCTCCCGGTCCCGATCCTTGCACAGTCCTGGGATGGAAGTCGTGCTCCTCAGCGAACCGACGAGCCCGCGGACTGAGACGGCCGTTCTGACTATTCTCAATGTTGGCCCCAGTATCTGGTGCCGATGGGCCGGGTGCCAGGCTAGAAGCAAGGACAGTTGGATCCGCCTCTGTCCTCGCATCCCGATTGCTTCCTGCCTTAGGACGAAAAGGTTCAGCGCTTTCACCCGGCTCGCCGACCACGAAGAGATTCGTGAACACGGGAACGAGCGATCCCTCCTCGAAGAAGGTGGCTAGAAGAGTGCCGCTAGCGGTCGAGGCTATCTCCTGGATCGCCTTGTCAGTTTCCACTTCCAGGACGGATTCGCCCGTATCGACGTGATCGCCGGTGTGCTTCATCCATCTGGAGACAATGCACTCCTCAACGGTATTGCCTAGCTTCGGGAGTTCGACCGGAGTTGGCATCTCACTTATAGCTCTCCAGGCCTTTCCAGCCGGCTTCAATAAATTGGCTGATCGTGCGCTGCGTAACGCCGTAACCGATGAATTCGTCAGGCACCAAACCCGTCGGCTCGTAGGCGCGCACAAACTCGCGCACGAGCGACAACCTCTGAATCACACCGTTGTCGATTGCCCTGTCGATTCCAGCTTCGCGAGGAAGCTCCGTGGCAAGCACTTTTTCCTGAATGCTCGGATGAACGGAGAGGACGATATCTCCTCCGGCAAGGTCGGTAAGGTGGTTGGTGCCTCGGAGAGCGGCAACCAGCAGATTCGTTTCGTAACCGCGCTCTTTATAGATAGCGTAAGCGCGCTTGACCACAGCCAGGCCGGCTTGAACAATGTCGGCTTCGGAAACCGCCGCCTGGTTGTCCAGGGCTACTTCGCGCAGGTAGTCGTCGAGGCGGCCGATCATCATAGTGGCAAAGCTCTTGGCGGGGGTGATGCCGTGTTCGCGGGCAAGGATCGCACCGCGATGCGCTTGCTCGCCCACCGCGAGCAGCTGCGCCAGCGTGAAACTGACGGTTGCATTCGTCGAGATACCTTCCGCGGCGCATTGCTCGATGGTGTCAATGCCGGCGCTGGACGCGGGCAGTTTCACGCAAATATTTGGAGACCAGGCATTCAGCCGTTTGGCCATGGCCAGCATTCCGTCGCGGTCGCCAGCCAGCAGCGGACTGACTTGCGCACAGACGTAGCCCAGTTCGCCGCGACTGGACTTAAACATCGGAACCAGCTTTTCGGCGGTCTTGACGGCGGCGATCCGCAACAATGCCTCGGCCTTCTGCGCTGCGGGCAAGTTCCTGGCCAATACCTTATTAATGTCGTCGGCCCAGAGTTCGCGGTTGGCCCTAAGCGCCGTATTTGCCAGGACAGGATTGGTGGTTACCCCGGTCGCGCCACGCTCCAGGCCAATTTGTAATTCCTTTGGATCCGCTGAATCGTGCCACCAGGTAGTCGAAGTCTCGCTGGCCAGCCAGTTCAAGTATGTGTTTCCGTGCTTTTTCTCTTTCCGCTTGCCGTTCACCTTTTCTTGCGCTTTGTCGTGCACGATCACATTCGCTGCCGGCATACGACACCTCTCTTTTCGTGGGCTAACTCTCGAACCTCGGTTGTTGTATCGCGCTACTGTGTGGCGGTGAGTCCGCCATCGAGAAATAACTTCTGTCCGGTAATAAAATCTGACGCTGGCGAAACCAGAAACGCGATGGCGCTCATCACGTCTTGCGGGGATGCGAGGCGGCCCAACGGTATCCTGGAGACCAGTTCGTTATAGAAGGCAGGATTCGACAACATCGCTTCGACCAGCGGTGTACGAACGAAGGTTGGCGCTACAACGTTGACGTTGATCTTGTAAGGCGCCCACTCCGCCGCCAACTGTTTACAGAGGATCCCTAATCCACCCTTGGTCGCGCAGTACGCGGCATATCCGCGGCCGCGCAGCGCCAGTTCCGATCGCACCGATCCCATGTGCACCTGCTTGCCTCCGGTGCCTTGCCCGATCATGTGCCGGGCCGCCGCCTGGGCCTGAAACATCGCGCCTCTAAGATTCACCTGGTAGACCTTGTCGAAAGCCTCTTCCGTTACCTCTTCCGCTTTCTCTTCCTTTTGTGTACCGACACAGTTCACGAGGATGTCGACTTTGCCGTAGTACTTTGCGACGTCGTCGAACATCCGGTTCGTGTCGGCAACGGAAAGAACATTGAATGCGACGGCACGCGAGTCGTAGCCCTGGGTCCGCAGGCTGTCGCTAAAGGCGGCAGCTTTATCCGCTTCCCAATCACTGATTGCGACTTGGGCTCCCAACTCCGCCAAACCCAGACTCACGACCGAGCCAATCCCGCCGCAGCCCCCGGTAATGACAGCCACTTTTCCATCAAGCCGGAACGCCCGCTCCGCCCTCGTCAAACTCGATGCAGCAATCGGCATTTCTTGCGTGGTAGGCATGCTGAATCTCCGTCACCGATTA